>Ga0207933_1000022_pt1 | contig 153778 bp, 121 predicted proteins | sample NGESurdeep092012_4_FD_184488 | JGI IMG/M metagenome (GOLD analysis project Ga0207933, IMG submission 184488) | Arctic peat soil microbial communities from Barrow, Alaska - NGEE Surface sample F53-3 deep-092012 (SPAdes) | ecosystem: Environmental > Terrestrial > Soil > Wetlands > Peat ... | reverse complement strand
AGAGTCGTTCAGAAAATTTTCACCCCTTCTCAATGCACGCATACGCGTTGTGATTGTGGATGCTCTCGAAATTTTCCGCCTCGACTTTATACCACGTCACGCGCGAATCGGCGTTCAACGCCAGCGCCACATTGCGCACCAAATCCTCCACGAACACCGGATTTCCATACGCGCGCTCCGTCACCGCTTTTTCGTCCTGCCGTTTAAGCAAGGCGTAAAGCTCCGAACTCGCGCAACTTTCCGCTATCGCGATCAAATCCTCAATCCAAATCGCCTCGCTCGAACGAATCTGCAACGTCACCAGCCCGCGCTGATTATGCGCGCCAAATTCGCTGATGGCTTTGGAGCACGGACACAACGTCGTCACGCCAACTTTCACCGTGAGCACAAAATCAATTTCCTTGCCGTTCGCGGACGCATCAAATCGCGCGAGGTAATCCATCACGCCCGCTTTTTCCGTCACCGGCGATTTTTTTGTCAGAAAATACGGAAACTCGATTTCGAGATGCGCCGTTTCCGCGTTCAATTTTTTTTGCAGCGCGCGCAAAATCTCCGAAATGTTTTCGACGTGAATCACGCTGCCGTGCGCGTTGAGCACCTCGATGAAACGGCTCATGTGTGTGCCTTTGAATTCCTTCGGCAAATCCACGAACATCCCGATCATCGCGACGGTGTTTTGGACGGCGCGCGCCTTGTCCTTGACCTGGATCGGAAAACGCAATCCACGCACGCCAACCTTGTCAATCCGCAGCTCGCGCGTGTCACGCTGATTTTGTTCGTCGTGCATTGGCGCGCTGATTTTTTTCAATCCTTCCGCATGTCGCCGGACGGCTTCGGAACAATTTTTCATCAACCAATAATAACAGCACCGGGAAATTTGGCAAAAAGTTCCGTATTTTCAGAAATTCAATTTTGCTTTTTCTTTCGGCAATTGTTATGACGTGGCGCATGAAAAAACTCCTTTTCGCATTCACTTTTGCCGTCTCCGCATTTTTGACAATTTCCGCCGAAGCGGAAAATACGGCGACGATTCCCGCGCCAAGTCCGATGCCGACCAATTGGATGTCTTTGCACAAATCATTTGTCGCGCGGGCAAAACAAGGCGGCGTTGATTTATTGTTCCTCGGCGATTCCATCACCGCCGGCTGGCAATGGACGGGTTGGGGATTGAATATCTGGAATAAAGATTATGCGCCGCTTCACGCCGCCGATTTCGGGATCGGCTACAACCGCACGCAAAATGTGCTCTGGCAAATTGATCACGGCGAACTGGAAGGGATTCATCCAAAAGTCGTCGTGCTGCTCATCGGCACAAATAATATGGGCAACGAAGACAATGGCAAACCGCGCAACTCATTGCCGGAAATTGTCGAAGGCGTGACGGCAATTGTGAACAACGTGCGCGTGAAATTGCCGCAAAGCAAACTGCTGTTGATCGGCGTTTTTCCGCGCGGGCACAAGGACGATCCCATTCGCGAACAGGTCAAGGAACTCAATTCACAAATCGCCAAACTCGCCGGTGGAAAAATGATCCAGTTTCTGGACATCAATCCAAAACTGATCGCGCCCGACGGTTCCATCTCCGAAAATTTCCGGCCCGATTTTCTCCATCCCAAAGCGCAAGGTTACCAGATTTGGGCGGACGCGATGCAACCCGCGCTTGACGAAATGATGAAATAATAAATTTCTTTCAACACCAGGTTCACGGGTGTCGTCAAAATTCGCTACGGCGATTTTTCTCGAAATTTCGTCGCGTTACTCGCAGCCTGATCGCACTCCATGAAACTTCATGCCATTGACATCGCCATCATCGTGGCCTATTTCGTCACGGTAGTTCTCATCGGCCTTTGGGTTTCGCGGCGCGGCGCAAAGGATTTGGACGCTTATTTTCTCGGCGGAAATAAATTGCCGTGGTATATGCTCGGCGTTTCCGACGCTTCCGGCATGTTCGACATCAGCGGCACGATGTGGCTGGTTTATATTCTTTTCGTTTATGGCTTGAAAAGCATCTGGCTGCCGTGGCTTTGGCCGACGTTCAACCAGATTTTTCTGATGATGTTTTTGAGCGGCTGGCTGCGGCGTTCCAATGTGATGACCGGCGCGGAATGGATTCAGACGCGCTTCGGCAAAGAGAAAGGCGCCAACCTCGCCCACTTGAGCGTGATTTTTTTTGCGCTGATCAATGTCATCGGCCTTTTGGCTTACATGTTCAAAGGCATCGGCAAATTCGCCGCCATCATGTTGCCGTGGCATTTCGACGGCGTGCGGAATTTTTTCAGTTCCACGCTTTCGGCAAATTCCAACGCGCTGATTTTTTCCGATGCCAACATTTACGCCATCATCATTCTCGGCCTGACTTCGCTTTACGTCATCAAGGGCGGAATGGTCAGCGTCGTCATCACCGAAGTCATGCAGTTCATTATTCTCACCGTCAGCGCGCTCGTCATCGGCTGTATTGCCATCTACAAAGTTTCGCCCGCGATGATTCAAAATTCAATTCCCGCCGGCTGGATGAATCCGTTTTTTGGCTGGAAACTCAATCTGGATTGGACCGGCATTCTCGACAAAGTCAACGACGCAATCAAATCCGACGGCAACGAAATGTTCGGCATTATTTTTGGCCTCATGTTTTTCAAAGGCATTCTGGCGAGCCTGGCCGGTCCCGCGCCGAATTATGACATGCAACGCATTCTCGCCACACGCAATCCGCGTGAAGCCAAGCTTATGAACGGCATGGTCAACGTCGTGCTCATGTTTCCGCGCTACATGATGATCGCCGGCATCACGATTCTCGCGCTCGCCTTCTGCATGACCGAACTGCGCGGCATGGACAAGCCGGATTTTGAACAGATCATGCCAATCGTTTTGCGCGATTACGTTCCCGTCGGCGTCCTCGGTTTTTTGCTGGCCGGATTGATGGCGGCGATGATGTCGAATTTTGCCGCGACGCTCAACGCCGCGCCCGCTTATCTCGTCAACGACATTTACAAACGTTATATCAATCCCCATTCCACCGGAAAAACTGAAGTTCGTTTGAGCCGGATTATTTCGCTGATTTTCCTCGCCATCGGAATTGTTTTTGGCGTGCTGACCCAAAGCATCACGGAAGTAATGATGTGGCTCGTCGGCGGACTTTACGGCGGCTACGTTCTGGCGAACGTGCTCAAATGGTATTGGTGGCGTTTCAACGGCTACGGATATTTCTGGGGAATGATGGCTGGCATTTTGAGCGCGATGTTCGTGCCCGAATCGCCGATCTTTGGCGGCTTCGCCAAAATGTATTTGGGTCATAGCGTCACCAACACGCTTTATCTTTTTCCGATCATTCTGGGATTTTCAATCATCGGCTGCATCCTCGGCACTCTATTAACGAAACCGGAAGACGACGCCATTCTGAAACATTTTTACAAAACCGTGAACCCGTGGGGATTTTGGGGGCCGATCCGCGAGAAAGTCATGCGCGACGACCCGGCGTTCCGTCCCAACAAAGATTTTTCCAAAGATTGCATCAACGTCGCCGTCGGCATCGTCTGGCAACTGTGCCTTATCTCGCTGCCGATCTACATCGTGTTCCGCAACTGGCATTGGGCCGGCGCAATTTTTGCGACGCTCGTCGTCACGTCCATTTTCATCAAATTCAACTGGTATGACAAATTGGAAAAAGCCTGAAATGAGAATATTTTTTTTAACCGCCGCGTTTTGTTCAATGGCCATCTCTGTTTTCGCGGCGGAAACTCCGTTTCAAAATTTCATCACGGTCAAAGACGCGCAATTGATGGATGGCGACCAGCCGTTTCGTTTCATCTCGTTCAACATTCCGAACCTGCTGCTCGTCGAAGACAATCTGCCTTTCACCGAATTGAGCGAGTGGCGTTTGCCGGATCGTTTTGAAATGACGGATGGATTGGCGACCGTTCGCCAACTCGGCGGCACGGTCGTTCGCACTTATTCTATTTCTGTTGCCCGCGCCGCTGCCCCGGATATGCCCGCTTGCGTCATCGGCCCCGGCAAATTTAATGAACAAGCTTTTCGCACGCTCGACCTCGCGCTCCAAGTCGCCAACGAACAACACATCCGCCTCATCATTCCGCTCGTCAACAATTGGATTTGGATGGGCGGTCGCGGCGAATACGCAGCGTGGCGCGGCAAAACCAAGGATAATTTCTGGACCGATCCGCAACTCATCGCCGATTTTGAAAAGACAATCCAATTCGTTCTCACGCGCACCAATACGTTGACCGGCGTGCGTTATTGCGATGACAAGGCGGTTCTCTGTTGGGAAACCGGCAACGAACTCGCGTCGCCCGCTTCATGGACGCGCGAAATTTCCCGTTGCATCAAAAGCCTCGACACGAATCATCTCGTGATGGACGGCTGGGACATCGGCATTCGTCCCGAAGTTCTCGCCATGACCAACGTGGACATCGTCACGACGCATCATTATCCGAGCCTGCGCATGAGAAGAACCTTCGCCGAACTCATCCGCGACAACGCAGAAAAAGCGAAGGGCAAAAAAGCCTACATCGTCGGTGAATTTGGATTTGTCGGCACGCCGCAAATGGCCGACGCCATGAAAGCGATTCAAGACAGTAGCGCGTCGGGCGGTCTGCTGTGGAGTTTGCGTTTCCGCGACCGCGACGGCGGCTTTTACTGGCACAGCGAACCGGACGGCGCGGGTTTATACAAAGCGTTTCACTGGCCGGCCTCGCCCATCGGCGATTCGTATGACGAAAAAAATCTCATGGCCATCACGCGCGCGGACGCTTTTGCCATTCGCGGTTTGCCCGTTCCGGCAATTCCAATTCCCGACGCGCCGAAGCTGCTTCCGATTTCCGACGCGAGCGCGATTTCATGGCAAGGTTCCGTCGGCGCGAGCGGCTATCAGGTCGAACGCTCGGCCAAACGCAACGGCGACTGGCAAATCATCGCGGCGAACGTGGACGAAGCCGCCTTTCAATATCGCCCGCTGTTCGCTGACGAAACCGTTCCGGCAGGAAGATGGTTTTATCGCGTGCGCGCCAAAAATGAATCCGGCATTTCAAAACCGTCGAACGTGGTCTGGCCGGTCAATGTAAAAAACGACACGCTCGTGGACGAACTCAATGATTTTTCCAAAATTGATTCCAAACAAGGCGATTGGAAAATCGCCGACCGCGATTGCCGCAAAGCGAAGGAAGATACCTATCGCGCCGCCGGAATTGCCGGAGATGAATTGGTTTATCAATTGCCGACGGCCATTGATAGTTTCCGTGTATTTGCCTTTTTTCCGAACGATGTGAGCGCGCCGAAATTTTCCATTTCCGACGACGGCAAAACTTTTCGCGAAGTCGCCGTGCAAAGCGAAATGTATTTTGCCGGCGCGGGCGATTACGGCTATTGGAAGCCGGTTTTGTATCACGCGGAAAAAATCGGCGGCGGAAAATTTTTGAAGATTGCGCTCGGCGGCGAAACGCAAATCAGCCGGGTTGAAATTTCCCACGCGGCGGAAACGGCGAAATAGCACGCAATGAATTCCGCTGAACTGAAAAGTTTTTCCGCGCGCGTCAGCGAAAATTTATACGGCCACATTCTGCCGTTTTGGTGCGGCCCGGCGCTCGATCAAAAAAACGGCGGCTGGATGGGTTGGCTTTCCAACGATTTGAAACCCGACCGTTCGCAACCAAAAGGTCTCATCGTCAACAGCCGGATTCTTTGGGCGTTTTCCGCCGTTCATCAAGCGAAGCCCGAACCGATTTATCGCCAGATGGCTGAACGCGCGTTTGAATTTGTGATGAGCCGCTTTTGGGATGAAAAAAACGGCGGCGCGTTCTGGCGGCTTGACGATTCCGGCAACGTCATTGACGATTCAAAAAAAATCTACGGCCAGGCGTTTTATATTTACGCGCTGGCGGAATTTCATCGCGCCTTTGGTGAAGCTTCATCGCTGGATCGCGCGAAGGAATTGTTTGAATTGGTCGAGCGCCACGCGCACGACGCGAAGTTCGGCGGTTACGTCGAAGTTTGCAATCGCGACTGGTCGGAAGCCGGGCCGGACGCGCGCTTGAGCGAGAAGGACATGAACGAGAAGAAATCCATGAACAATCATCTTCACGTTCTGGAAGCCTACACGAATCTTTATCGCGTCTGGAAAAATCCGCGCGTCGCGGAACGCCTGCGCGAACTCCTCGAACTTTTTGAGACCAAAATTCTCGACGCGCGCACGCGGCATTTCAATCATTTTTTCGACGAGCAATGGCGCGTGCGCTCGGACACTTACACTTTCGGCCACGACATCGAGGGAAGCTGGCTGCTCTGCGAAGCGGCGGAAGTTCTCGAAGACGCTGCGCTGTTGAAAAATGTGCGCGCCGTCGCGTTGCCGATGGCCGAAGCGGTTTTGAGCGAAGGATTGGAAAATGGCGCGCTGTGTTACGAAGGCAAAAATGGAAAAATTATTGATCGCGGAAAAGAATGCTGGCCGCAGGCCGAAGCCGTCGTTGGGTTTTTGAACGCATTTCAACTTTCCGGCGACGTGAAATTTTTTTCTGCGGCCCAGCGTGTCTGGGATTTTATAGAGAAAAATCTCGTTGACCGCGTTCACGGCGAATGGTTCTGGCGCATCACGCCCGAAGGCAACGTGGATGCAACTTTGCCCAAAGTCAGCGAATGGAAAGGACCATATCACGCGTCGCGCGCGTGCCTGGAAACGCTTTGCCGATTGGACTTTATTTCTGCCACTAAAAAATTATCTTGAACCACGAAATCTATTTATGAAAAAAATCCTGTTATTACTCATCTGTGCAGTTTGCGTTTCCGCGTTTGCCCAGAAGTTTCCCAATCTCGACCTGACGCCGCAAATGGGCTGGAACAGTTGGAATAAATTTCAGTGCGATGTCAATGAGGACATCGTGCGGCAAATGGCCGACGCGATGGCGACCAACGGCATGAAAGACGCCGGATATCAATATATCAACATTGACGATTGCTGGCAGGGCGAACGCGATGCACAGGGATTCATTCATCCGAACCCGCAGAAATTTCCCTCTGGCATGAAAGCGCTCGCGGATTATATCCATTCCAAAGGTTTGAAATTTGGGATTTATTCGGACGCCGGCGCAAAAACGTGCGGCGGTTATCCGGCAAGTCGCGGCCACGAATATCAGGACGCGCAAACTTACGCGCAGTGGGGCGTGGATTATCTGAAATACGATTGGTGCGGCTGCGAAGATTTGAACGCCAAAGGCGCTTACACGACGATGCGCGACGCGCTGCACGCCGCCGGGCGTCCGATCGTTTTCAGCATTTGCGAATGGGGACAAAACAAACCGTGGTTGTGGGCGGCGGACGTTGGCAATTCCTGGCGCACCACGACGGACATCACGCCATGCTTCGATTGCGACGTAGATCACAAAACGTGGCACCAATGGGGCGTGTTGCAAATTCTCGACGCGCAAAAGCCGCTGCGCGAATACGCCGGGCCGGGACATTGGAACGATCCCGATATGCTCGAAGTCGGCAACGGCATGAGCGTCAGCGAAGATCGCGCGCATTTTTCGATGTGGTGCATGTTGGCCGCGCCACTGATTTCGGGAAATGATTTGCGGAAGATGTCGCCGCAAACTCTGGCGATTCTGGCGAACAAAGAAGTCATCGCCGTGAATCAAGACAAACTTGGCGTCGAAGGTTTTGCCTATTCCACCAACGACAACGTGGAAATCTGGTTCAAACCGTTGAGCAATGACAGTTGGGCGATGTGCGTTTTGAATCGCGGCACGGAATCAAAACAAATTTCATTCGACTGGAAAAATGAAAAAGTCGCCGACACTTTTTCAAAACGCGACGCGCATTTTGACACCACGACTTATTCGCTGCGCAATCTTTGGTGGAAGCAAAATGCCGGTGACACCAGCAAAATTCTGCGCGCGAAAATTCCCGGCCACGACGTTTTGATGTTCCGCCTGGATAAACAATAATTACCGGGCAAACATTTCCTGGGTCAGAACTCCCTCAAATACTTTGGTTACACCGCCGGTCATGCGAATTGAAAATCCATCGCCGATTTCAATCTCAATTTTTCCGCCCGGCATGTGGACGGTAATCTCGCGGTCACACAGGCCAAGTTTGTGCGCCACCGCCGCCGCCGCGCTGCTGCTGCTGCCGCTCGCCAGCGTGTAACCCGCACCGCGTTCCCAAATTTCGATCTGGATATTTTTTCGGTCGAGCACTTTCATCAATTGCACATTTGTGCGATTCGGAAAACGCGCGTGCGTTTCCAGCAACGGCCCGATTTGCCTCGCCAGATCAGCGCTGATCCGGGGCAGCGGCAAAACGCAGTGCGGATTTCCCACGGTCGCCGCGCAAAAATTAAATCGTTCGCCGCGCAAATGAATCGGTTCGTTGATGACTTCGCGGCGCGGCCCGGCCACGGGAATTTCATGGCTCCAAAAACTGACCTTGCCCATGTCCACGCGCACAATTTTTCCGCGTTCCAAAATAGTCGCCGCGACCAGGCCGCCGCGCGTCTCGACGGAAAATTCCTCGTGGCCAACCAGTTTTTTATCCCACAAATAACGTGAAAAAATCCGCAGGCCGTTGCCGCTTTTTTCCGCTTCGCTGCCGTCGGGATTAAAAATCCGCAGCGCGAATTTCGCTTTTTTTGAAGGCAGCGGCCCCAACAAAATCCCGTCCGAGCCGATGCCGAAATTGCGGTGGCAAATTATTTTGATTTGTTCCGGCGTCGGCGCCAAGGGCCAGTTTTTCGGATCAAAAACGATGTAATCATTTCCGAGCGCCTGATATTTGGTGAAAGCAAATCGCATGATAAAATGGGTTTAACTTTTCAAAACCGCCTCGATTTTTTGCAGTTCAGTCCCGGAAAATTTCAGGTTTTTCAACGCATGAACGGCATCTTCGATTTGCGCAATTTTGCTGGTGCCGATCAGCGCGGAAGTCATTCCCGGATGGCGCAACACCCAGGCGATGGCCATTTGCGCGAGCGTTTGTCCGCGCGCCTTGGCCAGTTTGTCCAGCCGCTTGACTTTTGAAATTTTTTCCGCAGTCACTTGATTGGGTTTCAAAAATCCGTGCGGCTTGGCCGCGCGCGAGCCTTCGGGAATGCCGCGAAGATATTTATCCGTGAGCACTCCCTGCGCGAGCGGCGAGAATGCGATGCAGCCGATGCCTTCCTGCGCAAGCGTGTCGAGCAGACCGTCTTCGATCCAGCGATTGAACATGCTGTAAGACGGCTGATGAATCAGGCAGGGCGTGCCGAGCGCGCGCAGGATTTGCGCGGCCTTTTGAGTTTGTTCGGCGGGATAATTGGAAATGCCCGCGTAAAGCGCGCGCCCGCTGCGCACAATAAAATCCAGCGCGCCCATCGTTTCTTCCAGCGGCGTTTCCGGATCGGGACGGTGCGAATAAAAAATGTCCACATAATCCAAACCGAGGCGCTTGAGACTTTGGTCCAAACTGGCGACGAGATATTTGCGCGAACCCCATTCGCCGTAAGGTCCCGGCCACATCAAATAACCGGCTTTTGAAGAAATAACGAGTTCGTCGCGATAAGATTTCAAATCGTCGCGAAAGATGCGGCCAAAATTTTCCTCGGCGGAACCGGGCGGCGGCCCGTAATTATTCGCCAGATCAAAATGCGTGATGCCCAGATCAAACGCGCGATGAATCATCGCGCGGCCATTTTCAAAAACGTCCACGCCACCGAAATTGTGCCAGAGGCCGAGCGAAATCGCCGGTAGTTTCAAACCGCTGCGGCCGCAACGATTGTAGCGCATGTCTTGGTAACGAGAGTCGGACGGCAAACAGTTCATGGCCTTATCTAACTTGAACCGACGGCTGCTTGCAAATTTTTCATGCCGGATTTTTCTAATTTTTCAATCAGGCCGCCCGCGATTTTTTTGGGCAGGCCCGGCCCTTCGTAAATCAAGCCGGTATAAATTTGAATCAAACTCGCGCCCGCCGTGATTTTTTCCCAGGCGTCATCCGCGTTGAAAATTCCGCCCACGCCGATGACGGGCAATTGGCCGCGCGTTTGCTTGAAAAGGTGGCGAATAATCTCCGTGCTGCGTTCGCGCAAAGGTTTTCCGCTCAAACCGCCGCTTTCAGAATAAATTTTTTGCGAATTTGAATTGCTCGTTTGTGGGCGCGCGAGAGTTGTGTTTGTCGCGACGATTCCAGAAATGTTTCGCAAGCTTGCCAATTCCAAAATTTCGTCGAGCGCTTCAAACGAAAGGTCGGGCGCGATTTTGATCAAAATTGGTTTTGAAAAATTGGCGCTTTGATTTTGCTGGATCGCCGCAAGAATTTCGTCGAGGGCGGATTTATCCTGAAGCCGGCGCAAATTTGGCGTGTTCGGCGAACTGACATTGACGACAAAAAAATCGGCAAGCTCGCGCAAAATGCGAAAGGAATTGGCATAATCTTCAGCGGCCTTTGGCAACGGCGTGATTTTGGATTTTCCCAAATTGATGCCGACGGGATGCTTCGGCCAACGAGCCGTGTTTTTCCATCCGGCAAGTTTTTGCGCAAAAATTTCCGCGCCAGGATTGTTGAAGCCCATGCGATTGACGATCGCTTCGTCGGCGACGGCGCGAAACATTCGCGGCTGCGGATTTCCCGGCTGCGCGTGGCAGGTCACGCCGCCAAGTTCGCAAAAACCAAAACCTAATTTTTCCCAAACCGGAACGGCGGCGGCAAATTTATCCAAACCGGCGGCGAGGCCGATTGGATTGGGAAATTTCAGACCAAAAAGTTCAACGGGCAATTCCGGCGCGGAAAATATGTGGCCGATGGCATTGCAGGGAAATTTGCCGCGACTGGCGCGGCCAAGAATTTTCAGCGCAAAATCGTGCGCGCGTTCCGCGTCGCGCGCGAAAAGAATGGGGCGAACCAGTTTTCGATAAGGCCAGCCCATGAGATTTTAGCGCAAAATGTCTTGCATCACGGTTTCAAACTTCATCCCGCCATTCAATTTTCCGTCGTGCTCAAAATTGGGCGGCAATAATTTTTTGTAAGTTGCCAGCGCGAGCAGCGGCCAGGCGTTGCGATACATGTCGTATTTCAGATAAAAAACTTTTGGGAAACCGGTGCCGGTGATTTCGTCCTCGTCCCACGAGCCGTCGGGATTTTGCGTGCGGCACAAATAGCGGAGGCCGCGTTTGAGCGCGGGATTTTCCGGGTCGTCGAAGGCGCACAAGCCCATGACGGCCCACGCGGTTTGGGAAGCAGTGCTCGGCCCGCAGCCTTTGAAAACCGGGTCGTCGTAAGTGTTGCAGCGTTCGCCCCAGCCGCCGTCCTCGTGCTGGACACTTTCGAGCCAGGCGCGCGCTTTCAAAAGCCACGGCTGGTTCATATTGATGTTCATCGCGCGCAGGCCGCGCAAAACCTGCCAGGTTCCGTAAATATAATTGACGCCCCAGCGTCCATACCACGAGCCGTCTTCTTCCTGCGTCTGGCGGATGAATTGCAGCGCGTCTTTGACCTGTCGGTTTTTGACGTCGAAATTTTCGTGGCCGAGCAATTCCAGGATGCGGGCGGTGATGTCCGCGCATTCGGGATCAATCATGGCGTTGTGGTCGGCGAAGGGAACTTTTTCCAGAATATTTTTGGTGCAATTCTTGTCGAACGACGCCCAGCCGCCGTCTTTGCATTGGAAGGTCAACATCCATTTCAAGCCGCGCTCAAAACATGCGTCGCGTTTTTGCGGATGGTCCGTGGGAATTTTCCGCAAGGCGAGCAACACCATCGCGGCGTCGTCCACGTCGGGATTCCATTTGTTATTGTATTCAAAAGCCCAGCCGCTCGGTTCGACTTTGGCGGGATTTTTATATTGCCAGTCGCCGCGAAAACGAATTTCTTTTTCCATCAGCCATTCGGCGGCCTTTTTCATCATCGGATGATTTTCAGAAATGCCGGATTCATGCAGGCAAATCAAAACGATGGCCGTGTCCCAAACCGGCGAGAAGCAGGGTTCGATGCGCACGCTATCCTCGGTTTCGTGCTCCAGTTTTTTTAATTCGTGCGCGGCGCGGACGACTTGCGGATGGTCGTCGGGATAACCCAGCGCCTTAAGCGCAATCAGTGAATTGAGCATCGCCGGAAAAATGGCGGCAAGTCCGTCCGCGCCTTCAAAGCGTTCCAACATCCATTGCTCGGCTTTTTTCAACGCGCGCCGGCGAAAGGGATGGACGCCGCGCCGCGCAAAACGTTCGGCAAATTTGTGCAGCCGGTCGAGCCAGAGGAAAAAATTCCGCAGCGTGAAGCGTTGCGGATCGCGTGCGGGCGACAAATCGCGCGCGTGGCAGCCGTGGGGATAAAGCTCGTCGAGATTGACATTATTTTTTGGCCGGCGCGTCGGCTTGAAATGGTTGATGATGGAAAGCGGCACGATCATGCCGCGCGACCAATTGCTCATGTCCCAAAAATTCACATGAAACCATTTGCCGATGAGGAGCACTTCGCACGGAATCGTCGGCACATATTGCCACGGAAAAAGCCCGAGCAGCGCCAGATACAATTTTGAAAAGGTGTTCATGCGCGGCACGCCGCCGAGATGCAGGGCGACTTCCCGCGCCTGCAACATTCGCGGGTCGGTCACTGGCACGCCGGCCAGTTTGAGCGCCAGATACGCCTTGATCGTGGCGTTCACTTCCGACGGCCCACCGTGATAAATGTTCCAGCCGCCGTCGGCCAGTTGCATGGAGAAAATGTGGTTGACCGCTTTGCGCTGCCATTCCGGGTCAACTTTTCCGTTCCAATGATAGTAAGCCACCGTGTCGGAAACGAGCGTGGAATCCACGATCAATTCGCCGACCCAGTAGCCTTCAGGTTTTTGTTCGCCCAAAAGAAATCCCTGCGACCGCAGGATGGCAGTTTCCAAATCGCGGACGAACTCCTTTTGAAGCCGGATGACCGGAACCGGCGGCTCCGATTGAACTCTCAAACTGCTTTCAATCACGTCTGAAACGTTGCAGATAACGGTGAATTTGTAAAGTTTTTTAGTGAAGCCTCGAATTTGGATTCAGGTAAAAACATAAGAATTGTCGCAATCTTTTACGCAATCGCAATCAGCAAAAAATTTGAATCGCGCCCCGCGCCGGGTTGGATTTCCATGCGCGGAAAACCGGCTTTTTTTAACGCGACTTCCAATTCCGCCCGACTTTGAAAATGCAAACCTTCCATCGTTTTATTGTGGCCGAGGCGCGTCGCAATTTTTTCCCAGAAAGTTACGCGACGATGCGCGGAATTTTCTCCGCGCGCGGCGTCGCGCAAAATCAATCGTCCGCCGGGACGCAACGCTTGCCGCGCCTTGTTCAAAATCGCCTGCTGTTTTTCCGGCGTCCAATAATGCAAAACGTCGAGCAGCAGAATCGTGTCGCACGGCGGATAGTCGCAATCAAGAATGTCGCCGGTTTCAAATTTAATCTGCGGCGATTCCGGCGCGGTGCGTTGGGCGACGCGAATTTTATTTTCATCGTAATCCAGACCGAGAAAAGTTCGTTCGTCGGTGAATTGTGCCAGCCAATTTGTCGCAATGCCATAACCACAGCCGAGATCAAGGATGAATCCGCTGCGCGGCACTACGGCATCGAGCGCGCCGAACATCGGGTCCATTTTCATTTTCCAATGGACGAATTGCTCCACGAATTTTCCCTGATAGCGATAAAGGCGGCGCACTTTGCGGCGCACGACACGCGGCGTGTTGAGTTCATCCAATTGTTTTTGCAATGCCGCGCGCACGATGGTTTCGCAATGGCGCATCAACGCCGCAGTGCCGAGCGAATAATCAAAATTCTGCGGCGTGATGCGCGGCCACGCGCGGACGGTCGCATGATACGGCTCGAACCAATAGGCGTCGCGCGGCATGGCGGTGTTTGTGTCGCACAAAATGACCGGCAAAATTTCCTGGTTCAATTCAATCGCCAGTTCAAACGCGCCGCGATGAAAGCGTTGCAAAAATCCGTCGGGCGAGCGCGTGCCTTCGGGATAAAAATGCACGGACGCGCCCTCGGCCAGTTTTTCTCGGCAGCGGCGCATCGTGAGTTCTGGATCATTCGGCTCGACCATGACGTGACCGAGCAATTTGCAGCCGACGCCGAGCATCGGTTCGTCGAACACGCGTTTCTTCGCCGTCTGCCGCACGTCGGCGGGCAGGCTGACGATGAGCATCACGTCCACGGCGGATTGATGGTTGCTGATAACGATGCACGGTGGCGAAAAAGTTTCGGGCGTGATGTTTTGAAATTCCAGTTTGCCAAACGGCATTCTTTTGACGAGGCCGCGTGCCAGCCAGCGGGTTGCCCGGCGCAATTTGTCGTCCGCCGTGCGCGGAGAAATTATTTTCAAAATTGGCCGCAAGATGTAATAAAGAAAAATCTGGCTGCCGCCGAGATGAACGAGAACCCAAAGTGTGCCAAGCGGATGCCACCAGCGCGGCGCGCCGCGCGGCGGATTTTTGAACAGCAACAAATCCATGCACGCGGGCGTCAACACGAGCGTTGCAATAAACGCGCAGCCCATGCCGAGCAAAACGGTTGTGCCCATGGAAAACAGCACGGGATGTTTGGCGATAACCAGCACGGCGAATCCAAAGAGGGTCGTCAGCGCAGAAATCATCACCGAGGCGCTCGTGGGCGCGATGCGCGGCGGATGGCCGCGCCAGACATCGAGTTTGCTGGTCGCCAAAAAAACGCTGTAATCTTCGCCCATGCCGATGACAAAAACGACGAAGACACAATTCATCACGTTGATCGGCAAACCTAAAAGTCCCATCAAGCCGAGCGTCCAAAATAAACCGAACGCAAGCGGCAACAAAGTCGCGAAAACAATTTCAATCGAAGCGAGCGCAAAATAAACGATTGCGCCGACGACGATCACGGTCCACAAAACGAAATAGCCCATGCCGCTTTTGGCGAGGCTGGCGATGTGATTGGCAAAATCTTTTTGATCGAGGACGATGATTCCCGGCAGCGCGGCACGCAATTTTTCGACCTGCGCGCGGTCTTTCAATTTGACGAGCGTGCTGACGGCGGTGTCATTTGTGCCGTTTCCAAACGCCACGCGTTCGTTCAAAACCTGTTCCAGCGGCGTGCCGCGAAACATTGCCAGCGTGAGCAGCGGCGGTTTGTCTTCGACGCATTTCCAAAACGGGTCAAAGGCGTCGGGACGAAAACCCAATTCGCCGCCGACTTGTCGCAAAGTCTGGCGCAGAGAATTTTTTCGCGCCGGCGACCAAAAATTTTGCCAGCGTTGAATATTCGTTTCCTGCGTGGCGAGTGACGGACAAACGGCGGCGAGCGAAGAAACGCTGACGAAGTTGGTTTGTTGAGCCAGGACTTTCGCGACGTGATCGTTTTGCGCCAGCGCGTCTTCGGGCGTCGCACCGCGAGCCACCACCAAAGTCATTGCGAGCATGTTGCCCCAGGTTTTGCGGATGAGCGCCTCGTCGTGGCGGGTGGATTCCGTGACGCCGTTGAGCTTCGCGATGTCGCCGTCAAAATGTAATCGTTTCAAACCAAACGCCGTTACCATTGTCAAAACGACGATGCCCAGCAAAAGCAGCGGACGCCAGCGTTTTTGCCATGTGTGAAATTTTTCCATCCAATCGGTGAAGCGCAACGGCGGGAGATTTTTTTCTTTCGCCAGTGGAACGAGCAACGGCAAAATCAGCAGCGCAAACGCCGCTGAAAATAAAACGCCGACCGCGCCGAAAATGCCGAGTTGCTGATAGCCGTGCATCTGCGAACGCGAGAGCACGATGAAAGCGCCGATGATGGTCAGCGCGCCGGTGATCGTGGGAATCACCAATCGGCTGACGATGCGCCCGGCGGATTGGCGGTCGATGCCAACGCCGTTGTCAATGTGATAGACGACGTAAATCCCGTAATCCACGGTGATGCCGATGGCAATCGTCGCAAAACCGATGGCGATGGCCGAAACGTGATTGTCGCACAAAACTAAAATCGCGCCCGCGACGAGCGTGCCGAAAAGCGACGGCAAAAAGGTGATGACGGCCAGCCATTTTCGCCGATAAGCCGTGATGCACAGCAGTAACATCGCCGCCATGCCGATAATCATGCAGCGTTTCGCGTCGGATTTAATCAGCGTGGAATTATCCACGGCCATTCGATGTCCGCCAGTGATGGCGACGTGGACGCCGGGAAATTGTTTCTGCACCGCGTCCCGCATTTGCAACAAATCCGCGACGAGCGCGACGCTGTCCCGCGCGTCGCTCGAAGGAAATTTGGGTTCGGCCATCAGCAAAATATGCCGGCCATCGTTGCTCGTGATGCGGCCATCAATGATTTGCGTATCGCTGAAACCGGTTTGCAACGGCAAAACTTTATTTGCAACGAGCGCGGTCATGCTGATGGGGTCGGCGGCCACGATGTCTTTCAAAACCATTCCTTCGGGCCCGGCAAGTTTGCGGCGCATGGAAGTCAAATAATCTCGAACGGCCGCCGGCTGAATTTTCGTTTCCAAAACTTTTGCGTCGTCGTCGGTAAAAAGATTGGGCAACGCGCCGGTCAAAAAATGAATGACTTTTTGTTGTCTGCCGAGTTCGACGCGATACAAAATGCGCGCGTAATTTGTGCTGGCGGAAAGGTGGGAAAAAACTTCGTCCGCCGCCGCCGCGAGTTTTTCGGGATTGGCTTGATTCACGCCGACATCAATATAAACGCGGTCAATCTGGCGAAATTTGCGGAGTGTGTAGCGATATTCGTCCACGATTTTGTCGTGGTCCGGCAATATCGCCAGAATATCTTCCTCCAGATGAACCCGCGATGAAACGACGATAGCCAGCGCCGCGATGAGCAGCGTGAGTCCGAGCGCCACTCGCCGGTGCGACCACAACCAGAGATGCAGGCGCGTGTAGAAATCAGGTTTCATTTTTGCGAACCAGCCGCGCAATCGCGTAAGTGAGGATTATTCCCAGCATCGCGACCATAATCGCGAGCGCCACGCTGCCCGCAACCCATTGCCAAAAATATTCCGCAAGTCGCGCCGCCGTGATTTGTCGCGGAGAAAACTCAAGCATCTGTCGCGTGAACATCCAATGTCCCAGCATCAGTGCGCCAGAAATAATGAATGGAATCAGCGGCGGAATGGAAAGATTGCTCGCGAGCAAGGCAATCGCCTTGTTCAATCGCAACCAATGCGCGCACACCGCCGTTGCCAACATTTGAAAACCCCAGATGGGCGCGAGGCTGAAAAATAATCCCAATCCGACCGCCAGAGCCATTCGCCACGGCTCATGCGCATGATCGGCAAAAAATTCGCGGATGATTTTGCGCGGCGATTTTTTTTCTCCGAACGACCACGCCACCCGCAGTGTTCGCGGCACGAACCAGGATTGCAACACCAGCCCGATGTTCATGAACGTGATGTGCGCCAAATCGCGCAGCGGGCGAAAATGCGACTGGCGGATTTGTTCTGGCGCATAAACACATTTTACCGGCACGGCCACGATCGGTGTTCCGACCCATGACGCGCGCACTAAAAATTCCAGTTCAAAGGCGTAACGGCCGGAACGTGTTTTGAGCCGCTGCGCCAGCGTGAGCGGATAACAACGGAAACCGCATTGCGTGTCGCCGAGGCGCACGCCGGTTTCCACGCGAAACCAAAAAGTGGAAACGGCGTTTGAACGGCGGCGATGCGTCGGACAGCCGGCGGCAAAAAAATCGCGCACACCGACGGCGAGCGCGCCGGGTTGCGATTGCGCCACGGCAAGAAATTTTGGAATGTCCCCGGCAAAATGCTGGCCGTCCGCGTCCAGAGTGATCGCGTGCGTGAAACCAAGCTCCGTCGCGCGCTGAAAGCCCGCGCGCAAAGCCGCGCCTTTGCCGGAATTTTTTTTGAGCCGCACCACGGAAATATTTTCAGGCAACTGCGGATGATCCGTCGAGCCGTCGTCCACGACAATGACGGGTAGAAAAAATTGCGCGGCGCGAACCACTTCGGCAACCGTGGCCGCATGGTTGAACACGGGAATGACGACGCAGGCGTTCATGATTTTTTCCGGCGATCCACGAACGTCTGGCGTTTGCGCGCGTGCGGCGGCATTTGCAACTTTTCAATTTCTTCCGCCGACGCGCGGCGGATTTGCGGCGTGATTTTTGCGCGCGCTTGAAATGTTTCCCGCAACATTTTTGGCTGCGCGGCGCCGTGATAAAAAATTTCAACTTCATCGCACAATTCATTTTCGGAAGTGGCAACAATGGCGTAGGCGTCCACGCCGTTCGCTTCGTCCAAAATGTTTTGCAACGCGGATGGAAAAACGGACGCGCCTTTGATTTTTAACTTTTGCTGTTTGCGTCCGATGATGGGGCCGAGCCTCGGCGTTTTTCGTCCACAACGACACGTCCCAAAAAACATCGCCGCGCAATCGCCGGTGCGATAACGGATCAACGGCATTCCTTCCACGCCAAAAGTCGTCGCGACAATTTCGCCAATCTCACCTTCGTGCAAAGGTTCGCCCGCGTCGTCCAAAATTTCGAGATGCAATTGTTCGTCGTGCAAATGGCCGCCCGCGCCAGCCTCGCATTCGCAAAGCGAATTTGCCAGTTCCGTCACGCCGTAAGTCGAAAAAACTTTCGCGTTCCACGCCGTTTCGATAATGCGGCCAACCGTGTTCAGCGCCAGCGTCCGCTCGCGCACAGGTTCGCCGATGCAAATGAGTTTTTTGACGGACGAATTTTGCAAATCAAATTTTGTCTCGCGCGCCTTGTCCGCGATGACCCGCAAAAATGACGGCACGGCGACAATCGCCGTCGGCTGGACGCGCGCGATCATTTCCAAAATCAACAGTGATGACGACGGCCCGACGCGAACGACGGCGCAGCCCAATTCGCGCAGGCCGGTCGAATAAGCCAATCCCGCAATGAAACAACGGTCCAGCGCGACCGCCACCAAAACGGTGTCGCGCGAAGTCAGTCCGGCGCATTCAAAGGATAATTTTTCATTCGTCGCCAGGCGTTGCAGGTCTGATTTTGTCAGCATCCACAAGAGAGGATCGCCGGTTGTGCCGCTCGTCGTGACAATTTCAAGGACGCTCTCGCGCGGAACACAAAGGAAGTCCAGATTGCGAGCGGACACTATGGTTTTATCCACGGTCGGAATTTCCTCAAACGGCGGCGCGACAGTTAGATTGCAAAATAATTCGCGATAAAATGGCGAATGCGTTTTGGCGTGGCGAAAAGTTTCCGGCCAAAGTCGTTCAAAGTGTTTGCTCATTTATGCGCGGATATTTTAGGCAGCTTGCCGTAAAAATGCCAGACGCGCGTGCAGGAGATCGAAATTATTCGGGCGAAGAAAAAATGAACGCGGCAACCGTTTGAATTTGTTATTGCAATACGGGCGGAAGATAAACCGCGCGATAAAATCGTTGGTTGAATTGGGCGGCATTCACGTCCACAAAAATAAACGGGGAAGCGTTCGTTTCAATGGAAACCCAATCTTGCATGTTCGAGGAAGCTTGCACTGCATAGTTTGACCCGGCTGTTCCGGTAACTGTCAAAGTGAACTGACCATTCAAATAGTTAGGCGTTCCTAAAACCGCCGATGCAGCAGGTTCGTCATCTGGAACACTGGCCGGCTGGCCGGTTAAAATAATGGTGTTCGTATAGGTAAAAGTATTCGATTTCAAAATTGCCGGCGCTTTAACAATCATAATTTGCGCGCCGGTTTCTTGATTTACAGCCGCCGCCGGCTGAATTGAAGTAACTAGGTTACTTGAAGCCGGATTGACAATGGTGACATTAAACGTCCGCGCAATAGTATTATTATTTTTACCTCCGTCGTTGACAGTAACTGTAATCGAAGTCGTTCCAACCGCGTTGGTCACTGGCGCGAAGGTTAAAGTTCCCGTTGAATTTGGGCTTTTGTAACTAATCGTTGGATCGGGAATTAAAGCTGGATTAGCTGAAATAGCTGTTACTTTAAGTTTCTGTTTTTCGTTGGCTGCGCCCGACGTGATACCGCTTAAATCAACGCTTTGGTTCCCGGCATTTTTATTGATGGTTAGATCGGTAATCGGATTCAAAGTCGGCGCCTGATTTACAGCAGTGACTGAAACAGTGAAAGTGCATTTCGCCGTCGGGTTTTTCGTTTGCCCATCATTGACCGTAATGGTGATTTTCGCTGTGCCAATCGCATTGGCAACTGGCGCAAAAGTCAAGGTGCCGGTTGAATTTGGGCTTGAATAATTAATTACTGGATTAGGAATTAAACCCGGTTTGCTGGAAACCGCTGTGACAGTTAACGGCTGGATTTCATTTGCCGCTCCGGAAGTTATGCCGCTTAAATTCACGACTTGTCTTCCAGCGTTCTCGGCGATTGTCAGCTTCCCGACACGATTAATGGTTGGTTTGTGATTAAATAGTTTCACGGTGACAATGAAAGTTTGACTGACGGTATTATTTTGTGACTGCCCATCATTGACCGTGACCGTAATCGTGGCTTTTCCGCTGGCATTGGCGGCAGGAGCAAAGGTCAATGTTCCAGCAGCATTGGGACTGACATAACTAACAGGGGGGTTTGGAATCAAAGCCGGATTGCTGGAAATAGCGCGGACGGTCAAAGTCTGATTTTCGGTAGTGGCCCCCGAACTGATGCCGGCAAGCGCAACTGCCTGCAAACTTGAATTTTCATTGATCTTAAGCTTTTTAAGCTTGTTTAAGGTCGGGGGCTTGTTGGTCGTTACAGACGGTGTAGTTACAGGCGGCTGATTCGTTGCCGGTGGCGCATTTGTGTTTGAAACAATGTTTGTGGGACTGGAAGGCGTTCCTTCAGTATCATAAATAGCTTCGTTTGAAAAAACACTTTCCGTTCCGGAACTGTTGTAAGTTGTCGCGGCAAAATAATAAGTAGTATTGTCAGCCAGGCCGGTCACGGTCGAATTTGTTACATTGCCGACGACAATTGAATTGGAGTAAGTATGGCTCGCTACTCCAAAGTAAATTTTATAGCCCGCCACATTCGGATCCACGCTCGGATTCCATGTCAATGTCACGCTCTGCGATCCCATGACCGTGAGATGCCAAAACGCTAAAACACCGCCTATTCCCAATCGGAAAAAAGCGGTGCGCGTTACAGCCCTAAATTGATTTACCCAGCGCATTAATATGCCTGCTATGCATAATGGCTGCCAAGATTAATTTTTGGGGATGCAAAGCTGGCGAGACCAGCTTCAAAGAATGACTTTAGAAGACGGACAATTGAAAATAACCATCAAAAACCTAATGATTTAACATCTTTTTAAGCTGATTGTTCCATGCGCTGAAACAGAAAAATAATCTAAAATAAAAATTTCAGTCACCAAAATGCCCGGTTTTAGTGAAACGCTTTAAGACACCACTGTCTCGAAAGAGAACATATCTTTGTAATGCTGGAAGACTCAAAACTAGCCGTCCAATGATGTATTTAGAGTGAAAATTTCCGGCGGCGGAAGTTTACGTCCGAAAGAAATTTTTGATGACTTCGACAACACGTTTGATCTGCATGTCAGTGAGTTCGGGATAAATCGGCAAACTTAAACATTCGCGCGCCGCTTTTTCAGCAACGGGAAAATCGCCTCGCTTATATCCCAAATCCGCATAGCATTTTTGCAGATGCAATGGCAATGGATAGTGAAGCGCACATCCGACACCATTATCATCGAGATATTTTTTTAGTTCGTCCCGGCGCGGATGACGCACGACATAAAGATGCCATGCGCTTTCAGCGTAACCGGCTTCCAGCGGCAATTGCAATGGCATATCTTTAAGTAATTCATGATAGCGATGCGCGACGCGGCGGCGTTCGTTCGTCCAGTTTTCCAAGTGTTTTAACTTAACGCCCAATACCGCGCCTTGAATTCCTTCCATGCGATAATTAAAACCGACTTCATCATGAAAATAGCGAACGGTGGAACCATGTTCGCGCAGCGAGCGGGCGCGCGCAGCGAACGCTGGATTATTGGTCACGAGCGCGCCGCCCTCGCCGCAGGCGCCTAAATTTTTTCCGGGATAAAAGCTGAAGCCGGATAGTTCGCCAAAGGCGCCCACTTTTTTCCCTTTATATTTTGCGCCATGCGCCTGGCAGGCATCTTCAACCAATGGAAATTTATGTTTTCGACACAGCGTGAGCATCGAATCCAAATCAAAGGGATGGCCGTAAAGATGAACCGGCATTATTGCTTTTGTGCGGGAGGTGATCGAGCGCTCGATCAGTTTAGGATCAAGATTCATTGTGGCATCGTCAATGTCCACATAAACGGGTTTGGCGCCCGCATAAGAAATGGCCCAGCTCGTCGCCACAAATGTGAATGGCGTTGTAATGACCTCATCGCCCTGCCCGATCCCCAGCAATAGCATCGCAATATGTAATGCGGAAGTGCCGCTGTTAAATCCAAGGCAATGTTCCGCGCCGCAAAATCGCGCGAAATCTTTTTCGAATTGCGCAGTATCCGGCCCCAGACAAAACGAACAATTGTCCAACGTTCGCGCAATGACGGCATCAAGGTCTTGGCGGATGCTTCGGATTTGCGCCGGCAAATCAAGGTAAGGCACTTTATCAATCATTTCGGAAAAAATAATTTAACCGCGCAACTTTGAACAGCTTCAAAAAGATTTTTTTTTGATGAGCAAGCGAAAGAAATTCGTCGGCTTTTCTGACAGTTTTCGCAGAGCTCAATAAAAACTATGAGTTTATTGCAAATTTCACATTTTCAGGCGGACGTTGTCGGATCGCTTTACACTTTTTTTAGGTTTTCATTATTCAATCATTTTTTGATTGTTTCATAAAAACTTTAACGCAAATAACTTACATTTTTATTTCGAGGATTTTTTTAGTTCGGCATGGCTTTTGCTTAAAACCAGAAACTTATGAAGAAATTCCTATTATTCAGTTTGTTAGGTTCGGCTTTAAGCATTGGCCATGCAACTACCATTACCGCTCCGTCCAGCTTATTGGGATACGAAAGTCTGAACGGGCAAGATGCGTATGAATGGGGCATTAGCGGAATAAATTTGGCGGCTGGCGAACAAATTTCGAGCGCGAGCATTACTTTCACGAGCGTAACGTTGAACGTCGCAAATTCATCCGGCACAGGCTATCTCTACACCGATCTGCTTAATTTGAATAATACCGGCGTCAAAACATTTTCGGATAACGATGCGTCGGGCGATTATTTCAAATCCAGCGCGTCGGGCATTGCGGCATCCAAGGTTACCAGTCTGCTAACAACTGCTAATAAAACATACGAATACTTTTCAAAGGTCGGAAAAACTTTGACCTGGACGCTTACATTTTCGGCCGCTGATTTGGTAGCTCTCAATGCTGCCGATGCGGACGGTATCTTTGACATTGGCATTGATCCCGATTGTCATTTCTCGGTGAACAATCTTACATTTACCTATCAGACAACCCAGACCCACGTTCAAGTTCCCGATGTCACGGCGACTGCACTTTTGCTGGTTCTTAGCTTTGGCAGTTTGTTGATTGCCGGACGCAAACTTAAAAAAGCATAATTTAAGAATCATCAAAAATCGTGCGGCTTGTTCCTTGGTTCAAGGTTTCAACCGCACGATTTTATTTTTATTGGGCGATGATTTTTTTTGACTAATCCACCTCAAATCCATAAAATTAATCATGTTTGAAAATTCGTTGATTAAAATGGGTTTTACTCTCCGGCAGTTGCCGATGAAAGTTTTGGCGCTGCTGTTGACGACTTTCATTTTGGCCGGTTGCGAATCGTCGCGATTCCCTGACCTTTCACAACCAGCCGCCCAACATCATTCCGATAAAATTTTGTTGAGCGAAGGCGATGTTTTGAAAATCACTTTTCCAAGTTCGCCCGACCTCGATTCCACTTCGACCATTCAACGGGATGGAAAAATATCATTGCCCTTGGTTGGCGAAGTGGAAGCCGCCGGCATGACGCCCGATCAATTGCAGCAAAACCTTGTCAAACTTTTCGCTTCCCAGATTGCCTCCAAAGAAGTCACGGTGGCCGTGGTGCAATCTTCGTTTCCAATTTATATGACCGGCTATGTGATGCGTCCGGGAAAAATTCTATCCAACCAGCCCATCACGGCGCTCGAAGCCGTCATGGAAGTCGGCGTAGATTATTCGACCGCCAACTTAAAAGCTGTGAAGGTGATCCGTCGTGAAAATGGCGTTTCTCATATTTACATCTTGAACTTGAAACGTATTTTGAACGGCAAAGACTCCAAGCCTTTTTATCTTCAGCCGGCGGATGTCGTCTATGTGCCGGAAAAGTTTGATTTATTCTAAATCATTCTCTGGCGATTCCGAGTTTGTCCATCAATTCGTAGAGCGTTGGCCGGCTCAAGCCAAGTTCCACCGCCGCCGGCGCAATTTTTCCGCCATGTTTTCGCAAGGCCTGCCGGACCATTTGCCGTTCCACGGCTTCGCGAGCGTCTTTCAAAGACGTTGCATGGGCCGCCGCACCGGAATTTAATTCCAAATCGCGCGCAGTCACGCGTTTGCCATCGGCCATGATCGCGGCGCGGCGAACACAATTTTCCAGTTCCCGGACATTTCCCGGCCAGGAATATTTGTTCAAAGCGCGCAGCGCCTCCTGATCAAAAGCCAGCGCGGATTTTTTCACTTCAGACGCAAATCGTTGCAGGAAAAATTTGGCCAGCATTAAAATATCACTTTCGCGGTCGCGCAATGGCGGCAATAAAATTTGCACCACGGCCAGCCGGTAAAATAAATCTTCGCGAAACGTTCCGACGGCCATGCCTTTTTTCAAATCGGCGTTGGTGGCGGCCACGACCCGCGCATTGATTTGAATTTCCTGGCGGCCACCGACGCGTTCGATGGTTTGCTCCTGCAAAAAACGGAGCAGCTTCACTTGCAAAGGCTGCGGAATTTCTCCGATCTCATCCAGAAATAAAGTTCCGCCGCTGGCCATTTCGATGCGTCCTTTGCGCTGGGCATGAGCGCCGGTAAAAGCGCCTTTTTCATGCCCGAACAGTTCGCTCTCCAAAAGTGTTTCAGGAATTGCGCTGCAATTGATCGCCACAAACGGGCCGTCTTTCCGCCCACTTTGTTGATGAATCGCGCGCGCGACCATTTCTTTTCCAGTGCCACTTTCACCGAGAATAAGCACCGGCGCATCGGTGGTGGCGACTTTGCGAATTGATTCAAAAACGGGTTGCATGGGCTGGCTGTTGCCCAACATTCCCTCGAAAGAATTGCCGGCCAGCAAATGTTGCATCACGCCGTATTCTTTTTCGAGCTGGGAAACATGGAAACAGCGCTTGAGCAAAAATTTCACTTCATCCATTTCCACCGGTTTGCATAAAAAATCATAAGCGCCCGAACCAATCGCCCGCAACGCAACTTCCTTTTCATTTTGGCCGGTGACAATGACAATTTTTGCCAGCCGGTCTATTTCCAGAAGCTCGGATAAAATCGCCAAGCCTTCTTCTGGATTGCCGGGGTGCGGCGGCAAACCTAAATCCAACAGCACAACGGACGGCTGCGCGGAACGAAAATTTTCAATGGCGCTTGGGCGATCTTCCGCGAGTAAAATTTCATAGTCCTTCGCCAACGCCCATTTCATTTGCGTGCGAATTTCTTCATCGTCGTCAACAATCAATAATTTTGGATTCATTTTTGCAGCGGCAAATAAATACGGAAAGTCGTGCCCCTGCCGGGTTCGCTTTCCACTTCGATCCTGCCTTTATGCGCTTCCACAATCATTTTGCTTTGAAACATGCCGATGCCAAGCCCATTTTTTTTGGTCGTTTGAAAGGGCCGGAAAAGCGAGCGGTTCAAAAATTCCGGTTTGATGCCGCAACCATTGTCTGAAACCGACAAAATTGCCCAGCCGTCCTTTCGGCTGGTGGCAATGCGAATTTCTCCGTCCGGGCCGACGGCTTCTTTTGCGTTGAGCACCAAATTAGTGACTACTTTGAGCAATTGTTCGGAATCGAAAAATAATTTTGGCAGCGGCTGGAAATTTTTTGCGAGCGAAACGCCGGAAATTTTTTCCCAATCGGCCAGCGATTTGGAGATGCTTTCATTCAAATCGGCTTCTGCCGGTTTGATTTTCAATTCGTGCCGCAATAAACTCAACCGTTCGATCAGCCGGTTGATATGCGCGACGGTTTTGGCCGTCCCGCGCAAAGCGTCTTCGCGAAAAGCCGGATCGTCAAAATGAACCGGAAGATTTTGCAGCATCAAATTAAGCGTAGAAGCGGCGTTTTTCAAATCGTGAACAAAAAAAGTTGACATGGTTTGGAAGGCTTCAAGTTCTTTTGCTTCCAATAATTTTTGGGAAAGCCGGACGTTTAGCAAATTGGCGGCCACCTGATCGCCCACGCATTTGAGCAAATCAAAATCCTGCCAGGAAAAAGGAACTCCGCCGACGCGATCTCCCAAAATTATCACGCCGAGCATTTCGTCGCCCGCGACCATCGGCACGCAAATGCGATTTCCGCCCCGCCGAAATTCATCCGGATGACATTGCCGCAAAGTTGCGGCCCAACTTTCTTTGGATGAATCAATGTCAACCGGCTCGTGATGCTTTTGCAGGGCGGCGAACATTTCAATGATGTCAGAATTTTTTTGATCGAGAGCCTTTGCCTTCGCTTCGGATAAAAACGTTGAGGCGGCAAAAACCAATTGCTCCTTCTTTTCGTCCGCCAGCCAGATGGTTACGGACAGGACCTGAAAAACATCCGTCGTCAATTTGACGGCGGCGTGGCACAATTCTTTTTGTGTCAGGCAGGCAGCCGTTACTTCGGTAAATTTTCTCCAGACGGTGCGATAATCGTAAAGCGGCCGTTGAAAATGCCGGCTGATAAAACGGCTGGTCTGCAAACGCATCCGGTCGGACAGCAAAAGGATGGTGAGCAAAACCAAGGCGACCAAAATAAAAAATGCCTTCAGCGTAAAAGCCGTGTCGCCGCCGCCAAAGGTTACTAATTTTGCAAAGATGCCGATAAAAAATAAATAAATTCCCGCGAGCAGGGCGGTGATCGAGCCTTGCAACACCGAATGCGAGGGATAGACATCCATTTCAAAATGTCCCGAACGGAATAAGGAGCGAAGAATTAACACGCACGCGACAATAAGCGCACCGGAGTTGACCGCTTGCCATGATGGATCAATCGAGTGAAATAAAAGCACGAGGCTGCTGGTAAATATCCGCACAGCAAACAAAACACCCAACCCCAATATCATGAATTTGATCCGCCAGCGCATCGTTCCAACGGCGGAACGAAAGGTTTTTTCCAAATTTATCAAAACAAATACGGCCACGAGAAGAAACAGAACATTCAGAATGATGCCGGATATTCCCAGGTTAAATATCCAATGGCCATCCTTTGCCGCCGCTGCCGAAGTAAATAAATTTTCTTGAAAGAAAATTGTCAACCCGATGGGAATCAAAAAGGTCAGGATCAAAATGAAACGCCAGCGTTTCAAAAATTCCCGATAATTTCCACGCCCATAACTTAAACTAAAGAAAAGCCAAATTCCGGGCAGAAATGACAGGCTTGTCAGCGCCCAGCCCTGCCAGTATTCCATTTCGTCCGGCAAAGTTGCGCCGACAGACAATCCATTGAAAATGCTTTCCATCGTGAGCATGGCCATGCCGGTTACGAATACCCGATGCGGAAGGGAACTGCGCTCACGCCAGCCGACCAAAAAAGCCAGGGCGCCGCTAAAGAAAGCGCCGACGAAGGCAAGGATGGCCGGAGTATTCATCATTTCATTGTCTGGAATTAAAACTGAACTTACCTTCTCAAAAACCGGTCAATAATGCAGCAAAGAAATCAAACGCCAAAAATAAAAAAATTAAGGGCGGGAAAAATCCCGCCCTTAATCGAATTTCTAAATGTTTTGCGAATTAGGCAAACATTTTTTTACGGAACAAAGCGAGGCTCAAGAGGCCGAGACCGAGCAACATAACCGTCGTGCCGCCATCGGGGACCGGCTCAAAAGACAGGCGCGCGCTAAATTCTTGAGCGTGGCCATCATTAGGATTCGCGATGTCAAAACTTCCTGAAAATGCCGTCTGACTGAAACTAGGATTGGTTGACACGACATTGCCATAAACGTCAATGTCCAAATGGCCCGAGGCGTCAAAAATAATGGTGGACGAAACCAAATTGAAGGTAAAACCACCAATTGACCAAAACGCAGCCAAAGGAGTTGATGGATTAAAAGTCCAGGGAGAATTCATGGTCACTGCGCCGGATAAACCGGTAAAGCTGCCCGAAGGAGCCGTGCTTACTACAGGGGTAATCCAACCGATTACTTCAGCTGCCGTATTTGCGTTGTCGGTATTCATTTGCGCACCGCCGCTAAATCCGATATTGCCAGTGATTGGAGTCGCTTGAGCAATCCCGCCAAGAGAGACAATGGCTGCCACAGCCACCGTAATTTTAAGCCAGTTAGTTTTCATTTTATTCAGTTTTTTAATTGTTTATGTCAAATTGTGACCGTTATTGTCTGTCTTTTAGCAAGGCAGGTGCCAACATTTTCATTAACTTGTAAAATAATCATAAACGACTGATTAAAAACGTATTAAACATTAAAAAATTCTCTGAAAGCTTTCGCCTAAAACCTTCAAACTGTAAAATATACCGACGCCAAAACTGATATTTTTCACTTCTTTATGATTAACAGGTTTATTTTGAAGCAGATGGCTTCGATTTCGCGTTTCGTAATTGCTTCTGACAAAAACAGGGAATTGTCAGGGTGTTTTTCGATTATTTGGGATGCGCGAGCATTTGTTTCGCGTTCGCGGCCAGCTTCTCCGGCAAATTCAGATTCAACGCCTGTTGCAAAGAAGCTTTGCCGCCCGCAAATTGTTTGAGGTGGTATTGAGCGGCACCAAGATAATAATACGATTCGGCATCCGCTTTTCCTTCGGCAATCGCGGTCTTCAACAAATTTGCAGCGCGAAAGTAATCTCCCTTTTGAAAAACAATAATGCCTAAAGCTTGCGAAAGTTCCGGGTCATCAGAAAATGTTCCGCTGGCCTTAATGGCAAGGGCATATGCCTGGTCGGTCTTGTCGCCATTGTGTGCATACATAATCGCCAATTGTTTTTGTGCCGGGGAAAAGTTTGGATATTGAGCCAATACTTTTTGACAAGCTTGTTCCGCTGCCGGAATATTTTTTTTCTGGTCGTTGATGGCGGCGCTGGCCATTAACGCGGGCGCATAATCCGGATCGGCTTTCAAAATTTCTGTCACGCGGGATTCCGCAGCGATTGCCTGCGACGGATTTGTGGAAAGAGCAAGCATATCGAGAAAACGTTTGGCTTCTTCCGATTGAGGTGAGGCCAGACCTGCTTGCAAAGCGTTTTGCATGGCGGACTGGGCATCGGCTATTTTGCCGAGGCTATAAGCTGATTTGGCCAGATCATAGTAGGCCTTAGAATCGCCCGGACGGTTTTGAGTCGTTTGCTGAAGAAGACTCAAAGCCAGTTGGTAATTGCCATTTAGATAAGCAAAATGTCCAAAGAGATAGGAAGCATCGGGATCACTTGGTTTCAAGGTGTAAGCGTCTTTGGCCAGATTGTAAGCTTTCTGCGGGTCTTTGGTTGAATAAAGCCGGGCGAGATTTAACCGGGCCATTACATTGTTTGGATCAGCTTGTAAGAGAGCTTCGTAGGTTTCAATGGCCTTGTCCAAAGCTCCGTCCTGCTGATAAATCAAGGCCAGACGCTGTAAGGCGATAGGATCGTCTTTCTTTTCGGAAATTCTTTTTTCCAAAAAAGCGCGCGCATCCGCATTGGCGGTTTTTGGATCAATCGCCAAAACTTTCAAGCATTCTTCACATTCGGCGCGTCCCGGAAAATCCTGATTCGATTGCAGGGCGCGCTGAAATGCCGCTCGCGCGGATTCTTCCTGCGTCATCATATAACGCGCCATGCCCAAATGATATTGCACTTCCGATTCATTCGGCAATTTGCTGGCGGCTTCCTGAAGCAAACTCAAGGCCGAAGGATATTGACCCTTTCTAAAAAGGATCCATCCTAAAGTATCTGCGGTGGAAGGATCGAAAGGCAACGCCGCTCTCGCCTGCTGCGCCAATTCATAAGCGCGATCCAATTGACCAAGATTTTCCGAGTATAAATACGCCAGGTTGTCGAGGGCGACGCTGAACTTCGGATCAATCAATAGTATTTTTTCGTAAGCCGCCGCCGCCGCTTTGTAAGCTTTATCCTGCGTTTTCATTGAGGCCAGCAGCAACAAGGCGGAAATATTTTTAGGATCCTTTTCAATCGCCTCGTTCATTAACGCCGACGCCTGCTGATTTTCTTTGGCATCCACATATAATTGCGCCAGCAAAAGATATGCTTCCTGCGCTTGCGGCATAAGTTCAATCGTTTTTTTCAAAATGCCTTCGGCTTGCTCCTGGTCGCCGTGCGCCAAGTAGACCCGCGCCAAAAGCAGGCGCGGAACCACTTGTTTCGGATTTTTTTCGATGGCCTTTTGCACCAATGCTTCGGCGGCGGCAAATTGCTTTTCCGACAGATCCAAATCCAATATTTCTTGCAAGGCGGGCAGACTGCCAGGCGATAATTCAAGCGCCCGCTCAAATTCCTTGCGTGCGCCGTCTGCGTCCTTTTCCTTAAGTAACGCGGCGCCCAAAAGCAAAGGAACGTCCGCATCTTGCGGATGTGATTTTTCCAACTGATGATAAATGGCCGCTGCTTTGCCGGTATCGTCTTGAACCCGGTAAGCATCGGCCAACAATAACTGCGCCTTGACCAGTTGCGGTTCCCGCGCAACCAACGGTTCCAGCGACGCCACCGCCGGCGCGGCATTTCCATTTTTAATTTGAATTTGCGCCAGCAATAAAATGGCCTCGGTAAATTTTGGATTCAAACTGATCGCTTTGCGCAAGCTCGTCGCCGCCGCATCCGGCTGGCCGCTCATAAAATAGGCCAGTCCGAGATGATAATGGACCAGCGCAACCTGCGGATAATCGCGCGACATCCGATCCAGTTCCGCCACCGCTGGCGACGTTTGGCCGCGCGCCAAATCCAATCGCGCATTCAACAGCTTCGCGTCAAAATTATCAGGATCGCGCCTTAAAGCCTCCTTCGCATCTTTCGCCGCTTCGTCATATTTTTTCTCGTCCAGCAAAATTTCCGCCATCCCAATCCAAGCGGGAACAAAATCCGGCGTCTGCTTCAAAATCTGCTGCAACAATTCTTGCGCTTCCGCAACATTGCCGATCTGCGTTTCAAATTGCGCGTATTCCAATTTCCGGGGCGAGCGCGGCGGCGAAAATTCGGCGGCACTTTTGAAATCAGACTCCGCCGCCTTCAAATTATTTTGTCGCAATTCCAAAGCTCCCAACGCCGTATAAGTCGGGCCAAATTTGGGGTCGAGCGTTTTCGCGCGCTTAAAGTCCGCTGCCGCCGCGTTGGTATTTCCCGCGCGCAGAGCCAGCATTCCCAAGGCAACTTCCACGGACGCGCCGTCGGCGGACTGCGAAATTTTTTGCAATTGTTCCTGCGCTGCCTGCGTATCTGTCGGCGTCCTCACCGCTCCAACTAATAACAACGGCGCATCCGGCGAGCCTGGGTTTCTGGCCAAAATAAAATTCGCTTCCTCCTGCGCTTCTTTCGGCTTGCCCATCGCCAGATAAATCATTCCAAGTTTCAAGCGCATCTCCAAATCATTGGTCGCCAATTGATGCGCCCTGAAAATAAAAGGCGCGGAATGTGGCAACCGGCCTTCGTCAAAATAAATTGTGCCCAGCCGGCTGACGGCCTGAAAATTCATCGGCCCATGATACAACACATTGAGATACTCGATTTCCGCCTTGTCATATTGACCGGTCGCGAAATAGTCGTTGCCCCGTTTCAAATGATAGGCATTTTTTATCTTGGCCGTGCAACCCGCGCCGCCCGCCAGCAGCGCCGCCGAAAAAAATAAAGTCAAAAGCAGTTTGAATTTTCGCATAATTATTTTTGTATGATTTTAGACCCGGACTTGACCTTCCGCGTTTCAGATTTTCTTAAAAAAATCAGAAGCAGGAAAAATGGAATCAATGATAGAACAAAAAAAAGCGGGCCGCCATGATGGTGAATCGGCGAATCAATCATTTGCGGGCCGAGGTGGACGCATAGTTCGCCTAAAACAAAAACCCGAAAACCATTTCTCAACAGTGCCAGCGGAATGATCGCCACCACCAAAATAGTCCGCTTCCACGGCCCGCGCAAAAATAAATGACCTGCCAGCAAACTGACGATGAACAGCACTAGACTCGAATGTATGCCGCTGCATTCCGGCGCCACCTCCAACGTGATGTCAGGCAGTTTAAAACTCAAGCCCATTTGAAGAAAGGGCAGGCCAAAAATTGTAAAAAATCCTCCCGCAACTGCCACCGAACCGTATTGAAGAAAAGTTTCCAGGTCATTTCGGAAAATGTCGGGAAGCGGAACCATGAAAATCAACAAGCTTATCGGAAAAATTATCGCCCGCAGGAATTTTCCATCTAAAAACGCGGCGCAAACGCCGACAAAAAAAAGCAACAGCGCAAAAATATTGAACGCCAGATAATCTTCCGGAACCAGCTTCATTGAGTGGCGCGTCCACCAATAAGCGATCATCGTCATAAGTCCGCCAGCAAAAAAAATTGCGGCCAGCTTCGCCGCAGGCTCGCCAAACGCGGGCAACTTATTTTTTTGCAACCAGACCAGATATAAACTGATGAATGGAATAAGCGGAATGTAAGAATACAGATCGTTAGCTACTGCCAGTTTTATCAGATCGAATAAAGGTTTGCCAAATACCAGCAAGAGAATTGCAATGGCAATCAAAAATAGCCGCAAGGAATTTCGGGGCGCGCCCCGGCCCTGGTCTCGCGACAGTTGATTATCCGCCTCCGCCATAAATCAGTAATTATAACTAAACTGCACTCCAAATTGATCGCTTGAATAACCAAAACCTAATGCCGTTGATGAGTTGCTGCTATATTGGTAAGTGACTGCAATCGTGCCGCGCTTCCAAAGTGAGCGACTTAACTGCGCTCCAAGAGTCTCGGCGTCATCCGTCCGGTTTGATAATTGGATGGACTCGATTGACTGCGTATATCGAGTTTGAGTGTAACCGGCATTAAGTCCGAGGGAATATTTTTTAAGCAGTCGCTGATTTAAGCTTAACGATACGCTGGTCGCTTCCACTACTGAATCAAGAATATAATATGAAGATGGAGTGACCGAACGGCTGCCGCTAAGGGAAATTTGGGTGTTCCTGAAAGGTTGATACTGGATGCTTGCGCCAAAAATAGGAGTTGCCAGATCCGATTCATCAGCACCGGAAAATTGAACGAATTCCATGCCGCCATTAAGCTGAAAACTGATTTTATCCGTTGCCCGCCAATTGACCCGGCCATTGGCGTCCTCAAAAGTCTGGTCCGGTCCAACTTTGGAATTTACGTAACCAGCAGTGCCGCCGATGCCGAAATTGAGCCTGCTCCAAACGCTATAATTAAGCCATTCGGTGGTTGACCAACTTTTTGTATCCTGGTTGACATTGGAGATATTCGTGCCAAGGGAATTGTCCACATAATTTAATTCCTGGTTAAGGGATATATCCAGTGAAAAAGTTTCGTTAAAGGCATCCGACGCATTGATAGTAGTAGAGTAATTTTGCTGATCGGTTTGCGTTCCAGTTTGAACCTGGGGCGAAGAAGTAGAACTAAAGCCTTGCGACAGCCCCAATGTCCAATTTTCATAAGTAGTTCCACCCACCAAATTGACCGAATTATCAAACTCATTATTAAAGTGATTATCCGAATAGAATCTCAAGGTTGGCGTGTAATCCAATGACCAATGCCGGCCAAGATCAAATAAGATCCCCGGCGAAATCGTATTGATAATCGTATCATGCTGGTTGCCGGGGTCGGATTGGATTCCGGTGCCGTAAAGGAATTGATAGGACAAGTGAGGCCGCGCAATGAACGGTCCCCAACGAAAAGGTTCGTTCACTCCTGAACTTTGCGCATTTTCCGGCGGGAACACGTCAAATTCATTTACTTCGCTCTGTTGATCAATGGTCTGGACAGGTTCAGCCGGGGTAGCCGGAGCGATCACCGATTGGGACTCACCAGAATAGTTTAGAAGGCAAAAACTGAATGCTATCCTTCCAAATAGCAATGTCAGATTTTTTTTATTTCCACGATTTAATACGACAATCGGTTTTTTTAGTTTCATATAACAGCGGTAGTTTATTGTAAAAGTGTGCGGCAATCAAGAAACTTAAGTTCAAGCGGCCTGGTTAAATTGCGCCAGCGATAACGGCCCGCGCCAATGTCGCAGTGCGTCCGTCAACGCTTCGTGCACCGGGCGCATTTGAACTCCGGCGGCCAGGATTTTTGAAGCATCCAAAATACAATTTGCGCGCAATGCTTTGTTGCGTTCGCGATAAAATTTTTCGTCTTCCCCCCAAAATTCAAACCGGCGCGATGGCTTGAGAATTTTTTGGATCATTTCTACGACCTGTCGCGTGGTGACGGCGCCGGGGTTGGTCACATTGTAAATGCCAAAGGGCGCCCGCCGCTCCCAAAGCTGAAGACAGGCGCGCACAAAGTCATCTGTGTGTGACAATGAATTGACGCCGTCATAAATTTGCGGATTACTTTGAATTCGCGAGAGAAAATTTCGCGAATCATCGCGCTCGTTGAAGGGCAAACCCAGCCGCCAAATATAACTTTGCCCCACGCCGCGAATCGCTTCCTCCGCCAGCGCCTTCGTGCCGCTATAAAAATTACAGGGCGCCTGTCGGAATGAAAAATTAGGTTCGTCCCATTCATTGTATCCGCAAATTCTTTCAGGATGCTCGGCGAAAAGTTGCAAAAGTTCCGGGCGATTAAAATTTCTTTCGATAATAAGCTCATGGTTTTCCAAAATTTTTGCGCCGGAATAAATATAGCCCGATGAAACGTGTCCCCACGGCGTGTTTGTCATCAAGCAAACTTTGGCGATGGTCTGGGGCAAAATCGTATTGGCAAAAAGTGTTTCTTCCCGTGCCTGTTCGCACGCATCCACATCCGGTTTGCCGGCATAACCGGCGGCATTGATAAGAAATGCCGGTTTGACTTTGCGAACGAAATTGAACAGCAAGTCAAAATCAGCATAGTCAAGGGCCTGGCGTGTCAATGGAACAAAATCGCTGCCGCGCCGCCTTAATTCAGCAGAAAAAAGTTGGCCGATATAACCACTGGCTCCTAATAATAGAATCATAACCTTCTTGAGTTAAATGGATACTTTATAATTATCCGCCTCGCTCTGCTGCCGATGGGAAGAAAAAGAACTTGGCATAGACATAAGCAATCGTTTCGCCCAATACTTCTCGAACACCTTCGCTATAACGCCACCAATGCCGCGCGTCATAATCCGGATTGGGCACTGCAATAATGCCGACAGCCACTTTCTTTCCGAATGCTTCCTGAAAAAGGAGCCTTGTCCGGCGCGCATGAGCTCCTTCAGTGACCACATTAAGCCCGTGCACAGTCATATTATGCTCGCGAAACCAATTTCTTAACTCTACAGCTGAGCCATAAGTTCGATCCCGATCTACTTTTCGCCGTGGCACTCTTTGCAAAAATTCTTCAGGAATTCCATGTCTCTTGAGCAGGCCTGCTCCAACATAAGCTTCCGTTCTGGAATCCAAGGTGTATTTTCCGCTTCCATCCACTGGCACGCCCGTGACATAGATACATTGATAGCGACCAGTTCTAAATTCTTCCGCTGCCGAGCTGGCGGCGAATTCATGCACCCAACCTTCCATCACCAAAATGTTGGTATTAACCCGGTCGGTTACAGCCAAGAATGGATGTATGTTCAATAGCGATAAGTAAGCCGCCAAAAATAAGCCCATTATCGCAACCAACCAACCGCGCCATGATAATCCCCACCGTTGCTTGCGGATAAAAATCCCGCAAAATTTCCGCGACGGCGGATAAGAATTTAGAGTTGGCGATATATTTTCTGACATACAAAAATTAAGGGAGCTTGTCCAATTTTTATCGTTGAATTCTCAATATTTTGCGCCGAATTGCTTCTAAAATAAGACGACAGTTCCATACCAAACACCTTATCCAGCCATAACCACGCGGATACCCCCATACCTGCGAAGCAAATTGATCAACCTGCAGGCAAATTGTTAAACCCAACCGTGTGCGCATGAAATATAACCAGCGAAAGAACCAAGCCTCGGTCATTGCGTTCAACTCTTTCGAGGTAAATTTTTTCCGGGACGTTCCTTCTGCCAGAAATTGGTTTACCCATTCAATGAACAGGCCTGAAGCTATAATTTTACGGCGAAAAACAGAAGTTGTTGTTACACTGGTTATATTGATTCCACTTAAACGCCAGTTGATTCGAGCCGATCGAATCGAGCGAATAGGTTTGTTCTCACTCATTTTGGAAATAAAAACATCGTCAACCGCCCAGGCCAAAGGATAGTCTGGAAATCCACCAATGAGTTTCCATGCCTGACGTGAAAAAATCAGTTCTTGAAAAGTGCTGCCGCGCTCCTCCAATAAACGAACCATTAAAAAATCTCTTCCCCACTCTTCCATCGGATAAGGATCGTTAGTAGAAACTATTCTCGATTTGTTATCTATACATCGGGTATTGAAGCGATAAAGATCGTATTTATCTTCTGTAGCTTCAAACTCTTGAAAAAACGCTTCCACACAATGGGCTTCCATCACATCATCGTCCGAAAAAAGCCAGATCCATGGTTCGGTCGTGCGTTCAACGCAACGCATCCAATGACGCGGCAAGGATTGTCCGCCAAGATTTTCTGCAAAACGATGATAAGTCAGCGTCTGCCGCGCTTGAAATTTTTCGACTATCTCTCCGATGGGTTCATCACTTGCATCGTCAAAAACATATAAGTTAAAATTTTGATTGGTCTGGTTCGTAATAGACTCCAGCGCTTCTTCCAGATATTGGGTCCGGAAAGCCGGCACAATTATAGCCAATGGCACATTACCTACTATTTTCATTCAAAATAATGATATCCAGACTGCACTTTTTTATTTTTGTCAAGGAAGGCATTGTCTGATAAGGTTCGCTATTTTAGGAGCCTGAACCTCCACGGTATAATGGTCTATTACCTTTTGCCGTGCAGCATCTCCTAATTTTTTTCGTAAAGTTGGCTGTTCGCTCAATTGAATCAAGGCTTGAGCTACGGCCAATGTGTCTGCATATTCAATGATAACCCCGGCATCTGCTTGAACAAATTCAGGGGCGCCGCCACTGCGGCTAAAACAAAGCAGCGGGATTGCAAGCGAGGCAGCTTCAAGCATCACTAATGGAAACGGGTCTTCCCGGGAAAAAAGAGTGAATACATCCAGAGCGGCCAAATAGCGAATAGGGTTTGATGTAATTCCAATGAACTTAACCCGGTGGGACAGTCCGGCAACTCGCAGATCATAATCGATCTGATTCTGCGTTGAAGTATTTTCTGGCGCCCCAATCCATAATAGATAAATGTTCTTTTCCGGAAATTCAGTCAGCAAATGCTTTGCCACGATGATAAATAAATCTGCGCCTTTGCGCCATCCAGCCATCCCGCACATCCCCGCTACAAAGGCGCTTTCAAGCAGGGACAGTTCCTTTCTTACTGATTCCCGGTTTAATTTTATGGTCTGAATTTCATTTTCAACAGATGAAATAAATGAACAAATTACATTTATTTTTTCACCGGGAATAGAATAGTGTGCCATCAAGCCATGCTTAACACTCTCCGATGCCGCAATATAAGCACAAGGGCACATGCTGGCGCTTCTGAATAGCTGTCCACCGCCAAAACTGTGGATGATAAATGGCATTTCATGAATGTGCCAGATAATCGGAATAGATAGTTGTGAAAGCGCTGCCACTTCCTCGGCCACTGCCACGGTGTTGGCATAAATAAGGTTTATATTCCCTTTACGCGCATATTTAAGCGCTTTCGCGGCCATTGAAAATCGCATGGGAATTTTTTGCCCCAAACGGTTGTAACTTTTTCGGATACAACTCACGGGACGCGATAATTTAAGAATAGTAGTGGGCGCCAGCGCGGCAAAATCATCTTGAAGCGGGCCGCCTTTTTGCAAGAGAATTTCGAATTGAATCTCTGTATTCCGTTTAATCCATTGTAATAATTGCAGTAAAAGGATCGGGGCGCCGGTGCGTGACGCATCATGGCTGATAAACAGGATTTTTCCGGCGCGTTTCATGATTGATTGACAGATCAAGTCATCTAAATGCTTCTCAAGAATAATCGCTTGTTGAAAAATTATTTAAAGAAATAAGCTAGACTTTTTAGGAATCAAGCTGTCTATGCGTCGTTTTAACGGGCTGAAGAGCATCTCGTTAAAAAACCTGCGGCGCAGAAGTGGATCAAGAAAAATGCTTTGGCGTAAAGGCTGAAGACCACTCAAAGTTTTAAATGCTTCAAAAAACTTCGCCCGCCGCAACTGCTTTTTAGAATCGGCAACCAATAAAGTGCCCAATCCGCGATAGAGCATGTGATGAGCCTTTCGCCGCAACATTTGACGTTGACCTTGAGGCACATCTTTTAAGTGGATGTTAAGCGTAACGCAAGAGCCTTCGATCAGGCGCGCAATTTGTTTAGAGGCATTCCCCGGATGCAGCCGGTAAAATAGCGCCAGCCGGTCTTTCATGATGATTTTGAATTTTTTTGAGATTCTAAACCATAGATCCCAATCGTCAGCACCCCAAATCTCGGAACTTAACATGCCAAGGTCTTTTAAGATTTTTGTCCGTATTAGGGTTTGTCCGGGTGAAAGAAATGGATTTTCAGCGAACAATGATTCAAATGTAATCAAGGGATGAAAATTTCCTTTTCCCATAAAATGATCGTTTTCATCAATCCTTTGAAGAACCCCGCCAATTAACCCTGCATCAGCGTTGGTCTCTAAAAAATTGCTTTGCCATCCAAGCTTGTCCGCAGGCCAGAGATCATCATCATCCAAAAAGGCGATGTATTCACCTTTTGCCATTTCAATTCCACGATTACGCGCGTTGCTTTGTCCCTGATTCTCTTGTTCAACATATCGAATACGGTTGGCTTTAATCAACGGTTCTAAAACCGATTTAGTGTCGTCTGGAGATCCGTCATTGATGACAATCACTTCGTAGTCCCGCATAGTCTGGGCAAAGACCGAATCCAGCGTGCGACGTATAAAGTCGCGATGCCGATAGGTCGGGATAATGATGCTAACCTTGGGATTTTGCACAAATTTTATTTTAGCTAGTTAATCGAATGCCATCATTTAGCCCGAAGACGCGCGATAGGCGACAGCCAACGTGAAAACTGGAATTTCAATCTGTTGAGGTTTATATTTTCTGATGGAATAAGGATCAACCATCGAAGAAAATAATCGCGGAGAGGCTAAAATTGCCTCGACTGGATGTTCCTGGTAAAATTGAGTTTTTTCTTCTGAAAGATTTGGGCAAAGCCATTTCTGTAGAAACCAACCAATTTCCGCTCTTTTACCAGATGAGGCATCCGCTGGCATTGCTAATCCACGCACACTCCATTTTGCCGTCCAGAATGGCCTTTGAGAAAAGTATTCTATCTTCGTGAATCGCTTTTCGCACATCCCGGCAAATTCCAAGTGGCTCAGTTCCGAACAATGAAAAGGGTTATTTGGGGATAACTTTCGATAAACTTCCCGATTTGGCGTCGAAATGATTAGAACTCCTCCCGGCCGCAACACGCGCCGGCATTCGTCTAAAAAAATGTCAGGCCGGGGGACATGCTCAATGGTTTCAAATGAAACCACCGCATCCATAGATGAGTTTTCAACGGGGATAGCTTCGGCCCTGCCTACCCGCGCATCAACACCATATTTCATTTTGGCGTGTTCACAGCTTTCAGGAGATATATCAATACCCACGACTTTGGCGGCTCCAGATTTTTCCAACGCTTTGGCTCCATACCCCTCTCCGCAAGCAATATCTAAAACTTCTTTATTATGAACATAACCAGCGGCGAAGCGGTATCTATAGATATGTTCCCAAAAAGTGCGGGCATCCGCCTTTTCAGGCATCATTCGTTCACCGGTATATTCCATATGGCTTTGCAACAACTGACCTTATAATTTTCTTAAGTATGGCTCCAGTCCAATGATTTTTACACCCTGCCGTATTTTAGATAAGAACATTCCGGCAAATGCGAAAAGGCGGACTTCAGGGTAAAATTGAACTACATTTTTCCATTCACCCTGAATTTCCACATCGCCGCTCGCACCGAAGAAATTTGGATATGCGGTTTTCCAGGCACGATGAGCTTCATAAATGCACTGCCACCAAGTTGTAAGGTGACCCAACCTGTGATAAAGCGCCTGGCGCATATTCCGATAAAGCGGGTCTCGCAAAATCAAATAGTTAATCACCAAACAATCGAGCATCTTTGTCCGATAGCGTCGTTTTGAAAGATTATGCGCCGTGGTAGAACGACCATGCACCCGGAAGGTCGCCAACTTCTCCGGAATATGAACAATGCCAACATTGGTCCCCACTCTCATCCAAAATTCCGCATCACAAATTTGGATTAAATTAGGATTAAACAGGCCAAACTGCTTGATAATTGACCGGTGAAAAATCGTCACGGTTGGCTCGCCCACCGGATTATATGAGCCGGTGGCGCATATTTCGGCAAAGGCGTCGGCGTCCAAGTATTCTTTGTCACCGTAAAATCTTTCGATCATGCGCTGATATTCATCGAAAAAACTTTGAGCGGCTTTGTCATCTGCCGCATCAAATAAAATATGGCGGTGGCAAAATCCAAAGGGTCGTTTTAACCGCTCGCAACTTTCCACCAATCGTTCCAGGCAATTAGGTTCAACTTTGTCATCTTGAAAAAGAAGTTTGATCCAGGTTCCCCGGCTGATCTCAAGGCAACGATTCCAGTTACCAACCAGCCCCAGCCGTTTTGAATTGCGATAGGCTTTAAAACGGGAATCTTGCCGGGCAAATTCCATGGCTATCTCAAATGAGCGATCTGCAGAATCATCATCCACTATAATAACTTCCAAATCATTTAATGTCTGCGCCTGAATACTTTCAAGGCATTCAATCAAATACTCCGCCCCATTATAGGTCGGAACACAAATACTTATTAACGGATTGTCAGATAATTGAGTCATTTAAGATAGCGTTGAAGTTCAACTAAAATCCATTCAAATATTTCCAGAGCGTTTTCGGTCACGAAACAACGATTTTATGTCCATCTGTTGGTCAATTGCATTTAACACAGAAGATATTCTTAACTGCGTAATATTTTCCGCACGCACTAGCATTGCGCCATCGGAGGCATAATATCCAGAATAGGGAACATAATTTTGAAATCCACGATAATGACCGAGCAAGATTACTCCTGGACACTGCACTGCATTGGCAAAATGAGCCGGTCCGCTGTCTATCCCGACAAATAAACGGGCTTGTTGAATAACCAGGGCGCTTTCCAATAAGTTTAATTTTCCGCAAAGGTTGATCACCCCATCATTATTCTGGCTTCCTTGTAAAACACTGTCCAGTCCAACTTCAATAATGGGCAATCCATATTCTTCAAAAACCAACCGTTGCAATTGGCGCCAGTTCTCTTCCAGCCAATCCCTGGTTGATTCATTCGCCTTGCAATGAAATACCAGGTATTTTTCTGGCAAATGCAAGGCTTGTATTTTTTCTTCCAAACCTGTCGGGAAGTATAATTGAGGCGTTTCGTCAAGAGCCGGAAGGCCCGCGCCCAAGCTGAAACTTTTAAGCAGACCGCCAATTTCAAAGTAATTTTTTATGTTAATGTTTGAATCGCCATTACAATTTTGAATGGGCCGCCGGCAGATTGCGCAGCCTCTGCCATTGAAATGCAGGTCAATCTGCCGGTGGCCAATTCTCAATGAGCGGATGCGCAGCCAGGGGTTTAAGCAGGATACAATAATAACGCGGTCCACATGAGGGTTATAGGCTATAAGCTCCACAAATGGTTTTCGACAAATCCAAACTAGAAAACAATCGGGATTGTTCTGTTTCAGATATCTGGCAACAGGTTCACACGCCACAATGTCGCCGAAATGTTCCACTAAAACAATTATCACGAGCTCCCGCCTCTTGAACCAACAGGCGATTCGCAACAGTAAAAGTTGAAGCGGCAACAAAATAGAACTGATCTTTTCAGCTCGACTATGAGCGGTGCGAAGATTGAGAAATTTTCTTAAGAAATTCTTCATCGAGCTGGAGATTAAGTCGAATGCTCGTCCGTCCAGTTCAGCAATGGTTGCACAACTCCCCGTCTCTCGTCGCGAAACAGTGAACGCAAGCTGCCGGTATCTTCAATGCTGAAAGAAATTTTATCTTCCAGCAAATCAAATAGCTGAATATGGGGAGCGTGGGAAGCAATGCGTAAAAAATAAGTGTCCGGCGCTAGAAAATTTCCAGGAATATTAACTCTAAATAAATGGCGGCCAGCCTCGATGGGTGTGTATTCCCGCGCCGCATCGCAGTTACAAGTGGTCAACACGATGGTTCCTTCTTTATTCACAATTCCAAGCGCAATTTGTCCTTTGCGGATTATATCAGTAGCCTCCATTTTGATTTCAATTGTAAAATCTTTTGTGACATCCAAGTGTCCTGCCGGTTCGTTGCGATGATTGAAAACAGTGACTGATTCAAAGTAAATTCCTGGTTCCTTTGGCAATGGATCGGCGCGGCGCCAATGTCCTTCACAACTTACCTCCACGGTCAGATAATTATCCACGACTTCACCAATTAAGCCGGACTTGACTATTTGTCCCTGGTTGAGCATCAGGCCGGCCGTGCAAAGTTGCCGCATGATAGCCATATTATGCGAAACAAAGAGCACGGTGCGCCCGCCGCGCGCAACCTCGCCCATTTTTCCAAGGCATTTCTTTTGAAAGGCCGTATCCCCCACGGCCAGAACTTCGTCTATGATCAAAATCTCCGGCTCCAAATGCGCGGCGACCGCAAAGGCCAGCCGCACATACATGCCGCTGCTGTAACGTTTCACCGGCGTATCAAGAAATTTTTCCACTTCAGAAAAGGCCACTATCTCGTCGAACTTCCGTTTGATCTCTACCCGGCTCATGCCCAGAATAGCGCCGTTCAGGAAAATATTTTCGCGTCCGGTCAGTTCCGGGTGAAAGCCCGTGCCCACTTCCAACAAACTGGCAACTCTACCTTTCAAGCGGATGCTCCCGGAGGTTGGTTCGGTGATGCGGCTTAAAATTTTAAGCAACGTTGATTTGCCGGCGCCATTGCGACCGATGATGCCGACTACTTCGCCTTGCTTGACATTAAAGGAAACGTCCTTGAGCGCCCAAAACTCTTCATGTTCTTTCGCAATGGATTGTTTCCGATGACGCCACCATTGCAACGGACTTCGCAGCGCCGCCTCAATGGCATGACGCAAGCCATCATCTTTTCTCCGTTGATGACCGATGACGTAATACTTGGAAAGATTTTCTACATGGATGATGTAATCACTCATGGTTGGATTTCAAAAATAATAACGGCAGATTAAATGATATCGGCAAAAGTGCGCTCCGTTTTGCGGAAATACCAGATGCCGCTAGTCAATAAAAGCACTGTGCCCAAAACAGACATCATCAGTCCCGGCCAATAGAGTGTGTTCAGACCGCCAAGAATGCACCAGCGGAAACCGTCAATTATTCCCACGAGCGGATTTATGGAATAAACCAGGCGCCACGCTCCGGAAAATGAACTGGTCTTCAAAACCACTGGCGAAATCAATACCCCGTAGGAAACGATGAATGGAACGATAAATCTAAAATCTCTATACTTAACCATTAACGCAGCAATCCACAACCCGGCTCCGAGCGAAACCACAAAAACCATCAGCACAAAAACCGGCAACCACCAGATCATGATTGGCGGCAAAAAATGATACCAGAACAGTAAAATAGTTACGAAGGCGGCCGTAATTAAAAAATCCACAAAGCTGGTAATGATGCTGCTCGCCGGAACGATCAGCCGGGGAAAATATACTTTAGAAATAAGATTGGAATTGATCACCAGGCTGTTACCGCTTTCAGAAAGAGCGGCGGCAAAAAATTGCCACGGCAAAATGGCGGCGGCGGTGAACAATGCCGGCGGCAAACCGCCGGTCGGAAGCTTGCCGACTTTGGTTATCATGGTCAGCGCCAGCACCGTCAGCGCCGGACGGATGATTGCCCAAACTATGCCCACTGCCGTTTGTTTGTAGCGAATCAATAGATCGCGCCATGCCAAAAATAAAAAAAGCTCGCGATACTTCCAAAGGTCACGCCAGTATTGACGCTCACTGCGACCGGCTTCAATGATTAATTCATTCACAATAAAATTAAGACTGTGCTACTAACTCCTTGCAGCTAAACTTTGTAGAAAACTTATTATTAATACCTTGCTTTAGCGAGGGGTTAAACGCGCATGGGAGAAAACCGTTTAAACGGTTTTTTGTTTCACATCCGGCATTCACCGCGTTGAAACGCGGTGTTAATGAGAAAGATTTCTACAGAGCAAGTTAGGAACAATTCCACGTTTCGAGCATCCTCAAAACTATAGAGGATGAAAATCGGATGGCGGATGCATCACCGAATTTGTAACTTGATTTAAAGGATTAAAAGCGGCGTCAATAGTAATATTGCTTGCAGGCATGATTAAATATGCGTTGGCTGAATTGGAATTAGTAACCAAATATCCCGACCAGTTGGCGAAGGCGTGGCTCGAATCTGGAGCAGCAGTTAAAGCGATCATGGATGAATTGAAATAGGAATGATTTCCCGGAGCCGTGGCGGTTCCACCCGCACTGTTGGTCAAGGTCAAAACAAAGCTATCCGAATAGACCCTGGAAAAATCACCCATCGCCTGTGCGCGGATTTGCGCGGGAATTGAATGCGTATATCCGGCCACGTCCGATCCAAAAGCCGGCCAGACATTTGTTCCGAAAAATGAAGGTTTGCTGGCATAAACCAGCGAAGGTGGAAAACTGGCCGGCGGCGCGTTTGTCCAAAAAATAGTTCCATTGGCGCTGTGATCAAAACTTTTATTCGAGAGGTCCGCATTGCCCAGCCATACATCGTTTGAAATCACCGAAGGATCGGAATTAGCGACATCTTCCCAACTGCCGATGCGATAGGCGGGAGTAGTTGGCGAAGCGGCACAAGGCAAATAAACATTATCCAGAAAATAGTCGTCGTAATTGCCGCGCTGAATGTCCATGGCATTCATCGCCACGTTCACAGTGGGAATGCCGTCGCGAGTAATGAGGTTGCGAAAAACCACGTCATATTTTGTCGCGCCTTCCACGGCATCAAACCGTAAAATAGGAAATACATTGCCTTCAAACAGATTGTATCTTGGCTCGCCGCCGTGCGTCATGGTGTCCATTTGATAATCGGTCGTGAACAAACCTTCATTGATGTTATCTTTTCCATAGTTGTAAGCAATGACATTGTCCTGTCCCGCGCCGGTTTCCATGATGAAAGAGTGACGACAATGGAGTGCGATGTTATCCTCCACCAAACAACTTGAGCTGTGGAAACCGATGGTTATTCCATAATCGGAACCGCCGCCCGCCGTATTGCCATCTTTCACAGGGAATGGGTCGTGAATATAACATTCGCGCACCTCGCAACCGCCGCAGTATTCCAACGAGATGTGATAACCGCGAGCCTGTCGTGATTCAACATTTTTGACCCAACATTCCTCACCGCCAATGATTCGTATATTATGCGCGTTGACATCCTGCAACCGCACGACGCAAAGGTCTTCAATGCCGCAATGGAGGGGTTGCGAAAAGAAGACACCAACCAAATCAGTGGTGTAACCCTCGTTCAACGCCGGAGTGAATGAAAAGGTGGTGCCATTCACTTTTGTCACCTTGACTAACTGCGAGGCTGCCAAAGTATAGGTGTAATAAAACGGATGTGCGTCACTGGATGGCGGATAATAAACATTCGCACTTGCGTCGTTCCTTTCGACCATAATCCATTGATTCGTCAGGATCGCCACCGCGCCCGGGATTGTAATGTTCGTGCCGCCGCGGATGTTTCCACTGGCTATCGGCCAGTTCCCACCATAGCTGCCCTTGCTCGAAATCGCGATGATTTCACCGTTGGGCGCATTGTTCAGAATAATTGTATTTGTCGGCCCATCACCGCGGATAATGATGCTGAATGAATGCTGCACAAGGTCATAGTTGTAATTTCCTGTTCGCGCGATGCCGCTGGTCACCAAATAAGTTCCAGTCGGAATATACACATAGGTTCCATTTGGAGCAGCGTTGACGGCAAAATTTATGGCTGCTGTGTCATCGTGAATCCCATCGCCATAGGCAACATTGGTTGTGCCGGGAATGCTAATCCGCACATTACAAAACATTGTATAATTCGTGCTATATTGATCAATGCCGCCTGGCACCCCGGCAATGCCTTGAAAAGTGCCGGTGGCAGGCAAGTTATTAATCGGAATTACGTTCGTAATGACCTGCGCGCTCGCGCTCGCCGTCAAAATACATAAAATTAAGATATGAAAAATCATATTACAGGACTTCGCTACATGTCCCATAATATATTTAATTGTCTTACTATAAGACACTTTATTTAATTTCCATCGAACCATTGTTAAAATATTTGTTTTTAACTAACCAATGTTCTGGAATAGCAGCCATCATGCCGCAGAATAGGCGGAATTTGAAATTATTGAGATTATTATCTACGGATTGTTTCACCTTTTTCCAAAAGCTCAAATGGCCGTTTAAGGTTAATTTCGGCTTTACGGAGACACGCATTAACAATCGAAGATGGCGTCAATTCTGCAACTTCAGAGTTGAATGCAGCGAGGAATTCATCCAAGACATATTTGCCTTGAGGAACATCTTCCGAATTTCGGTCCGTAAAAGTCGAGGCATATCTGAAAAATTTATTATCACGGAGGCCTGAATCTCGAATCGTCCTCAAAGTCCCATTCCATAAATGAAGAACATATAATTCAGACCGCATCGGAAAATTCTGGCGAAAAATTCTTCTGCGAACCAAATCGCGCTGAAATTCCAAATCCGGAACGCCATGATGTTCAAACGGAGTAATACCACGACGCCAGACTTGTTTTGGATCAATTAAAACCGAACTGATATGAGCATAACCGGCCTCTATGTATTCAAAGTCTTCAATTTCTCCTGTAAGCCCCGCACTTTTTTTCACGGCAACGGATAACAAATCATCAACAAGGGTTGGCCGCAGGACTATAACGTCAGAATCTAATATCAGAACATAGTCTGGACTGCTTTCCACGTTCATCCTCGCTACCGAAGCCAAATGACGCATGGCCTGATTTAAACCCGGGCCATGATATTGTTGCCGTTCATTTGCGATTAAGGTGATTAGTCCTGCATCTTGCATGGCTCTCAAGATTTGCCGAGAGCCGTCAGTGGAATTATTATCAACGATAACAATTTCTCCGAATTTATCTCTACCTACAATCCGGCACAAAGAAAACAAAAGATAACTGATATATTTAGCTGTGTTAAAATTGACGCAAATCAAAGCTATCTTTTTTGCGCTATTTTGTTGCTTTTGTTCCGGCCAATTTAGCCGCAACCACGGACTAAAGCGCAACCATAATGACCTTCTAATGCGCAGCGTTATGGACATAATTTGTAAGCAAATTTTCAATGCAAATAATTGAAATAATCTCATTGACCGGCATGGCTCATTGGAATCCAATTCTCATCCAGTTTTTGGCGGGAAACTTTCCAGAAACCCAATGATGAATCTTGAAGACCTCCAAAGATCAAAATTTCTTCTTTGCGCACAATGACCGAACAGGCGTAAATAATCGAAGCGGGCGCACTTTTCCAACCACAAATCAAAGGGCGGGCGCTCATCTTTTTTGGCAGAAGTGAATTTTTATCAATCAAGACAGCCCAAAAGGCGTATTGCTTGTCAGGATAGACTTTATGAACCATGTGCAGGAAATTTTCCTGATCGTAGTCCACTGGATTTATGCTATTACGAAATTTAAGCTGATCGTCTCCGCGAGAAGGTTTCAACGGCTGGCGCACCACTGTCGTAAAATTCATCTGCGGCCAGTTGGCAGCTCGAAGCAGACAAAAAGGATTAAAAGAATAAATAAGGAAAAGTTCATTTTGATGCTCGAACATTGCCCAATTTTTTTCCGTTTTTCTGATAGGAAAATCTAATGTCGGAGTTCCTAAAAAGGTAAGCTCTTTAGATTCTGCATTTACTTGAGAAATACCGACACCGGTTCGAACTGATGTGAATCGAGTAGGTTTGTTATTGGGCGGATTCTCATCAAGAGTTGTATGTTTGGAGTGATTAGAGAATAAATGCTTATTGTGTCGAAATAGTCGAAAATCCTCCAACCTGCTTCCATGAAGCTCTTTGGCATTAAGAAACACAACTTCACTTATTTTTAAAATATTTAACTGATTATTTAATTCAAATAAAATTGGCCGACTTCCTCGCATAAAATCATTCAAGCTTCGTTTGGAAACAGCCCACGGAATATGTTCGCCACGAGCAAGCAAAATCACGCGGTCTCCATCAGAAATAGCTCCCGGATTTAGGATGCCAGCCTTAAATCCTAAACTTCCCCGTCCGGCCAATGGCGTAAAATCATTCGATTTGGCAATAGGCTCACTTAAAAATGTTAAGGCTTGATTGATTCGCCTAATGCGCTGTATAGAGTAGGGTCTTGATTTGAATTTAGGATCATTGATGCCCGGGATTATTTTTCTCTTTTCAAAGATAAAGATGATTCGACCGGATGGGGCATCCAGCAAACGAAGCTGGAAATACTCCGTGATGTCAAAGAAATCAAAGCCGTGCTTCTCTACAAAATTTACGATTCCGCATAAATCACCTTTGCCAGACCAAAAAAAACCAAGAGTGGCTCGGATCAAAATTATATCTGCTTCAAAAAGCCACGGAACTTTATTGGTTAATATGTCGAAATCACATGCTTCAATATCTATCTCGACCATGAAACGCTTGTCAGGGCGCTTAAGTGAAATTGCGGGTGATAAATTGCCTTTGCGTTGGAAAAAACTGCCGGAGATAAATGAAACGCGATCCATTGGAAAAATTGTTAAAAGCTCCTTTTGAATTTGCGCTTCATCGTCGAAGCTCAAAACAGAACTAATCTCTATCCTACGGCTGGAAAGATTTTTAAGATACTGAACTAAACTGGGCGGAATTTCAACACTGGCTGAAAAGCGAAACAAAACAAGACCCCATCGCGCAAGCATTCTGCGCAAGGAATCAAGCAGGCCGCACTTAAGCACCGGAAAGCGCTGCGCGAAATCTGGAAAAATATTAGGCTGCATTGCGGGGATGCTGATTGCCAAGGCTGGAATTTACCGTAGTTAAATTCGAGGCAGCGACGCGATGGATTTCTCCATGGCGACGGCGACGCGCCAGTTGCCAGGCAATCGTTTGGCGCAAATTGCCAGAATTTTTTTCCATACTGAACCGTTGAAAATGTCCCGGCCAGGAATCGCGCAAAAGACCGGCCGTGCCAAAGGAGATTTCCAAAGTTCCTTCACCGTAACTACGCTTGAAAAACGTCTGTGAAACTCCAGTATCGGAATGCGGAAAGGCAAACGCCTTTGAGGATACTCCAAACTGTTCCGCTAAATATCGCATGGACTTGCGCGTTTGTTGCAATTGTTCGTCCAAAGTCAAATCACCGTAAAATGGATGGTCCACGCTATGTCCGCCAATGGTAAAACCGTCCTGCAACAATCCGCGAATCTGTTCGGAAGTCAGATAAGGTTTTTGCTGCTTAAGAAACAGGTCAAAGTCTAGATCGCCCAAGGCGGCGGCTTCATCCAAAATTGCCCGGTTGGCATAACGCACCGATTTCAGCATCGCCGCAGTTTCATTTCCCATAATTCTCTTTGCGCGAAACAGGCCTTTCAATTTTTCTTCCCAGACCGTCGCCCGCCCGGCCGCCAGTTGTCCGATCAACAGCGCAATTTTCTGATGGAAGCCTAGTTCGCGGTTATCAACAAAAGCTGAATTCAAGAAGAAGGTGGCGGAAACGCCCTTTACCTTAAGTATGGGCGCCACAATCTCCGCCATTTCGCGAAAGCCGTCGTCGAAAGAAAGTAAAAAGCTGCGTTGAGGCAATGGCCGTCCCCGGCCAAGAGATTGCAACAAATCATCCAGGGTGATGGGATGAAAATGGGTCAGGAAAAAATCAAGGTCTTGTTTGAACTGCGAAATATTTTTGTAACGGTAAAGCGGACGGACGTGCGGGACTGGTTCATCGCTGATCAAATGGTAGTAAGGCAGAATCAACGGACGACCACATAGCGAATGCCATGCGCCAACCGGCAGAGCTGCCGCCGCCCGCGCCAATTGGTTTTTGAAACCGGACCGCCAACCGCTATTATTATGTGTGCCGTTCACAATTTCGAGTTAACTGGCAACGCTATTACGCCGATGAGCCGAAAGAATTTTCAAATAAAAATCTTCGTGCCGTTCGGCCAGCGCCCGCAGGCTGAATTTTTCTTCGGCAAATTGCCGCCCAACCCGTCCCAAGTTGCTTCGCAAGGATTCGTTCGCTAGTAAAGTTTCAACGACTTGCGCCATGCTTTCCCAGCCGCCCAGGGGAATGAGAAAACCGGTCTTTTTATTCAACAACCCTTCCGAAGTGCCGCCGATTTCGTAGGCGACCGGAGGCAAGCCCATAGCCTGGCATTCCATTAAAATGCGCGGCAATCCTTCGTGATGATACGTTGGGAAGACCATTACTTTGGCGGCGGCAAACCAATCGCGTAACTGTTCCGGGTTCAATTGGCCGACAAATTCCACGTCCGCCGCCATTCCTTCGCGCGCGGCCATTTCGCGCAATTCAATTTCAAATGACGGTGAATCTATCCGCCCGGCAAATACAACCGTAGTGCAAATTCCGCGCTGTTTAAGTATGGCGGCAATCTTTATTAAATCAGCCTGTCCTTTACTGTGAATGATTCGAGCCGGCAGAAATAGGATGGGATGGGAATAATTTTTGGAAAGCGGTCCAGCGTTTTCCCGCCGATAAAATTCCGTGTCAATTCCATCAGACAAGTTCCAATACCGGTCCCGCAAATAATGAGGCACATCCACCGCGCAAACGCCGGCCACTCCGTCAACTCGCGAAATCTGCTGGCGCAGGGACAAGCCCGCCAGACGGTCATTGGAAAAATGATGCACCAAGGCGACCGGAATATTTTCAGCCCGCGCAACTTCAATGATTTCCGAGGCATCGGCGCCGCCGCTGGAATGAAGCACAATTAAATCGGCACCAAACCGTTTGATGATCTCCCTGATTTTCAGGCCGGCGCCTTTGGGTTCGCCGGGACTGCGCGGCACGCGACGACGACTGATATAACTGCGGGTAAAAATTTCGTAAACCGGCCACGCGCAAAACACGCGATTTACCACCCATGCTTTCCATTTCGTCGCGAGTGAATCTTGATGTTCCGCCGTCGCAATAACCGGTTCAACCAGCAAGGGAATTTTTGTCAACCGACATCCATTGTGGACTTCCGTTCGTTCCATCAATTGGTCACGATCATATGCCAGTTCCAATTGAACGGTAGTAAGTTGATTTCGTTCGCCCAATGCCCGATTCAAGTCCAAGAGGTAGCGTTCCATTCCTCCGCCTTCGCCGCAGACATGAGCAAAGCGAAGAATAGTCAGACCGCTTAACCGGCCTGCATCCATCCGTGATGATGCGCCTGGAGATGGCCGGCCTTGAGATGAAGGGTTCCCAATCATTTGGCCGCAGAGAGTTCGTCCTGGCGCTTCAGTGCAGCGCAACGCTGAACCAGTTTTTCATGGAGCATCGCCAAACCCTTGAAAGTAGTTGCTTGCGCCCAATGCAACATTGGCGCTTTAGCCTTAATGCCCAGTGGATATTGGCGATAGTAAAAATGGCCGTCGGCATCCTGCATATTTTCAATCGTCCAACGCGCGACTTTGAGCGAAAGGTCAAGGCAGGATGGATCTAAATCTGAAAAAGTTGCCAATGTTTCAATGGCTTGCGAGGCGCATTGACTATCCACTGGATAAGTTCGAGTATGATAGTATTTCGGACGCCCGCTATCTTCAAAGAAATGCGCCTTAAAAAATTCGAGGCCTTTCATTAGATTCGGACGCCAGGTTTCGTCGCCAGAGTTTTCGAGGTAGCGTTTCAAGCTATCCAGGTTATATCCGGTATGAAAATTATCTATCCATTGATGGCCGGGATATTCAGCATACCACCATGAACCGTCGGGTAATTGACGCGAGACGCTATATTGCATCGCCGAACGGGCAACCTCCATAAAATCATGGTTGCCGGTTTTTTTTGCCGTGCGGGCGAGCATGGCCGCGCCAAGCATGTTCGCATTATGAATGGTATTTTGCACGGGCATCAGGTAGCTTAAGCAATCGCCGGTTGAAGTTTTTTCGCGCGGCAAATCCATGATCCAGCCGCAGACACTTTGGGCAATTTCCAAAAACCATTGGTCGCCGATGGTTTCATAAGCGTCGAGGTAAGCCTGTCCGATAAGACTAGTCCAAACAATGATCGGGTCTTCACTTGTGTAGCGTCCACCTCGACTTGAAAAATCAAAACAATTCGCCCAACTATGCCTGGCGTATTTTTTAGCTTTATTTTTGTCGAGCCATAGCAGGCATTCAATCGCCTTGTTTTTATATTCTTCATTGCCCGTAACGCGATAAAGAATCAGATAGCCGCCAGCCATGTAGCCGCGACCTTTAGTGGAATCTTTTGGCGTGACCCCAAATAGCGGGCGCAGATTAACCGGACTCTGACGAATCAATTGCATGAGCAATCGGTCGCCTAGGATTGTGCCAAAGGCCAAGGGTCGCGCCCAGGAAGACAAGCCATCAAATGGCTCGTAGCCTTTGTAGTCATGGTCTTCCACCCATTTTTGAACTTTTCGGATACTCTCAAAAACCAACGGCATCGCATTTTGTCTTTCTAACATGTTCTAATCAAAAAAATACCATTAAAATTTTAGCCGGTCGCGAATTTCGGAAGCCAGACGCCGCCAACGCACAACGGGCGATTTACGAGCAGGATGAAAAGTTTTTTTCTTGTTCGGCGCATCGGTTATTTCGCTGATTTCCACTTCCATTTCTAGCGGCAAATCGCGCACTTGATCCCCTGCTTTTGCGCGAATTTTTTCTTGTTGCCAGCTAATTTCAAATTCCTGCAACTTCTCCGCTGGCAGCGATGAGATAATTTGAAGGGAACGGATACTTTGTGGCAGCTTCAATTTTATGCGGCGAGAAAAAAGGCGCAGATAAAGCGTGCCTGAATCAAGGTAATGCTCATAATTTGTTTCCAAAATTTCGCGCAGGCTCATCCATCGCACCGCGCCGAGTGAATTTATTCTTTCAATGACTTTACGAAAACAGATCATATCGTCTGCAAAATCTTTTTGATGACCGTATGGAATAATTGGCTGGCCGAACAATGCCGCCATGAAAATTTCGCCGTCGCAAATCGAAGACTTAAACCGAAAACGATTCAGCACCGGCAAGCCGCCCATCCAATCCGCCGGGCGCAATCCCGCATCCATCGGCAATTCTTCCGGCGGATTATGCTTCCATAAAGACCAGCGATTTGTAGTCAAACCTTCGTAACCAGCGGCGCGCAAAACTGAAAAAATTTCCGGCGCGCAAACGCCATGTGGCGGAGCCATGACCCGATCCACGCGAACACCGGCTTTGCGCTCCAAAGTTTCAATCCGCGATAGCGATTGAAATGCCAGCGCGTCGCGTCCGCCATTTTGAAATGGTTGCGCAAGTTCGTAGTGCAAGTGGTCGTTACCATGAATCACCAGTGAAAGCGCGCGCGAATTTTCGCGGAAAATTTTCGCGGCGCGCGAACTTGTTCCCCAGGCATCAAGCGGAACGGTTGCAAATGCAATGTGAAATGGAAGGTCTCCGGCAAGCCGTGCCAAAGATTGATAGTCAACATGGCCGTATGTTTGAGCGTGCAAATTCGGATCATCCACCATCATGCAGGCGCGGAGCGGCGGCGATTGCCATCGCGATTCCGGCGAAAGCCCGCGCAGAAATAAATACAACGGAAGCAGCGGCAAAAATGTTTCGCCATTGAAGTATTGAGACAAGCGTTCCCCGGCGCGCATTGGTGGCGGCGAAATAGAGACTGACCAAAGATTGCCGTTAATTTTCCAAATGGGCTGGCCATTGATCGTGGCAACAGTCTCACCGTTGCACTTTTCATCTAAAAATTCCCAAGTCGCTTCTTTACTTAACGCCAGTTTTTGTCCGCGCAAAAAGTTTGGGAGAATTCGATTATTTCCAAATTCAATGGCGCCGCCCCTGACATTTGATGAAATCTTATTTGTGGAAACAAACTGGAACGTTGGCATTATCGGCGCCGATGCCGGCAAATCGCCAAGGCAAATGAGGGCCGCAGCCGTTTTCAAATCGTCGCCGCTGGAAAATTCCACTCGAAATTGCAGAACCGCCCCAAGTTCCTGAAAGGCGCGCCTTAGCTCCGCACTCAAATTTTGTCCAAAAATAGCGATTGCCGCCTTCATTTAATCAGGATTATTTACCAACAAATGCCGTAGTAGCTTTCCGCATTCGCAGGTTTAGAGTCGGCGATGCGAACGAGGTCAACGATGGCCTGGTTGGGACGCACTTGAGCAAGCGCCGACTTGAATTCTTCATCGCGATTGGCAACGACAATGACATCGCTACTTTGCATAAGCTCTGCCGCCGACGCGCACATAAGCCGCGAGATATGCGGAATTTCACGCTCAATATACTCCTTGTTCGCGCCCATAAGCTTGGCCAGCGAAACATGCCGGTCGTAAATTTTTATTTGAAACCCTTTGCCCAACATGGATTCTATGACTTCAACAATCGGACTTTCCCGCAAATCATCCGTGCCGCCTTTGAAACTAAACCCCAAAAAACCTAGTGATTTGCCCTTGTAGTCCAAGAGTTTTTTTATGACTTTTTGGATTTGCAGCCGGTTACTTTCTAAAATTGAATTAAGCAAAGGCACATTCACATCCAACATGCGTGCTTCGCTGGTTAGGGCGCGTAAATCTTTCGGCAGACAAGAGCCGCCAAACGCGAAGCCGGGTTTTAAGTAATATGGAGATAAATTTAACTTGGTATCAAGGCAGAAAATATCCATCACCCGATGACTATCCACGCCAAGCTCTTTTGATAGATTACCGATCTCATTGGCAAAGGAAACTTTCAGCGCGTGAAAAGTATTGTCCACATACTTAACCATTTCGGCCACGCGAATAGGAACGCGAACCATCGGGCCGGGCAGCGATTGATAAAGTGACGCCAGACATTCACCGGATCTGGCATTGAGTTCGCCAATAACAGTTTTAGGCGGGTTATGAAAATCAAATACGGAAGTTCCCTCGCGCAAAAATTCAGGGTTCATGCAAACGCCAAAATCCACGCCGGCTCTTTTTTTGGAATGCTCTTCCAAAACTGGAATAACGGTCTGCTCAACGGTTCCCGGTAAAACTGTGCTGCGAATGACGACGGTAAAATAAGTTTTACGATGCGCCAGCGCCTGTCCGATTTGTTCGCAGACGCGCCAGACAAAACGCAGGTCAATGCTGCCATTTGCGTGACTGGGCGTGCCGACACAGATTATGGCCAGTTCGGAATCATCAATTGCTTGCCGCCAGTCTTCCGTTGCGGTAAATAATCCTTCCTTTACGGATTTTTCAATCAAGGTATCCAAATCCTTTTCTACTATCGGACTTTTTCCAGAATTGATCAACTTTACCTTGACTGGATTAGGTTCCACGCCGAAGACGCGATGACCGAGCGCCGCCAGGCATGCACCCGAAACGCAACCGACATAACCCATTCCAAAAATAGAGATCCGCATGTTACTTGATTTTGGTTGATTTATTTTTAACGGCGTAGTTAATGCAATTTTGAAAACCGTGGAACATTCCTTCGATTGAACCTTTTTTCATAATATCCGCGCGCGCGTTTTGTGAAAATTCCTGAAGCACCGATTCGTTGTCGGCCAGATACAATATTTTTTCTTTCAACGCCGCAACATCATTTTCCGGCACAATAAAACCATTATGACCGCTTTTAAGATAAAAAATTTCCGGCGGTTGCAATCCTTCTTCCGTAACCATGGGAAGTCCCCAATACATTGCCTGATTCAAACCAAGTCCGACGTGGCCGGGAATGGAACAGATGTCGGCCATCTTAAAAATGCGACTGATTTGGCGATTTTCTGAATCATGGATTTCACCAAGATAAACCGAATTTTTCGGATTCAGCCGGCGTTTGAAATTTTCCGGCATTCCTGAACCTACAATGACCAGGCCAAGATCCTTGCGCGGCAAGTCTCTGAATATATCAATCAAGTGATCCACCTTTTTGCGATTGCCTTCTTCACTAATACGCCCGGCGAATAAAACTATTTTCCTAAAAGAAATTCCAAATTCGCGTTTAATCTCTTCTTTTGACTCTGCAATGGCTGGAAAATCTTCAAAGTTGATGGTGTTATTGGCCGGAAAAGCTTTAGACTGCGCGCTCGCCGGGACATTGGCCATCAGCGGTTCAGTATAAAGGATCAATCCATCGCACAAACGCATCGCATAGTTAAACAGAATGTTTTTAAGATAATTATTGGCGTCGTCGAGATTGCGTGTTTTCGTCCAGAAAATCACCGGAATGCCCGACCATTTCAACCAATGAATCAACGGCCAAAAAATACGGTCTTTCAAGTGCAAAAATAAAATCACGACGTCCGGCTTGGACCGCAGAATGGCCTGCCGGTAGGGAAAGAATCCGAAATCCAGTTCCTGCACAGGAAATACTGGTTCAATCCGGTTCTGGGACTGCAACCGATTTGCCAGCACTGAAAAATTCCAGCCATCTTCTTGAAATCGCTTCCAAAAATAATTGTAGATTGAAACGCGATAGTGCATCACCGGGTTGGAGACAAGCAGCAAATTCCTGGTTCCAACCGTGCTTTTATTTAGACCCGTTTTCACCGGCTTGATACGTTTTGTGCCTATCGCTTTTGAACAAAAATATCCAGGGTCAGGCATTCCAGATCCTTTTGATCAAAACCACGATACCGTTTATGCACCGGCAATTCATCCAAAGCACGGTAGTCGCCATCCTCCGACAGCAAGTTCATTCCGGCTTTTGAAAACATTGAGAGCCATTCAGATCGTTGGAGACGGTTGATATATTGAATCTGATTTTCAAAAAAGGTTTTCCACATGCGCTCGGAATATCGCAGGTATTGTTTGGGGGAAGCCCGGCGGTCGTATAAATACAGGTGGTCCGTAATATTGATACTGTGGATTCCGTGACCGCCAGGCTTCAATGTGCGCGTCATTCCGGTGAGGCAATTCCCAATCGAATCAACATGGACATGCTCCAGCACGCCGGCGCTGATGACGATGGCAAACGCTTCATCAGGCAATCCCTTCAATTCTCCCACCGGATCAAGGACGTATTTAAATCCCATCAAATCATAGAGCTGATCAAATGTGGCCAGCCGGCAAATTTGTTCGGCAGTGCGGAGGGCCTTGGGCACGTCTCCAGGAATTTGAATCTTCTTTTGTTTTAACGCGGAACCCAATTGTCGAATATAGATTTTCAGGGCGTCAAACTGGCGATTGTCCCACACATCGTAGAGAGTCGCTTGAAATTCAAAAAAGAGCCGGAGGGTCAGCGCTTCCCAATGCACCCAGCCGGTGCCAAGTTCCAGTAGCTGGTCGCCCGGCTTAAGCAAATCATATTTCGCGCATAGAGATACATTCCGTTTAACCCGTTCAAGGTAATAGAATGGCATCGGCTGGTTGCGCCGCTGCCTCTGGCCAAAGGTGTTCCCCCAAAAACGATAGGCTTTACGGGTTGTAGAGCAACAGGAGGCGCCTTTAAGGGCTGCTGCTGTCAGATAGTATTTAAGCATACTTAATCATCTCGTCTCAAAAATTGCGCTCTTCCCAAACAGGCAGCGCCAAAAGGGCGAACAAACGTCCAAGATGGTGACAATTCTTAATCAAATATTTGACCGTCAGGCCCGTTGCCGGCAAAGCAAGCACGGGCAGCGCCAGGGTGTAACAAAAAATTGCGACGATTGATTTGGCTCCAATATGCAGCCGGGCCATCGGCGTTAACTTGTCAGTCGCATATTTCAAAGAGATGCGACCTTGCAGCAAAGCGCGCTTGAGATGGTAAGCCAGGCGCATCCGTTCCACCGGAACAAATTCATAAGCCGGAGCTTCCTCGCACCAGACAAATCTCCGGCCAGCGGCGATAGCTCGCTTAAAAAAGTCCACGTCCTCGCCGCCGGTGCGATAAGCGGGGTCAAACCAAAGTCCATCCGACTCAAAAATATCTCGCCGAAGCAGGACATTTCCCGAACGCGTTTGCTGCCAGTTCAAAATCAAACCAGTCGGATGAACCGGGCGGTCGCAAAGTTTGGATTTCTCCAGCCAGCGCGGCGCCGGTTTTTCAAAATAGGGACGAACTGGTCCAAGCGCCCCGTCGCAGCCGTAACGGTTGCACGTTTCGAGCAGCCGCAGCAGCCAGTCCTTTTCCGGGGCTTCGTCGTCGTCAATAAAGGCGATGTAATCTCCGCTGGCGGCCCGCACGGCCCGGTTGCGAACGATGGCGAAATTCCGTTCCGGTTCGCATTGATAGGTAATTTTTAATCCGTCCGGATTTTGAAACGAGGAAATCATTTCCGCTGCTGAACCATTTTCATCATTGTCAACCACTACACAAGAGAATGAAAAAACATCAGTTCCTTTTTGAAGCTCGCGCAATCGAGTCAGCAGGCGGGCGAGCAGTTCCCGTCGCCGGAAGGTGCAAATACAGATACAAATATGTGGAGGCGCGTCGGCCATTTTTTTGGGCGAAAGCCGGGCGGAATTGACCGCAAGATTGGAAGGTTGTGTAGTCACACCAAGGTAGGTTCACTTTCGCTTTCAATCTCCTCGGTTTGGTCATGGTGGTCAGGCAAATTTGAATGAGAGGTCTCTGGCCAGGCGACCCAAGGCCGGGCGTAAATGGCGAAGATCAGGAAACCAAACCACCACAAGTGGTTTCCTCGCGTGAACGTGGCTTCGCTATAATTCAACAGCATCACCATGAAGATCATGGCCAAACGGAGGCGACCATATTCAAAGTCAGCGTGAAATGTTTTAACCGCACTTTTAAGGGATTGAAAAAGAACGCAGGCCAACAAACCGACGCCAACAAGGCCAAGATTGGCAAACGTCTCCAAATAGCCGTTATGGGCTTCCTCCGGATGATTGTCCACCCTCGGACTTAATTCACTATAAATGGATGGAACCCAAAAACCGCCGTAACCGCTTCCGAAAATCGGATGTTTCATACCTATGCGAATGACGTCCTGCCAGAGCCAGGTTCGTCCTGAAAGGCTCTCTTTTTTTCCTTGCGTTTCGGCGACAACGCCTTGAAGTGACGAGCCAAACAGATCCAGAACAACTGATATGATCACAAGCATTCCCACGCATAACATAATTCTTTTCAGCAACAGTTCCGGATGGCGGCGCATGAAGCCGAACAGCCAAAATAAACCCAAGGCAAAAATCAGGCAAATAATGGCGGTGGAGCTGCGAGAGTCCCAGCTGCCACCGCCATTAAATAAGTAAGCGGTCATGGCCAGGTAAAGCAGCGGTATGTATTGGCGGAACCAGCGGCGGCCATTGCGGTGTGCTTCCAGCAAGCTCCACAGAAAACCTAACGCAGCAATAATGCAGGTTTGTCCCAGTGGATTTTTGTGCGTAGTCACCCCGATCCACATGTCCAAGCCCCAGTGCTTGTCCTGCATGCGCCCCAGATCAGGAAAGTAGCGAATCAGGACGATGGACATAGGTATCAGTAAAATCGCGCAACGTCGGAACATGGTGATGATGGCATTGCGCGGGTCTGCTTCCGTAGTTACCACCAAGGCGATTATTAAATCGCCCACCGGTCGGAAGATTTTCACCAAAGGATTCTGAAGATCATCCACCCAAAGCGTGCTGACAACCAAATAGCCATAAAAAATAAACAGCGCTGAATTCCGGGCAAAGATCCCGTTCCAATTGCACGGGCGCCGCATCAAAATAAAGAACCCGCAAACCATCAAGATGCTGATGAAGACCGGGTCCAGCCGGCCAGTGTCTGTTCCACCCAGCCAGTAATCAATCGTGCGGGAAGCGCAGCGCATGAGCCACAAGGTCGGCACCCAGAGGGTTCGTGGAATTTCCGGATGTTTTTTGGTGTCACGCCACAAGAGATACAGCGCAAAAAACCAACAACCCCACAATACAATTTTCGGTGGTATCACGAGGTTAAGCTATTTATAGGTTGAGCCAGTTAACAACCTTTCCGTCAGCGCTAAAAATCGCGCCTTTTCTTCGGTCCAAAGGTGTCGCAGATAAACTTCGCGCCCGCGCCGGACGATTTCAGCGGTTTCCTGCGGACGTTGCCAAACCCATTGGATAACCCGCGCGAGATCATCAACATCATCAGGATTGAAGAACAGCATTTGCGTTTCATCAAAATAATCACAGATGCCACGGGTGCGGGGCACTATCACTGGCTTGCCCAGTGCCAGATATTCAAAAATGCGGGTTGGAAAATTAATCTCCGTGAAGGGAGTTCGGTGGTTGGGAATGATGCCCAGGTCAGCGGCCATGATGGCGGCGGCAATTTCTTCCAACGATTTTTTCCCGTGATAAACTGCTTTATTTTGCAGACCCAATTTCTCAATCCGAGCTTCAATGTATTCTACATAAGGCGTCCGGGTTCCATAAAAATCAAAAGTGATGCCGGGAATGAGCGTATGCAGACTGGCAATCGCTTCCACCGCCATCTCCAAGCCATGACGTTTAACTGGGAAGCCATGATACATAAGACGGAATTGTGGTTTAAGCGGCGGGCTGGTGACGACTGCAAAACGTTCCGGGTTAAAAAGTTCGTCTTGCGGTGAATTCATCACGATCTGAATTTTTTCCAGCGGACATTTGCGGAAAACAAAAAGTTGCTGAAACGCAAGGTTGGGCGTCAAAACAAGGTCGGCAAAGCGGACGCTCCATTGCTCCAATTTTTTCAAGCTGCGCACAAAAATGCTGTTTTCACGAAGTCCGTAAATAGACATCATGAGTTCAGGCATGGGGTCATGCAAATCCAGGATGACCTTTGCCCCGAAAATTTTGGACGCAAATCCAGTGAATACAAGCACGTCCGGCATATTGTGGACATGAATTAGATCGTATCGTTTGCGCAAGGTGCGGGCCGTCAGAATAGTGGCGCAGCCCGCCCAGAATGCGGAATAGAGCCAGAAATAGTTCAGCTTGCTGTCCCGCTTTCTCCGAATCGGCAAACGCGTCACGTTGATCCCTTTGATGGTTTCCTTTTTGCTTTGTGAATCACGTTCATGCAAACAAATAACATCTACCTCCATGCCACTGTCGGCCAATGCTTCAGTAGCGCGCCACGGTCGTGGATCAGAAGGAAAATCGGAATAAAGAATCACCGCCGCCCGCTTGCCTTTTAGATTAGGCAAAGCTGTTTTGGCCGTCACTCGCTCAAAACCAGAAGGCGCGCAAGTGGTTTTTTTGGCGGAAACATCATGCGGATGATCATATTGATTTCGATACCATGCCGCGATCTCTTTTGGCAAAGCGTGCCAGCAAGTATCCCCGTATTTTGATTTGACGTATTTTAATAGCGTTTCATAAAAAGCCACCGGAAAATGACGCGACATTTTATCCTGTTTCCCAAATGCGAGATAATCAGGATGCACATTGATTTGGGCCATTCCGCCGCAACTGGCCACCCAATCAAGTTTTTTCAACCAGATTTCCGGCGTGCGTTCGCGAAAGATTAAAAACAAGGTTGAATCTTGCGGCAACGTGTAAGGCAATTCAACATAGCCATTTTGCCCATGGTGAGAACCATTGACCGGGCGCGGAACCCAGAAGGGAAAAATCGTTCCCACCCCATCATTTTGAGGCTCGAACGGGTCAGTATCAAAAGTGGAAGCATCATATTGGATGTTCAAATCATGCAGCCATTCCAAATTGTGCAACATGAAACCGGAACGAAATCCTTGCGCATTCCACTCTTTCAAATAACCATTGATGCTTTGTGCATTTTCAGGAAATTTTTTGCGCCCCCAGTATAATTTTCCGTCATGGCGCAGGTCATGGACGCCGACTTCAAAACCATTTTGCGTCAATTCTTCGCGCAAAGCAGAAGGAACCCGATACTCGCCTTCAGGGATGAAATTAAACGAGGACCGGAAACCAAGCGCTTGTTCCAATTGCATCAACTGCCGGCATTTTGCCAAACCTTCAGGGCCTTCGACATCGTGCGTCAAAACAAATGCGAATTTTTTTCCGTCCGGCCAGCCCGGCCAGCCTTCCGGCGCTTTGCCGGCAGCTTCATTGATGGGCCAAACATCTCCGCAATATCGCCGTTGTCTGCGAGCAACTATCCGTCGCAATCCCATTCGCATCCGCCAGGGCACATATGGCTTAAGACGGTAATAAAGGCGGTTACTACTTAACATGAATAATTAGCGGAGATAAATGCCAATGCGAAACTGAATTTTGAATGCGATAAAAAATAGCTCCGCGCTTTCGCCAGAGCATAAGCTACCGAACACATAATTAAGCCTTAAATATCACCGAGCGACTCCCGGTGCAAACGGGTGGGCACATATTTGCGCGTCTTATTTAGCACCGCGCCCACATTTGCCTTTGACAGCGCCAATAGCGAAGTAGCCTGATGAACAGCATCGCGATCGGTCTTTTCAGATTCGATGACGAGCAATGTCATGTCCATGAATCCCGACAAACGCGCCGTCACACTGGTCTGGCTGACGGTCGGCATGTCAAAAATAATATAGTCATAATCGCTGGCCTTAAGTTTGGGCACCAGCGAGGCAAAACGTTTTGGCAAAACGCGCTGAAGCTTTTCGCTGTTGGAACCTTCATTGACTACATAAAGATTTTCCTGCACCAAAGCGTTGTCGCGTTTTTCGCTCACCAGCGCGTCATCCAACTGGCAGCCGGGTTGGCCGCGAAAGAATTGTTGCGCCGCGCCGCGTTCGTTGTTCATGTCCACGAGCAACACGCGGCCATCGCCAGTTTCCGAGAGCGACGCCGCCAGCCCCGCCGCGATGGTGCTTACGCCCGAACCTTTGTCCGTGCCGGTGATCGCCACCAACTTGGGTTTGCGCGTAAGATTGATGCTTTCAAAATAAACCATCAAGCGGTCGCGCAACGCATCGTAAAATGGATTGAGAAAACTGCTGGTTTCCCAGGAAACAATTTCCAGCTTACTTGCGCCGTTCGTCTCCGCGTCGGGATTATATGCCAACTGCTTTCTTTCCATGGTTGCGCCGATATGTTTCGCGCCGTTGCGAGCGATGTCAGGAATGGAAAGGAACAGCGGCAATCTTAATTTTGCTTCGACTTCGCTGGAACGTTTCACTGAAGTATCGAAATAAAATTCAATCAAAAATGCCCAGGCAATGCCGCCGAAAATGCCGCCGAAAACCATCATCAACGCGGCCTTGAATTTTTGCGAACGATCTTTGAACGGCGGCGTCGGCGATTGAACGGAGCTTATGTTGGAAACCCGGCCCGGCCCCAACGCTTCATCAATGCGCGCCTGCTCCAAACTCGTCGCGAAATACTGGTAATTTCCTTCCTGCAATTGTTTCTTGCGTTGAAGATCGGAGATTTTTGTTTCGGCGAAATCCACGTTCGCGGCTTCCCCTTGAACCTGGCTTAATTGCTGTTTCAAAACATCTATCCGCGATTGCAAGACCGCCATTTGGCCGGCGCTGATGACTTCGGAAACGGGCTGGCCGGAAGCTTCGTTGGCTGAAGGAGCAAAATTTGCCAGCGCCGGATATTTTAATTCCAGATTTTGTTTGCGGCCAATGGCATCCGCAATTTCTCTGCGCACCTCAATCACCAGCCGATTGCTATCAGTGAAACCTTGCTGCGTCAGATAATCATTCTCGCGCTTTTGAAGGAAAGCGAGCCGCGTGCAAAGGCTTTGATATTCGTCAAGCTGGTTGGCCGGCGTTTCACCTGCCGACGCCACAGCATTGGTCTGGGCCGGTTTGAAGATGACTTGATGCTCGGCCAAATCCGCTTCCGCTTGAAACAATTCTCCGCGAATCTTCGAAATTTCAGCGGCGTAGGATTTTTCGGCTTCATCCACGGAAATAATGCCGGCATTCGTTTTGGCCGAGCGAAGTTCATCTTCGGTTTGCGCGATTTGAGAACGCAGTTGCGCCGTTTCTTCCGTCAAAAAATCGTCCGAACTGCCGACTTCCTGGTGAACCTGCAAATGTTTGTCGAGATAATCATTGATGATTTCGCGCAACACCGGCTGGACAATCGCCGGATCGGGATGTCGAAAAATAATATGAATGACACTGCTTTCGGGCGAGGCTTGCACCACCAAACCGGCTTTTATGACATTGGCCGCCCGCAACGCATCGTTGCCGCCACCGACTTTCGCCAGAATTTTGTCAGGCCCGATGTTTGTGGCCACCTGTTCCGCCACGTCCAGGCTCGTAAGAATTTTGATTTCGTCATTGATGATGCTTTGTCCCTGCGCCGACGGCTCCATTTCCCGCGTGTTATTTCCCGTCGGATCCGGCGAACGACTGTCGAGCACATAACGGATCAGCAAGTCTGCTTCCGATTGGTAAGGCGGCGGGTTCAGCATATAATAAACAAAGCCGCCAATGATGCCGATCGCGGAAAGGATGAGAATTTTCCATTTATGCCGGAACAGCACAAAGTAAACATCGCTGACCGCAATGATCGGCGAATGCTCGGCCTGCCGGTTGTTGTTGTTCATTTTATTCATGTTGATTTAGCGGCTAGGCCCAATGCCGATACAGCATTTGGCCGGCCATTCGCGAGGCGAAACCGGGCAATAATCGAAAAAGCCGGTTGTGCCAGCCGGAAACAGCGTCGCTGTCCCCAACGAATTTCTCCTTGTGCAAATCATATTTGAAATAATCAATTTTATTTTCTTCAGCGCCCCAGCCCAATTTGAACCGTCGCAGGCCGTCATTCGCCAGCGACGTTTTCCCGAAGTGTAACTTGCGGACACCCTTTCGCAAATGCCATTTGATCGCCTCCCACATCACCAGATTGCTGCCGCGCAAATGCTGAAAAGCCTCGTCCGACGCTCCATATTTGTAAATCGCCCGTTCGCCCAAACGAAAATAGATCGAAGCGGCCACGGGAATATTTTGCCAGCGCGCCAAAACCACCATCCCCAAATTCTGTGACAAAACGTGCCGGTGAATGTTCAAGAAAAATGAGAACGGTTGCGGCGGCAAACCATGCTTTTTTCGCGTCTTGCATTGCAATGAATAAAAAATTTTCATCGCCGCCAGGTCCTGCGCAATTTCCACCGTCACCCCATCTTTTTCCGCCTTCCGAATGGCCCGGCGCACTGAATTTTCCAGCCGCGCAAACAATTTTTCCTCGCCGCCATCCAGGTTCAAAGTGTGCCCGTGAAATGAAAGTGAAGGCGTGATTCCGTCAAAAAAATTTTGGCCGCCGCGACACTCCAGATATTTCCAGCCGCGCGATTTTCCAAAATCAACGGCGTTCTGGAAAAGTTTTTTGAAGGAATTTGCGCTGGCGCAAAACGGTTCGCAATCATCCGTGAACGGCAGCGCGATTCCCCGGCGCCCGGTCAGCCAACTGTTCACTTCCATCACCGGCAGCAACGAATCCAATCTGTCATTTTCTCTCGCGACAAAATAATTCGGAGTGTAACCGTAAGTTTCCGACAAGACTTTTGCCCAGGCCGTGCTGTGAAAAAAAGAAAAATCCGGATGCTTGATGATTATTGAATCCCAATCTGAAACTTGAAGCGGGTTCGTTGGCAAAAATTTTTCCGCCAAAAAATTTTCCGGCGACTTGCCGGCGGCAGCCGGAAAAAATTTCGGAGCCGCAATGGTTTTTTCTGTCAGCACGGAGATTTTTTTGGAAGTGCTTTAACTGTTTTGGCCGGATTGCCTGCGACAATTGTATCGGCGGGAACGTCCTTGGTCACGACGCTGCCCGCGCCGATCATTGCATTTTCGCCCACTGTTATGCCGCAAAGAAGAACTGCGCCGGAACCGATGGAGGCGCCGCGTTTGACCAGAGTCGGCACACATTTCCAGTGGGCTTCGGTCTGCAATTGGCCGCCGCTGGTCGCGCGCGGGAAACGGTCATTCGTAAAAACCACATGGTGGCCGATAAAAACGTCGTCTTCCAACGTGACGCCTTCACAAATGAACGTGTGGCTGGAAATCTTGCAGCGGCTGCCAATTTTGGCGCCCTTTTGGATTTCGACGAACGTGCCGATTTTTACATCGTCTCCAATTTCACAACCGTAAAGGTTGGTGAAATTAAAAATTCGGACGTTCCGGCCCAATTTGACATCGGGCGAAATTTTTTGAAACGGCTCCAGGCTCATTTATCCGATCATTCCTGGTGACCGTCCATTTGAATTTTGATCGGAATTTTTTCGGCTCTGGCCGCGCGTTTTCTTCCGTCAATTTTTCCGTTGAGGCGTGCTGCCGGCATTTTGAGGGCGCGCGGCGAAAGATGTGCGTCAACTTGAGGAAGCGTTGCCCATCCGTCCGTGTTCTGCGGTTTGAAAAGTTTTACGGGCGCGCCGCCAAGTTTCAAGGATTCGGAGGATGCCTCCAAAATGCGGACAAGTTCGGAGCCTTGTTTGCCGTCCGTCAGCGGCATTTTTCCATTGCGGATGCAATCGAGAAAATGCTGGCACTCGGTTTTGAGCGGCTCTTCCTGTTTGATGTAGGGAATGTAAATATCGCCGTAATGGTAGGCGTATTGAAATTCGCCAAACGTGTCGTAATGCGGCGGACGTTCGACGCGCGAATCGAAGACGCGTATTTTTTCCAAAGGTTCCACATCATCATACACAATCATCCGCTTGCTGCCGACGATGGTCATCTCGCGAACTTTGCGCGGGTCAAGCCAGCTGCTTTGGATGATGGCGGTGCGTTCTTTGGCAAACGTCAGGCACATGCTCGTCACATCTTCCACGCCGGGCGTGATATGCGCGCTGCCTTGACAATTTACCGTCACGGGCGATTCGCCCATGATGGACAAAATTATTGAAATGTCGTGCGGCGCCAAATCCCAGGCCACGTTGATGTCCTTTTGAAAAAGTCCGAGGTTCAAGCGGCGCGCGGAAATGTAGCGAATTTCTCCAATGTCCCCTTTTTCGACAATCTCCTTGATTTTTCTGACCACGGGCGAATAAAGAAATGTGTGGCCCACCATCAAAACCAAACCGTTTTTCCGGGCAATCTCGACGAGTTCTTCACAATGTTCCAGCGAACCGGCCATGGGCTTTTCAATGAACGTATGTTTGCCGGATAACAGCGCGGCTTTGGCCATCGGATAATGCAACTTCACGGAAGTTGCGATCACCACGGCATCCACGCCCACGCCATTTAACATGTGAGTGTAATTGGTCGCCACTTCCACTTCAGGATAAAGCGACTTGAGATGGACCAGCCGTTTTTCCTGGGTGTCGCACATCATTTTCAAACTGCATTCGGGCAATGAACGGAAATTACGGATGAGATTTGGCCCCCAATAGCCGCAACCCACCACTCCGACTTTGACTGGTTTTGTCATAACACGTCTTAAAATTGGTTTTTCAATCATGGTCGAAATAGCAATAATAATGCCGTTTGAAAAAATTTATTGATTTACCGCGCTGACCGGGAGAATTGTTTTGCGCGGCGTGTTTCTGGAAACTGATTTTTGTCTTTTGCGCGTGTCCAACATTTGAACCGCCAGCGCGGGAATGGTTTTTGCAATTATTTTCAAATCCAGCCCCAAACTTTTTGTGCGCGCGTATCGGATATCCCACTGAATCATCTCAATAAACGTCGTCCGGTTTTTGCCGTTCACCTGCCAAAGCCCTGTCAAGCCGGGCACGGCATTAAAGCGCTCCTTTTGCCACGGCAAATATTTTTCACTTTCATATTGCAGACAAGGCCGCGGCCCGACCAGGCTCATTTCACCGCGCAAAATATTTATTAATTGCGGCAATTCATCCAAGCCCGATGACCGCAACAACAGCCCAAAAGGAATGATGCGCGCATCGCCTTTGGCATCCATTTTCACCATCGGCGCATCCGAAGTGAGCAAGTGCTCCAAATGCCCCTGATGGATGCCAGTGTCCGATCCCAGGAACATCGTTCTAAATTTGAGACACATGAACCTTCTGCCCAAATACCCCACGCGTTCTTGTTGAAATAAAATCGGACCATTGGAAACCATGCGGATAATGACCGCTATCGCTATGGCCAAAGGAATTAGCAACGGCAGCATCAACAAAATGAAGCTGATATCCAAAACCCGTTTCCAACGCGGCAAACCTCCTTCTGGCTCGATGTTTTGGCTAAAAGGATTCATAAAGCGCTGTCCTCGCAAAAATGGAGTTGAATCCGCCACGCTTTCACGAAGATAAAGCTCCGCACTTGCAGGTTTTGCAGATTTTCCGCAAAACCAACTGATTGCTCCGGCCCGCGCCGAAGATTTAATTGTTGTCGCAAGTTCAACTTCTAAATTTGCGCCACTCACGGCGCCGCTAAAACTGGCACCAAGTCTGCCAGCGAATTCCTTGCCAATATCACCGAATCCCGATCCACTTCCACCGGAGTCGGCCGTCCCAAAATATCCAGCAGGATTTGCACCCGCTTGCGCGCCGGCATGTTTCTCAAAACAAAAGCCCGCATTCCGGCGAACGCGCCTCCCGCCACCGCGACTTCATCCCCGGGCAAAAGCCGGTTTTCCACTGTGAGCAAGTCTTCTGCCGAAAAACACTCCTGCAACTCTTCAATGATAGAATCATCCAGTTGGGGAATCCAATTGCCAAAATGCACCAAATTGCTGATGCCGTTCACATGCTTGATTTCAGTCATCCTTTGCTCAATCACGCAACGGATAAAAATGTAACAAGGAAAAAGCGGTTCGACAACCCGCGTCACGCCGCGCCGGGTCATTTTTTCAATCCGCAAGCGCGGCAGAAAAACTTCCAGTTCCAAATTCTTGCGCAGATTTGCAGACGCAATGTGCTCGTGCTTCGGCTTTGTTCTCGCGCAATACCAGGCTAAATTTTCAGTTTGCATTCTCGAATCAAATTTATACTTCAAATTTCGTTCGCCAGCCAACTTGCCCTTCAGATTTCAGAATAATCAACCCATCTCCATGGGTTTTAGATTATCACAAAAGTAAATGACTGTATGTAGCATACAAGACTATTATTCCGTAGCAAAAAACACTACTTTTAAATAAAGCAACGAGATGGAAAATGCGATATTACGAAGAAATACCTACAATTTTGGATTATTCGACCAGCAAATGGCGTATTGCAGCAGTTCCACCGCGCTTTTCAAATTGAGTTTTTCTTTGATTCTCGCGCGATAGGTTTCAACCGTGCTCGCATCAATGCCCAACGCCAAAGCGATTTGTCGCGAGCTTTGCCCGGAACCAAAAAGCTCGAACACCTGCATCTCGCGATCCGACAAAATATCCACCGAAAATTTTCGCGCGGGCCGCGACGGGCGCGCAATTTTCGAGGCGACATGCGCCGCCGCTTTTTCGCTCCAATAAATTTGCCCGCTCAAAACATGACGGATGGCCTGTAAAATTTTTTTGGGGACTTCTTGTTTGGAAATATAACCGCGTGCGCCTGCGCGAATGACCCGCTCCGCGTGAAGCGTTTCATCGTGCATCGAAAGCACAATGATTTGCACATCGGACTGTTGATGGCAAAGGTCTTTGATCAATTCCAGGCCGTGGGAACTTTTCAGCGTCAAATCACATATGACCAGATGTGGTTTGGTGCTGGCCGCCAATACCAAAGCTTCATCGCGATCCGCCGCCTCCCCGCACACGGCTAAATCCGGTTCGCGCTGAATGATTTTTTTTAACGATTCCCGCACCAGCGGATGATCGTCCACAATAAGAATGCGAAAAATATCCGGCGCGGACGGATGAAGTGGACGGGCAGCTTTCATTTTTTCAGTTTTCACCCGAATGCTGCCAAAATTATTGCTATTTAGAAAATGGTTTTTTCAAAAGCGACAATCTGTCGGAAAATTTTGACGACACGGAACCAATTGCGGCCAACGTGTTTTTCTACTTCCCGTCACATCCGCGTCGTAACGGCACTGCCCTTTTTTAGGACACTAGTGTCCCAAAAAAATTTTACCAAACCGGCGGCCATTGAGAATCTTTTCCCGCCGACTTAACGCCAGGATGGAATCCGTTTTCATCTTGGTAAGCTGTTGGAATGCTGATTCTTACGGCATTTCTCAACCGGGCGATGATCCCCTGCAAATGCAGCCCGGTGGAAGCTGCCGTTGGCCACGGCTTATTGATTGTAATGGTATGTTTATGCATCATACCGTTAAACAAGCATCAGCGATGCCAACTTTCTGAACCATCTTTTGTAAGCGAAAATTACCCTGCTAATAAACTCCTGCAAGCTGTGTCCAGCTTTTTCAAATTCGCTTTTGATTTGGCTTCGATGTAGCAACGAATCAACGGTTCGGTTCCACTCGCGCGGAAGGCGACCCATTCGTTGTCCGGCAAAAGGAATTTGTAGCCGTCGGTCGTGATAAATTGTTCCACATTGAACGAACCAACATTTTTCAAGCCACGGGCCAATTTTTTTAACAAAATTTCCTTTTTGTCTGGCGGAATCGCGACATTGATTCTGTCCGTGAAAAAATTTCCGATTTGTTTTGCAAGTTCCTTCAAAATCTGGCCGAGCGATTTTTTTTCCGTCGCGACAAGTTCGGCCATGAGCAGGCACGCGAGGATGCCATCTTTTTCCGGCACGTGACCTTTGACGCTCAAGCCGCCGGATTCTTCTCCGCCGACGATGACCGGCTCGCGTTCCATGATTTCGCCGATGTATTTGAAACCGACCGGCGTTTCATAAACTTTCACGCCAAACAATTTCGCGACGGCGTCCACTTGATGACTGGTCGGCACCGTGCGCACGACCGCGCCCGTCCAGCCGCGATTTTTTTTTAGATGATAAAGTGCGAGCGCCAGGACTTGGTTCGGCGTCAGCCACGTTCCATCTTTGTCAACAATTCCAAAACGGTCGGCGTCTCCGTCCGTGCCGAGACCAATCTGCGCTTTGCCGGCGCGAACAAATTTGCTCACGTCGGCCATGTTCGCCGCGTTCGGTTCGGGATGATGTCCGCCAAACAGCGGATTTAATTCGTTATGAAACAGAAAAGTTTTTGCGCCGACACTTTCAAATAATTTGTCGAGATAACCGTGCGCGGTTCCGTAACTGAAATCGAGCGCGACGCGCATTTTCGCTTTTTTCAAAACAGAAAATTCGATGAGCTTGTGCAATTGTTTGAAATAATCCGGCTGCGGATTGAACGTCTTGCATTTGTAAGTTCCGATGATTGCGCCGTTGAATGAAAAATTTTGCGTCTGAAGTTTCACAATGTTCGCTTCGATTTGTTTTGTCACGTCGGGCGTGGCCGGCGCGCCGTTGGCCGTAGAAAATTTCAGTCCCTGATATTCCGCCGGATTATGGCTGGCAGTGAAATTGATTCCGCCAATTGCTTTGCGATGGCGAATTGAATGCGCGATGACGGGCGTTGGCGTGTCGCGGTCGCAAAGCAAAGGTTCAAATCCGTTCGCGGTCAAAACTTCCGCAGCAGCGAGCGCAAATTCCTTTGCCAAAAATCGCGTGTCGTAACCGAGAATGATAACTTTGGACTGTGGACTGTGGACTGTGGACAAATAACCGGCGATGCCTTGCGTGGCGAGCCGCACGTTGTCGAAAGTAAAATCGCGCGCGATGATTTCGCGCCAGCCGCTCGTGCCGAATTTAATTACTGCCATAAAAAATTTGCCACAGAGTCACTGAGGACACAGAGAAATTAAATTGAAACTCTGCGTTCTCCGTGTCTCTGTGGCACCAGTTCTTTTCAGTTTTTCCAATCAAACGCTTTTTTCTTCAGCGCGTAAAGATAGCCGACGAACAAAATCACGATGAACGAAATCATCGAGCCGAAAATGACGTTGCGCGTGGCGGGATTGGCGAGCATTTCGCGATAAACGACGGCCCACGGAAAAAGAAAAACGACTTCGATGTCGAACAAAATGAACAGCATTCCGACGAGATAAAATTTGACGGAAAAACGCGCGCCGCCTTCGCCGATGGGATTTGCGCCGCATTCGTAAGCGATGTCTTTGGCGCGCGAGCGTTTGGCAAATTTGCCGAGCAGAACCGATAGCGTCAACACGCCGACGGCAAAGCCGATGGCGGCAGCGAGCAGAATTAAAACCGGAATATATTGCGCGATTTGCGAATCAGCCAAATTTTCCATGCCAAAAATTTAGGACTTCAGGGAAAAAATTCAATCACGAAGTCGAATTATTTTCTGAACAGCCACAATAATAACGTCAAAATCGCGCTCAAAATCAGGCAGGTGACAATGGGAAAATGAAAACTGAAATTATCTTTGGAATAATTGATGTCGCCGGGCAAACGGCCCAGCCAGCTTTTCCCAAAGCCCGACCAAAGCAATACGCCTAAAATGGCAATGACCAAACCAACCACAACCAAGATTTTTCCAATTTCACCCACCTTGTCATTTTCGGGCATATCTTCGCGCGCCGATAGTTTTTTATTTTTGCGAAAAGAAATTTCTGTTTGAATAGCATTTCATGTCGCGCGATTACGTTCTGGAACCGTATCATTCTGCAATTCATTTGCAGATTGATTACGCGCGCGAACTCAATCCGCAGCAACTCGCCGCCGTCTCCGCGCTGCCTGGTCCGGCGCTCGTCATCGCCGGCGCGGGTTCGGGCAAAACGCGCACGCTCACTTATCGCGTCGCGTATCTTTTGGAGCAGGGCATTCCGCCGGAAAAAATTTTGCTGCTCACGTTCACCAATAAAGCCGCGGGCGAAATGATGCGGCGCGTTTCGGATTTAATCGGGCGCGAATTGCGCGAACTTTGGGGCGGCACGTTTCATTCCATCGGCGCGCGGATTTTACGCACGCATGCCGACGCGCTGGGCTATCGCCGCGATTTCACAATTTTGGATCGCGACGATGCGAAAGATTTGATCAAAGCCTGTGTCGCCGATGCAAAAATTGAAATCAAAGGCACGCATTTTCCGAAACCCGAAGTGCTCAACGAAATTTTTTCGCTCGCCGTCAACACGCACAAAACGGCGGATGAAATTCTCGAAAAACAATTCAGTTACTTCACGCAATTTGCCGCGCAGATTTCCGACGTCGCGCAACGTTACGTCAAACGCAAACAATCCACGAACGCGATGGACTTTGACGATTTGCTCGCGTTGTGGTTGAAATTGCTTCAGCAAAATGAAGACGTGCGCGAAATGTATCAGCGACGTTTTCAATTTATTCTCGTGGACGAATATCAGGACACGAACAAATTGCAGGGCGACTTGATTGATCTGCTCGCCGCGCGGACCAAAAATGTCATGGTCGTCGGCGATGACGCGCAAAGTATTTACGCGTGGCGCGGCGCAAATTTTCTGAACATTTTGGATTTTCCAAAACGTTATCCGGGCGCGAACGTTTTTAAGATCGAAACGAATTATCGCAGCACGCCGGAAATTTTGAACGTCGCAAACGCCGCGATTGCCGCGAACCGAAATCAATTCACAAAAGTTCTCACGCCTTCGCGCAAGTCCGGTCTCAAGCCCGCCCTCGTCGCGTGTCAGGACGCCAGCCAGCAATCGGCGTTCATCGCGCAGCGCGTTCTGGAATTGCACGAGGAAGGCGTGAGCATGAATCAAATCGCGGTTTTGTATCGCTCGCATTTTCATGCGCTCGAATTGCAACTCGAATTGACGAAGCGCCAGATTCCATTTTCCATCACCAGCGGCATTCGTTTTTTTGAGCAGGCGCACATCAAAGACGCCACCGCCTATTTGAAACTCGTCACCAATCCGCGCGATGAAATTGCGTTCAAGCGCGTCGCGCAATTGCATCCGGGCATCGGCGCAAAAGGCGCGGACAAATTGTGGAAAATTTTTTCTGCGGAAATGGAACATTTTCAAAGTAGGAGTCGAGGTGACGAGACTCAAACAAAAATCGGAAATCGGAAATCGGAAATCGGAAATCAGTCAGAGACTCCTTACGTCGTCTCCTACAAAAATCCGGTTGCTACTGCTTTGGAAACGTGCGCGCCGCACGTTGGAAAAAAAGCGGCCGTCGCGTGGGCGCAGTTTGTTGCGACCGCCGCGCAACTCGAAGAAGAACACAATCCAGCCAAACTTTTGCGCATCGTGATTGACGCCGGATACGATGATTATTTGAAGGAGAATTTTGCGAATGCGCGTTCGCGCCTGGAAGATTTGGAACAGCTCGCCATCTTTGCTTTTCAATTCAAAACGACGGAAGAATTTTTGACGCAACTCGCGTTGCTCACGAATGTCGAAGCCGAAGACGACAAATCGCCAAATGACGATGAAAAAATCCGGCTCTCGACGATTCATCAGGCGAAAGGTTTGGAATTCGACGCAGTGTTCGTCATCATGCTCTGCGACGGATTATTTCCCTCGGCGCGCTCGATGGAAAGCGAGGATGGCGAGGAAGAAGAGCGCCGACTTTTTTACGTCGCGATCACGCGCGCAAAAAATGAATTGTATTTAAGTTATCCGTTGATTCGCGGTGGCTTCGGCGCGACCGGCAACGATATTTTTCAATCGCCATCGCGTTTCCTTTCCGAAATTCCCAAAGAACTTTTGAACGAATGGAATTTGAAGCCGCGTTACTAATTTATTTGCTGATGCCGCGTTCGCTGGCGCGGACAAATTCGACGAGATGTTTTATTTCCGGCAGTGGCGGCAATTCCTTTTCTATTTTTGCGAGCGAATTGGAAAGGGTCAGTCCTTCGCGAAATAAAATTTTGTAGGCTTGTTTGAGAGCGTTCTGGGATTCTTCGGAAAGGCCGTTGCGTTCGAGGCCGACTTTGTTGACGGTGCGCGTCTCCGCCGGGTTGCCGTCGGCGAGCATGAAGGGCGGCACGTCCTGCACGACTTTCGAGCAGCCGCCGATAATGGCCATTTTTCCGATGCGACAAAATTGATGAACCGCCGCCAGGCCGCCGACAACCGCAAAATCTTCCACCGCGACGTGGCCGGCGAGCGTCGCGACGTTGGACATGATGATTTTATCGCCAAGCACGCAATTATGCGCGATGTGACAATAAGCGAGGATGGTATTATGAGAACCGACGCGCGTGACTTCGCGGTCGCCCGTCGCGCTGTGAATGGTGACGTATTCGCGAAAAGTATTGGCATCGCCGATTTCCGTGCGCGTGAGGCCGCCGTTCCATTTCAAATCCTGCGTTTTCAAACCGAGGCTGGCGAATGGAAAAATTTCATTTTTGCGGCCCAGCGTCGTGTGACCGTCAATGACGACGTGCGAATGTAATTTGCATTCGTCGCCGAGCGTCACATTTTCGCCGATAACGCAAAACGGGCCGACTTCGCAATTCGCGCCGAGTTTTGCTCGCGGATGAATGATGGCGGAGGCGTGAATCATGCGTCGCGTAACATGAAAGTGACTTCCGCTTCGCTCACGACTTCGCCGCCGACTTTGCAAACGCCTCGAGCCTTGCCAATTTTTCCGCGCGCTTTTGTGAGTTCAATTTCCACGATCAAGGCGTCGCCGGGAAAAACCGGTTTGCGCCATTTCACATTTTCGGCGGACATGAAATAGGCGACCTGGTTGGCGGCCTCGATTTGTTTCAACAGCAAAACTCCGGCGACTTGCGCCATCGCTTCCAACTGCAAAACGCCGGGCATGATCGGATGCCCGGGAAAATGTCCCTGAAAATACGGTTCGTTGGCCGTGACATTTTTGAGGCCGACAATTTTGTTGCCGTCAATTTTCAAAATCCGGTCCACCATCAAAAACGGATAGCGGTGCGGAATGAATTTCATCACTTCTTCCACGCTCATCGCGCCGCCTTCGGAAATGATCGGGTCGGGCGCGGAAAATTTTGCCGATGGCGGCGCAAAAGTCTGGGTCGCGCGCAACGTTTTTTGCATTTGCGCCAGAATCAATTTGGCAAATTCGCAATTCGCCGCATGGCTTGGCTTGACGGCGATCAAATGTCCGCGAATCGGTTTTCCGATCAGCGACAGATCGCCGATGATGTCGAGCATCTTATGGCGGACAAATTCTTCGGGATAACGCAGCGGCTCGGTCGTCAAAACCGCGTCGTCGCGAATCACCACGGCGTTTTCGAGGCTGCCGCCTTTGATGAGATTATTTTTGATGAGATGCTCGATCTCTTCGAAAAAACAAAATGTCCGCGCGTGCGCCAATTCTTTTTCCCACGTTTTGGGCGTGACTTCCGTGCTGAAAAATTGGGTGAACCGTCCCTGCTTGTCCGCGCTGGTGCAGGTGATTTTGAAACCGTCGTCGGGAAAAAGTGTCATCAACGTCTCGCCGGATTCCAATTCAATCGGCGCGGCGGGCGTGAACGATTCGCGTTTTTCCGCCTGCGGCGCGATGCCGACGGCCTGGATGATTTTGCAAAATTCGCGCGAACTGCCGTCGGCAATCGGCGGCTCGTTCGCGTCCAATTCGATAATCGCATTATCAATTCCAAAACCGGCGAGCGCGGCCAGAACGTGTTCAACCGTGTGAATTTTTACATTTCCTTTGGCCAGCGTCGTGGAGCGGTTGGTTTCAAAAACATTTTCCACGTTCGCCTCAATTTCCGGTTTGCCGTCGAGATCCACGCGGCGAAAGCGCACGCCGCTGTTGGCCGGCGCCGGCAGCATGGTCATGTTGACCCGGTTGCCGCTGTGCAGGCCGATGCCGGAAAAACTGGCGGCGCGATTGAGCGTCTGCTGATTGAGCACGGACGGATTAGACAAAACGCGAAGGCCGTTGGCAAGATTGCACTTGCCGCCAAATTTTTATGGACAAAAAAAACGGCGGGAATAAAGTTGCGGGCAATGGCAATCGTAACTTATCACCATTAAAATTATGAAATTCGTCCAAATCGAAAACACCTGGATAAATCTCGGCAACATCACTCATTTTGAATTCACTCCGTCTCACGCGATCGAGCTGAACAAAAGCCAGCGGGTTGAGCCGGCGGAACTGGCCATTGAAGTCGTCGGCAACAATCCCCTGAGATTTTTTGGCGCGGACGCCGAGGCCGGATATAAAAAATTGACGAATCAATTGGCCTGAAATTTCCAAAGCCAATTGCATGAAAACAAAAATTATTTTAGCACTCGCCACCATCGCTTTGGGCGCAACCTTGACCGGCTGCATGAGCGCGGACGACCAGACGACTTGGCAAAGCCAGCAACAACTTCGCGACGCTCAAAGCGCGCAAGATCAGGCGCAAATCAAAGCCGACCGCGTGCAACGGGCAACCGACCAGGAAAATGTCCGGTAATTTTGGTCATCCAACTCGGCGGCGTAGAATTGCCGCTTGCCCGGCGCGTCTCGTCGTTTAATCTGTCATCGTGGCTTGGTTCACTGACCGGCATTTCTTTTTGCTCGCCGTGATTTTTTACGGCTTGAGTTCGGCTTATTCGGTTTTCCTCTGGCGAAAAGGTTTTCGCACGGACGACCGCCTCAATTATTTTTTGTTGCTCATCGCCTTCGTCTTGCACACGACTGCAATGTTCAAACGCGGATTTCGTTTCGATCAATGTCCCGTCAACAACCTTTACGAGGCTACGACGTTCATCGCGTGGGGCATTATCGCCGCGTTCCTCGTCATCGGGATTTTTCACCGATTGCGATTTCTCGGCGTGTTCGCCTCGCACATTCTTTTTTTCATGGGCGTCTTCGCGCTCATGCCCGCGCTGGATCCGCCGCACGCAGCCCAACCGGATTTTTCCAACGGTCTCATCAGCCTGCACGCGACTTTAATTTTGCTGGCGATTGGCGCCTTTGGATTGAGCGCGGTCGCCGCACTTATGTTTTTAACGCAAGAACACGATTTGAAATTTCATAAACTGCGCGCGATTTTTTCTTTGCTGCCGCCGATTCAACGGCTTGATCGCGTGATGAACAATTTATTGCTCGTCGGAATTTTGCTGCTCACCGCCGGCCTTTGCCTCAGCCCGTTTTTGCTCAAAGAAAAATTCGGCGTCTATTTCAAAAACGATCCGTTGCTCGATTATTCAATTTTCATTTGGCTTTTTTACGTCGGACTTTTGGCCTCGCGCTGGAAACTCGGACAACGCGGACGACGTTTCGCGTGGAGCGCCGTCGGCAGCTTTGCCTTTATTCTATTGACGTTTTGGGGATTTTTGCTCTTGTCACCGGTTCATCATCCATGAAAAATAAAGTGCGAAATGTGAAGTGCGAAGTGCGAACCGAACAAATCGGACGCCATTTTTTACTTCTCACCTGGGCCTTCTCACTTCTCACTTTGTCGGTTTGTTTTCTTCAACTTTCAACTTTCAACCTGCAACCTTGAACTCACTTGTCGTCATCGGCTTGAGCCATCATACCTCGCCCGTCGAATTGCGGGAACGTTTTGCTTTTTCCGAATCGAAAATTCCCGGCGCGCTGAAATCGTTGCGCGACTCCGGCATTGCCGACGAAGCCGTCATTCTTTCAACCTGCAATCGCGTTGAAATTTACGCCGCCACTGCTCTCGAACCGGCCAAAGCGTTCGAGCAATTAAAAATTTTTCTCCAGAATTTCCACAGTTTTGAAAATGCGCTCAACGACGAAACCTACACGCTCACGTCGCCCCAGAGTTTGCAGCATTTGTTCAAAGTCGCCTGCGGACTCGATTCCATGATTCTGGGCGAAACCGAAATTTTCGGCCAGCTCAAAAGCGCCTACCAACTCGCGCACAAAAATAATTTCACCGGCGTGCGGCTGAATAAAATTTTTCAGCGCGCCTTTCACGTTGCCAAACACGTTCGCACGCACACCCACATTCAGCGTGGAAGCGTTTCGGTCGCGTCCGTCGCGGTTGAACTTGCGGAAAAAATTTTCAGTTCGCTCGCCGAACGCGAAGTGCTCGTCATCGGCGCCGGCGACACCAGCGAGAAAGTCGCGCGCGCGCTTTTTTCACGCGGCGCAAAAAGCATCATCGTCGCCAGCCGCACGTTTGAGCGCGCTGAAATTCTCGCAAAAGAATTTTCCGGGCGCGCCGTGCAATTCGACCATTGGGAAAATGAATTTGAAAAAATGGACATCGCCATCAGCAGCACGTCCGCGCCGCATCACATTCTCGACCGCGCCAAATTGGAGCCGCTCATGCGCGCGCGCAAAAACCGTCCGTTGCTGCTCATTGATATCGCCGTTCCGCGCGACATTGCGCCCGAAGTTAATTTTCTGGAAAACGTTTATCTTTACAACATTGACGATTTGCAGGCGATTGCCGACGACTACTTGAAACAACGCAAACTCGAAATTGTCCGCTGCGAACAAATCATTGCGGAAAAAATTGAAACACTGCTCAAACAGAATTCATCCGCAGATTTCACAGATGAACGCAGATTACATTTTCCAAATCTGCGAAAATCTGTGCAATCTGCGGACTGAAAATGCCAGCGGAACGCCCCATCACCATCGCCACGCGCGGCAGCGCGCTCGCGCTCGCGCAGGCAAATCTTGTCGCCGCCGAATGCCGGAAAAATTTTCCACGGCTCCGTTTTGAATTAAAAATCATTAAAACGACCGGCGATAAATTGCAAAAATCGTCGCTCGTCGAAGGCGGCTTGCCAAAAGGTTTGTTCACGAAGGAACTGGAAATCGCGCTGCTCAAAAATAAAGCGGACATCGCCGTTCACAGTCTGAAAGATTTGCCGACGGAAATTCCCGCCGGTTTGATTTTAGCTGCAACGCCCAAACGTGCGGACGTTCGCGACGTTTTGGTTTATCGCGACGCCGAATTTCTCGAAAATGCAAAATTAAAAATTAAAAATTCAAAAATGGAAGATTGGTCGCCGGGACAAAGTTTGCTCAAAGGTTTTCCGCCGCAAACGAAACTAAAAGATTTTCCAAACAGCGCGACGATTGCCACCAGCGCGACGCGGCGCAAAGTGCAACTGCTTGCCGCGCGACCTGATTTGAAAATCGTCGAGATTCGCGGCAACGTGCCGACGCGTTTGCAAAAAATTTCCGAACGCGCCGAATTGGATGCGACGGTTCTCGCGCTCGCCGGCCTGATGCGATTGAACTTTGAAATCAAATCCAATGGAAAATTAATCGGCGATGCTGTGCCGGATGGTTTGCTCGCAACGATTTTGGATTTGAACGAAATGCTTCCATGTGTCGGTCAGGGCGCGATTGGAATTGAAATTCGCGCGGATGACGAACGCATTTCAAAAATTTGCGAGCGGCTGAATCATTTCAACACGTTTCATTGCGTGACGGCGGAGCGCGCTTTTCTGGCGGCGATGGGCGGCGGCTGTCAAAGTCCGGTCGCCGCGTTCGCGGAAATTGCCGGCGAGAAAATTTTCATGCGCACGATTTCATTTCAAGGCGAAATAAAAAAATGCGCCGACGGAAAAGGTTTGCCGGTGGAAGCTAAAATTTTGGGCGAAGAACTGGCCGCACAATTGAAATGACGAAGGCTGGTGGAGCCGACAGGATTCGAACCTGCGACCTTCTCATTGCGAACGAGACGCTCTACCAACTGAGCTACGACCCCAGCCTTCCGTGAACGCAAATCTTTGCCAGAAAATTTCGCGCGGCGCAACCGCGAAGTGATCCGTCAATGAATAATTTTTTTGGCGCGGGCGCGCAGCAATTTTGCCGCTTCCGCGTGCGCAAAAACCACGTCCGGATCGCGTTGCAACGCTTCATCATAATGATGCGAAAATCCCTCGCCGCCAGTCGTGGCGACCAGCAAGTTTTTGGCTTCGGCGATCAGCGCATCCACTTTAGCCGTCGTCAGCGGCTCTTTGGCATCGAGCATTTCATCCATGGCGGCGATGAGTTGCGACACTGGCCGCAGCCATGCGAACCACGGATCATTCGTCAGCAAATGCAGAAATTGATACGGCGATGAAATTTTGCCAAAAGTATTTTCATAACCGGCCCGCTCGGATTCCATCAAAGATTTATGCAGCCGCAGCAACGCATCGCGCAATTGCGACAGGCGTTGCCGCAATTCTTCGTTTTGAACGATCGGCTGAATTGAAATTTCTTCTTTCACATTATCATTATAGCATAGAACGCAAATGTTGAGGAACCGTTCCAGTTCACCCTCTGTTTTTAAGATACATGGAAATAAAATTGACTTAGGCCAGGGTCCAGCCGGGCTTGATTTCTTCGTCCAGTGAAAGCAGCGAAACATTTTGCGCAAGTTTTTGTTCCGCCAAAATCCCGATCATCGCGGCGTTGTCCGTGCAAAGATTTTTTTCCGCGAGATAAAGCTGAAAATTTTCACGTTTGCAGGCGCGCGCCAGTTCATTCCGCAACGCGCGATTGCAGGTCACGCCGCCGGATGCGGTCACGCAACGGACGCCGTTGCGTTTGGCCGCGCGAATGGTTTTTTTGACGAGCACTTCCACAATCGCGGCTTGAATGCTGGCGCACAGATCGCGAGCTTTTTGCGCGTCGTCCAAAATTTTTGGATGGTCGCGCAAAAAATAACGGACGGAAGTTTTCAGGCCGCTGAAACTAAAGTCGTCGCTGGCGTCATTCAACAATGGTCGCGGAAAATCAAACGCCGTGGGATTTCCCTGTTCGGCCAACCGGTCAATTTCCGGGCCGGCGGGATAATTCAAGCCCATCATTTTTCCAGTTTTGTCAAAACATTCGCCCGCCGCGTCGTCAATCGTCGAACCGAGCACGCGAAATTTTGATGGCGATTCGGCCAAAACCAAAATCGTGTGGCCGCCGCTGACGATGAGCGAAAGGTTCGGTTGAAAATTTGAAAAATCGGCGCGCGGCGGCTCGCCGCGAATCCACGGCGAATATAAATGCGCCTCGTGATGGTTAATGCCGACAAATGGTTTGCGCAAAGCAAAGGCGACCGCTTGCGCCGCCTTGAAGCCGACGAGCAGCGCGTTCGGCAATCCCGGACCTTGCGTCGCGGCAATGGCGTCGAGTTGGCTGATGGAAATTCCAGCTTCACGCAAGGTCGTTTGCGCGAGGGGAATTAAATTCTTCAGATGTTCGCGCGCGGCCAGTTCGGGCACGACGCCGCCGTATTCCGCGTGCAACCCGACTTGCGAAGAAACCAGGTTCGATAAAATTTTTCCTTCGCGAACAACGGCCACGCTGGTTTCGTCGCAGGAAGTTTCAATCGCGAGCAACGTCATTTTATTTGGTCGCAACTTTTTCAGGATTGGAAAGCTCCCGATACAGCAGGATGCCTTGCAGCAAATCTTCGGCGCGAGCCAATTGAATATCGCGGAATTTTTTTGCGAGCGCGCGATCTTTTTCAGCAAGTGAGTCCAAGCCGCCGGGAGAACGATCTATGAGCAGCGCCGCTGCCGCTTCGTCGCTCATGGGAATCACAAGGTCCGGCATGATCCCGCGCTGATTGATGACTTTATGGCTGGGCGTGTAGTATTTGGCGACGGTCAGCTTGAGCGCGGAACCGTCGTCCAGCGGAAAAATACTTTGCACGGAACCTTTGCCGAACGTTTTTTCGCCGACGATGATTCCGCGATGCAAATCCTGCAAACAGCCGGTCACAATTTCCGCCGCGCTCGCGCTGCCCAAATTCACGAGCACCACCATCGGCTCGCCTTTCAATTGATCGCCGCGTCCCTCGGCGCGACGCACGGAATCTTCCGCCGGATCGCGTCCTTCGGTCGTGACGACCAACTGGCCGCGCGGCAGAAATTTCTGGCAAACTTCCACGGCCTCGTCGAGCAGACCGCCCGGATTCCAGCGCAAATCCAAAATCAAGGCTTGCATGCCCTGCGCTTTTAATTTGTTCAACGCGCTTTGAAGTTCATCGCCGGTGTTATCGCCAAATTCCGTGATGCGGACGTAGCCGATTTTTTCCGCGCCCAGCGGAAATTCACTTTTGCCGTTGATGTCCTTGACCATTTCCATTTTGATGATGGAACGGGTCAGCGTGAAATCTTTCGTGATCCCGCTCGCCGGACGTTGAACGGTGATCGTGACTTGCGAGCCTGGATCGCCGCGAAGTTGTTTCACTGCGTCGGGCAATGAAATTTTTCCAAGGCTCGCGCCGTTGACTTTTACGATGCGGTCGCCCGATAAAATGCCCGCGCGCAATCCCGGCGAATCGTCCATCGGCGCGACGACCGTGACAAAACCGTCCTTCATCGCGACCACCAGACCGAGGCCTCCAAATTTTCCCTCCGTGTCATCCTGCAATTGCTGGTAATCGTCCGCCTCCATGAATTCGCTGTGCGGATCCAGCGAGCCGATCATGCCCTTGAGCGCGGAATCCACGAGGCTGTGATAAGTCAGATTCGTGCCGTCCACATATTCCGCGCGCACTTTTTCCAGCACGTCGGCAAAAATTTGCAGGTTCGCTTCCGCCGAATCTTTTTGCCCGGCGGCACGCGCCGAATTCAAATAAATCTTCGCGCCAATCGCCAGATTCAACAGGAGCAACAAGGAGACAAAACCAAAAATCAAACGTCGTTTCATTCAAAAGATTTTAACCACAAAGACACCCAGGCACAAAGTTTTTGAATTTTTTTGCTGTTCCCGCGATTCAAGAAGCTCGCAGCAGGGTTTCGATGAACGGCAAATCGCCCGGCACAGTGACTTTGGGATTTGGCGTTGCGCTGGGAACAAGTTGCACCGGCTGGCCGATCAGTTCGCACGCCGCCGTGTCATCCGTAAAAACCAAATTTTTCTGCCGCGCGGCAGAAATGGCGCGGCGAATGATTTCCACGCGAAAAGTCTGCGGCGTTTGCACCGACCAAAGTTTTGCGCGATCAAGCGTTCTCGAAATTGTTTTGCCGTCGGCGGATTCTTTGATGGTATCCGTGATTGGCTGCGCGGCAACTGCCGCTCCAGTTTCGTGCGCAGCTTCGATGGTTGCGGCAATCAATGCTTCGCTCGTGCAAGGCCGCGCCGCGTCTTGAATCACGACGATTTCTGTTTTCGGCGAAAGCGCTTCCAGCCCGTTCCAAACTGAATCCTGGCGTTCCGCGCCGCCCGCAACGATACGAAACGGCTTTTGAAAATTAAATTTTTTTGCGAGTTTAGAAAAATTTTCCTGCGTTCCGTCGCGAACGACCAGAACAATTTCATCAACGCACTTGGCGTCGTTGAATCTTTGCCAGGTGTGCGCGATGACGGGACGCCCGGCGATTTCGAGCCACAATTTGTCCGCGCCCATGCGGACGCCTTTGCCGGCGGCAACGAGAATGGCAGCGTTCATTTGAGTTGCAGGTTACAAGTTGAAAGTTGCAGGTTGAAATATTTGGCGGCAAGCAGGAAAAAACTTTCAACCTTCAACTTGAAACCTTCAACCTATGCGCCAGACGATGCGCGCCTTGTTCAAATCGTATTGCGACATCTCCATTTTCACGCGGTCGCCCACGGTGAGGCGGACGAAGCGTTTGCGCATTTTTCCCGAAATAGTCGCGAGCACCTGATGCTTGTTGTCCAGTTCAACGCGAAACATCGTCCCGGCCAGCACCGTCTGAATACGCCCTTCGACTTCAATATGTTCTTCCATGAATTAAGGTAAACTTAACCAACGCGACCCGGCCAAAGCGAGTTAAAAATTCCGTCCAAATGACACAGGGCGACGTTCATTTTTTAGAACGCCGCCCCGGTTTGAAATTTTGCGCCGCAAATTAATAGCGATCACGACCACCGCCGCCGCCACCGCCCCGGCTGCCACCACCACCACCGCCGCCGCCGCCGTATTCACGACGCGGCCCGCGATCACTGCGAGGACGCTCTTCCTTCGGACGCGCGATATTGACGGTCAACGCGCGGTCGCCGAGTTGGGCGCCGTTCATGGCCTGAATTGCCTTTTCAGCTTCTTCAGGAGTGGACATGGTGACGAACGCAAAGCCGCGTGAACGGCCGCTCATCCGGTCCATCATCAGATTCGCTTCGACGACCGTGCCGTGCGCGGCAAACGCCTCTTGAATCTCGTTTTCAGTGGTATTGAAGGAAAGGTTTCCCACAAACAATTTCGTGCTCATTTTCGATTTGCTGCGAGACTAACCGCCTTCTCGGACTGTTCCCGATTGCCGGGTTTCAAATCATTCACCAGAAGATTTACCATGACCAGAATTGACAAGTTATCTAACAGACGAGCCAACTCTAGCCATTTCAAAAATAATTGCAAGCCAAATTTCAAAATCCGCAACCGACTTATTTGAAAGCTCTTATGCCGCTGACCGCCAATCCAAAACCTTCAACTGAATAGTTCGGCGACCGTTGAATTCATTGATCTGCGGCGCAAACGCCAGATCAAATTTTCCGACCGGCAACAATTTATCGCCGCCGTTCCACCAAATCGCTTCATGAGTGAAATTGCCATCGCTCACCCAAAGCTTTACATGCTGTTTGTTTGCGCCCATTTTTTGCAAAGGTTTCGCGTGCGACACATTTCGCGCGCAAAATTGCACGGCTGGATTCCCCTGCCCGGTCGGTTTTAATTTTTCCAACTCGGCAAGGAACTCAAAATTCATTTCATCCAAACCCACTTCCGCATCCAGGCGCAACGGCGGCTGCAAATCTTCCGGCTTCAATTTCAAGCGCGCGAGGCCGTTCATTTTCTCGCGCAACAAATCAATTTTCTCCGGCAAAATGCTCAAGCCGGCCGCCATCGCGTGTCCGCCGTGACGCACTAAAAATTCATCGCACTCGCGCAACGCCGCCGCCAGATCAAAACCCGCGATGCTGCGGCCTGAACCGCGCATCTCGCCGTTTTCGCCGCCGATGATAATTGTCGGGCGGTAAAATTCCTGTAACACGCGCGACGCGACAATTCCCACGACGCCGATGTGCCAAAGCAATTGCCCCTCGACGATGACAAAATTATTTTGCGCGTCGAATTTCGCGCGAATCGCGCCGATGACTTCTTCGACCATTGATTTTTCAATTTTCTGCCGCTCGCGATTTCGCAAATCCAGGTTTTGCGCGAGCGGCAGGGCTTCGTCCAAATTTTTAGCGAGTAGCAAATGCAAAGATTCTTCGGCGGTTTCCAAACGACCGGCGGCGTTCAGTCGCGGCGCGAGTTGAAAACCGACTTCATAAACGCCGATTTTTTCTGCCGTCTGTGCGACTTGTTTCAACGCGAGAATTCCGGCGCGTTTAGTTTCATTCAATTGCCGCAAACCGGCGGAAACCAAAATCCGGTTTTCGCCGATGAGCGGAACCAAATCGGCAATCGTGCCGAGCGCGACCAAATCGAGCAGCCGCTTCAAATCAAATTCCATTGCGCCGGGCAAATTGTTTTCGCGTCCGCGTTTCAGAATTGCATGAGCGAGCTTGAACGCAAGGCCGGCGGAACAAAGTTCGGTGAAAGCGGTTGAAGGTTGAAGGTTGAAAGTTGAAAGTTGAGGATTGACGAGCGCAATTGCGACGGGCGCGGGATTTGAGACTTGATGATGATCCAAAACAATCACGTCAATGCCGCGCGCGTTCAGTGAAGCAATTGTCTCAATGGCAGTCGAACCACAGTCAACGGCGAGCAGCAAAGTCGTCGGAAATTTCTTAAGACAATTTTCAACGCCGTCCGCGCTCAAGCCGTAGCCTTCATCCATCCGGCTCGGCAAATAAAAATTCACATTCCAGCCCAGCGGACGCAAAACTTCGACCAGCAGCGCGGTGGAAGTCACGCCGTCCACGTCGTAATCGCCAAAAATTATGAGCGACTCTTTTTTTTCGTGCGCGCGAAAAAGGCGTTCAACGGCTTGGTTCATGTTTGGCAGCAAAAATGGGTCGGCGAGATTTTTGAGGCGCGGCGCGAGAAAATTTTCAATTGCGGAAATTTCGCTGTGGCCGCGATTGAGCAGACATTGCGCGAGCAGCGGGGAAATTTTCAGTTTCGCCGCGAGTTGTCCGGCGAGAAGTGGTTGCGGCGGCGCGAGCGTCCAGCGAAATTTCATTTTTTATTGAACCACGAATGGATACGAATAAACCCGAATGAAGAAAAAAAATCGGACGAGAGCCGGTTTAATTTGAGTTTATTTGTGTTCATTCGCGGTTGGTTTTTTTCTCGCGTTTGGCGGCGGTGATGGAGAGCGCGATGGAAATCAAAAGAATGGCGGCGACGACGAGCAGCGAAACGGTCGTCGGAATTTCGACTTGAAACGTTTTTGGTTCGTGGCCGTGCGGCTCAAGCAACATTTTTGCGCCGATAAAAACGAGGACGGCGGACAGGCCGATTTTCAAATAGCGAAAGTAGCCGAGCGCGCCGGCGAGCAGAAAATACATCGAGCGCAGGCCGATGACGGCAAAGATGTTTGAGGTGAAAACGATGAAGGCGTTGCGCGTGACGGAAAAAACGGCGGGCACGGAATCCACGGCGAAAATTAAATCAGTGGTTTCGACCAGCAATAAAACGAGCGCCAACGGCGTGAGGGCGAATTGACCCTTTAACTTTGTGAAAAATTTCTGGCCTTCAAAATTTGGCGCGACGGTGAAAATTTTTCGCGCAAGTCGGAGGACGAAAAAATTTTCCGGCTGCGTTTGTTTTTTTGAAACCAGCATTTTAATGCCGGCCAGAATGAGAAAGGCGCCGAAGACGTAAAGCAGCCAGTCGAAGCGGTTGATGAGCGCGACGCCGCCGGCGATCATCGCGCCGCGCATGACGAGCGCGCCGAGGATTCCCCAAAAAAGAACGCGATGCTGAAATTCCAGCGGCACGCGAAACCAGGCGAAGATGAGCGCGATGATCAGAATGTTGTCGAGCGAGAGGGAAAGTTCGATGACGTAGCCAGTGGTGAATTGAATGGCTTCGTCGCGGTTGCGCCAGAAATTCAGGGCGAGCGCAAAAAGCATGGCCAGCGCAAACCACAGCGCGCTCCAGAGGGCGGCTTCCTTGAATCGGACGGCGCGCGCGCGGCGATGAAACCATCCGAGATCAAGCGAGAGAAAAATGAGGACGCAAAGAATAAAAATAATCCAGGGCGCGGGCGTGATGGCGTTCATCGCGTTCAATTCGTAATCGCTTTCTTGATTTAATCCGTTGGCGGAAACGAATTAAGCTTACGATTACGAGCGTGATTAAGAAGAAAAATCAAACTTTTGCCGGCGAAACATTTTGCAGTTTCACTTGCGACGCGCCGATGTTCGGACGTTCGCCTTTGTGCCACCACAACACGAGCGCGCTGGCGATGTAGATGGACGAGTAGGTTCCGGTGATGATGCCGATGAGGAACGTGAACGCGAAATCGTTGATGACGCCGCCGCCAAAAACGTAGAGCGAGCCGGTCGCCAAAAACACGGTGCCGCTGGTGATGATGGTGCGGCTCAAAGTCTGGTTGAGCGCCTGGTTGATGACTTCCTTGAACGAGCCGCGCGCGCCGAGTTTCAAATCTTCGCGGATGCGGTCGAAGATGACGATTTTGTCGTTGATGGAAAAACCGATGATGGTCAGAACCGCCGCGACGACGGTGGCGTTGAATTCGCGCCCGGAAATTCCGTTGGCGATGCAATAACAGCCGATGGCGAGCAGCACGTCGTGAATGACGGCGACGACGGCGGCGACGGCAAAGGAAAATTCGTAGCGGAACGCGACATAGACCAGAATGCCAAAAAGCGAAAGCAAACAGGCGATAATAGCCGAACGTCGGATTTCTATTCCAATGGTCGCGCCGACTTGTTGCTGGCCGATGGCTTTGAATTGCGCCTCGGGAAATTTTGTTTCGAGCGCGCGCTCGACTTTTTCCGCCGAACCGGATGAGGTTGTCACGCGCAGGGTTTCCACGCCGGTGCCGGCCACGTCTTTTTGATATTGGATTTGCGAATCTTTTTCGCCCGTCGCCGTCAGCGCGCTGCGGATTTGTTCCACATCCAGTTTTTTCGCAAAGCTGAAAGTGGTGCTGTCGCCGCCGAGAAAATCCACGCCAAATAATTTTTCGCCGCGTGTGAAACCGTAACCGAGCGATAAAATAATAAACGTCCACGAGATGATGAACAGCGGCGTGGCGATTTTCATGAAGTTGACCTTGGCGCTTCTGATGATGTGCATCATGGGCAAGGATTTCAAAATGTTGCGGTCGAGCAGCCAGTTGAAAATGAGTCGCGTCACGACCAGCGAAGTGAACAAGCTGGCGGCAATGCCGATGGTGAGCGTCGCGCCGAAGCCTTTGATTTCGCCCGTGCCCATGTAAAACAAAATGACGGATGAAATGAGCGTGGTGACGTGCGAATCGAAAATGGTTCCGAACGCGCGGGCGTAACCGGCGGCAATCGCGCCGCGCAAAGATTTTCCCTTCGCCAATTCTTCGCGCAACCGTTCGTAAATCAAAACGTTCGCGTCCACGGCCATGCCGATGGTCAGGACGACGCCCGCGATGCCCGGCAAGGTGAGCGTGGTGCCGACGGCGCACATGACGCCGAGCAAAATGATGATGTTGGTGATGAGCGCGATGTTGGCCGTGATGCCCGCGATCCAATAATAACAAAGCATGAACGCGGAAACCAAAATGACGGCGATGATGGCGGCGCGAATGCCGCTGCGAATGGAATCTTTGCCGAGCGTCGGGTCAACGTCGGTCGAATAAACGATGCTCAAGGGCGCGCGCAGCGGATTTTGCAGGACGTTCGCCAGTTCCTGCGCTTCCTTGGGAGTGAAGTGCCCGCTGATTTCGCCATTGCCCAATTCAATCGGGGTGTTAATCACTGGAGCTGAATAAAGTTCGCCGTCCAAAATGATCGCCATGCGGCGGCCAATATTATTTTTCGTGAGTTCCGCAAATTTTTTCGTGCCATCGGACGTCAATCGAAATTCCACCAGCGGCTCGCCCACTTGACCGCGACTGGCGTTGGCGCTTTCCACAACGTCACCCGCGAGTTCCGGTTTTTTCTTTACGACCACGATTTCCGGCGGCGTGGGTTTGCCATTTTCCGGCGGATTGATGTGTTTAAGGATTTCATAACCGGGCGGGATAACGACCGGCTGGCCTTTTTGCATCGCGTCCACAATTTGATCACTGTCGTCCTTGACCATGCAAAATTCCAGATACGCCGCCGCCTGAATTTTTTTCTTTGCGTCCTCTTTCACCGATTCGGCGAGTCCGGGCAATTGGATCAAAATGCGATTCTCGCCCGCCGGTTGAATCACCGGTTCGGCGACGCCCAAAGCATCCACGCGCTTGCGCAAAACTTCGACCGCCTGCGACAACGCGCTGCTCACATCCACATGAGAATTATTCGTGCTGTTCGCGTAAAGGACGTTTGTGTCCATCTGAACGAGGAACGAAGTGCCGCCCTGCAAATCGAGGCCGAGTTTGATTTTGCCCTGCGCGTCGCGCTGGATTTGGTTCAAAATAAAGGTCGTCGGATAAAGCTGGTTCTTCGCGTAAAACATCGGGAAATAGTTCTGGATGTCATTCGTGCCGATGGCTTCCTGCAAATTGGCGAACTCGCGATTCGTGTTCGCGGATTGCAAAGAATTGAGCCGCTGCAAAATGTTGGTGAACGCCGCGTCTTTTTTTTCCGCGCGCGCGGTGAATTGCTGGATCAAATCGCGCGAAGTCGGCGGATAAATTTCGTAGAACGATAGCGCGAGAACGGCCAGCAGGAAAATGAACCAAAATTTTCTGTTTTTCATGAAGGATTAAGATTCGGTCGCCTCGGCGCCTTGAAGAATTTCCGTCACGGAAGCCTTGGTGACTTCCATTTTCGCGTCCGCCGACCGGAGGGAAACCGTTTTATCCTTGACCGTGATGACAACGCCGACGATGCCGCTGGAAGTGACGACACGGTCGCCGGATTTGATGCTGCTGATCAAGATCGCCTGCTGCTTGGAGCGCTTTTGCTGCGGACGGATCAGGATGAAATAAAAAACGATGACGAGCAGAACCATCGGCGCAAAAGACAACCACGCGGGTTGTTGCGATGGCGTTGGACCGGCTCCAGTCGTCGGCGCGGCGGCCTGCGCTAAAATTTCGTTCAAGTGCATAATTAAAAAGCGGGCGCATACTTTTAAGGAAACGCGCGCGTTTGGCAAGCGTTATTGACCGCGAATAATGTTGTCGCTTGGAAAAAAATTTCTTTCCTTCGCCGCCGTTGCGTTCTTCGCGCGAAAAATTTCTGCGGGATTATGCTTTGACATATGTGGCATATGCGCGAACCTGCTGTTCTGGCAATTTAGAAAAGTTTAATTCAAAAAATGATGAAAACTAAAATCCAGGATCGGATCAAAATCGGTAGGAGTCGAGGTGACGAGACTCTGATTGAAACGCGGAAGGCGGGACAATTAGTGAGAGACTCCTTACGTCGTCTCCTACAAAAGTCAGTTTGCGCGCTGGCGGTGTTTGGGTGGGTTCAAGCTGCCGAGGCGCAACTATATGGTAATTATTATATTTCTGACAATGGTGACGGCACGTGCGTGATTGAGGAATATACCGGCTCCGGCGGCGCGGTGACGATTCCCGCTGCCATCAACGACCTGACGGTTGTTAGTATTGGCGGTTATGACGACTATGAAGGGGCATTCGAATATTCCAGCGTGACCAGCGTCACCATTCCCAACAGCGTCACCAATATTGGACGCGCGGCATTTGAATATTGCTATGACCTGACTAGCGTCACCATTCCCGAGAGCGTCACCAGTATTGGAACAAATGCGTTTTACGAATGCAGCAGCCTGACCAGCGTCACCATTCCCGACAGCGTCATCACTATCGAAGAAGAAGCGTTTTTTGAGTGCTACAACCTAAACAACGTCACCATCGGCAGCGGTGTCACTAGCATTGGAGACGCTGCGTTTGTGGAGTGCAACCTAACCAATGTCATCATTCCCGATAGTGTCACCAACATTGAATATGGTGCGTTTGCCGTCGACGCCAGCCTGACTAGTGTCACTATTCCCGATAGTGTCACCAGCATTGGATATGGTGCGTTTTTTGCTTGCCCCAGCCTGACTAGCGTCACCATTCCTGATAGCGTCATCAGTATTGGAACAAATGTGTTTTTGGGTTGTGGAGACCTAACCAATGTCATCATTGGCAAAGGCGTCACCAGCCTCGGATCTGAAGAGTTCGATGATTGCTCCAAGCTGACCAGAGTCACCATCGGCAGCGGTGTCACCAACATTGATCAATATGCGTTGGCCAATTGCCCGGCATTGACCTCGGTCTCTTTTCAAGGCAATGCGCCTGCAATAGATCCAACTGTTTTTTCCGGTGATACGACAAGTAACATAACGGTTTATTACGCGCCCGGCAAGACGGGCTGGGCTGCTTTCGCCGCCAGCCTCGGCGTCGTCACCGCGCCGCAGTTCAGTTCCACCGTCTATGGCGGTTCGCCGGTCTTGTTTTATCCCACTAACGGCGCGAGCAACACATTGCAACTGTCCACCAACGCAGCCTCGGGCAATTGGGTCGCGGTCAGCAACGCCGTCACTCTCGCCGCGCTGCAACTGCCCAATGCGCCGTCATCGGCCTTTTTCCGGCTGCAATCTTCCGGCGGCAACGCGCCAAACGTGGGATTGTCCCAGTATTTCGGCCAGCCGGTGCTGTTTTATCCCACCAACGCCGCCTATTTGCCACAGATGTCCACTAATCTGGCCGCGCCGGACTGGAGCGCGCCATTAGGCAACGCCTTCATCGCGTTGCAAGTCACCAACGCCCCGCCCAATGCCGTTTTCCGGCTGCATTGAGAACTGATATATTTCGCGCGAAGGGCGCGAAGGCGGCGAAGGAAAGTATTTTGTTTTCCTTTTGTCTTCTTCGCGTTCTTCGCGCGACATTTTATTCCGGCGGAAATTTTATTTGCTCAATCCGGCGCGGGACTTTAATTTTCCATCCAGTGGCGGTCATCAAGACGCCGCCAAAGGAATTCGGATTTTCAAATCTATGACAAAAAAACCGCTGTCGGTCGCGGAATTGGACGGATTGGTCGCGGGGCTGCACAAGTTGTCCCGCAATTTGTGGTGGAGCTGGGATCAGGAGGCGCAGGATTTGTTTTTGGAACTTTCACCGCGCGCGTGGCAAAACTTGTATCACAACGCCGTCGCCGTCCTGCGCGAAATCTCAAACTACGAACTGCGCGTGCGCCTGCAAGACGCGGATTTTGAAAAACGCGCGCGCGCCGTGCTGCGTGATTTTGAAAATTATCTGGCCGAGCAGAAAACCTGGTGCGCCCAAAACGCGCCGGAGCTTTGCAAAAATCCCGTCGCGTATTTTTCCGCCGAATTTGGTTTCCACGAATCGCTGCCGATCTCGGCGGGCGGCCTCGGCATTTTGGCCGGCGACCACGCGAAATCCGCGAGCGATCTCGGCCTCGGTTTTGTCGGCGTCAGTTTATTTTACCGCGAAGGCTATTTTCAGCAGGCGATTGACCCGAACAATTGGCAGACGGAATTTTACAATCTGATTGATCCGGCCAACGTCCCGCTCGAGCCGGTTCTGGCGGCGGATGGACGCGCGCTGGTTTGCGAAGTCGAGATCGGCATGAGCAAGGTTTTTTTCCACGTCTGGCGCGTGAACGTCGGGCGCGCGCCGGTTTATTTGCTGGACACCAACCGCTCGGACAACGAGGCGTTGTTCCGCGATTTGACGACGCGCGTTTATGGCGGCGACAACACCACGCGCATCATGCAGGAAATTCTTCTGGGCGTCGGCGGCGTGCGCCTGCTGCGCGCGCTCGGCATTGCGCCGTCCGTGTTTCACATGAACGAAGGCCACGCGGCATTTCTGACACTCGAATTGATCCGCGAAAAAATGGCGACGGGGAAAAATTTCACCGACGCGCTGGCCGCGACGAAGGCCGAATGCCATTTCACCACGCACACACCCGTCGAGGCGGGGCACGACCGTTTCACGCCGGCCTTGATGGATTATGCGATGCAAAGTTACCGCACGCAATTGCCCGCGCCCTTTTCAAACATCATGGCGCTGGGCCGCGTGAATCCGCAGGACGCCAACGAATCGTTTTGCATGACCGTGCTGGCGCTGAAAACTTCGCGCGCGGCCAATGGCGTCAGCGCCTTGCACGGCGAAGTCAGCCGCCAGATGTGGCAAAACCTTTATCCGAACACGCCCGTCGAAAAAATTCCCATCGGCCATATTACTAATGGCATTCATCTGCTCGGCTGGATGAAAGGAACCGTGCGGCAATTCTGGCGCACAAAAATTGCCAACGGCCACGAGAACATCTCCACCGCCTGCCTCGAAAAATACGGCGTGGACTGGTCCGCGACAATCAACTCTCCCGAATTTTGGAAAAAAATGGCCGACGCGGAATTTATTTCCGACGAGGAACTGTGGGCGTTGCGCTACAAATTGCGCCGCGAACTCGTTGAATTTGCGCGACGCCGGCTGCTCCAGCAAAATCAGCGCGCCACCGCTGGCGATTATATCCGCTTCGACCGTTTCCTGAATCCCGACGCATTGACCATCGGCTTCGCGCGCCGCTTTGCCACTTACAAACGCGCGCCGCTGATCTTCCAGCAGTTCGAGAACATCGTCAAACTCACGCGCGATAAACAACGGCCCATTCAATTCATTTTCGCTGGCAAAGCCCACCCGCGCGATGACGAAGGCAAACGCTTCATCCAACAAATCATTCATTTCAGCAAACACAGCGAACTCACGGGCAATCTCGTGTTCCTCGAAAATTACGATGTTCACGTCGCGCGCCAGATGGTGAGCGGCTGCGACATCTGGTTGAATAACCCGCGTCGCCCGCTCGAAGCCTCCGGCACCAGCGGCATGAAATCCGGCTGCCACGGCTGCATGAACTTGAGCATCCTCGACGGCTGGTGGCGCGAAGGCTATGACGAGACCAACGGCTTTGCCATCGGCAAAGATTCACAACCGCCGAACGTGGAAGAACAAGACCGCCTCGACAGCGCGAACCTTTACCAAACTCTCACCGAAAAAGTCATCCCGCTGTTTTTTGAGCGCGACGCGCAAGGCATTCCGCGCGCCTGGCTCCAACGCATCCGCCGCGCGATGGTCACCCTCGTGCCGCGATTCACCACCGACCGCATGGTCAAGGAATACACGCAAAAGTATTACCAAAATCCAAAAAGTAATTCCGATTGAAACCAAAGTTCAAAAATCCTCAATGGGTCGGTGGATTTGAAACAGAAAGCTCGGCAGTTTTAACAACGGCAGGATGAGGGGACGGTTGTCTTTGGCGGGCGGCCATGATGCTTTGGCGCACCAGTTCCAAAAATTCTTCGCGCGGCAGCTTGAGATATTTTTCCGGCAAAATGGGTTCGCCAAAATGCACTTCCACTTTTTGCAAGCCGCCGATGGGATGAAACGGTCCGGTTTTGGTCGAGACGCATTGCATGTTCTCGATGAAAATCGGCACGATGGGCAGGCGCGCTTCCTGCGCGATGAAATAAATTCCCGGCTGCGGCGCAGCCACGTTGACGCCATCGCCGCGCGTGCCTTCGGGAAAAACGAGCAGATGAAATTGCCGCCCTGCCCGGCCAAACGCCTGCAACTCACGGATGCGTCCGGGATTTAATTTGCCGCGTTCGAGCAGAAAACCGATTTTGCTGCTCAAGATTTTTTTTATCCACGACGTGCGCCAGACGTTTTTATCGCCGAGCGTCAGGATCGGATAAAAGCCGCAACGCCAGCAGAGGCCGCCGAGCAAAATCGTGTCGAGCAAACTGACGTGGTTGGAAACGAACAAATACTTTTGCGCCGGTTGCAGGCGGTTCAAGCCGTGCGTCCGTCGCAAATAAAGCGTCGCAAAAAAAATCGTCGCGCCCAGCCCCAGCAGCGCCTGGATAAAAATCAGGCTGCGGGAAATCGGGGCGTGAATTTTTTCCTTCATGCGGCAAAGATTACTGCGCCGGTTTGGTTTGTTGCAACAGCGTTTCGAGTTCCTGTTTCTCCTTCAAAAATGCCGGATGTTCCGCCAGCGCGGTCTCAAACGCTTGCGCGGCTTCGTTGCGCCGGTTTAAGGCCAGCAGCGCGCGGCCCCGCAACGTCGCGTTTTGGTAAAATCCGGGATTCAACGATTCTGATTTCACGGCCAGCTCCAAAGCCGCCTGCGGATTTTTATTTTTCAAATCTTTCAAGCCGTCGGCCAGAATTTGTTTGGACTGTTCGGCGCGTTCATATTCGCCGTCGGCCAGCGTTGCGTCCGCCGGAACAGTCAGCGCGGGAAGTTCGTGCGAAAAATCGGAAACGTCGAACGCGACGAATTTGCCAAGCTGGTTCGGCGGCGAGGCGGCCCAAAAAATGTTGCGGGTCAAATCCATGACCGTCGCGTGCGTGGCGATGAACGCGTTCAGCGTGCCGCGATTGCCGTCGCCCGCAAAAATGCCGCCGGGCAGGTCGCGGTCGCGCAAAAATTCCACGGCTTCGGGAATGTCGAGCGTGCCGCGCGCCGATCGCAATAATTCCTTCAGCCGCGTTTCGCGCGAAACCGAAGTGGCTCCGGCCATGTAATTGGTGTTGCGCGGGTCATCTTTCAAAACGGGCGTTTGAAAATGGTTGGCGCAAATGATGGAATCGCCGGAAGGTTCGCGCACGTTCATCAGGGCGGGAGTTTTTTCGACGACGACAAATTTTCCGTCCGCGCGGCTGCCGACGAGCCAGAGCGTCGAGACAAAAACTTTCGCGTCGCGCAAAATTTTCAGCGCCTCGTCCAGATTATGCGCGTGTTCCATGATTTCGCGCGCGACGATGGCGACGGGCGTGGCGGTTTCCTTCGGCAAACTGGACGGCGCGCCGTTGACTGTGACCGAAACGCCTGCGCGGTTCATGCCGGAAACGACTCCGGCCATTCCCGCCCACGAAAGCGAGATGAAAGGAATTTTGCCGTCGGGTTCGACCATTTCCACGACGCGGTCGCGGCTAAAAACTTCGGCGGCTTCCCAATCGAAATTTCTTCCCGTGATCAGGTCGCCGTTCGTCGTCCAATTTCCCCACGCGCCGAACGCGGTGCAACCGGCGCGCGCGGAGATGAACGGATTGTCAATCATCATGTAGGAAACATCGTGCGCGGCGTGGTAATTCAGCAGGCGATTGTAAAAATTTCCCTCCTCGGGATGAATGTCCGCGCAGCCGAGCGTCGTCGCGTAAATTTCCATCCGATAATCCAGCGGAATATAATCGCTCAAATGCCGGTTGCGATAGATGACGTAATTTTTCAGAATTTCCATGAGCCAATGTTGCGGCACATAACCCTGGATCATTTTGAGGAAACCGTTTTCCAGCGCGTGCATTTTGTCCTGCATCAGCACGCCGTCCGCATAACCGATCTCGAACGGCGAACCTTTCAAATATACGACCAGCAAACCGTCGCGCCGGCCCGCCCACGATTTGCCGAGCCAGACTTTGCCGTCGCGCGCTTCCGGCTTGAGCGACATGATGGAAATATCCTTTGGCAACGGCGGCGGCTCGGCGATCCACGACCGTAACAACAATGAAAATATCAGCCAGCCGGCCAGCATAATAAAAATTACGCCGATAAAAATCCGCAGGAACCATTTTTTAAATTTCACTTTCGACACAACCATAAAACTGTTTCGCCCGCCGCCTGTCCGCCGACGGAAAAATTCGCCCGCACCTGAACTATGCCGTCCGTTTCGGACAATTTCAATTCCACCCGCACGATTTCGTCCGGCAAAACCGGTCGCTGAAATTTTGCGCGGCAGATTTCGCGAACGGTCAGCGGACAATTCAACATATTTTCCGCCGCGACGCGCGCCATTTCCAATTGAAAAATTCCCGGCAGCAACGGACGGTTTGGAAAATGCCCGGCGAACACGGAATCGTTTGCGCGAAAACAAAATTCAAAAATCGCCGCGCCGTTCGCATCCGTTTGCGGACGGCCGATTTGCGCGGCGAAAATGGAATCTCGCAAATTCACGGCGAATCTTTTTTGGTTTCGTCAAATAATTCCGGCGGCTGCGGGCCGGGTTTGGTTTGCACGATTTGTAAATCCAAAGTGTAACCGCGCCGTTGAATCAAAAAATGCGACGGGCTTAACATTTTTCCCGGACAGTTTTTTTTCGGCGCGGCGCCAAAAATACATTCCACGTCGGCGGCAACATAGCGTCGAATCCATTCCGCGCGAAACAGTTGGCTCGACCGCATCACGAAAATTTTTCCGTCCGGCTTCACCAAAACATCCGCCAGCGGCACGCCGAAATTTTCCGTGACGATCAACCGTTCGCCTTTGCTTTTTCTCAAAGCGAGATAACCGTTCAGCGTGAACTGACGGCCATGCACCGTCAGAATGGCGCGTTGAATCAACAAGGCGTCGGGCGGAAACGGATTGGAAGCGCGCGGCAGATTTTGCGCCGGCGGCCGGGTGACGCAGCCCGCCGCGAGCAACAGCAGCGCAAAAAATAAATTACGGCGCATGATCCACAGCCGCTTTGACGGCGGCAATATCCAGCGGTTTGGTCTGGTCAAAAGTTCCCGCCGGAAATTTCACGTTGCGTTTTTCGCGGGTGAAAACGATCCGCGTAAAATCGCCGTTCGGTTCGTGCATGACTACTTCGCGCGTCGCCGAAAAATCCGGCGTCATTTTCACTTCCACCGACGAAAGCACCGCGCGCGCGTTTTCATCCCTCGGCACGAGCGTCAAAATCGTTTCACTATTGGTCGCCACGGAAATTGCGTAGTCGCCGGTCAGCGCGTCGAGCTTGCCCTGGTTCATCAACGACATCTGCTCCATCACGCGCTGCAACATTTGCGGAAAACCGAGCTTCAATTTTTCCCATTTGCCGTCCGTGCGCTCGAATTGCGCGACGGATTTCTGGTTGCCGAGCAAAATAGATTGATAAGGCGAAGTCGTTTCCCAGCGGATTTGGTCGGGACGCTCGATCAACATAAAACCTTTGCTGATCAATGGTTCGGTGAACAATTTCAAATGGCGTTCCTGCGTCAGCTCAAAATAAACCGATTCGAGCGAGGACATTTTGCGCTGCAACTCTTGCAGGATCGGCTGCGGATTCGTCGCCGGTTGCGGCGCAACGTTGTCCGCCGCGAGAATTGTCAGGGCAAACATTGCCGCCGCAAAAATAGAAATTATTTTCATTCGAGCATTTTATCCAATCGCACGGCTTCGTAACCGCGTTCGCGCAAGGTAGCCAAAATCAGTTTCACCGTCAGCACCAAACGTCCGGCGGGAATGTTGCCGTCGTGCAGCAAAATAATCGCGCCGGGTTTCAGCCGCCGCGCAATTCGCGCCGCAATTTTTTCCGGCGCGGCAAACATCGTGTCGAGACTGCGAATCGTCCAGCCGACGACTTTCAAATCAAGTTTGCGCGCGGCGGAAAAAACTCGCGGGTTCGACAAACCCATCGGCGGGCGGAAAAATTGCGGAACCGTTCCGGTGGTTTCCTGGATTATTTTTTGCGTTTGCGCCAATTCCATCTGCAACCGTCCGGCGGAAAAAAAATTGGTGAAATGGCTGTGCGCGTAAGAATGGTTTTGCAGCAGATGACCTTCGCGCACGATGCGCGCCGCCAGTTCGGGATTGGCTGCGACTTTTTTTCCAACGCAAAAAAAAGCCGCTTCGACTTTCGCTTCTCGCAAAAAATCCAACAATTGCGGCGTTGAATTTGCGTCCGGCCCGTCGTCAAACGTCAGCGCCACGAAGCGTTCCGTTTTTTTTCCCCGGCAAATAAATTTTCCGAAAAAACTCAATTGTGGAAAGGCGACGCCGACGCCGACCACCGCAAAAAATAAAATCGCCACAACCGCGAGAAAAATAAAATGGTGAAAGGCCAACGCCAGCGCGCCGAGCAGCAGCGCAAGAATTATGGCAATGTGAAATCGCGTCATGGCTGAAGGCAGCAGACGGCTTTGCTCCCGCGCAGGGACAACGTGTAAAGCAGCACGCCACACTTGCGCGCGCGAACCAAATCCACCGCCACGGAAAATCCAAAGGCGGACGCAGAATGAAATTCGCCGCAAAGCTGTTTGTAGGTTTGATGTTCGAGCTTGCGTCCCGCGCGTTGTGACAAGGCCGCCGCGACCGCCGAATACTTTTCATCCAACGCCGGCCAGCCGCCCGCGCCGCTTAAAATGATTCCCACGTTTTTCAATTTCACGGCGGCGGCGATCCAATCCGCCTCGCGTTCCGCGTCAAACGGTTTGCGATAACGACCGAGCCGCACGGCGGTCACACGCGTGAGCGACGTTTTGGAATTTTCCGTGCGCGTCAAACTGGCGACCATTGCGCCTTCGCCGGGAATGGTTTTTTCGTTCCACAATCTCCAGCGTTTGCCGATGCTCAACGGATATTTATTCAGTTCATCCACGGCGCCGACGAGCGCGCCATCGGCTTCGCCGGTTGCCAGTTGAGAAATGCCCTGCCATAGCGCGCTCTCAAAAGAAATTTCGCCCATCGTCGGCGCGGAATTCAACGCGCGCGCGTTCTGGTCAATGGCGACCTGCGCGGCGGCGGCGTTGTGAACCGAATTGGGAAAACGCGCAGGCATCGGCTCGCGCTCATCTTTGGCAATGAGATTTTCCAGAAATGCGGCGGCGTCGTTCAGAAAACCCAGACCCGTGCCAATCGCGACAGCGAGCCGCCGGGAAGAATCCGGCGCGTGACTGCGGCGCGCGGTGAGCAACGCCATTTGCACGAGCCGGCTCAATCGCCGCCGTTGATTCGGATTCAACTGCGCGGCGTCTGCCAGCGAACCGCAAGCGCGCACGGAAATTTTTCCCGGCGGCAACGGCGGTTCGATTTCGCGTTCTGCCATTGCGCCCGGCCCAATGACGCCGAATCCCATGACAGCAGCCGCCGTCGGTTGCGGCAAACGCGTGAGCGGTTTGGTTTCCGGCGCGGAAAAAATCAGCACCGCATTGTTGCCGCCGAAGCCGAACGAATTGCTCATCACATGCGTCAGCGGCGCGCGTTGTGATTTCGTGAGCGGTTGCAGTCCGATGGCGGCATCGGGCGTGGTGAAGCCGGGATTGGCGGGCAATTCCTGATGGCGCAAGGCTTCAACACAAACAACTGCTTCCATCGCGCCGCTCGCGGCAAGCGCGTGGCCGAAAAAACGTTTCGTGCTGGAAAAGGGCGGCACGCAGTCGCCAAATAATTTTTTCAGCGCCTTCGATTCCGCGAGATCATTGTCGCGTGTGCCGGTGCCGTGGGCGTTGACGTAATTAATTTCTGACGGTTTCAAACCCGCGCGGCGCAACGCGGATTCCATCGCCGCCACTGCGCCCGCGCCTTCGGGATGCGGCGCGGTGGCATGGTGCGCGTCGCAACTTGCGCCCCAGCCGCTCAAGCGCGCCAGGATTTTTGCGCCGCGACGACGCGCGAATTCTTCGGATTCCAAAATCAAGACTGCGCCGCCTTCGCCCATCGTCGTGCCCGCGCGATTGGCGTCGAATGGACGGCAGCCTTCGAGATCAATCAGCAGAAGCGAATGAAATCCGCCCCACGTCATGCGCGACAGCGAATCCGCGCCGCCCGCGAGCATCACGTCCGCCTCGCCCGCCAAAATCATTTCCGCCGCTGCCGCAATCGCCAGCGCGCTGGAGGAACATGCGGTGGAGATGGCCATGCTGGGGCCGAACAAACCAAATTCATCGGCGATCAAATCCACGACCGACGCGCATTCATGAAAACGCGTCGGGCGCGCGCACATTTTTCCCTGCTTGAGCAGCGTGTTGAGAAATTGTTCGCTGTCAAACGAACCGCCGACGGAGCAACCCAAAATCAAGCCCGCGCGTTCGCCGCAATTTTTCAAATCAATTTTGGAAGAAAGAATCGCTTCCCGGGCGGCGAGCCACCCAAGTTTATCGCTGCGCGAACCATTTTTGGGTGCGCCAAGTTCCGCCAGATCGCGTTGGATTTCTCCGGCCCAAACTTGTCCGTAACGCGGCGATTGAAAAAGCGTCAAGGGTTTCAATCCGCTGACGCCCCCGCGAATCGCGCCCCAAACTTCATCCGTGTTGCCTCCGGCGGCTGACACGATGCCCAGGCCGGTGATGACTGGAAAGCGCGCGGTCATTCATTTGGGTCGCCGCGCATTGACGAAGGCGGTCAGCGTGTTCGGCGATTGGAATGCCGGGCGGCCTTCTTCCATGTCTTTGATGACGATGCCATAATTTTTTTCCAGCATCACGACCAGTTCCAGCGCGTCAATCGAATCCAGTTCCAATCCGCCCGCGCCAAACAACGGCGCGTCGTTGTCAATTTGTTCGGGAGCGACGTCCTGCAAGTTCAACGACTCGATGATTTTCGCTTTAAGTTCCTCGGGCGAGATTTCCATGACAAATAAAATTACTGATTTTCGGCGTGAAAATCTAGCACAGGACAATTCCATGTCACGGGAAATTCTACCGGGAATGTGGTGAACGGGATGATTGACCCGAATGCGCTTTCGCTTTTGGAATCAAAGGCAGAGTTTTTCATCGCCAGAAATGTTTTGGATATTTTCGCGCGAGTTCGGATTTTATTTTGGGATAATGTTCGCGCCAGAAATTCGCCAAATCCTGCGTCACTTGAATCGGCTTCATGCCGGGCGTCAAAATGTGAACCGTCACGGGAATTTTTCCCATCGCGATTTTCGGAGTTTGATTCACATCGTAAAGTTCTTGAATGCGCAGCGAAATGAACGGCGATTTTCCATTTTCGTAAATCACTTTTGGCGCGCGGCCATTCGGCAAAGAAATTTTTTCCGGCGCGTGTTTGTCCAAAATTTCGCGCTGCGATTGCGAGAGCCATGAAACAACAATCGGTTTCACTTCGCGCTCTTTGATTTCTTTGTAACTGCTCGCGCCGTGACAAAGTTGTTCGATGATTGATTTTTTGTCGTCCTCGGAAATTTGCGGCAATTGCAATTCGGGACAATGCGCGCACAGAAAATTTAAGCGCGCGAGCCATTGTTCAACCGAATGATCCCAATTGGGCAACGGCAAACGGCCGGCGGAAATTTCATCCGCCAAAATTTTTGCGGCGGCGTCGGCGGGCGGCGGATCAATTCTTTTGGCGGCGAGCGCGAGTCCGCGAAAACGCAATAATTCCGCCGCTAAAACACGTTTTTGTTGCGCGTCGAATTGCACATGCAAATCGCTTTTCAAATCGTCGGGAAAAAGTTCGCGCAGCCATTCGACTTCAATCGCGGTCGCGAGCGAAAGAATCGTGTTCACTTCATTGTCACGCCCGCCGATTTCGCGAATTTCCGCGACGACAAAAAGCGGGCTGTGCTGAACTTTACTTTCGCGCGCGAGCACGCCGCGACGATTGTGAACGAGTTCGCAGCGCAACGTTCCTTGATCCAGCCGTCGCGCGACGCGATCGGAAAATCCGATGAGAATACATTTTTGCAAATTTTCGTCTTTGATTTCGTGCGGTGCGATGTCGAGTTTTTCTTTTTCGGCGATGCGCAAAAATTGTTCGAGCAGCGGGCCGACTTGTTTGGCGGTGACAGCGTGAATTCCTAATTTTCGACAAGCGTCCAAACGAAATTGATTGTTCGCGGCAAAATTCCACGCGCGCATGAGAATCCAAAAATCGGACGACGCTTTTTCGCCGAGCAAATCTTCGCGCGCGGTTTCAATTTCTTTGCCGGCGTTTCGCAAAAGCAAATCGCGGCCTTGCGTCAACGCGGCGACGAGGCACGCTTGACGCACGCAACCAAATTCCTGCGCGGCGAGCAACATGCGCGCGTAACGCGGATGCAGCGGGAACGCGAGCATCCGGCGGCCGATTTCTGTAATTTGTAATTGGGGAGCGCGCGCGCCCTCGCGCGCTGCGGTTGACGCCTCGTCAACCGCACGGGGCGCGCCTTCGCGCGAGAATTCAAGGCGCGTTGGCGCGCCTTGTTCCGACGGCGAGGCGCCGTCGGATGCACGCGAGGCGCGTGCGCTCCCCAATGCGCCCAAATCCAGCAATAATTCTTCGGCGTGCGTGAGCGAAATTTCGTCAGGCTTTTCGAGCCAGCGAAATTTCCGCAAATCGTCAATGCCAGCCGCTTTCAAAGTCAAAACGACTTCTGATAAATCGAGCCGGCGGATTTCGGACAATTCGTGCGGCGCGCGTTCATCGTGTTCCGCGCGCGACCAAAGTCGAACGCATTTTCCGGGCGCAGTTCGACCCGCGCGACCAGCACGTTGATCGGCGGACGATTGCGAAATTTTTTCGATCAACAAAGTGTTGATGCCGCGATTCGCATCGTAACGCGCGACGCGCGCAAGTCCGGAATCAATCACGAGCCGCACGCCGTCAATCGTGATCGAAGTTTCGGCGACGTTTGTGGCAACGACGACTTTGCGTTTTTCATAACAGGCAACAGCGGCGTCTTGCGCGCGTGGCTCAAGTTCGCCGTGCAGCGGCAACAAAATAAAATTTTTCGATTCCGGCGAATGACGGATCGCGTCGAGCGTTTGCGAAATTTCAAATCCACCGGGCATGAAAATCAAAACATCACCTTCGCCGCCGGAATGGACGAAGCGCGAAAATTCTTCGGCGGCAATTTCCCAAACTGGCGGCGAATTTGCGCCGAGACGATGCGGCAGATATTCGATTTCGACCGGGAAAGTTCGGCCTTGTGATGAAAGCGTGGAACAACGAAAATTATTTGCGAGCCGGCTCTGACTTTCCGCCGAAGAAAACTGAGCGGACTCACGTCCGCTGCTACATTGATTTAGATATTTTTCCAATTCGCCGGCGTTCAGCGTCGCGGACATGACGACGAGATTCAGGTCGGCCCGAAATTGTTCCTGCAAATCGAGCGAGCGCGCGAGCGTGATGTCGCCGTAAAGATGACGCTCGTGAAATTCGTCAAAAATCAAAACCGAAATTCCGCGCAACTTCGGGTCGTCAATCATTTGGCGCAGCAAAACGCCTTCGGTCACAAAACGAATTTTCGTTTTCGCGGACGTGACATTTTCAAAACGGATTTGATAACCGACTTCTTCGCCGAGTTTCACGCCGAGTTCTTGGGCGACGCGCGCGACGAGCAGGCGCGCGGCAAGCCGGCGCGGCTGTAAAATCACGACTTGTCCATCGCGCAAAAAATCGTGGCGCAAAAGCATTTGTGGCACTTGCGTGGATTTGCCGGAGCCGGTCGGCGCGGAAAGAATCAGGCGGCGATCATTTTTTAATCGCGAAATAATTTCGCTCTCAATTTCGTAAATGGGCAGACGTTCGGCCATTGAAGCGCGCAGCTTAACAATTTTTGCGACGCGAGAAAATCAATTCAGAGCGATTCGAGACTTGCGCCTTCACGTTCGTGGATCACGGCTTCGACGCGCGGGACATACATTTGCGTTTCGGCGGGCAGATGCGCGGCGATGTCGTCGTAGTTGTGCGTGTGGTAACGCGCCAAAAGTTTTTGCACGGTGCCTTCGCCGCAATTGTAAGCGGCCAGCGCGAGCCGCCAGTCGTGAAACTGGTCGTGCAGAAATTTCAGATATTGCGCGGACGCGCTCGCGCTCGGCTCGGGCTGAAAACGTTCGTCGCGCGGCCAGAGCGAAAGTCCAAAACGTCTGGCGGTGTCCGGCATCAATTGAAAAAGTCCCGCCGCGCCCGCCGGACTTTCGGCGCGGCGATCAAACGAGGATTCCACTTCGGCAAGCCAGACCAAATCCGGCGGCACTTTTTGCGCGGCGAAAATGGGTTTTAGTTCAGGAACGTATTCTTTGGCCGCAGCCGGCCATGGACGACGGGAAACTTTTTTTATCCAAAGCTCGCGCTCTTTTTGCGGCGGCGGATTTGAAACAATCGGCGGCGGTTGATTGGTTGCCGCGTTGGGCGCGGGAATTTCAATCCGAAGCTCATTGGCAAAATCAAGATAATCCATTTGCGCCGCGAGCCACGCGGCGTAAGGTTGCGTGGCTGCCCGGCTTTGCAACAAAGGCAAAATCATTTGCGCCGTTTGGCGCAGCGCCGCGAGGTTCACGATGTATTCGCCCTGAAAATTTTTCTCAACTTCACTAAAAAATTGGCGCACTTTCTGGTCGTCCATTGCGGGCAGCGAATTGAGAAAATTTGTGTCGAGATTTTCCTGCGCCCATTGTTGCGCGCCTTGCACCAAATCGGGCAAATTGATCGTGTCATCCTCCGCCCTCGCAAAAAACGGACCGGCCAGCAGGAACACAAAAAAATATCTGACGGCATTCATAACCAAGGAATGTGAACCCACTCGTCTTGGGAGGCAACTGGATTTGAATTTGGCGAAGAATGGCGCGCCGTTTGACAATTTCCTTGCTTTCGCTACATTTGCGCCATGAAAACACTCGTAATCCTTCTGGCATTTTCACTTATGACAACTATCGCCGCACACGCTGCTTCGATTTATGATCTCACGGTCACGAATATTGACGGCAAAAAAGTTTCTTTGAGCGATTACAAAGGCAAAGCCCTGCTCATCGTCAATGTTGCGTCCAAGTGCGGCTTTACGCCGCAATACAAAGCGCTCGAAGCCATTTATCAAAAGTATAAAGACCAGGGTTTTGTCATCCTTGGTTTTCCGTGCAACCAGTTTGCGCATCAGGAGCCGGGCAGCGATGAAGAAATCAAACAATTTTGCTCGAGCAAATACTTTGTCACCTTTCCGCTCTTCGATAAAATTGATGTGAACGGCGCAGACCGCGCTCCGCTTTATCAAATTCTCGCGGGCAAGGACTCGCCGTTTCCGGGAAACATCGGCTGGAATTTCACAAAGTTTTTGATCGGCAAAAACGGGCAAATTCTCAACCGTTTTGCATCTAAAATCACCCCGGACTCGCCCGAAGTCACCGCCGCCATCCAAGCCGCCCTTGCGGCAAAATGAAATCTGCGGCTATAAGTCTTCTACTTAAGGTCCAAGCAGCACGCGATAAAATTGCATAGGCTGCGCGCCCGCGTTCGGATCGGTGAACGTGAATGGTGAGGGCGGCGAATTCGTGGTGAAGAGCGTCGTCCAGACTCCATCGGCCAAGTTGGTTGACACTTGCAAGGTATAATCAGGCCCAGCTTGGCCGGTGATCGTCAAACTAAATTGTCCGTCGGCATATACCGGCGCGCCGGCTACCGGTTGCGTAACCGGATTGACAATGACACTAAAGCTTTGCGTCGCGCTCAAGTTCGGCGAGCCATTATCCGTGACCACCACGGTAATTTCATTGGTGGTGTCACCACTGGCCACCGATGGACGCCAGGTGAATTCGCCACTGCTGGAATTAATCGCCGCACCGGTCGGAGCGCCAGCGAGCAATGAATAAGCCAATGTCTGCGCCGGTATATCGGAATCCGTAGCCGTGAAAATCACGGACAAATTCACACCAGCGTTAATGACAATGTTCGTCCCCGCCGGAGGGGCGGTGAAAACCGGCGGCGTGTTCAGCGGCACGATCAGCGGCGTCCAACCGGAAAACCAGGTGGTGACATTTGTTGCGGCTAACAGGCGCGGGTCGTTGTTCGTTACCCCGATTGTCTGGACATTGGTATAAGAGATGGAGTTGGCGCCGGTGATGTCTTTATTATTGTTCTGCCAGAAAACATAGGTGTTTGAAAGAGTGGTTGAGGGACTGACATAAGCATTGGTATCAATAAGGCAATCAACCCATGAATCCAATCCGCCCGCCGTGCCGTTCGAGCCGGCAAGAGTAATGCCGGTAACCCCGGCGTCCGCTTCCACCGTGCAATTCACGAATGAAAAGCCATAGGCAGAATAGGTTGTGCCGTTCGGATTTACCCACGGAGTAGTTGCGCTTAAGGTTCCAGAAGTGAGCGTGCGCGCAGCGGTCAGGTTATACGAACCAGAGAGCGAATTCGTGAGAGTATGGAAAATACAGTCATCGAAGTAACCGACGCCGACACCCCAGACATAATCAAAGTTGCCAATGATTTTGCAGTTGTGGAAATAACCTTGGGACTTGCTGGCGTTGATCAGAACAGTGTCCTGGCGGCTGACTATATCGCAGTTATCCACAAGGCAACGCAGGCCATTGTTATAGATCAAAAGCGTTTCAGCCTGCGAACCGCCTTGCGGCGTGCCATTGGTCAGGGTCAGATTTTGAAACTTGATGTCGCTGGAGTTGACTTTGATCGCCATGCGGGCGGCAGTGGTTCCCGTGAGATTATTATTGTTAGGGTAACCCACAACCGTTCCATGACGGCTTTGTCCTTGGAAAGTGAGGTTGTTCTTGCCGGAGATGTCCACGATTTCGACATAATTGCCGTCGTGAACATTGACTACTGTATAGTTGGTGTTGCCCGGCAGTATGGAGTCCACCGCTCCTTGCACGGTGTCAAAATCGCCACTGCCGTCAGCCGCCACCACCAGATTGGTCGGGTTGGCTGGTCCGGTCGCTTTGGTCGTGAATTGCCAGGCATTCGTATCCGAGATTCCTGCAAAATACGCACCCGCGCCGTCCGCGACGATTCCGTTATCCATCGTCACATAATAAGTTTGATTGCTCGTCATCACACCTCCATGCGGATAAATCGCCGCCGTGTTGCCGGAAATGATGACCGGGAAATAGTTAATCACCTGGGTATCACCGGAGAACAAGCTATGCGGCTGGATATTGTTCGTGAGGTTGATTCCAGCGCTGACCACCACGGTGTTGGAACTCATGTCAATCGTGTCCACCGGCGTGGCGGAGTTGGTGACATTGTAAATCCTAATCTTACCGGAGTTGACGATTGAAATCGGGCCGTTGAAGGTGATATAAAGCGGTGTGTCATAGCAAATGCCGGTTGCTCCATTGGCCGGGGCAAGTGTTGTTGAGACAAGGGTCGTAGAGTTCACTGTCAGCGTAACAATCGAACTTGTTACCGAACCGGCAGCATTGCTGGCTACCAAATCATAACTTGAGATATTAGCTCCCCGAGCATTTGGAATAGTTAGGGTGCCGCCGGTTTGACCTGAAAGGGGCGCGCCGTTTTTATACCATTGCAACGTAGGAGTTGGAAAACCGGCGGCTCCTGAATAAAATACAGCCGTGTCACCTACATTGACCGTCACATTTGCTGGTTGCGGCGCAATGGCGGGGGTGACGATAACAGTCAGGGTTGCACTGTTTGTGACCATGGCGGCGGCATTGCTGGCAATTAAAGAAACCTGGGTGCCGTTGAGATCGTATTGAACATTATGAAGCGTCAAGCTGGCGCCCGTCGCTCCGCTCACATTCACGCCGTTGGTCTGCCATTGGAAGGTTGGTTGCGGGTTGGCGATAATAACCGAAGCGTTGAACGTGGCATCGTTACCTTGAATAACAGTTTGATCAAAGGGTCCGTTAAGTTGCGGAGCCACATTGCCGACAATCAAAGCTGCAAACCGGCTCATCACTGAATTATAGCTGTTGGAAACTACCACGGCATACAAACCGGAATCAGATGACTGCGCATTGGTGAGGGTAAAAGTTGAATTAGTGGCGTCAGATTCAGGCATGGGCGTGTTGTTGGTGCTGCTTCCATAAAAATACCATTGATAACTGACAGGAGGAGTGCCGGTAGCGCTGACGCTAAAGGTTATGGAATCATTCGTAGAAATGGTGGCATCTTGCGGCTGACTGACGATGGTAACTTGCGGAATAGACACTAACTTGATCTGGCCCGGCGTGCCCTCGTCAATGGTGACGGACGCATCAAGGGAGCCGCCGCTAACTACCACCGTCGGATTAAATGAGCCTGACTTGGTGCCGGTGTAAGCAATTATTGTATTAGTGGCCGGCTCCAGCGCCGCGCCCAAAACACTGATGGCAATTGTGGCATTGGGCTGGATGGTAAGATTCCCGTTAACTTGCAGCAAATCTCCGCTTGAACCATTTTGTTCCTCGAAGAGACTAGTCGAGCCGTTTTCCAAAGTGAGACCGGAGGCCAAAGTCAGTGTGCCGATACTATTGCCGGGAGAAATAGTTCCACCATTTTTTATGTCAACCGGGCCGGAAATCATTCCTGTGCCGCCCAATGTGCCGCCATAGACGGTAAAGCTGCCGCCGTCCGAGTAATTGGTCAGACCGCTCGTGCCGGTCAGTGAATTGGTTCCATTGACGGAAAGCACGCCGTTGCTAACTACAGTAGGTCCGTTATAGATATTATTGGTGGCAAGCACCAATGTGCCGCTGCCTATCTTGGTCAGGCCACCCCAGTCGCCCAGGTTTAAGCCCGTCGTTAGGGTTGAATTCAAACCACCATTGCCAGTAATAGCTCCTGTTTGCGTGATGGTTGCGTTGCCAGAGACATCTACCGTGCCTCCGACGCCGTTCAAGGTAATTCCTCGCGTGCTAGTGACATCCGAACCGGTATAGCGCAGGGTTCCGTTATTCATGACCAATGGCCCGGCGGCCAGTTTGGCCAGATCACTCACTTCAACGATGCCGCCGTTAAGGTAATTGATGCCGGTCAAATTATCCGTGCCGGTGATGATCAATTTACCGTTGCCGGATTTCGTAAGCGAAGAGGCCGATGTATTATCGGCCAGCGTAGAACTAATGGTCAAATCGGCACTAGAGTATTGATGAACAATCAAGTCCGCCCCGCTGGCACCTTTGAGCGTCCCGCCAGTAATTGCAGTCGTGCCGCTGCCGGTGACGAGCAAGCCGCCGGAAGTAAGCATCAACGAACCATCAAGCGTGACGGTGGAGGCGGCAGTGAGTCTCAATGAATTAATAGTCGTTCCGTCAACAACATCGGGTGAGGTGCTCGCATTCAAAGTTACATTACTGGTTGAACCCCACGTTGTCGGATCGGTATTCGCCTGATAACTAGCCGCGGCCAATGGCGCAATCGCAGTGCCCACCGCCCAATCCGATTCTTCCCATGTTGCCCAGCCGCCCAGGATGTTATTTACATTGGCGGAGGCGGTCGTTAGTGCGGGGGCGCTGCCACTCCCGCCGGTTCTATAGTCAATCGTGCCACCAACATTCCGGTTAAGCGCATTCATCGTAAAACCGTAACTGCCGGCGTTGTTGGTCAGAATAAATGAGGTTGCACCAGACCAGATCACCGTGCGCGCGACTTTTTCAGTGCGGCTCGCAGTGGAATTAAATTGACCCAACAGCCTGCCGCCACCCAGAGTCAGCACACCGCTCTGCTGGAATTTTGCGCCGCCCTGCGTTGTATCGTTATTGGGTGCGACCAGCGGGTAGTCTAAAAGCATCGTGCCGCCGAGAAGTGTGAGAATCAGACCTTGTGGTCCCGTGCTGCTGGGGCGGCCAATATAGTCCATGGTGCCCGGCGTTGACTTGACGCTAAAATTGGTGGTCATGGTCATTTTGGGGAACATTGATAGACCACTGCGGAAGTCGAAATTAGTCACATTAAGCTGCCCTGAATTAGCCGGACCATAGGCGAGAATACCTCCATTATCAACAACAACGAGGTTGTGGCTTTCAGTCGCAGTTCCGCCTAAGCTTATATTGGTCACTGCCCCCCATTGATCGTGAGCGTGTATGCCGGGTTCATGCCGCCAGGAGTGCTTCCATTAAGCAGGAGCGTTGCTCCCGAATTCACTGTCACATCACCGTTAAAAGCGTTGAAAGAAGAAGGGACAGCGTAGAGCGTGCCGGCATTGACGGTGACTGGGCCGGCATAAGTGTTGATGGCAGGTGGATTCAATACTAGAACACCGCTTCCCGCTTTGTTAAAGCCTGTGCCGCCCAAGGGGACGCTGTTGGTGGCGGTAACTCCGCTGGCGACTGTTATGGTCGGTGTGCCGGTCAAAATCAAAGGTGAACCAGTGATATTATAACTTCCGCTTCCGGCGGCATTGAAAGTGATATTGGAAACAATCTCTCCGGCAGCATCGTTGTTGGTGATCGTGCCGGCAGCGCCATTGTTCGCTCCAATGACTGCATCGTAACCAGGTGACCAGACGCTATCGCTCGCGCCGATGGCACCGCCTGCGCCGCCCGACCAATTGACGTTGGTGGTTGACCAATTTCCAGAGCCATCTGTCGGCGTGGTTGGATTGGCGCCACTGGCGTCCCAAGTCAGGGAATTCCCCAAGCCAATGGCGTTAAGGGTCACGGTGACTGGATTGGCGGTGGTGTTGTTGAACATAAAAGCGAATTCATCAAAGGAGGTTACTCCGCCCAACGGACCACCGACTGGATTGGTGTAACCCCGTGCGAAGAGGCTCGGTCCATTTATCGCTATGCCGCAAGCGGCTAAAGTAGAACTGCTGGTGCCCAAAGAAATTCCCGTCTGCGCTGCATTCATAACCAACTGGATTTGGTTGGTGTAGGTCAAACCATCGGCCGGCGTTCCAGATTGGGCTTTGCCCTCGCCTAGGTTGGCGCCGGAAAATAAATTGGCCGTTCCGGATGGGTGATCGTAGGTTTCAACGTAAGGCCCGGCGCCGTTCCACATACCGAAATAACCTACGTCATCACTGAACGCACCCGTTCCTGCGGAATTGTATAGACCCCAGCCCATCGTGCGTTGAGCCACGCCAGTGAGACCCCCGGAAGCGGAAACTTTGAAGGTCACGGGCATTCTGGCATTCGCGCCTGCAATACTAAACGGCGTAAAATTTTTGGTTACGAAGAACAATTGAGTGTTGGCGGGAATGGTAAAGGTAACGCTGCTGGCTGAAGCCAAATCGCCGCCGGTGGCCACATTCGCCGTGACGAGATTGCCGCTGGTGTCATAAGAACTCCATTGCAATTGCCCAAAGGCAGTCGTTCCCCATCCCCATGACAGGCCGGCCAGTAAGCAGAAATATTTGAACATTGTTTTCATAGATAAAATTCGAGGCGGTTTCACGATTTCATAGTTTTGAAATTCTCATTTTTCCAGACGGCAATCCTTATAGGGAATCCTTATAGAGAATAGTTGGCGGAACATTCTGCGACATTATCATTGAGTTCCCATCCTTCAATAAGTTGTTTCTGCAAGAAGATTTGAAATTTAGGCACTCAAGCCCAAAAAGAAACTTTTTATTGCGCTTGAACTTCAAGGGCGAAGGCTCCAGAAAATTTATGGAAGAATTTGGTGCCCCGGGGGGGATTCGAACCCACGACCAATTGATTAAGAGTCAACTGCTCTACCAACTGAGCTACCGAGGCGACCAGCGTTTCCGATTTCAAAATCCTTGAAACGAAAGATTAATTTATGTCAGGGCAAAAGCCGATGGCAAGTTTTATCGCTGGTAAAACTTTGGGGAACTCTGAAAATTTTGCAAATTTCCTGCCGGATTTTCGATCAAAATGTCAGGCCGAAACCGTAGGGGAAAAGCGGTTTGCCCGCTGAATTATTGACGGACAATTGATCATTGTTTCGCGGCCACACGCGCGGCAGTTTGCCGGTCGGCTTGCAATCGCCGAATAAAACATCAGCCACACCCTGCCCCTCTGTGCCCGGCAACCATGCGGCGATAAACGCATCGCTATTTTCCAAAGCATCGCCCAAAACCAATGGCCGGCCGGAGAGCAACACGGTGACCACAGGCGCGCCAGAAGCTTTGGCCCTGGCGATCAAGGCTTCATCATCCGCTGCTAAATTCAGGTTTGTGCGGTCGCCTTTGAACTCCGCGTAAGGAGATTCGCCCACGACCACTAAGATTTCGTCGGCGCCTTTTAACTCGCTGCCGTCGGATGAAAAAGTCACCTGCGTTTTATCAGAAACTGTTTGTTTGACGGCGGCCAAAATGGTGGTGCCGCCCGTCGTGACATTTCCAGTCCGTCCCTGCCAGTCAATCGTCCAGCCGCCGCACTGAATTCCCAGATCATTTGCCGCTTCGCCGACCACGACCAGATGTTTGATCTTTTTTGAAAGAGGCAGAACATGATTTGAATTTTTCAACAAAACCAGCGAGTGCTCCACGCATTCGCGGGCAACCTGGCGATGTTCTGGCGAACCAATCGCCGCCGTCAACGCCGGATCCGTGTAGGGATTTTCGAACAGCCCCATTTGAAATTTAATCCGTAAAATACGCCTTACCGCATCGTCAATTCGCGCTGGCGGGACTTTTCCCGTGACCACCAATTCCTTTAAGTCGCGAATAAATTCCACAAAATTATTTTCATGTCCGGGACCGTAAGGCACCATCACCATATCCAGTCCCGCATTAATGGAATCCTCAATGTCCTTTTTGTAATCCGGAGAAATTTGATCAATGGCCGCCCAATCGGAAACCAAAAAACCTTGAAATCCCAATTCATTTTTTAGCACATCGGTAAGCAGGTATTTATTGGCGTGCATCTTTTTTCCATTCCAACTGCTGTAGGAAACCATGATTGAACCCACGCCGGCTTTGATCGCCGCGCGATAGGGCGGCAGGTAAAGTTTGCGCAAAGTCGCCTCGTCGCAAATCATGTTGCCTTGATCAATGCCGTTGGTCGTGCCGCCGTCGCCAATGAAATGTTTGGCGCAAGCCAGCACGGAATCGGAAGCGGAAGACAATTGATTTCCTTGAAACCCTTTTACGGCTGCCGCGCCGAGCATGGAAACCAACCCGGTTGATTGCCCGAAACTTTCGTAAGTGCGTCCCCATCGTTCATCCTGCGCCACGGCGATGCACGGCGCGAACGCCCAGCGAATGCCCGTTCCCGCCACTTCCAGCGCCGTGATGTGTTCAGCGGCTTCGACCAATTTCATGTTATGCGCCGCGCCCAATCCGATGTTGTGCGGAAAAATAACCGCGTTCAGAACGTTGTTGTGGCCGTGAACCGCATCAACGCCATAGATCAAGGGAATTTTCAGGCGCGTTTTCAACGCCTCGGATTCGTAACCCGTCACCGACTTCAACCAACTGGCGGCGCTGTTGTCAGGAGATGGGTCAGAGCCGCCGCCGCTCAAAACTGAACCGAGAAAGTATTTTTGCACATCCGCTTTGTCCGCCAAGCCATCCATATCCACCTGAACCATCTGGCCGATTTTTTCGTCCAAAGTCATTTGTGAAAGCAACGCATTTACTCGATCATCGTTTTTTGAAAATTCCTGGGCTTCTCCCGTTACATAACCGAAACTTAAACCAAGCAACGCCAGGCAGCGCAAAAATTTTGAAAAATTTCCTTTTGAAAATAATTGGGTTGAAAGAACCTTATAAAAATGTTGTCCCATCATATTAAAACATCCGAGAAAATTTTATAGCTTCATAAAAACTGCCTGCTCCTCCAGTTGAAAATTTTAATCAACCTAAAATTTCTAAAATTATACAAATCCTGACTAGGGCGATTCCAGCCTATAAAAAGCGCTGCGGTTGTCCGGGTCAGGCGTTAGGACATACGGATCGGTCGTATCCAGATCAACCCAGTTTTCGCCCAGCGGAGAATTGGCCTGCACTTGCAAATGGCAGATGATATTGGTCGGCCAGCTTACAACGATGTTGCCGTTGGCTTGAGTCGCCGAGATTTGGAGCGGCGCCGTTTGTTCATAGACGCGCACATAATCCACCAGCATTTGTTGGGGAAAAACCGTTGTTCCGTCCGGGTTACCGGGCCACTGCCCGCCCACGGCTAGATTTAACAATAAAAATTGCGGCTGCGAAAAAACCCAGGTCCCCGTGTTCGGCAAACTGGCCGGCGTAGCCGTGAAATACTGATTATTGTCCATGAACCATTTGATCTGGTTGGGAGTCCACTCAATGGCATAAATATGGTAGTCATCGGCCAGAGCCGCGCCACCCGGCAAGGTATAAGTGCCGCCCACGCCGGAACCGTAATTGTAATCCTGACCTCCAGATTGCGGACCATGAATCGTCCCGTGATCCGTGCCCTGATCGCTGGCCTTGCCGATATTTTCCATGATGTCAATTTCGCCGCAGGTAGGCCAGCTCACCGAATCTATATTTGTGCCCAACATCCAAAACGCAGGCCAGATACCTTGTCCGCGAGGAAGTTTAATGCGCGCTTCAATGCGCCCGTAAGTCCATGACCATTTGCCCCTGGTAAGCATCCGGGCTGAAGTATAACTGCTCCCGCCATAGCTTTCCTGGTCGGCTTCGATGACCAACTGGCCATTTTCAACGCGGGCATTGTTCGTGCGCGAAGTATAATACTCCAGTTCGCTGTTTCCCCAACCTCCATTATTGCCCGTCTCGAATCCCCAATTGGTCAAGTTAATGGAATTACCATTGAATTCATCGTCCCAAGCAATGTTCCATTGAAGAACAGGTGGCGGCACTACTACCGTTCCGCCGGTTTGATTTAATGTAAGGTCATCAAAATACATCGAACCATTTGCGTTGTCCAATCCCTGCTCAAAAACAATCTTATATCGCACATAAGCCGTGTTTGCCGGAGCAACCAGACTGGTGACGGTATTGGTGACCGTGCCGGGAAGCAGGATCAGCTTCACGGCGCTCGTAAAAGAACATTGATTGGTTATCTGCAAATCAAACCAGTTATTAAACCCGCCCAAGCTGGCAATGTTCGCCGCGCTGACGACCGCCGAGCGATAGTCAGCCAGCGCATCTTTTGACGCATCCAGAAAAGTAACCTCAAGCCAAACCTGGTCTTGTCCATTGATGGCATCGGAAGATAGCGAATAAGCCCAGCCATCCGCCGCATAGATGGCGCCCGGCGATGAAAGGTTATCCTGATAAATAGCCGTGTAGTTAGTCGAGGTTATGAATTGACCATACACTTTGTAATAGTCGGTTCCGCCATGGGCGACGCTCGCGCCGGACTCGATATAATTATTGGCGCCGGAAGTGTTCCAATTGGTGGCCAGACTGCCCGTCTCAAAGCCAGGGTTGGCGAGGATGTTGGCCGCGCGCAATTCTCCTGAAAATAAGAAGGCAATCAGCGTCGCGCCAATACAGGCGGCTTTTGCCAGAAAAATCTTTTTTGAAGTTTCGCTCCGAACATTTTGAGAAGTAATTTGGTTTGTCATGGTAATACGACCGATTCTCTTTGTTCCAGCCAAGCATTATCTCCAGAACTAGGGTCACTAGCTTGCGTGCCGTTGATTTTAAAATTAGGGGCATTCTGGGAAATAATGACGCTATCTTTCCAACCCTTAATTTCCGCGTGTCCGTCGGCAAAGGAAAGACCGCTGGCATTTCCGTGACGTGTGGACGGGACATTGACCCATTTGCCCGGCAGTCCGGGGTTGCCGGCAAAATATGCATCATCAATGGAATTTGCGTTTTCATCTATCAAAACAAAGGTCATGGATGGTCCCGGCGAAACAATGTCCGAATCCTTATAAAATATGCGCGCGGGCGAACCTCCAAGTCGTATTGAGACGAAATCCTTGCCAGGGAATGGACTCAACCAACAATTCATGGAATAGCTGCGCAGATGTGGAAAAACAATAGGGCCATATTTTGTTGTTGTATGGTCTGCCGGGCATTTATAAACACTGATGGTATTTACCGAGGGATAAATCAAGCCATCCTCGACAAAGTTTGTCTGGGCCACCAGCAATGCCAACGTCGTCGTTGCTACATTTCCGGGACACCATTGAACCCACTTGCCGCCGGGCAATATGTTAGGGTCGGTTGCTGAAGTAGGTTGCTCGCCGTCTTCCCCGTTGGGTGGAAGTTTGCCGCCATTATCTCCGTTATACATGAGCCAGCCCAGGGTCAATTGCTTGAGATTGTTCATGCAGGAAATCGCTTGCGCCTTCTGTTTGGCCTTGGCCAAAGCCGGCAACAACATCGCCGCGAGGATGGCGATGATCGCAATCACCACCAGCAATTCAATCAAAGTAAAGGCACCGCGCCCGGCCTTCCATTTCCGGCGCCCTGAAATTTCATTTCTGTTTTTAATCCTGTTCATGCCATTTTATATTCTTAATTAATATAGGATAACTTGTGCATTCTATCAACCGGCGTTTCAATAATAAATCACGATTGCTGTGCAAATCATCACGGGGAATAGCTTGTGGCTCTTTGTGAAAGCCATCCCGCATCGCTAGAGCCGGACGTGCCATTTATTGGGCCGGCGGCTATTTTGGTATTGAGAGCTGGATCTTTCCATGCTTTGATTTCCGAATGGCCGTCGGCATAAGAAAGTCCGCCGGCATTGCCATGACGGATAGCCGGAACATCCTGAAATTTATTGCCCTGACTGGGATCACTTACAAAAAAGCCATCGTTGATGGAGTATTCGTTTTCATCAATAAAAACATAGGTTGAGGAGGGTCCGGGCTGGAGCATTTCCGTGTCCTTAAAAAAGTTGCGTGTGCCGGCAGTTCCAACACTGGTCCATGTCCCATCAGGTCTGGACTGGGTGCCACCGCCAATGACCGGAGACAAATAACAATTCATTGAATAGCTACGAGTGTGAGGTGCGGGTGGAAAAGTAAAGTTCTTGAAATCGGCGGCGCACTTATAAATAGCTATGGTGTTGACATAAGGATAAAGCGCACTTGATTGAAGAAGATTGGTCTCATACGCAGACCATTGGCCCATGCTTCCCGGCGCCCATTGGTAATATACACCTCCCGGTTGGATTTTACTCCAGGTGGAATCAGTCGGGCCCGCGCCGGGGGCGATTTGTTCTTGTTGGCCTCCGTTGGGAACGAGTTTGCTATTATTATCGCCATTATACATGACCCAGCCCAGGGTTAGTTGCTTAAGATTGTTCATGCAGGCTATGGCTTGCGCCCGCTGCTTGGCTTTGGCCAGCGCCGGCAGCAACATCGCGGCCAGGATGGCGATGATCGCGATCACCACCAGCAATTCAATCAAAGTGAATCCGCTCCTCGTTTTCAAAACAAGTGGAACCGAATTGGACCAAACAAACCGAAAACCAACTTTTTTGCCGCTGCTAAACATATTATGCTTATTGTTCATTTTAATAAGAATATCCCCGGGAGTTGGAATACGCCTGACCAAACGCGTTGCCAAACATTACCAATGCCATTCGCCGCCGCTTATAGTTCAGCCCGGCGTCTGGCTGATTGCAGCCGGACGCCGGAGAACTTTGAATTAATTTTTACTCCGACTGAACGCGATAGAACCGGTTATGCGTCGTAAGATGATCAGACACCGTAATAGGATAGGTTGTCCCCACAGAGGCCGTGTTGGTCGCCCATGAATCCGGGACAGTGACATTATTCGTCAACACGCTCCAGGTAGTGTCCGTTAGGTTGGTCTTGTATAGAATCGCATAGTCAAGCCCCGCGCCGCCGGAGAATGACAGGTTGATATTGCCGCTTGAAACCGATGCGGTCAGATTCGTCACCGGTGTTATTTGAATCAGTTCCATGTCATCCCAATAGACGGCATCGGAGGCACTGCCGCCGAGATCGGCCTGCGGGGTAGGCGTGTCAGTGGCTTGAGGACAATACTCATACATCTGGAAGTTAATCCCAGCCGAATTGGTTGGCACCATGAAGTAGCCATTGGTCAAAGTGGTGTAGGGAATATCGTTTTCCAAACCAATGCCGCTATCATCCACCACATTGGTCACGGGCAAAAAACACCATTGATCCCGTGGCAATTGATCATGATAAAGAAGCTGGCCATTTTGAGAACTGCTCGCATCAATGCTGGTATATTCCGCATCAGAATTGGTATAACCCAAACCATACATTTTGAAGGATTCATAAGTAGGCGTGCCCGGCGTGGTGCTACCGCCAACTGAATTCAAAAACCAGATTTGCAGGCGGCAGGTATTGCCATCAACAAAATCATTCAAGCTTGAAATGTAAGCCCAGCCGCCGGCTTTCCACAAGCTGCCCGGAGCGGCGGCGATTTGCATGTAGAATCCGTTGTCGCGGTCGCCGTTGCCACCTATTAACGCCACGTCATTGCCATCAAACACATTAACTGGAGTCGTGGTCGCTCCGTAAAAACTAGCTGTAGTCGCGAAATAGCAGCCGTTAAAAACGCTCCAGGGCTGCCAAACCGGATCCGTTTCAAACCCGAAATTAGCGCCCAATTTATTGGCCTTTTGAAGCGGACTTAAGGTTAAAACGGTCAAAGGCACTGGCACGCTGCGGATGGTGTTGGTGTAATTCCCAGCTGTGGATTTAAGCGTGACTACCACATCATAGAGTCCGGCATCAGCACCCACCAAATTGTTAAAATTCAGCACCGCAGTCGTGGTGGAACCGCTGATATTATTAACCCCGCCAGCCGCCGGCAGATTGGTTCCATTATATTGCCATTGATAAGTCAACTTTTCACCCGGATAAGCGCTCGTATGCGTAGCAACAACCGTGAATGATGCGGGTGAACCAGCGTAGGTTGTCACTGCCGTAGGCGCGGTGGAAATATCAGGATCGCTTACCTGCACTTCTTGCAAGACGCAATCATCGAAATAGGCATCTCCGCCTAGTTCAACGGTAGAATCAAATTCAAGCCGATACTGAACATAAGCCGTGCCCGGAGGCGCAGTCAGGATGGGCGATACCGGGCTGACAGAAGGATCATAGCTGGCTTCCGTGGCCGGATCTGTATCGAAAACATTTGTGGCCTGAAGGAACAACCAGCCGCTGCCGTCAACCGCCAGTGGAGGAACTACGGTATAGTTAATCCCTAAACCGGAATAGTCATTCGGATCAAGAAAATCCGAGGCATACGTTCCGCCGGCCGCACCGGGATAAGGCACCACGTTGTTTGAGGCGTCGTAGAAAACCATCTGCATAAAAGCATCTTCTCCAGATTGGAGATAATTAGACGCATAACAAAGGGCATAGCAACTGGCCATCCATTGCGAGCCGGGGTCGGCGGCAAAATTCTGATAAATATACGAAGAATTGCCAGTGGTATCAAATAATTCAAAGGTATATTCGCCGGAATGAGCCACGAAATTTTCGTTGGTCGTGTTGGCCACCAGCCCATTGGTGGAAACGACAAAGCTATATCCGGTGAGCGAAACGCTCCAGCCGGTCAAATCTCCCGTTTCCGCGCCCGGATTGGTCAGCACATTGGCGGTGCTGTAGGCTTTGGCATTTCCACCACACAATAAAAGCAGCGTCGCGAATACGGTCGCGCAAACCAGACCGCTGACTTTGAAAACGAGCAAACAGGAACGGGACAGAGATGATAAAAGGGACCTCTGATGATTATATTTTGAGACATTCATGGCATTACTTTGTTGTTTTTTACGGTTGTTCGTGAACTTGTAATAATTTGTATCACAGATTGAATTAAGCGTCAACAACTTTTTTGACGAAGTTTTTGAAAAAACCTGTTTTCTAACCTTTTCCAAATCAACTCAGGCCTTATGACACCACCAACGTCATAATGGAATGTGCCGGACTGCTGCTTTTGATGCTTTTGCCGCCGAGCGAAAGGTTAAACGACTGCGCCAAATCCGAAAGATTGAGCACAATGACGGCAATTTTTCCGTCCGGGTTCACGAAAGCCGTGGTCAACAAATCATCCGTCGTGGACGAACTGATGATCCGCCGCGCGCCGGGCCGGACAAATTTTGAAAAGTGGCCGATATAATAATAGGAATTCATGTAAGTCAACTTGCCCGTCGTTGTGTCCGCATGAATCGGCGCAAAGCAATAATTCTGGACATGGTTCGGCCCGCCTTGCTGATCCAGCAACACATTCCAATCCGTCCAGCCTTCGGCGCCATTATTGAAATCGTTGACCATGGATCTGCCGTAATTCTCGCCCCACTGCCAGTCGTTGATTTTGCTGAAGTCAAATGGGCCATTGCAGCCTTCGGTGAACAACAGATGTTTGTTGGGATAAGCCTCCTTGACGCGCTTGACGTTCTCGAAATGGTCGCCCACATACCAATGAAAACCCACGCCCCAAACATATTTCGCCGCCGCCGGATCATCCAAAACCACCGCCGCGCGCTCATACATGAAACTGCGGTTGTGATCCCAGACGATAATTTTTTTGTCCCCCAGGCCGGCGTCTTTCAAAGCCGGGCCGAGATAATTTTTCACAAAATCGCGCTCTTCTTCGGCAGTATAATTGCAGGATTCCCACGTCTGCACGGCCATCGGTTCGTTTTGCACCGTGATGCCCCAAATGGGAACGCCTTCGTGCGCGTAGGCTTGGATGAATTTGCCGTAATAACGCGCCCACGATTCATAATAGGCCGGCAACAATTTGCCGCCGTGCAGCATGTCATCGTTGTCCTTCATCCACGCCGGCGGACTCCACGGACTCGCGAACAGTGTGAACTGATTTCCCGCTTCCGCCATCGCCGCCTTGATGAACGGGATGCGATCCTTCAAATCGTGCGCGATGTTGAAACTATCCAAATTCTTGTCGCCGTTGGTGACGTAGGTGTAACTCTCGCTGGAAAAATCGCAGCTATTGATATGCGTGCGACCGAGCGTGTAACCGATGCCGTTCTGCGGATCAAAATAAGCCCGCAAAATTTCCTGCTGTTTATCTTTGGGCAGCTTGTAAAAAGTTTCCGCCGAAGCGTCCGTCAACGCGCCGCCGATGCCGATGATGGTTTGAAATTTTTTTGAAGGATCAACAAAAATGTATTGCTGCTTTTCCGTCAAGGGCGCGCTGGCGGTCAATTCCGCTTCACCCATTTTTGCCAGCCGTTGTCCTGAATCTTCGGCTGTCATATAAATTTCCACATGACTTTGTGCCAACGCAACGGGCGCAATCAAAAATGCAAGCAATGGGATTATGGCGGAAGAAATTCGTTTCATATCAGAGGCAATTGTTTGGACGGTTACAGTGCGTTTTAGTTTGGAACATTTATTTTGGAACAAATGGAAAAAAAAGCCACCCGATTTACATCAGGTGGCTTTTGCGTGATTATCAAATTAAGCTATCTGGCGACGACGGATCAACACCATCAAAACGCCCAAGCCACCCAATCCCGCCAAAGCAAGAGTAGAAGGTTCCGGCGCTGCTACCAAAGAAGCGTTATCAATATACATCTGATCCACTGTCGTTTGACCATTATCCATGTAGAACATATATACTTCAGCTTCTGACGCTCCCGCAGGTGCCACCAACGAACCAGTTTCTTGATACCATGTATTGAGACTTGGAGCGGCCCCATCAGTTGCGCCAGCATTTCCAAAACCAAAAGTAGCGGTAGATGTTCCTACCGTGGTCCAAGTGCCTCCGACCAAGTTGCCGAAGTTGATTTGTTCGGCGAATGGAGTGGCATAAGTCCCCGTATTGGCGGAAGAGCTGTCAATCAAGTAATACGCGCTTAAATTATAAGTCTGGCCGGCCACAATGCCATCCACGATTTGATAAGCCCCTTGCGGATTCCAGTTATTTCCGGGTCCATTTTGCGCGAGCAAGCTATAGCTTCCAGACTCTGGCGAACTATTTAGTGCAGAACTCATATCACTCTGCGCTGCGCCAAAAGCAGCCCAACCCTGATCAACGCCCGTGGTTCCACCGGGGCCAGAGGTTGTTGTGACTGGATTTGCCGTAAAACCGCCAGCATTTTCAAAACTTCCATTCACCAGAAGGTTTTGCGCTTGGGTTGTAAATGCACCGAGTGCCACGACTGCGGCTACTGCCGCGCTGCATCCGATAATTTTATTTATGTTTTTCATAAGGGTCTGTGTTTATTCTATGATTGTTCCATCGTTGTTTTTTTTGCCTAAAGGATCAGGAACGTGATACTTTATACTAGACCCGCTTGATTTTGTCAACAGTTTTTGAAAAAATATTTAGAAAGGCGATTTCCAGGGGTCAAATATGGCGGTAATTTAATGGCTCAATACGCTGTTATCACATTAAATACAGGCAACTTACATCATTTTATCCGTTTCTCATGGCGGTTTTCACAAATAAAATATAATCTTCTTCAACCGTTCAGCATGAATATCACAAAACCCATTTCCAGGCGCCGTCTTTGGCTGATGCGCCTGATTGCAATGATTTTTATGCCATTGCTGCTGTTGGGAATCATTGAAATCGGTTTGCGCGTGGCCGGTTATGGCTATGACACGCATTTTTTCCAGAAAATTCAAATCGGCGGGCATAAATTCTTTGTGCCGAATGAGAAGTTCAGCTATCGTTTTTTCCCGCCAGCCATCGCTCGCGAAACAACGGCATTTCGATTTCCTGCCGATAAAACCGCCCATTCGTATCGGATTTTTTTATTGGGCGAATCCGCCGCGATGGGAGACCCGGATGCAAGTTATGGTTTTGGCCGCTATTTGGAAGTGTTGCTGCATGAACGTTATCCCGGAACCGATTTTCAAGTGGTTTGCGTGGCAGTGACGGCGATTGATTCGAGCACGATTTTGCCCATCGCCCGCGAATGTGCGCGGCATGAAGGTGATTTATGGCTCATTTACATGGGCAACAATGAAATGGTCGGGCCTTTCGGGGCGGAAACGAGTTACGGAATGCGCGCGCCGAACCGGGCTTTGATCCATACGATTCTCGCCATCAAAACCACGCGCCTCGGACAGTTATTTGATTCGGTCATCCGAAATTTGAGCAGCCGTTCGGCCAAACCTCAAAAGTGGGGCGGCATGGAAATGTTCGCCAACAATCGTCTGGGTTATGATGAGCCGGCGCGGCTGCGGGCTTACGCCAATTTCAAGGCAAATCTGGAAGACATTTTGCGCGCGGCGCATAAAGCGGATGTGCCGGTGGTTTTAAGCACGATGGCGGTCAACTTAAAACAATGCGCGCCGTTCGCTTCCATGCACGCGGCGGATTTGAATACGAATCAGGAATCGGACTGGAACCGGATTTATGAAACGGGCGTTGATTTGGAGAATGAAAATTCAAACCGGCAGGCGCTGGCTTTTTACCAGAAGGCGGCGGCGATGGATCCGCAGTTTGCCGATTTACAATATCGCATGGGCGGCTGCGAACTGGCTTTGACCAATGATGAGGCCGCGCGAAAGGATTTTGAATTCGCGCGGGATGATGATGCGCTCGATTTTCGCGCGGACACGCGCATCAATTCGGCCATCCGGGAAGCGGCGGCGCGTCATGCCGGGCAAGGCGTTTATTTTTTGGACGCGGCCGGCGCGCTGGCGCAACATTCGTCGCAAGAAATTCCCGGCTTGAATTTCTTTTACGAGCACGTGCATTTGAATTTCGAGGGAAATTATTTTCTCGCCCTGAACTTTGCCGAGCAGATGGAAAAAATTCTTCCCGCGTCCGTCACCGCGCATGACAAGGGAAATTGGGCGTCTGAAAAAATATGCGATGACCGGCTCGCCGTCACGGTTTGGGATCGGCAACGGGATTGGCAGGAAGTTTGGAACCGCATCACAGCGCCGCCGTTCACGGGACAATTCAATCATGACGCCAGCGTGGCGATGTATGAGAAAAAAATGGACGAAGTAAAGTTGTTGCTGAACACGCAAACGCCCGCGCAAGCCCGGCAAATGTATGAGCAGGCCATCGCCGCGTCGCCGAACGATTATTTTTTACACGGAAATTTCGAAAGATTTCTGGAGAAAGGCGGATTTTTGGAGCAGGCCATCGTGGAAGCCAAACGCTGCTGCGAACTGGTTCCGCAAACGCCCGGCGGCTATTATTATGTGGGCACGTTATTGGTGCGTGATGGAAGAATCAGCGAGGCCACGAATTATTTTTCCCGCGCGCTTGCCATTCAAAGTAATTACGAAGATGCCGAAGTCGCGATGGGAGAAATCCTGGCGAACGAACATAAAACCGCCGGAGCCGTCCGCTGGTTCAAGCGGGCGATCCGCTCCAATCCAACCGACGTGGACGCTTATTTGGATTTAGGATTTTTACAGCAAAATGAAGGAGAAAAAGCAGCGGCGACGGCCAATTATCAAAAGGCGGCGAATTTGGAACCGCAAGGACCGGCAGATTATTTCGAGCGCGCCAACGCAGCGACGGATTCATTTCAGTGGGATGAAGCGATTGCAGACTTGCGCGGCGTCGTCAAAGCCAGGCCGGAATTTTGGCAGGCTCATTATATGTTGGGCATTGAACTGGCCGGCGACGAAACAGCGGCGCAAAGAGAATTTGACGCCGTGATTCATTATCGCCCGGATTTTGCGCCGGCGCATTTGAGCCTGGGAACGATTCTGGCCGCTGAAAAAAAATATCAACCAGCGCTGGCGCAGTTTCGCATCGTTTTGCAACTTGATCCGGCGAATCGTTCCGCCCGGCAACAGATCGAAACCATGGAAACGGGATTGCATCAGAGCCATTGATGTATGAGAATAGGATTTACGACCAGACAGAATCCGCCGCTGTAAAAAGCATGTCAAGCCGAAGGCACTACTTAACATTTAATCAAAATAAGTCTGATGAACGGACACGCAGTAGTTCAGAGTAGAACATGGAAGACAACCATTCATCTGGTTGCTTTGCTGCTTTTATTTTCTGTCAACTGCCTGTGTTTGCCAGCCAAAGATGTTCCGCTTCCAGAATTAAGAACGGCGGAGCAAATCCGGCTATTGACGCCGGAACAGGCGGCGCAACCGTATCCGGTGCGATTGCGAGGAGTGGTGACGTTCTTCGACCAGACAAATTATTTTCGTTTCATGCAGGATGAAACGGCGGGCATTTATTTCTTTTTGGATGCTTCCACGAACAACCCGCCGCTGGTCACGGGACAATTGATCGAACTGGATGGCGTGGTAAGTCCGGGCGAGTATGCGCCAATCGTTACGCCTTCGCGGATTCAAATACTGGGCGAAGGAATTTTTCCCGCCGCCAAGCCGGTCACTTTCGAGCAACTGGCGAGCGGACAGGAAGACAGCCAGTTTGTGGAGATTCACGGCATTGTGCGCGCAGTGCGTTTCGATGACACGAGCAAATATTTTTTGGTGGACATCGCGACGGGCGGCGGACGGCTGACGGCTTATGCGAGCAAATTGCCGGTGCCGCAAAGCAGTGATTTGGTGGACAGCACCGTCACGGTGCGCGGGGTTTGCGTCACGCGCTTCAACCGCCAGCGCCAGTTGTTTGACATCCGGCTTTTGGTTCCACACCCAACGGATGTGGTGGTGGATACGGCGGTGCCGGCCAATCCGTTTGCGATTCCCGCCAGACCCATCGAAAATCTTTTGCAATTCACACCGCAAGGGCCGTATGGGCATCGCGTCAAAGTCATCGGCACGGTCATTTACCGTCAGGATGATGGTGCCTTATACATCGAAGACAAAACGGAAGGATTATATGTCGAGACCAAGCAGCCGGGACATTTGGTCGTGGGCGACCGGGTGGAAGTTTTGGGATTTCCAGCCAAGGGAGAATATACGCCCATGCTGCAAGACGCTACTTTCCGAAAAATCGATTCAGGAGCTTTGCCTGAACCCGACCCGATTAATTGCGATGAAGCTTTGAAAGGAACTCATGATTGCCGGCTGGTGCGCATCGAAGCCACCGTGCTGGACCGGGCGCGGCAAAGCCAGGAACAATTTCTAGTGTTGCAGGCGCCCAACGGTTTTATTTTTCACGCCTATCTCGAAAAGAAAAATGGCGGAGTGGATTTTGCCTATTTGCAAAACGGCAGCAAGGTGGCCATCACCGGCGTTTGCCTGATTGAAATCGGCAGTGAATGGCAGGCGGGGGAATTATGGCGCGCCAAATCCTTTCGTGTTTTGATGCGGTCGGTCGCCGACGTTTTTGTTCTCCAAAGACCGCCGTGGTGGAATCTGCAAAAACTTCTTTTGGTAACCGGCGGCCTCGGCGTCGTGCTGCTGGCTTCGTTCACCTGGGTGGTGGTTTTGCGCCGCCGCGTTCACAAGCAAACTGAAATCATCCGGCAAAAACTCCAGATAGAAGCGGCATTAAAAGAGCGCTACGAAGATTTGTTTGAAAATGCGAATGACATGGTGTTCACCACCGATGCCGCCGGCCGCATCACTTCGGTCAATCAAACCGGCGAACGCTTGCTGCAAGCGCGCCGCAAAGAAATCCTCGCCAAAAATCTGATGGAATTTGTGGTGGAAGAACAGCGCAACGCCGCCAAAAAGTGGTTTGAACTGGTCACCGCCGGCATGGAATTGCCGCCGACCGAATGGGATTTTATCAATTCCGGCGGCCAACGCATTCGCCTGGAAGTCAGCGCCCGGATGGTCAAGCAGGCCGGCAAAAATTCAGAAGTGGAAAGTGTGGCGCGCGACATCACCGAACGCAAACGCCTGGAACGCGAGATCCTTGAAATCAGCAATCGCGAACAGCGCCGCATCGGGCACGATTTGCATGACGGCGTGTGCCAGCAATTGGCCGCCATCGCTTATCGCATGGACATTGTGGCCGATCAATTGCAGGAAAAAGGCGTCCCGGAATTTGCCGAGGCCGAAAGAATCGGCGGCCTGGTCAATGAAACCATCAACCAAACCCGCAGCGTGGCGCGCGGCCTGTTTCCCGTGCGGCTGGAAGAAAGCGGATTGGTATCGGCGATTGAAGAACTCGCCGCCAATGCCGAAAATTTATTCAAGATTCGCTGCCAATTTTTATGCGAGGAAGCGCATGTCACCGTGGAAAGCGCAGCCTCGCTGCATTTATATTATATCGTTCAGGAAGCAGTGCTCAACGCGGTCAAACATGGCAAGGCAAATAAAATCGTCATTTCCATCACGCGCGAACAGGATCATTTTCTGCTGACCGTCAGCGACAATGGCGCGGGTTTTCAATCGCCCGGCAGTTCCACCGGCATGGGCATCCGCATCATGCGTTATCGCGCCAGTGTTATTGGCACAACATTAGACTTGAAAAGTGCGCCCGAACAAGGCACTCAAATCATGTGCGCGTTTTATTCATCCGCCAAAACTTTGGGTGACAAGCAAAATGACAACAACCATCGCCAGTCCAATTAGCGAATCGCCCGGGCGCGCTGCCCTCGTCAAAAGCCGCGTTTTTATCGTGGACGATCACACGATGTTTCGCGAAGGGATGCGGCAACTCATCGAACGGGAAGCCGACTTCACTGTGTGCGGCGATGTGGCCGATGCCACCGAAGCCCTGAAAGAAATTCGCGAGTTAAAACCCGATTTGGTCACGGTGGACATTTCCCTTTCCGGCGCCACCGGCATTGACCTCATCAAAAACATCAAGGCCGAGTTCCCGGATTTGCCCGTGCTCGTCGTTTCCATGCACGAAGAATCCCTTTACGCCGAACGCGCCTTGCGCGCCGGTGCCATGGGATATGTGATGAAACAGGAACCGGCCAAAACGGTGAAAGTAGCCATCCGCAAAGTGTTGGGCGGCGACCTTCATTTAAGCGACAAAATGTCGGGCGTCATGCTTTCGAAATTCATGCGCGGCGGGCGCGGCGAGCCGCCCGTCTCCGCCATCGAAACTCTTAGCGACCGCGAACTGGAAGTTTTCCGCATGTTGGGCCAGGGCAAAACCACCCGACATATTGCCGAAGAACTCAACCTCACCATCGCCACCATCAATTCGTTTCGCAATCGCATCAAAGAAAAATTGAATCTGAAAAATTCCTCCGAACTGATTTTGCACGCCGTCCAGTGGGTTCGCGAAGGTATTTCCAAAAACGAATAAGCGAGCCAAGTGGAAAATAAATTCCTTAAGTCCAAAGGGAAGCCCGTAAGTTTTATCGTCCGCCGTCAGGACGAAGCGGCTGGGCCTTCTTCAATCCCACTTCCTGCGCGATGTCGTCAAACTCTTCGTGCGTGACCGTCTCAATTTGTTTGCCGCGCGCCTTGAGTTTCTCATTGATCTTGATGGCCTTCTCGGTCATCTGCTCGTGCGTTTCCTGCGAGCCGCCGACGAGCGCAAAATTCGGGCCGGTGGTCAGCCGCTTATGGCCGTCAGAATCGAGTCCGATGCCCAGTATCAACGCGCGCGGAATTTTCTTTTTAGAAACGTTCAACATCAATTCAGATTAAAGCCTGCGCCCGATCCGGTCAAGCCGTTGGCGCAAAGACAAATTGTTGCTTTGCAGAAAACTTCTCATTAACACTCGGCTTCAGCCGGGTGCGAAAGATGCGTGAAGAAAAAAACCGTTTAAACGGTCTTTTCTTTGGCGCGTTCGTGGTTCACCGCGTTAAAACGCGGTGTTAATGAAATGATTTCTACAAAGCAACAAATTGTTTTCTCCTCGACAAAATAATTTGAACCGGCAGCTTTGATTGCATCACGTCACAAAAATATAAAAAATTTCATCGCCCTGATTTTACAGCTCAATAAATATTTCCAATGAAAACCATTCGCATTTTTACATTAATCGCAATCGGTTTCTGCCTGTTCATTCATGATGTTCGCGGAGCGGAAGCGCCTTTATATAAAAATGCCAGTGCGCCTTTGGAACAGCGCGTGGACGATCTTTTTGGCCGCCTGACCCAGGATGAAAAATTGTCGCTGCTCGGCGGCACCGGTTTTACCACCCAACCCATTCCCCGCCTCGGCGTGCCCGCGATGGCCATGGCCGATGCCGGTCAGGGCGTGCGCGGCGGCGCTCAAAGCACGATGGGTCCGGCCACGGCCTTTCCCGCCGGCGTGTTGATGGCTTCGACGTGGGACACAAATTTAATCTGGCAAATCGGAAATGCCATCGGCGAGGAAGCGCGCAACAAAGGCACCGGCGTGCAAATTCTACTTGGTCCCGCAGTGAACATTCACCGCACACCGCTGGGCGGACGCAATGGCGAGTATTTCACCGAAGACCCGTTTCTCGATGCGCGGATAGCCGTCGCTTACATTCAAGGGATGCAACGCGCCGGCATTTCCGCGTGCCTCAAGCATTTTGCCTGCAACAATCAGGAGACCGACCGCATGGACGTGAATGCAACGGTCAGCGAACGCGCCTTGCGGGAAATTTATTTACCGGCATTCAAGGCGGGCGTCCAAGAAGGCAAAGTCGGCGCGGTCATGAGTTCTTACAATAAAATTAACGGCCTGCACGCCACCGCCAATCCTTATCTACTGACTGAAATTTTGAAAAAGGAATGGGGCTTTGACGGCCTGGTCATGTCCGACTGGGGCGCGGTGCATGAAACGCAGGTGGTGCAAGCCGGAAACGATTTGGAAATGCCCACCGGCGAATTCATGAGCGTGCCGAAACTTAAAGCTGCGCTCGCCGACGGCAGTGTCACGCAAGCGGCAGTGGATGATTCGGTTCATCGTATTTTACGCACCATCATCCGGGTTGGCCTGCTTAACGGTCCGATGCATCCCGATGCCAGCTTCGTTAATTCACCGGCGCACGCGCAACTCGCCCTTGAAGCTGCGGAGAAAGGAATCGTTCTCCTTAAGAATCAGCAGAACGTGCTGCCTTTGGATAGCCATGATATAAGATCAATCGCCGTTATCGGCAACGCGAATAACTTGCAAATAGACGCGTTGGGCAGCCCGGAAGTCCGCCCGTTGCATACCGTAGAATTGCTGGATGGAATTAAAGATAGAGCTGGTCGCGCCATTACGATTCGCTATGCCGCCGATGAAACGGAAGGAGAACCAGTGCCTCTTTCTGTAGTCGCGCCACCCGACGGAACTGCCGCGCACGGATTCAAGGCAGAGTATTTCAAAAATAAAGATTTAACCGGCCAACCCGCATTGGTTCGCGTGGATAATGCCATTGACCTTCAAAATCCCGATTTGCCCGTGCCCGGATTTCCGGCGATTGATTTCAGCGTGCGCTGGTCGGCCAGGCTTACTGCGCCTGTCAGTGGCCAATATATTTTCACCTTCACCGGCGACGACGGCTTCCGTGTTTTTGTGGATGGGAAAACTTTGATAGATCATTGGGTCAACGGCCCGGCCACACCCGTCACCGGCGAAATCGAATTGCAGGCGGGAAAAACCTACGCTCTGCGCATCGAATACTTTCAGGCCGGCGGCAGTTATCTGGCGCAACTTGACTGGCAACCGCCCGGCCAAACACTTTATGCCGCCGCCATTGCCGCCGCAAAAAATTCCGATGTCGCCATCGTTTGCGTTTCCACGCGCCGCATGGAAGGCGAAGGCCATGACCGGCCTTCCATGGATTTGCCCGGCAACCAATCCGCCTTGATCCGCGCCGTCGCTGCCGCAAATAAAAAAACCATTGTAGTGTTAAACAATGGCACGCCCGTCACCATGAAAGATTGGTTGGATGATGTGCCGTCCGTCATGGAAGCATGGTTGCCGGGACAAGAAGGCGGAACGGCGCTCGCCGCCATTTTGTTTGGCGACGTGAATCCCTCCGGCAAACTTCCCGATACTTTGGCCGTCAATCGCGACGATTATCCCGATGCGAATAACTACCCCGGCAAAAATCTTCAAGTTAATTATGCCGAAGGTATTTATGTAGGCTATCGCCACTTTGACAAGAACGACATTCAACCCTTGTTTCCGTTTGGTTACGGATTATCTTACACTACTTTTAGCTATAAAAATCTTCAACTTTCAAATACTCAACTCGCGGCAGATGGAAGCGTCACTGCGAGCGTGGATATTACTAACACCGGCAAACGCGCAGGCGAAGAAGTGGCCGAACTATATATCCACGATCTGCATCCCAGAATTGACAAACCGGTGCGCGAACTTAAAGGCTTTTCCAAAATAGCGTTGCAACCGGGCGAGACGAAAACCGTTCAATTCAAGATTACTCCACGCGATCTGGCTTACTTCGACACTTCCGGCCATCAATGGAAAGCGGACGCCGGCGATTATGAAATCGAAATTGGCGCATCCTCCCGCGACATCCGGCAGAAAGCGACGCTAAAATTGAACGCAGATTTTAGCGACAAGAATTTGTAACCCCCGGTCATCAAACGCTTGCGCCCGTCAGAATCAAGGCCGACGCCAAGCCACTGCCTAGGGAATTTTCTTTTTGGATACGTTCGACATTAATCCAGCCTAAAGCCAGCGTCCAACCCGGTCAAGCCGCTGGCGCAAGGTTCGCCAGTTAAAACCAATTCAGGAAATTAAGAACGAGACTATCTGGCGGAGCAAATTTACGAATTTCATCCCGGAATTCTTTCTTCCGCGCTTGAAACAATCGTAACGTTGTCACTTTTCCATCACCGCTTGAATAAATTCTTAAGAATTTAAGATTAAGCAGTCTGTGTTTTCGCACTTTTGCAATATCTGACCACCGGACAAACCTTCGGAATCCCCAACTTGAACTCGCATAAATTCCATCGGACGAAAATCCCACAGGTTTCGTTATGACATAAAGTAGCGAGGTTATAATTACGGCGAGCAAAAGAAGAAAAGGCATTCCACTTTTAATTGCGCGGAAATATCTTGGCAAATCATTATGGCCAAATAATAAAAAGCCTACAATGACACTGATTGAACAGCCTCCAACAAAAATGAAGAGAAATAATGAAATAATAGATACGCTGAATCGTTTTACATCGGATGGAAATTCATTTGTCATGTTGGTTGAATTTGTGATTCTACCATTTTTAAGTCAACCACGAACTGTTAATTGCTTTCCATTGTCGGAGGAATTTGTTTTCAACAGGAATGGCGCGGCGGTTTTTGCCCATTCGCGCGGGGCGGGATAATTGGTTGCGCCACTTGCAAAACAGCTTTGCAGCATGGCGGTGTTGATGATGCCGGGATTGAGCGACGCAGCGGCCATGCCCGGCGGCAATTCCTGCGCGAGCGATTGCGTGAGTCCTTCAATCGCCCACTTCGTCGCGCAATACGGCGCAACTTCCGCGTCCGTCGAGCGTCCCCAGCCGGAACTGAAATTCACGATCACGCCCCTGCCCTGTTGGATCATCGCGGGCGCAAAATGGCGGATGACGTTGGCGACGCCTTTGATGTTCACGTCAATCACGTCGGAAAATTCCTGCGCCGGAACTTCCCAAAGCGGCGCGTTGCGATTGATGAGCGCGGCATTGTTGAGTAGCAAATCCGGCGCGGCGTGTGAAGCTAAAATTCTTTTAGCCCACGCGGCGACTTGCGAATCGTCGGCGACGTGGACGACGGAAAAATCGTTGGGCGCAGGAAATTGTTTCTGCAACTGCGCGATCTCTTTTTCCGAGCGTCCGCAGCCGATGACAATGTGACCGAGCCGGATGAATTCTTCTGTCAACGCACGGCCGAGTCCGCGCGAGACACCAGTGATTAAAATTGTTTTCGGCATAAACCTGTCCGCAGATTACACAGATTTTCGCGGATTTATCTTTAATCTGCGTTCATCCGCGAAATCTGCGGATGATTTAGTCACGTGGATTGAATTTGGATTCGCGTTTCAATTGCTCCCACAATTTTTTCTCCGTGTCGGAAATTTTTACGGGCACAACAATTTTCGTGACGACCATCAAATCACCGGACGGCGGCAGGCCGCGTCCGCGCACACGCAGCTTTTGTCCGCTTTGCGTTCCGGCGGGAATTTTTATGTTCACGCGGGCGGTCAAAGTGGGCACGGAAATTTCCGCGCCGAGCGCAACTTCCCACGGCGCGAGGTCGAGTTCATAAATCAAATTGTGGCCGTCCACTTCAAAGTCGGGATGCTTCGCGAGGCGCACGCGCAAATAAAGATCGCCCGCCGCGCCGCCGCCGCTGCCGGACTCGCCGCGCCCGGCGAGGCGCAATTTTTGTCCCTCGGTCACGCCGGCGGGAATTTTGACCTGAAATGTTTCCGCCTTCATCGTGCGGCCCACGGGACGGCGCACGTTGACTTCGCGCACGGAACCGCTCATGGCTTCTTCGAGCGAAACCATGATGTCGCCTTCAATGTCGTTGCCGCGCTCGGCCAATTCTTCCTGCGAAAAATTACCGCGCTGTCCAAACCCGCCGCCGCGCGCGCGCGCACCAAAAATCTGCTCGAAGAAATCGCTGAAGCCGGTTCCGCCAAAGTGCGTTTCAAAATCCTCGGCGTTCATCGTTTGGCCGCCGCGAAAAGTCTGGCCGCCGCCGAAGTTTCCGTAGCCGGGCGGCGGACGGAATTCCGCGCCTTGTTTCCAATTCGCGCCAAGCTCGTCGTATTTTTTGCGCTTGGCCGCGTCGCTCAAGACTTCGTAAGCCTCGTTGATCTCCTTGAATTTTTCCTCGGACTTTTTTTTGTCTTTGGCCACGTCGGGATGATGCTGGCGCGCGAGTTTGCGGAAGGCTTTCTTCATCTCGTCCGCGCTGGCCGTGCGCGGCACGCCGAGGCTGGCGTAATAATCTTTGTATTGAACGGGCATTTTTCGTAGTTGCAGGTTGCAAGTTGAAAGTTACAAGTTCGCCGACAAATTGAAAATGCAAACTTGGAATTTTTACGGCGTTTTCGAAAACAATCTCCGCGAGGCGCGAAAATTTGCACGCCAGGCGCGCGCGTTCCCTGCCATTATTTCTTCTTCGTGTTGTCCACGCTGATCCAGTGCGTGCCGCTCCTATCGCCTTCGCGCCGCCAGATGCGCAAAAGAATCCGGTCGCCTTTGGCCTGATTGCAAAGTCGCAGCGCGCTGTCCGCGTCTATTACCGGATGACGGTCAATTCCCACGATGACGTCATTTTTCTCCAGACCGGCGTCGGCGGAATTTGAATCGTCGGCCACGTCGGTCACAATCGCGCCGTGAATGTTGTCGGGAATTTGCAATTGCTGCCGCGCGTCGGCATCCAGATCATCCACCGTCACGCCGTCGAGCGCGTCGCTGGTTGAGTTGCCCGCGCTTTGGTCATTTTGATTTTGCGAATTGCCACCGGACACTTGCGGCAATTCTCCGAGCTTGATGGAAATGGTTTTCGGCTGGCCGTTGCGAATAATTTTTAACGTCGCCGTGCTGCCTGGCGCGCAATCCGAGACAGCCAGTTGCAAACTGTGTCCGTCCTCAATCGCTTTGCCGTTGAAGGCAATAATCGCGTCGCCGGACTTGACGCCGGCTTTGGCGGCGGGACCTTTGGGCATCACATCGTCCACCAGCGCGCCGTTTTGATTTGGCAAATTAAAATCTTTGGCGAAATCGCCGCTGATGTCCTGCAAGCTGATGCCGAGATAACCGCGCGTGATTTTTCCGCCGCTGATGAGCCGTTCCATGACGTAACGCGCCATATTGATGGGCACGGCAAATCCGACGCCTTCGCTGCCGCCGCTGCGCGTGGCGATCCAGGTATTGATACCGATGAGCCGGCCTTCCGCATCCACGAGCGCGCCGCCGGAATTGCCCGGATTGATAGCGGCGTCCGTCTGGATAAAATCTTCATAACCATTGGCGCCGTTGACGCCATAGCCGTGACGTCCCAATCCGCTGACAATTCCCATCGTGACGGTCTGGCCGACGCCAAAAGGATTGCCGATGGCGAGAACCACGTCGCCGATTTCCAACTGGTCGCTGTCGGCCAGCGTGATGGCGGGCAATTTTTTCGCGTCAATTTTCAAAACCGCCACGTCGGTTTGCGGATCGGTGCCGATGACTTTGGCCGTGTATTCGGTCTTATCATTGTTCGCGATGGCCACCTTGACTTCATCCGCGCCGCTGACGACATGGTTGGCCGTCAAAATATAGCCGTCCGGTGAAATGATGACGCCCGAACCCAGGCTTTCTTCGCGGCGCGTTCGTGGTTGGTCATCAGATTGTCCACGGTCGCCGAAAAATTGCCGGAAAAACGGATCGTTCATGAACGGATTGCGCATCGGTTGCTCATGGATGATGCGCGTGGAATAGATGTTCACCACGCTGGGCGCGGCTTTTTTGACGACGGGCGCGAAGCTGGTGACGGCTCCGGCTTCGCGATGAACCGGCGCGGTGGAAACATTGATATTGGGCGCCACTTCCCTGGCCCAAAGTGTGAAATGAAAAATGACGGTGATCAGCAGCGCGCCGCCAATGGCCGACAAAAATCCCGTAAGAAATTTTGAACTTTTATTCATACCTTCGGAACAATGGACATTGCGCCGGGGCAAATGTTCAAAATGGACAGATCAGTTCGTTTGGGATTGCGACTGATATTTTTGGATGTCGCTCTGCTTGATGGTCTCGATCTTCGCGCCTCTTTTCATTTCCGCCGCCGAGGGCACTTTGATGATGTCACTGGTCAACGGCGCGTTGGCAGTTGGCGGAGGGCCTGCCTGCGTATCCAGCAAATCCATGTCAAAAATCAAAACCGCATTCGGCGGAATGCTGCCGCGCCCGCGTTCGCCGTAGGCGAGGTCCGATGGAATGAACACTTCCCATTTGGAACCGACCTTCATGTGCGTCAATGCTTCCGTCCAGCCGGGAATGACGTGATTGGCCTGAATCTCCAGCGGATGACCGGTGCGTTCCGAACTGTCGAATTCCTTGCCGCCAATGAACGTGCCGCGATAATCCACTTTCACCATCGAGCTGGAATCGGGCGTCGCGCCGTTTCCTTCCTTCAAAACTTTATATTGCAAACCGTCCGGCAACGTGACCACGCCCTTCTGCAATTTATTCGCGGCCAAAAACGCCGCGCCTTCCGTCTTGTTTTTCACGCCTTCTTGCGCGCGCATTTCCCGCTGCTTCATCGTGACCGTTTTTTGCAGGTCAGCCAATTCTGTGTGCATTTGCGGGTCGGTCAATAAGGTCGGCCCGCCCGCTTCTTCAGCTTTAAGGCCGCGCCAGACCAAATCCAAATCCACGTCCACGCCCTGCTCTTTCCAATTGGAACCGAGCATCATGCCCACCGCATAACTTTCACGCGCGCGGTCGCCGCTCAAAACATTTGTGTCATCCGCCAAAACCAAAGTGCTGGCCGTCAAAGAAAAAATTGCCGTTAAAAAAATAGTTTTCATAGAATGTCGAACGAAGAGTGTGAAGCGCGCCGGAAGAAATTGCAATCCGTTTTTACTGGATTCTCTTTCAAAAAATAATGGCAGCTATTTTGTTTCAATTTCGAATCAACTCTTTGCTCTGTAGAAATCATTTCATTAACACCGCCTTTTAACGCGGTGAACCAATGAACGCGCCCAAGAAAAAACCGTTTAAACGGTTTTTTTCTTCGCGCACCTTTTGCACCCGGCTGAAGCCGGGTGTTAATGAGAAGTTTTCTACCAAGCATCAACTCTTCCGAAAAATCTTGCTCCGGCGCGCGTTTAACGGCTAATCAAACTCATGCCGCAATCGCCTGACGCGCCGTCCCCCAACCAAATTCCCCTCGTCGTGGATTTGGACGGCACGCTCATCCAGACCGATCTGCTCTGGGAATCGCTTGCGCGTTTGCTCCGCCGGAATCCCTTCTGGCTTTTTCCCATCCTGTTTTGGTGGACGCGCGGACGCGCCGTTTTGAAACGCCATCTCGCCCATCATGTCACCATTGATCCCGCCGCCCTGCCCTACAATGAAAAATTTATCGCGTGGCTGCGCGAACAAAAATCCGCCGGACGAAAATTGATTCTCGCCACCGCGTCCGATCAAAAACTTGTTTTACCCGTCGCCAATCACGTCGGCCTTTTCGACGAAGTTCTTGCCAGCGACGGCAAAACGAATTTACGCAGCGAAAATAAATTGAGAGCGCTCGTAGAAAAATTCGGCGAACGCGGGTTTGATTACGCTGGAAATTCCTCCGCCGATTTTGCCGTCTGGCGCGGCTCGCGCGAAGCCATCGTCGTCAATGCGAGCCAAACCGTTTTGAAAAAAGCCGCGCAATGCGCCAAACTCGGCCCGACGTTCACGGAAACTTATTTTCCATTTCAAATCACCAAAAGATTTCTTGGCGAATTTTTCATCCGCAGCGGTTATCTCGTCGCCATTCTCGCCGGACTTTTGCTCGCCGCCGCGTTTCCTAAAATCGGCCTCGCCGGTTTTGCGTGGATTGCGCCCGCGCTGATTCTTTTTGCCGCGCGCGGAAAAAATTCTGGCGATGCGTTTCGCGTCGGTTACGTCGCCGGAATTTCCTTCTGGCTCGCGTCACTTTATTGGCTGCTCCTGATTCCCGTCGCCGGTTATCCGATTCTCGGCTGGATTGCGTTGAGCGCGTTCATGGCGATTTATTTTGGAATTTGGACGTGGCTGCTCGCCGGAAAAATTGGCGAAGGAAATTGGGCGCGACGAAACCTTTGGTCACTGATTGGCGCGGCCATTTGGGTCGCGCTGGAAATTTTTCGCGCGCATTTTCTCGGCGGTTTTCCGTGGAACCTGCTCGGCGACTCGCAATTCAAAATAATTCCGCTTATCCAAATCGCGTCGCTCACGGGCATTTATGGGCTGTCGTTTTTGGTCGTCTGGTTTTCGCTATGTTTGTTCTCGGCAACACGCATGATTTTTTCCAAACCCAATTCGCGTTACGCGTGGCAAACGGAAATTTTCCTGCCGCTGTTCGTCATCGCCGGAATTTTTATGTTTGGCCTGGCAAAATTGCGCGAGCCAGTTTTGCCCGGTTCAATTTTGCGCGTCACTTTGATCCAGCCGAGCGTTCCGCAAAATATGATTTGGGATGAAAACGCAAACGCCAGCCGCTTCCAGCAATTGCTTCAACTTTCGGAAAGCGCGCTCACGAACCAAACCGATCTTTTGGTCTGGCCGGAATCCGCGCTGCCGGAATTTAATGACGCCAGCTACCTCGCCATTTCGCAGTTGGTTCGCGCGCACGACATTTGGATGATTTTCAATGCCGACGATGTTTTGCCAAAAACCAATCCGACACCCGGCGACCAATATGATTATTTTAACTCCGCCTTTCTTTTTAATCCGCGCGGCGAATTTGTGAAAGTCTATCACAAACGCGACCTCGTCATTTTCGGCGAATACATTCCGCTCGTGCGCTGGCTGCCGTTTGTGAAATGGTTCACGCCCATCACTGGCGGCTACGCAGCGGGAAATGCGCCGGTGCAATTTGAAATGGCCAACCTGAAAATCAACGCCGCGCCGCTGATTTGCTTTGAAGATATGTTTCCGCGAACCGCGCGCGCTTCCGTCAAAAGCGACACGGATTTTCTCATCAACCTGACCAATGACGGCTGGTTTGGCAAAGGCGCGGAACAATGGCAGCAGGCCGCCGCCGCGATTTTTCGCGCGGTGGAAAATGGCGTGCCCCTCGTGCGCTGCTGCAACAACGGCGTGACCTGCTGGATTGATGCAAACGGTCGAGTCCGCGAAATTTTTCGCGATGCAAATGGAACCATTTATGGCGTCGGCGCGATGACGTTTGAACTACCGTTGCCGGATGAAAAAGCCGCGCCGACATTTTACAATCGCCACGGCGATTGGTTTGGGTGGAGTTGCGTGATTCTGGCGGCGGCGATTGCGATTCGGCGAATTTTTGCACGCGGGAAATAGGTGCGATATTTCCGATTCCATATTTTTTGGCTGCACGAAACGTAAAATATTCTAGGCTAATGAAAAAGATTGAAATAGAGTCGAATTTATGCAAAAAATCGCCGAACTGTTTTCACCAGAATAACAGGTTAGGCCACGAAACACACGACATCTATTATGAGAATCGCAACATTGAGTTTATTTCTTATCCTATTCGTTTCGGCTTGCTCCCACAAAGCAGGGAACACTGCTACCAGCAGCACGACTACCGGCACGCCACAGTTTTCGATTGCCGCGAGCGATGTTTCCACCGCGTCTATTCAGATTGCCACGAACACGCCAAATTTGGTTGCGGCGCATAAGACAGCCGTGGTTGATGTTCAGTTTTCCATCAAGGCAGCCGCCGATTTCCAGAAGTTTACGCAGGAGCATTTGCACCAGAAGATTCAGATTTTAGTCGGCTCGAAAGTTGTGCTCCAGCCAGTTGTGGAGTCGGTGATTTCTTCAGGAGAGCTTGAGTTGCCATTTTCGACGCCTGAAGAGGCACAAGCAGTTGCCGATACTTTGAACAAGAGATAAAGACGAATCGTGGCCTAACACCGCGCTGGAGCCAACGGCCACCGCGCCTTGCGTTTCGTTTAATCACTTCAACAACGCCTCGGCATGTTTCCTGGCCGCATCAGTTTGACCGCCCAACATTCGCGCCAGTTCCGTCACGCGCTCTTTTTGGGTCAACAAGGCGATTTCTGAAATCGTGCGGCCATTTTTGATTTGCTTGGTCACGACGTAATGCGCGTCCGCCGGCGCGGCGACTTGCGGCAAATGCGTGATGCACAAAACCTGACGGTTCGCCGCAATCTGTTTCATTTTTTCGCCGACAGCGTTGGCCGTTTCGCCACCGACGTTCGCATCCACTTCGTCGAAAATTAAAACTGGAATTTCATCTTCCGCCGCCAAAACCGTTTTCAACGCCAACATCACGCGCGCCATTTCGCCGCTGGACGCAATCGCACGCAACGGTTTGGCCGGCTCGCCCAAATTCGGCGTGAATTGAAACTCAATTTCGTCCAGGCCGGATTGCTTGATTGTAGGAGACGACGTAAGGAGTCTCTGACTTTCTTTTAATTTGAGACTCGTCACCTCGTCTCCTACAAAATCAGTTTTTATCGCCACATCAAATTTGCTTTGCTTGAAACCCAAGTCGGCAAGTTGTTTGCCCACGGCTTTGGCCAGTTGGGGAATTATTTTTTTGCGCGCGGCAGAAAGTTTTTTTCCGGCAGCCAGAATTTCCGCGTCCGCTTTTTCCAGCGCGGAATTGATTCGCGCGAGTTCCGCGTCGCGCGATTCAAGCGATTGCAATTTGATTTTCGCCTCGTCGCCAAACGCCATGACTTCCGCGAGCGACGCGCCGTATTTTCGTTTCAGCGAATGAATCAAATTCAACCGCTCTTCCAATTCCAAAAGCCGCGCCGGATCAATGTCCGCTTTTTCCGCGTAGCGCGAAAGTTCCGTTTGCAATTCGCGCAACGCCGAATTCATTTGCGAATGTGATTCCACCAGATTTGCCGCGCCGGAATCCACGCGCGAAAGTTCCGCCAGCGTCCGGCCAACGGCGCCGGATTGCGCGAACAGCGAATTTTCATTTTCGCTCAAAACGTCCAGGGCAGTCTGGCTCAACTGCAAAAGTTTGGCGGCGTTGCTGGCGCGACTGAACTTTTCTTCCACTTGCGCTTCTTCGTCCGACTGGAAACGCGCGGCGGAAATTTCCTGGACTTGAAAGCGCAGCAAATCCAGTTGTTGCGCATAAGTTTTTTCGTCCACGATCAGCGCGGATTTTTCTTTTTCCAAACCGGCGCGCCGGCCAAAAAGTTTGGAAAAATGTTCCCGCTCATTTTCCAGCCTGCCGAATCGGTCGAGAATCAAAAGTTGTTTCGCCGGATTGAGCAGCGATTGATGATCGTGCGGGCCGTGAATATCCACGAGCGATTCGCCGATTCTGGCAAGGACGCTCAAGGTGGTCGGCGAGCCGTTGACAAACTGGCGGTTGGTTCCCGCGCTGGTAAAAATGCGCTTGAGCACCAGTTGATTTTCCTCGCACGGTTCCAAGCCGTTTTCGTCCAAAAAATGTGCGAGCCATTTTAATTTCGCCATGTCGAACACAGCTTCAACCGAACAATTTTCCTCGCCGCTGCGAATCAAAGTGCGATCCGCGCGTTCGCCCAAAACAAGATTCAACGCGCCAATGATGATGGATTTGCCCGCGCCGGTTTCGCCGGTGATGACGTTGCAACCCGGCTGAAGTTCCAGCGTGAGGTCGGTCACGAGGGCGAGGTTTTTGATGCGCAACGTCGTCAACATTTGAAGCCACAGATAAACACAGATGAACACAGATGCAAAAACGAAAAAGCATTTTCATTCGCCGAATTTTGCGGTTCTGTTAATTTGAGACGCGCATGGCGTTTGAATTTACATTTCTGGGCACGGGCACTTCCCAGGGCGTGCCGGTCATCGGCAAGGAATATCCGCCGGAATTTCTGGCAAACCCAAAAAACTGGCGCACGCGGCCTTCGGTTTATGTGGCGACGGAAAAAGTAAAACTGATTGTGGACACGACGCCGGAATTTCGCATGCAATGCTTGCGCGAAAAAATTTCCTGGCTCGACGCGGTGATTTTTACGCATGCGCACGCGGATCATGTCATGGGTCTGGACGATTGCCGCCGCTTCTGCGATCTGCGCGGCGGCGCGCTGCCGGTTTATGCAAACGCGGAAACGATGAATTCGCTCAAGCGCGTTTTTCTTTACGCATTCGACGGCCGTCCGATTCCAAAAGGCTATTTTCATCCCGAACCGCACATCATTGATGCGCCGTTCACGCTCGGCGATCTGGAAATCATTCCCCTGCCCTTGCCGCACGGCGCGATGACCACGAACGGTTTTCTGTTTGTGCAAAATGGAAAAAAGCGGCTGGCGTATTTGAGCGACTGCAAGGAAGTTCCCGAAGCGGCGATGGAAAAAATTCGCGGGGTGGAAATCACCGTGCTCGATGCGTTGCGTCCGAAATTGCATCCGACCCACATGTGTCTGGACGAAGCGTTGACGGCGGCGCGGCGCATCCGGTCGCCGCGCACTTATTTCACGCATCTCACGCACGATTACGATCATGACCAGGCGCAGGCGGAATTGCCGGAAGGAATCTGGTTCGCTTACGACGGCCTGAAAGTGATCGCCGAAAGGTGATGGCCGAAATAATTTTGACGACAAGACACGTTGCCGAAGTTTCCCTAAAATGTTTTATGAAAAAAATTTATCTCCTCTGGTCGTTGGTGGCGGCGTTGCTGCCGTTTTCCCAATCGTTCGCGCAATCGAATGATGGCAGTGAAAAATTTGTTCCGCCAACCTCGCCGGAAATGCCGCCGTTGAAAAGTCACGATACGCCCGCGTATCGCGCCGCGAAACATTTTCAGCATGGCGTCAATCTTGGCGATTATCTGGAAGCGTGGCCGCGCCGCAGTTGGGGCGTGAATGTGAAGCCGTCCGAATATGCGGAGATGAAAAAACAAGGCTTCGATCATGTTCGCGTGCCGATTGGCTGGCAGCATTATGCGGGCACCGCGCCGGATTTTTTGATTTCAACGCAAATTTTTGCGACGGTGGATTCCGTCGTCAGCAACGCCCTGGCCAATCAACTCGCCGTCATCATCAACATCCATCATTTTGACGAACTGGATCACGATCCGGCGGCGGCCACGCCGGAATTTCTTGCGCTCTGGAAACAGATCGCCGCGCATTATAAAAATTATCCGCCGCCACTCGCGTTTGAATTGGACAATGAGCCGCACGAAAACGCGACGACGAAGTTGATGAATCCCATTTATGCGCAGGCGATTTCCGAAATTCGGCAGACCAATCCGCAACGAACCCTTTTTGTCGAGCCGGGAAATTGGGGCGGCATTGACGGATTGAAAAATCTCGTTTTGCCGCCGGACGATAACCTCATTGTTTCCATCCATTGTTACGAGCCGTTTTTTTTCACGCACCAAGGCGCAAGTTGGGCAGGCGCGGACGTGCAAAAAATCACTGGCATTAAATTTCCCGGGCCGCCCGCGCAGCCGTTTGAAATCAGCTCCAATCTGGACGTGAAAAATTATGTGCGCGCGCGGATTGAAAAATATAACACGCTGCCGGCGGCAAAAAATCCGAGCGGGCCGATTGCTTTTGCCGGCAAATTAAAATACGCGCACGATTGGTCGGAATTTTACGGCCGCCCGGTCCACCTCGGCGAATTTGGCGCTTACGTCAAAGCCGATCCGCAGTCGCGCGCGAATTTTTATTCGGCGATGCGCCGGACGGCCGAGCGCGATGACATCGGCTGGTGCCTCTGGGATTGGAGCGCGAATTTCCGTTATTGGGACAAAAAAAATAATCGCGCGATGCCCGGAATGCATGCAGCGCTTTTTGGCGAAGCCAATTCAAATTGAACCGTTGCAAAAATAACAGGTCAAATCACGGATGAATTTTTTCCGATTCGCATGTTTTTTCTGCGCGCTGACGCCGTGGCTCGCGCGCGCTGGCGGCAATGAAGTGGTGGTGATCTATAATACGCGCGTGCCGGAATCCAAGATGGTGGCCGAGCATTACGCGCAGGTTCGCGACGTGCCCAAAAAACAAATCTTTGGTTTTGCGCTCACGCCCAATGAAATAATGTCGCGCCCGGAATTTCACGATTCGTTGCAGGAACCGCTTTTCAAAAAACTGGAGTCAAGCGGGCTTTGGAAAGTGAAAACCACTTTTTATCCGGGAACGAATGATCAGCCGGATCGCGCCGTCCAAAAAGTGGTCTCGTCAAAAATTCGTTACGCCGTTTTGTGTTACGGCGTGCCGCTGAAAATTGCCTCGGACGCGACGATCATTGAACGAGCCGCCGAAAAAATGAAGGCGGAATTGCGCCGCAACGAAGCGTCGGTGGATTCGGAACTCGCGTGGCTGCCGTTGCTCAAAATGGAATTTCCGTTGACCGGCCCGTTTCCAAACTGGCTTTACGGCGCGACCAATTCCGATTTGCTGAATCCGACGAATGGCATTTTGCTGGTTTCGCGTTTGGACGGGCCCAGCGCGGAGATCGCGAATGGGCTGGTGGATAAAGCCGTCCAGGCCGAGCGCGACGGTTTGTGGGGGCGCGCGTATTTTGACGCGCGCGGTTTGAAAAAAGGCGACAGTTATTTTTTGGGCGATGAATGGATTCTTCAGGCGGCGCAAATTTCCAGGCATCTAGGATTTGAAACGACCGTGGACGACCAGCCGGAAACTTTTCCCGCAAGTTTTCCGATGAGCCAGATCGCCATTTATTGCGGCTGGTATGATTCAACCGTTTCCGGGCCGTTCACGCTGCCGAAAGTCGAATTCATGCCGGGCGCGTTCGCGTATCACTTGCATTCTTTCAGCGCCGCGACGATCCGCAGCGCGACGCAAAACTGGTGCGGCCCGCTGCTCGCCAAAGGCGCGACCTGCACGATGGGTTGCGTCAACGAACCTTACTTAAGCGGCACGCCCAACGTCGCGTTTTTTCTGGAAGCGTTCGGCAGCGGTTATACTTTCGGCGAAGCGGCGTGGGCGGCGCAGCCATTTTTATCCTGGCAAACCACCGTCATCGGCGATCCGCTTTATCGTCCGTTCGGAAAATCGCCGCAATTGCTTCACGCTGAATTGGCGCGCGCGCATAATCCGCTCGATGACTGGGCTTATTTGCGCCTGGCCGATATCGGCCTTGCGCGCGGCGTGAATCCGCTGGAAGTTTCCGGCCTGTTGGAAAATCTCGACGCGACGACCAACAGTTCCGTGCTCACGGAAAAACTCGCCGACCTTTATGAAGCCGAAGGCAAACCTTCCTCAGCCATCGAAACGGGCCAGCGCGCCCTGAAATTAAAGTGTTCGCCCGAACAAAAAATTCAATTGCGATTGACGCTCGGCGGTTGGTTGCAAAAACAAAACCGCGATGCCGGGGCCATTGACGACTATAAACAATTGCTGGCGGAAGCGCCCGATTATCCCGGCAAAAATTCAGTCGAAGAAAAAATGGCGGCGCTGGAACCAAAAACTGCCGGCGCCACGAACACAATCGAAAGCAAATAGTTCCTTTGACGAAGCAACATTGGATTGCATTCCCGCGAAATCTTTTGCAACTTAAGCCGAACGCAAAATGCAGCTTATTTTCAAGGCATGAAGTTTTTTTCCAATCTACGAATGACCGTGCTGTTGTTGCTTGCGCTGGCCGTCGCCGACGTTCCGGCGGAAGCGCAGAACTTTGGCCTTTCCGTTTCCAATTCGGCAAGTTCCCTGCTCGTAAGCAATTTTTTGACTTACACCATCAATCTGACCAATTTGAATTTTTCGCTGGCGGACGCCTTTGTGACGAACGGATTGCCGGCTTCCGCCGAGTTCATCAGCGCCAGTCCCGAAGGATTTTTCACGACGGATACCAACGGCGTCGTATTTGAACTGGGGCAATTCGCCTCCGGCGAAGTTGTGCAATTGACGCTCACTGTCGAACCGACCTCCGTTGGCTTCATCACCAATATGGTTGCCGTCTCGTCGCCGGACACCACCAATATAGTTTCCACGAACGTTGTAACCCAGGTCACCAATACCGTCACGCAAGCCGACCTTGCCGTGGCCCTATCCGGCCCGGCCCAAACCGTCATCACCAACGATTTTATCACTTACGAAGTGACCGCGACCAATTTGGGGCCGACGGCCGCGCCGGATGTCATGCTGACCAACACGCTTCCGCCCGGCGTGATTTTCCAAGGCGTTGCACCGGCCAACCGCACTTACACGCTGGCCAGCAGCAATTTGATTTTTAATCTCGGCACATTGACGAACAACGGTTTTGCGAATTTACAATTTTCAGTGGAGCCGACCAATGCCGGCGTCCTGACATTTTCTGCGTCAATCGGTTCGGCGGATGTGCTTGACGCAAATTCGACCAACAATTTTGCCAGCACCAACGTCGTCGTCACCAATTATTTTCCGGGAATTATAAATGTCAGCATGGCCTCGACTCAATACTTCAATCCGCAAAACGGATTGGTTGAACAATTAATTTTGTTGTCGAATGCGGGAACGAACGGCGTGGCCGCCGCGCGATTGGTCGTAAGTGGTCTGACGAATCAACTGTTCAACGCCGTCGGCACGAACAGCGGAAACCCATTCGTCTATTTTAGCGCGCCGCTGGCCGCCGGACAAAGTGCGAACTTATTATTGCAATATGTCGCGAATAATTACTTCGCCATTTCCAATTCGCAACTCAACGCCTTCGCTGTGCCTTTGCCCAATTGGACGCCGCCAACGGCAACTTCCACCAGCACGAATGTCAACATCTCGCGCATCGTCCAATTGGCGAATGGCGACATGCTGATTGAATGGCCGTCCATCACGAATCGCATTTACACCGTGGTTTATGGCAACGACGCTTCCTTTTCCAACGCCATGATCGCGCCGCCGTCCCTCAAAGCTCCGGCCAACCGGACACAATGGATTGACTATGGCCCGCCGGCCACGACCAGCGCGCCGACCAATTCCAGCGCGCGTTTTTATCGCGTATTTTTGAACCCATGATGCCGGCCTCATCATTTTATTTTATGAGAAACGTGTGCTGCCAAAATTGGTTTGCGGGATGCGTTTTCATTTTTTGTTTGGCGATGAAGGCGTCGGCGCAACCGGACATTGACGGAAATCCCGGCTCCGACGCCTTCATCAAAATTCCCGCTGACACGGACGATTGGACGCGCCATTTTCACATCGGCGCGCTCATCGGCATGAACATCAGCGCCAGCTTCAATGAAAAAGGCCCGTTCACCATTCCCGGAAAAAATCTCGCGAATGGAATTTACGACGATGGTTATGTGCGTGAAGACAACACCGGAAATGCTTTCGGCCACACCGGGTTTTTTGGCTACAACAATGCCTCACAATATGATTCATCGGCGAACACTTTGACTTTTCACAGCACGACGGGTTATTCGCTGAATGGTTCGGGCAGTTCAAAAGAAGACGGCGGCCCGTTTCCAGGTTTTGAAATGGTTTATGGCGACAATCTTTGGTATTGGAAACATGCGCGCGTCGGCTGGGAGGCGGGTTTTGGTTTGCTCCCTATCAATATCACGAGCAGTCGTTCAATTTCCGCGACGGTGAGCGAGTCATCCTTTACTTATGACACGACCGGCGTGATCATTCCTGAATCGCCGTATCAAGGCGGTTTTAACCGGCAAGGCGAACCCACCATTCCCTCCACGCATTCGGCAACGAGCACCGGCGATTCGTTCACGGGAAATATCATCAGCACGCGCACACTCGATGTCATGCTTTATACTTTAAGATTGGGTCCGACATTCTATTGGGATTTGGGCGAGCATGTCGGCATGTCGCTCGGCGCCGGGCCGGCCATTGGTTTCGTTTCCGGCGATTATAGTTACCACGAAATCATCCCAGCCACTTTGGCAAAAAACAGCGGCAGCTTCGGCGCGACCGACGTGACGTTCGGCGGTTATGTCAACGGCACCGTGCTGTATCATGTGGACGACAACGCCGATATTTTTGCGGGCGTGCAATTTATGCCGATGAGTGATGCCACTTTCAGCGGCGCCGGCCGCGAAGGTCAATTGAATCTGGGCGGACAACTTTATTTTTCCATCGGCGTCAACTGGCCGTTTTAGTCATGGCCAGTTTCTTCGACACGCACGCGCATCTGGATTATCCCGATTATGCGAATGATTTGACGGAAGTCATCGCCCGCGCGCAAGCCGCCGGAATTTCTAAAATAATTTCCATCGGCACGAATCTGGAAAGCAGCCAACGCGCCGTTCAACTGGCCGAAAAATTTCCGAATGTTTTTGCCGTCATCGGCTGGCATCCGACCGAAGCGGAAACCGCGCCGGACGATTTGCGCCCGGCGTTGCGCGCGCTGGCCAAAAATCCCAAAGTCGTCGCCATCGGCGAAACCGGCCTGGATTACCATCATTTGCCAGGCGAAAAACCGGAGTTCACTTCCGCCGATGACGCGCGTTACAAACAAAAACAGGCGGAAATTTTTCAACAGCAACTTGAAATCGCCGCCGAATTTGGCTTGAACTGCGTCATCCATCAGCGCGATTCTTTCGACGACACGCTCGCGCAACTTAAAATGTTCGCCGGAAAAGTTCGCGGCGTTTTTCATTGCTTCGGCGAAAGCGTCCCGCGCATGAAACAAGTTTTTGAGATCGGCTCCCTCGTCAGTTTCACCGGCATTGTCACTTTCAAAAACGCGCAAAATGTCCGCGATGGTGTTGCCGCCGCGCCGCTGGACAGATTCATGCTGGAAACGGATTGTCCGTATCTCGCGCCCGTGCCCTATCGCGGCCAACGCTGCGAACCGGCTTATGTGAAAGAGATTTCCGAAACCGTCGCCCGAATCAAAAATTGTTCGCCGGAAGAATTAAGTGTGGCAACTTGCAGAACGGCAAAAGAATTTTTTCCGAAATTGATATGACCAGGCAACAAATTCTCGACCTTTATTTTTTGGACGCGCGGCACAAGCTGATTGAACTCGCGGCATTTCTGGATCGCGTCGAACGCGCCGATGGCCAAGATGATTTTCGAATAAAAAGTTTTCGCGCCGCGCTCGGTGAATTGACCGGCAATAAAAAAGAAAAAACGAAAAAAGTTTTGCTCGCGTTCAGCGATCCGACGACCACGCCGATTGCCAAAGCCACGGCCAAAGGCGCAACCGGAGCATATCCAAAATAAAACGGCCACAGACGAAACACAGATTAAAAATTTCCTCATCTGTGTTTCATCTGTGAAAATCTGTGGCTAAAGAATTATGCGTTACATCGAACCCCACGCCCACATGGTCAGCCGCACGACGGATGATTACGCGGCCATGGCGTTCGCCGGTTGCGAAGTGGTTTGCGAACCCGCGTTCTGGGCGGGATTTGACCGCAGCGCGATTGAAGGATTTCACGATTATTTTTCGCAACTAACCGAACACGAACCGAAACGCGCGGCGAAATTTGGCCTGAAACATTTCTGCTGGCTTTGCATCAATTCCAAAGAAGCCGAAGATGTGAAACTTGCGGAAGAAGTCATCGCGCTCGTTCCAAAATTTCTCGACCGCGAAAATGTCTTGGGCATCGGCGAAATCGGCTTGAACAAAAATTCACGGAACGAACTGCGCGTTCTCGAAATGCAGATTGAACTCGCGGCGAAATTTGACCAGTTGATTTTAGTCCACACGCCGCATCTCGAAGACAAATTCAAAGGCACAAAATTGATTTTGGATGTTTTGAAAAATGACAAACGAATTTTGCCCGAACGGGTCATCATTGATCATGTTGAGGAGCACACGGTAGAAATGGTTTTGGACGCCGGAATGTGGGCGGGCATGACGCTTTATCCTGAAACGAAATGCACACCGGCGCGCGCGATTGACATTCTGGAAACTTACGGCGCGGAAAAAATCTGGATGAACAGCGCGTGCGATTGGGGCGTGAGCGATCCGCTGGCGGTTCCCAAAACCGCGCTGGAAATGAAACGTCGCGGGCACGTGGCGGGCGCGATTGAAAAAGTCGTTTTTGAAAATCCGAAAGCGTTTTTAAGCCAGTCGCCGAACTTCAAAATTTAATTCGCCCAAATCGTTCCCGCTGAACTGACGGGCATCCACTGATTGTTGCCGATGTATTGCAATTCCACCGCCGCGCCTTGAATGCCGCTGATGTAGCCGGCCGTTCCGGTCAGCGTTGCGGCTTGCGGCGAACTTTGCGAAACGTAAATTCCGTTGCCGAAAGCCACTGCCGCCAGTTTGCTGCCGTCCGAGGACAAAGTTATATCCGCCCAATCTTCACCAACGGGCGCATTAGTTGGTTGCGTCCAGGTCACGCCCCAATTGGCGGAAACATAAATCGCACCGTGATTGACCATCGCCGCCAGCTTGCTGCTGTCCGCCGAGGAAGCGATGGACTGCCAGTTGGCGTTGGGCGCGTTGGTTTGTTGCGTCCAATCTGCGCCGGAATCGGAAGAAGTATAAATCCCGCCGCCCACGACCACGGCGGCCAGCCGACTGCCGTCCGCTGACGAGGCGACGGCTTGCCAGTTTGCAGTCGTGGGTAATCCCGAAGTTTGTTTGGTCCAGGTCGAACCGGAATTGGCCGAAGTATAAATTTGTTTGCCGAAGATGGCGGCGACGAGATGAACGCCGTCGGACGACGAAGCGACGGATTGCCAACTCGCGGTCGTGGGCAAACCGGTGGTTCGCTTTGTCCAGGTCGAACCGGAATTAGCCGAAGTGTAAATCGTATCGCCGGAAGCCACCGCCACCAGTTTTGTGCCGTCCGCCGAGGAAGCCAGCGAAGCCCAATCCGCGCTGGACGGCGTGATGCTGACGGCTCTCCATGTGATGCCGGAATTGGTATAAATGGTGCCTCCGAAAATCGCCGCGACCCATTTTGTGCCGTCCGCCGAAGAAGCCACCGCCTGCCAGCCAATCGTGCCCGGCGTCGTGGTTAACGCCCAAGTCACACCCGAATCAGACGAGGAATAAATTGACGAACCCGAAGTCACCGCGACCAACCGGCTGCCGTCGGCAGACGACGCGACGGCTTCCCAATTGATTCCCGGCGTGCCGCCAGCCAGCGTCCACAGGGAATTTTCAAAACTCGAAAAATTGCCGAGCACAGATTGTCCGGCGTTCTGCGCAATTTTCCAACCGCTCGCGCCCGCGCCGGAAATGCGAATGATGTCGCCAATGTTCGCGCTGGCCGGCAACGTCACGGTCACAATCTGCGAATTGGTCAAAACATAGCCGGTGTCAATGATTGCCTGCAAGCTTGTGCCCGGCACAACGATCCAGCCAATCAATCCGTTGCCAAAAAAACTGCCGCGAAAAGTATTTCCGAAATTCGTAAAAGCATTCGCGCCGCTGAAAGTTTGATTGCCGTTCAAAAATGCCACGTTTCCAGAAAGCCGCGCGTCGGCCACCGTGCCGCTGGAAATTTGCGTTGCATTAAGATTGGTCAGGTTTGCGCCGTTGCCGCCGAACGCGCCGGTAAAAGTTCCGTTAAAATTATTTGCGTTGTTATTGAACGCGACCGCGCCCGAATAACTGCCGCTGATTTGCGCGGAAGGCAGTGCGCCGCTCAATTGAGTCGCCGACAGATTACCGACCAGATTGCTCGAGGCATTGGCAAAAATCGCATACGGCGCAGGCGTCAATAATTGCCGGGGACTTAATCCGTTGAAATTGTTCGACCGGCTCACGCTGACGGAAATTTGCAGCCAGCGATCCGGGCCGGTGAAAATGCCCGCGCCAAAATCCAAGGTCGTTGTGAACAGGCCGTTGTTCACCGCTGTCGCCGAATTGGTCAGCGGAACGCTGATCGCATTTCCATTGGTCACGGCATCGAAGACTTGGAATCGCAGATCGTAATTCCCCGTGGCCGGACTGCCGTCAGCAGAGAGCTGCCCCTGATACATGAACGCCGTGCCTTGCGCGCGGAGCCTTGGTGACGCGCCCAATGAGAGCAAAAGACAAAACAACCCACAGATGATTTTTCTTCGCATGACAGATACGATTATAACACGATTAAGCAACAAGCCAACCTGGAAAAAGTTGCCTTTCTTGTCGCGTAGGAGACGACGGAGGCTCAACTCAATCCCCCGGTTTTTAGTCAGAGTCTCGTTACCTCGTCTCCTACTATTGCTTCAGCCGGAAAAAGAGATTCCCGGCGGGCGGCGAATTCGTGACGCTCTTAATTGTGCCATTGTCGCCAACAATACCGCCGAAGTTGGCCCAGCCATTGGGATTGGCGAGATTGCCGCTCTGCTGCAAGACGAAACCCGTCGCAGGCGACGGCCATGAAACAATCACGTTGCTGCCTGAATGAGTGATGGTCAAAGTCGGCGTGCCGGAAGTCTGCACCACGGCGATCAAACTCCAGAAGCCGCCGGTCAAAGAATAATTGCCGCCGCTCATCGCGCCGCTGGCATCGTGCTGGCCAATCGTGCCGACGACGGAATACTGGCCGTTGCTGCTCGTGCCGCCGCCGCCCGCGATTTTATACCAGTCAATTGAGTAATTTTGCGCCTGAAGGTTGAAGGTTGAAGGCAGAAAGATGCAACAAAACAACGCAATCTTTTGGAGTGCGCGGAAATGTTTGTAGGCATCGAGGTAACGAGACTCAAATTTTGTTTTCAGGTTATTTTTCATATCGTGTTTATTTTAGGTTAGAGACTCCTGACGTCGTCTCCTACTGGTTTTGTTTGTTCGCCGAACCGGAAACCAGTTTTTCCAGCCGATCCAGCCGTGCGTTCAACTCCGTTATCTCCGTTTCCTTCTGTTGAAGCTTCTGGTTCAAGCCCTGGATCGCCGCCAGCGCGACGCCGCCTTCATCAATCGGCGCGATGTGTTTTTCATCTGTGCCGATGTTGAACGTGGAATAAAAATCCTGACCCATTGGCCCAACATGCCGCGTCGTCGGGTCTTCTTTGTAACTCCATTCGCTGATCGGCAGACGGGTGACTTTCTCAAGCATCTCGGAAGAACTTACGGTCGCGAAATCCTGTTTGACGTTGCGGTCGCTGCTGTTGTTGAACGTGCCGTTGACCGTTACGCCGGTGCTGTTGGCCAGGAGCCGCTGCGTGTTTGGTGCGGCGTTGACGCCGCCCACATACAGTCCCACAAAGCCAAAGCCAACGCTCAGGCGCGAGGTGGCACCGCCGGTGTCACTGACATG
>Ga0207933_1000021_pt1 | contig 159541 bp, 150 predicted proteins | sample NGESurdeep092012_4_FD_184488 | JGI IMG/M metagenome (GOLD analysis project Ga0207933, IMG submission 184488) | Arctic peat soil microbial communities from Barrow, Alaska - NGEE Surface sample F53-3 deep-092012 (SPAdes) | ecosystem: Environmental > Terrestrial > Soil > Wetlands > Peat ... | reverse complement strand
GGATGTCCATGAGCACGACGTCGGGGCGCGTCGATCGCGCGATGGCGACGGCGTCGAGGCCGTCGGCGGCTTCGCCCACCACCTCAAGGTCGTGAGAGGCGTCGACGAGAAAACAGAAACCCGCGCGCACCAGCGTTTGGTCGTCGACGACGAGCACGCCGATCATGACGGCCTGAGCGACGTCAGGGGAAATCTCGCGAGCACACGAAATCCTCCGTCGGGGTGAACACCCGCGAAGAACGAACCGTCGAAGAGCGCGACGCGCTCACGCATACCCACGATGCCGTGGTGCGCGCTGGCGTCATCGTCAACTTTGGGATACTTGGGCAGGACCCGTCCCCCGTCGTCGAGTACTTCGAGCACGAGGGCATCGGGCTCGTCGCGCAGTTCCACGCTCACCACTGCAGCGCCGACGTGTTTGACGACGTTCGTCAGCGCTTCTTGCACTATCCGAAAGATCGCGAGATCCGCGGACGCCGAGAGGTTCTTCACCTCCGTGCTGTTGACGTACAGCGCGATATCGACGCCCGCCGCGCGCACCTGGTCCACGAGCTGCTCCAGCGAGGCCACGCCGGGCGCGGGCGTGCGCGACGCCGGGTGGTCGCCGTCCTCACGAAGGATGCCCAGCATCCGTCGCAACTCGACGAGCGCCGTCCGGCTCGTCTCTTCGACCGCGGCCAGAGCCTTCTTCGCCTGGCCGGGGTGGTCGTCAATGACGTGACGACCCACGCCCGACTGCACGGCGATCACGCTGAGACTGTGGGCGACCACGTCGTGCAACTCTCTCGCGATCTGCAGACGCTCCTCGGCGACCGAGCGCAGCGCCCGCTCAAGCGTCTCTCGCTGACGCTGCGCGGCTTGATCCGCGAGGCCCGCGACGTACGTCCGACGAACGCGCACGCTGTCGCCGACGAACCAGGTCGCGATCGAAGCCACCAGGGCGAGCGAGCCAATGTTCTCATTGCTGTGCAGATGGACGAGCGTTGGGATCATCACCGCCAGGCACACGCCGAGAAGGGCCGGCAGGGAGCGGCGGCGTTCATAGTTTGAGGCCACCTGGTACATGGGCAGGGCGATGAAGGGTTCGGCGAAGAAGACCTGACCGGTGGCGATGACGACGACCGTCGACGCCGTGAGCACCGCGAGGGTGATCATCGGGAAACGGCGTCGAAGAGCAATGGACGCGGCGGCGGCGAGGGCGACGGTCAGGACGAGGGCGCCCGACGGTCGTGGCGCCGCGTAGGCGTGACGAAGGTGAAGTTCAGTCGTCACGATCACGAAGACGGCGATGACGTAGTCGATGTACTGGAGTTGTCGTGCCGTCACACGATGCAAGAGCGGGGGTCGAAGTCCTCGCTGGAGCGGATCAGTGGACGTCACCTTCTCGACGCTACTCATCACCCATTGCTCGCACATAGGCCCGCGGTCTCGAACGACGTACATCGCTGGGTGTACGCGACGCGGGCGTCGCGCGCCACGCCTACACCAACGGACGTACAGAAAGAAACACCTCGAGGCCGACGACATGAGTGGGTTGCGTCAAGGAGACTTCACTGTGTCGACGTACATCGACTTAACGAGACAAGGACGCGTACCGTGATCGAGGCCAAGGGTCTAACGAAGCACTACGGCAAAAAACTTGCCGTCGATCAACTCTCTTTCAACGTGACCCCCGGCGTGGTCACAGGCTTCCTCGGACCGAACGGATCGGGGAAATCGACGACGATGCGCATGATCATGGGCCTCGACGCGCCCAACGCCGGCGACGTCACGGTGAATGGTCGCCACTACCACGACCTTGCGTGGCCGCTGCACGAGGTCGGTGCGCTCCTCGAAGCCAAGGCCATCCACCCCGGACGAAGCGCGCGAAATCACCTCCTCATGCTCGCCCGAGCCAATCGCATCGCGCACCGTCGCATCGACGAGGTGCTCGAAATCGTCGGGCTCACCTCGGTCGCTACTCAGCGTGCCGGGAAGTTCTCGCTCGGCATGGGCCAGCGTCTCGGTATCGCGGCGGCGCTGCTCGGTGATCCCGAGGTTCTCCTCTTCGACGAACCGATCAACGGTCTCGATCCTGACGGGATCCGTTGGGTGCGCACGCTCTTGAAGAGCCTCGCCCAGGAAGGTCGAACCGTCTTCGTCTCGAGCCACTTGATGAGCGAGATGGCGCTCACGGCCGACGAGGTCGTCATCATCGGAAAGGGTCGCCTCATCGTGCAGACGTCCGTCGAGGAGCTACTCGCGCAGAGTTCGCGCCAGTTCGTTCGCGTCAACTCACCCGACCTCGCCACACTTCGTAGTGCCCTCGACGCCGACGGCGCCACGACAACGGCGGAAGATGACGGCTCGCTCAGCGTGCGCGGTAAGGACCACCGAGAGATCGGCGAACTCGCCGCTCGCCTGTCGATCGTGCTCTATGAACTGACCCCGCAGTCGGAGTCCCTCGAAGAGGCCTTCATGACGTTGACCGAAAGCAGCATCGAATACCACGGATCCGGGTTAACGGTTCCCGCCTCAGTACAGGAGACAGTGCAATGACCATCACCGCCCCCGCCACACTCGCACCCGAGCGCCAACTGCCCAAGGGTCACTACGCGATCACCGACCTCCTGCGTTCGGAGTGGACCAAACTGCTCAGCGTTCGTTCGACCATGTGGACGCTCGGCCTCACGATCTTCATCGGACTTGGCGTCAGCGCGATCGCCACCATCGAGACGCGCTCGCACTGGCTCTCGCAGCCTCCGCAGAGTCACGTTGGCTTCGATCCCACCAGCCTCAGTCTCACGGGGGTCTTCATTGCCCAACTCATCATTGGCGTCCTCGGCGTGATGGTGATGAGCGCGGAGTACGGCACCGGGTCGATTCGCGCGACGTTCAGCGCCGCACCGCGACGTCCCCTCGTCCTGACGGCCAAGGTCGCGGTGTTCGGCTTCGTCGCGCTCGTGGTCTCGATGGCGACAGCCTTCCTCTCGTTCTTCGTGGGTCAGGCCCTCCTCAGTGCGCCCGCCGTGCACGCGACCCTCTCCACCCCCGGCGCACTGCGTGAAGTGGCGGGCACGGGGATCTTCTTGTTCCTCATCGGACTCTTCGCGCTGTCGCTGGCGACGATTATCCGCCACACCGCCGGCGCCATCAGTACCTTCGTGGGCGTCCTCTTGGTGTTGCCCACCGTGCTGCGGGCTCTACCGAGTTCGTTGTTCAACGCCATCGACCCGTACATGCCCTCGCGAATCGGCGTGACCTTACTGTCGCTGCATCCGAACCAGACGGGCGAAACCGCGTTCTCACCGTGGGTGGGTCTCCTCGTCCTCGGTGGCTACACCGTCGTGCTCCTGATCATCGGCGGCGTGATGATGGTCCGACGCGACGCGTAAGTAGAGCCACGTCGTGACGGTGGTTCGCGGCGTCAACTACGTAACAATGTAAAGCAAACAGAATGTCGACTTCGTCGCAGCGTCAACGATTCAACGCTCTTCTGGGGGCGAACGCAACGCATTCAGTGCGACGAAGGCCACTCTCAGAAGTCTGTAAGGCCCCGCTTTGGAACGACGCACGCGACGCTCGTAGGCTTGGGGGACGTGCATGCACCCCTGACGAAGTCCTCGTTCGTTGTCGTCGTGGCTGCGGTGGTTCTCGTGGCTACCTCGGGCCTTGCCTTCCCCACGACGAGCGTCGCGCCCACGTCCGTTGGCTACGACATCAGTTTTCCCCAGTGCAGCGAAGCCATGCCACCCTCTCCCGGCTTCGGCATCGTCGGCGTGAACGCCGGCCATCCCTTTAGCGTCAACCCCTGTCTCGCGAGAGAACTGACCTGGGCGCAGGGCGCCGTCAACACCAGCGAAGCCTTCTACGCCAACGCCGACAATCCCGGCCCGGCGTACACGTCGAACTGGCCCACCAACCAACAGACGCCCAGGGTCTGCTCGGGCGCTGACTCGGTGGCCTGTTCCTACGACTACGGATGGAACGCAGCGCGCTCCGCCTTCGCCAACGCCGTCAACGCCGAACGCACCGACGGAGCGACGTCGCCCTCGGCGAGCGCCGTCGCGGCTCCGTGGTGGCTCGACGTCGAGACCGGTAACAAGTGGCAGACCATCGAACTTGGTCGAAGCGTCGCCACGGGTACGTACGACGAAGCGTCGATCGAGGGCATGATCGCGTCTTTCCAGAACATCGGCGTGACGAAGATCGGCGTCTACTCAACGACACAACAGTTCGACGTGATCAACGTGTCAACCGAGTCGTCGTTTCCTCCGGTCCCCGCGTGGATCCCCGGCTTCGGCTCGTTGGCGACCGCCGAGGTGGGCTGCGGTTCCCCGTCGTTCACCGGCGGGCGTGTGGGCCTGATCCAGTTCGGATTGAACGGCTACGACGGCGACTACCTCTGTGGTCTCTTGAGCGTGCCCGAGGTGACGTCGGTGTCGGTGGCCGATTCGGCCGCGTTCAGCGATCAACTCATCTCGTCGAACAACGCCGGCACGGTGACCTACACCCAAACGACCGGCAGCCCCCAGTTGGTCGTGAGCGCCAGCGGTCTCGTCTCGACCAACGGACCGTTGGCCATTGGCACGTACGTCGCGACGGGCACGAGCGTCGACGCCGCGGGTGACACCGGCACCTTCAGCTTGACCCTCGCGGTCGGAAAGCTGATCCAAGGTTCGCCCACGACGGCGTCGGTGAAAACCTCCGCGTCGGCGACCTTCAGCAATCAACTGAGCGTGAGTGGTAGCAACGGCACGGTGGCCTACGTCCAGACGAGTGGCACGCCACCGTTGCTCGTGAGCCCGAGCGGTGTCGTCACGACCAACGGATCGCTACCCGTCGGCACGTACGTCACCAAGGGCAGCACGAGTGACGCCAGCGGGGACGTCGGTAAGTTCACCTTCACCTTGACGGTGGGCACACTCGTCCAGCGTGCGCCCACGGCAGCGACGGTCACGACCAAGAGTTCGCCGACGTTCAGCGACCAACTCGAGGTCGGGGCCAACACGGGCGCGGTCTCCTACGTTCAGACTCGCGGCACCCCCAACCTCCTCGTGAGCGCGGGCGGTCTCGTCACGACCAGCGGACCGTTGGCCCAAGGTGCCTATCTCGCGGCCGGCACCACGAGCGACCTCTCGGGTGACGTGGGAACATTCTCGTTCCGGTTGAACGTCACGACGCCGCTGGTGGCGCCAACGGCCACCTCGATCGTCGGCCACGCCGTCGCCGGGCGAACGGTGACCCTCACGATTCACGGCACCCGCTTCTACGGCAGTCCCCGCGTCACGAGCCACGCGGGCACGACGGCTGTCGTGACTCGCGACACCGGTCGAGTATTGCTCGTTCGCGTCACGGTACGACGGCACTCGCGCAACGGCGTGTTCACCTTCACCATCACCCTGAAAGACGGCCTCACCTGCCAGATTCGCTACAACCAGCACTAGGGTGCACGACTCGTCCACCAGGATCGAATCGATTGGCGCCGCGCGACGGTGGATCGCTCGTAGCGTAACGCCTACCCCCTGAGCGACAGCGACGTGCTGCGCCCCGGAAGGCCGAGCGTCTCGGTACCCGAGTCCTTCGCACCACCTTGAGACGAATCCGCTGTAAGTTCGATGCCTCGCGGGACAGAACGTGATGAAGCGGGGAACTCGGTGACGCGTCACCACGGTGGCGGAAAATCTCCGTGTTGTGGGTCCCCGAGGTAGGAGGAGTGTTCGTGCTGAGGTTCCCATTGTCGTGTCGAGCAGGACTTATTGCTGCGCTCGTGTGCGCGTCGCTGTTCGTCGCCGTACCGAACGTGTCGGCCGCGACGTACGCCGCGACGTCGGGCGACGTGCGGGCGGTCTTCACCTACGGCGGCACGTTTCCCCAATCACGGAACCCGCGTCTGACGATCACTCGGGCCGGCAAGGTGGTTGTCGTCGCCGTCTCTTCGAAGTGGTGCGGTCGACAGTGCTGGCCGGACACGGTCTCGCCGGGTCATCCCGTGGTGCACGTGGTGCGACTTGGCCGCCGAGGACCACTCGACGTCGTGCTCGACCTCTACAGCGGCGGCGCCCACTGTTGCACGGTCGAGCAAGTCTTTGCGCCGGGCGCGTCGTCGGGACGCTACCGACAGTACGAGTACAACTTCGGCGACCCCGGCGTCAAGCTCGAGTCGCTCACCAAAGGGGCCGGTGACGTCTTTCTCAGCGCCAACGACAGTTTCGCGTACGCCTTCACCGACTTTGCCGCCTCGGGACTTCCCCTCGAGATCGTCCGTTTCTCCCATGGGGCGTTTCATAACGTGACGCGATCGTTTCCTCAGCTCATCGAGCGCGACGCCACGCAGTGGCTCCGGGCCTTCCACAGTGCCGCTGGCTCCCACTACCAGGACAGTGTGGGTGTCGCCGCCGCGTGGGCCGCCGACGAGGACATGCTCGGTCACGTCACCCGTGTCCAGGACTTTCTCCAACGCGAGGTGCGAGCGGGCCACCTGAACAGCGGCCTCCGCCCGTTCGAGCCGAGTGGTCAAAAGTTCGTCGTGGCCCTTCAGAAGTTCTTGCGCACGCACGGTTTTCAGAAGTAAGCGACGTCGCACTGCACCCCCGCGACCGTGGGCGTCGACGACGCGTGGACGCTGATCAACACACCCCGACGCCGCCGCTGCCGAGGCCGGGGCGCTTTCAAGTGTCAGTGCGGTTGACCGAGGACCAGCGGAGTGCCAAGAAGTGAATGGCCGCAGTGGTCACTCCGAAGTGTCGATGATCGCGACCGAGCAGGGTGCGCCATGAGCCACGGAGTTGGGAACACTTCCGAGCACTCGGCGAACGCCACGCATGCCGCGATTGCCAACGACGACCAGGTCGGCGTTGAGTTCGGTGGCCTTGAGGATGATGGCGTCGGCCGCGTCGCCGGAGACCGAGTGAAGCGTAGTTGTCACACCACGACTCTTGGGAAAAAAGGACAGCACCTGAAGGACGGCGTCAACCTCGTCGTCATTACCGAGGTGGCGAAACTCGGCCGGCAGATTGCCGTCGCGTATCGCGCTGGCTTCGTACGCCGTCACAATATGCAACTCACCGCCCGACATCAAGGCCATCTCGGTCGCAGCCTCAACGGCGCGGCGAGCGGTTGGCGAATCGTCTGCCCCAACTACCACAACCTTGAACACGGCGGATCCTTTCTCGAGGTTCGACCACGAAGCGTCAATCGTCTAAGCGACGAACGGTGTCGAATACCCAGACGATACACGTCGAAGCGTCGCCAGTGAATGGACAGTCCGCCTCGGCGGGGACCCTATTTGGTATGGGTCTCAGCACTGACGTGCCTCGTCTGTGTGGCGACGGTCGTGGTACCGGGTGCTCGACGCGAGGTAGCTTACGAAGCAACCCAGTCGGCCAGTGGTGCCGCACGAAGTTGCGAGGGCGCGAGGGGTCCCGCGGGCCACGCTTGAAGATCAAGCGGCGATCGCTCCACCATCGACGTGGGTTGCGGGACGTCGATCTCGATCGGAACCTTAAACGATGCCCCCACCGCCCACGGAAGGTCCGCGTCTTGCGGCGAGGCGAAACTGTTTGGCGAATACCAGTTGGCCGGATGCGAATCGTTGAAGAGTCCGATCTTCATGAACGTCACAGCGACGAGTGCGGCGCAGTAGAGGGTTGCCTCTCCCGATGAGATATTGAACTCGTGCCCGATGATGTAGTCCAGCGCCATTTCCATCACTGTGCCAAATGGGCGTCCATCGTAAGAATCAACGACCGACGCCATCACTTGATCGAGGTTTCCCGGACGACTCCAATCGAGTTGCAGGTAGTAGGCAATATCTCCGTACTGGTACTGGATCACCTGCGTCGCGGCCAGCGCGTCGCCAAGTTGCGCTCCTCCATGAAGGGCCTTTGACGGATCAGGTGACTTGACCCAAGGGTCGGCGACAATACCCGAGGGCGCCTCTTGCCACATCAACGGAGGTTCGCTGGGATCGGGTCGATTGATCATTGTGGCGTGCGAGGACATGCCTCCGGTAAACAGTTCGATCCATTGGCTTTCAGGTTTCGAACCCGAAAACAGAATCAGATCGCCAGTCTGCATGCTGGGCTCGAGATCGGCCCACGGCGTTGGCGGAATAACGGGCATCGGTGTCCTCCGGTTTCACTTGCACCGCGCGTCGTTCAGAAGTCGAGTCGGCGACATGAACGAAGTGCCAGAGTTTATCCGTTCTCGCTTAGTCTTGGGCCGAGTGGTCTCGAGGTGGTGAGGAGGCGACGTGGACACAACGACTGTTCCAATAGCTTCGCCAGACCGCGAAGTGGACGTCGTGCTGCTCTTCACCGACATTGAAGACTCGACCCCCAAGTGGGAGGCCTCATCCTCGTCGATGTCGACAGTTCTCCAATCCCACGACAACATCCTCACGAGTTCCATCGAACGCTGCGGGGGCTCGCTACTTAAGCACACGGGCGATGGTGTCATCGCGATCTTCCAGGACTCCCCCTCCGCCATTGAGGCGGCCATCGAGGCACAGCGCCGATTCCGGGACGAAGATTTCACCTCGGTCGGGGGGCTGAGGGTGCGAATGGGGATTCACGCGGGTCCAGCCCAGGAGCGCGGCGGTGACCTCTTTGGCCCAACCCTGAATCAGTGTGGCCGCGTGATGTCCGCCGCGCACGGAGGTCAGGTCATCGCGACGTCGACCGTCGCGAAAACGCTGACGGAAAACCATGCGGAATGGTGCGCGGCGTTTGCCGCGGAGTTGGTGGATCTCGGCGTCCATCGATTCAAAGGCCTCTCTAATCCTGAACGGCTGTATCAGGTGACTCATCCAGATATCGAAGATGTGTTCCCGAGCCCGAGGTCGCTCAATGCCCAACTGGGGAACCTTCCCGCCGCGCTGCCGATACTTATTGGTCGCGCTGCTCTCGTCGCGCACGTGTCGGAACTTCTTGACGAACCCCACATCGTCACGTTGACGGGTCCCGGGGGGGTTGGAAAGACAAGCATTGCGTTCCACGTTGGACGACAACTCGTTGACAGATTTCCAGATGGAGTGTGGATTGTCGATCTCTCTCACGTCGTCGATGCTCCCGGCGTCGGGACGGCGATCGCGCAAACCCTGGGGATCGCGCCTCGTTTGGGCCAAACCATCGAACAGACCCTGAGAGATGCCTTTAGCGTTCGCCGAGCACTCATCATCTTGGACAACGCGCAGCGCCCTCGGGACGGGACACGGAGCGTTCTTGATGACGTGATCGTGCGCGGATCACTGGTTCGCATTCTGGCAACGAGCTCTTCTCCGATCGGCGTTGCGGGAGAGCTGCGGGTGCGAGTGGATCCACTGGTGCGGCAACAGGATGTCGATCTTGGCAATCTCGAAAGTGCGCAGCGATGGCCGGCCTTGCAACTTTTCGTCGAGCGAGCGCGCGTCGCGTCACCGGCGTTCGAACTCACTGAGCGGAACCTTCCGTGGGCGGTTCTCATCTGCGAACGCCTTGACGGGCTCCCACTCGCACTCGAGCTCGCGGCAGCCCGAGTCGAGCTACTCACGCTCGAGCAGATAGCGTCGCGCCTGTCGCGTCGCTTCCAGTTGCTTCAGGCACCGTCGGGTCAGGAACACCGACACAAGGCACTGAGCACGACTCTCGAATGGTCCATCGAGCTTTTGAGTCCTGAAGCGAAGACGCTCTTTGCGCGACTGGGAGCGCTGGCTTCGACCTTTGACCTCGCGGCGGCCTGCGCGGTTGCTGAGCGCGATGAGTTCGACGTCGTCATTCGCCTCGGCGAACTCGCGGGCAATTCGATGCTCATTGCGGAGTCGGGGAACGATGGTGTCCACTATCGAATGCTTGAATCCCTTCGCCTCTTCGCCGAAGAACGACTCGAACAGGAGTCCTACGCCACTGAAGTTCGACGACGTCACGCCAGCCACTTCGCCGCCTGCGCCGCAGAGATGCGGAGCCTCATGTGGGGACCGCGCGGGCTGGAGATGGTCGATCGTGGACATCGAACGCTGCCGGACCTTCGACGCGCCTTCGATTTCCTCTTAACGTCTGACGTCGACGCTGCACTCAAGATCATCACTGATCTCTACGCGCTGTGGATCCTTCGTGATCTCGCGGCGGAAGGGGTCCGTTGGTTCGGCGACGTCCTCGACTTCCTTGGCGGGATTGATGCGGCGTCGCCCAACTCTGCGATGGTGGCCACGCTGGATGACGCCGGCACCTTGGCCTGGATGATTGGCGAGGAGGCGAAGGCGAATCAATACCTGAACGCGGCCATTGACATGGCCGCTCGTCTAGGTCTGGAAAGCCCGCCAAAGGCTTTGATCCGTCTGGGCGCAATGCGATTGCTGGCGGGAGATGTGGAGAATGGGCGCCGGATGTGCCGACTTGCGACCGAGCTGTCACAGCGTGGTGACGCCGAGACACAGCTCGTCGTCGAGCGCACTCTGGGTGCGGTTCTGTCGCTCTGCGGGGATCAAGAGGAGGGCGCCGCGATATGCAAACGGGCCGTCGTTCGCGCTCGTCGCTCTGACCTCTGGCTCGCGTCGGCACTGACGAACCTCGTCTGGTCGTCGTACGCGTTGGAACCCGCCGCGGCGGCCGACGCTGCGCGCGAAGCCGTCGCGGAATCGACGCGAATTGGATCGTCGTACTACCTGGGAAGTGCGTGGTCAAGCCTCGCGTTGGCTTCGTTGGAACTCGGTGACGCTGAAGCCAGCTGTCGCGCCTGGGCGGAAGCCATCCAGAACATGCTCGACGCTGGTGCCAAGAATAATGTCCTCGTGTCCCTTAGCCAAATGAGCGACGCCATGTTCAACGTTGCTCCAGAGATCGCGACGACCTTAGCCGCTGGTGCCGCGCGCCAGCCTGGCCCCGGCGCCGACGGGACCTGGCTCGAACTACGTTTCGAATCGCTCAAGAAGCGTGCGAGCCCGGAAATCGGGGCCGAACGCTTCGAGTCAGCATGGAACCAAGGCTCGAGCCTTTCGATTGACTCGCTAGTACGCTTAGCGCGCTCTTCGGTCGACGACATCTATCCCTAGTCGCAAGGAGCGAGCCGTGTTGTAGCAATTGTGCAATCGGCCACGTCTTTTGATCGAGTTCGCTCCCCGGACGACGGACGAATGTCGCCACGTCCGAGAGCGCGCTGCCTGAAGCACGGAACCCGCACACTGCGTGCGGTTTCCATTTGTTCCAACATACAGATCAGGGGACACACAAAGTTTGGTCAGGGCTACGAGTCAAGTTTCATCCGAGTTGCAGTCCAAGTTGCACCAAGGATTCATGAGACGCTTTTCCAATTTGTGAATCACGGTCAATTGGCTAGATCATGATTCAGAATTCAAAGTGGACAGGTCAACTGATGCAGGAGGTCGCGGACGGTAACGACTCGTCGTCACAATGAGTACCATGCCCACGACCCACGCAATTAAGGCGATCACATTCAGAGTGTCCACTCGCAAATACTGGAGTGACATTGGATACGCTACGCCGACGATTATCCAAGGACTGCTGAGAATCAGCGCGGCGCTGGCAACTTCGCGCCGCTTGGATATCCACAGCACTGCAAACAGTGCAAGTAGAAACACGTCAACGTAGGGCTGGCGACGAGCGATCTCATACGTCCCAGACCAATAAAATGAATTGAAGAATCCGGGATTGACGCGCGAATTGGTCTCGAAAAACAAGGTCGCGAACGTGGCGACACCAACGCTCACACTGGGTATGACCCTGCGTCGCGTGACGTACACGTCCGGGGCCAGCAGGCTGGGAAGGCCGAGACTCACCAGTATGGCGATATCCCATATGTTTGGATTGCGATGAGCGAGTTTGGCGAGTAACTCGCCCACGATCGTGAGTGTCATGCACACGCCGGCAATACGCCGCCGGTACTGCGGCCACTCAAAGACCACTACGACGCCCAGGATCCAGACCAAGTAGAACAGAGGTCCTACCGTGAGGAATGGTCCGAAGTGCGGATAAAAGAATCGTGAACTCACCACAGGTAAATCGCCCGAGATTAAGAGATACACGCCAAAAAATGCGCCCATGACGAGGCCCGGGATCGCGGCAATATCTAAAGCCTTGCCAAACATGGTTTCACTGGTAAGACCCAACCGAACACGCACTCCATACAGCGCCACACTGATCTGGTCACTGAGCGCGACACGAGGAACACGAGCTTCGGCCGCTTCTTGCAAAGTGGCGACGATCTCTTCTCCGCGTTCTTCGCGGTACGCCTTGGGATAGAACCCCAAGAGTTTCCGTGAACGACCGAGGTTCTGAGTCATGCGAATCCTCCAACGAATCGAAGTCGACGTAACGCGATGTTGGACACTTTGACGCGACGTTTGGACTCTTCGACGAGCAGTGAGCTTCCTTCGGACGTCAGTTCGTAGTAACGGCGAAGCCGTCCGCCTACGACCTCCTCCCCCACCGATTCAATGACGCCATCGAACGTCAAGCGGTCCAACATGGCGTAGAGCGTTCCCGCTTTCAGTTCCACTTCGCCCTCAGAAAGCGACGCCACGCCTTGAATAATCGCGTACCCGTGTTTCTTCCTTTCGGCCAACGTCGCCAGCACCAGAAATGTAGGTTCTCTCATCTCTTTAGTCATGTCAGCAGTATATACAGTTCAACTGTATATTACAAGAATCGATCAGTCCTCAAGGAATTTAGGTTTACAGATTAATCAAGGTGACGCCTCGCGGCGCCTCCTTGATTGTGCTTAACCGAACTCGTACGAGGTCCGTGATTGTTACTGTCGCATTGCATCCGCGACGCCATGCGATTCCGCCGAAGTTCGGATCCAACCCCACTGAAGTTCACGTGCAATTTCCACTGAATTTCAAGTGCAACGTGACACTACGAACAGCCACTCGTCGCGCCACAGGTCGAACAGACGTAGCACGAACCCGCGCGCTGCATGGCGTTACCGCACTGGTAACACATGGGCGCGTCACGCTGCTCGGAGCGACTGATCAATCCCGGCGTCTCTCGCGGTGCCGTGGGCTTCTCGTTCACGTCGATGAGTGACTGCTGGATCGGCAAGTTGATCGTGGGCGTCGCCTGCTCCGCCACGTCGAGCAACGTGGGCTGGATGCGCTCACTCGTCGAGAGCACACCGAGCTCTTCGCGCTCGAGCGAGGGTAGGTAGTCGAGCGCCAAACGACGGAAGATGTAGTCCACCAGCGACGTCGCGATCCGTAGGTCGCCGTCGTCGGTCATGCCCGACGGTTCGAACTTCATGTTCTGGTACTTGCGCACGTACGTCGCGAGCGGCACGCCGTGTTGGAGACCGAGGCTGATGGAGATCGAGAAGGCGTCCATGATGCCCGCGAGCGTCGAGCCCTGCTTCGCCACCTTGATGAACACCTCGCCGGGTCGTCCGTCTTCGTACTCGCCCACGGTGACGTAGCCTTCGCAGTCCGCCACGCGAAAGGCGAACGTCGTCGATTTGCGTCGTCGCGGCAAACGCTCGCGAACGGCGCCCACGACCACGTGCGCGCCCTCGTCACGGGCGTGCTCGAGCGCGGCTTCGAGCCGGGCGACCTGCGCGTAGAGTTCGACCATCTCCGCGGCGTCGACCTCGGACTCGTTGACCGGCGCGCTCTGATCCGCGCCGTCCTTCTTCGCCGTCGAGAGGGGCTGACCGACCTTGCAGTTGTCGCGGTAGATCGCCACGGCCTTGATGCCGAGGCGCCACGCGTCGAGGTGGAGGTTCTCCACGTCCTCGATCGTCGCGTCTTCGGGCATGTTCACCGTCTTCGAGATCGCGCCCGAGATGAAGGGCTGTACGGCCCCCATCATGCGCACGTGACCCGAGTAGTGAATCGTGTTGTCACCCATGGAGCAGGCAAAGATCGGCAGGTGTTCGGCCTTGAGCGCCGGAGCACCCACGATGGTCTTGTGCTCGTCGATGTAGGCGATGATGACCTCGCGCTCCGCTTCGCTGTAGCCGAGCACGTCGAGCGCGCGCGGCACGGTCTGGTTGACGATCGACATGTTGCCGCCGCCCACGAGCTTCTTGAACTTCACGAGACCGAGGTCGGGCTCGATGCCCGTCGTGTCACAGTCCATCAAGAGACCGATGGTGCCCGTCGGGGCCAACACCGTCGCCTGGGCGTTGCGCACGCCGTGACGCACGCCTAAGTCCACGGCCTCTTCCCACGCGCCTTGCGCGGCGTGGAGGATCTCGGCTGGCGCCAAGTCCGCGTCGATCTGGTACGCCGCGTCACGGTGCATGCGCAACACGTTGATCATCGGCTCGGCGTTCTCCGCGTAACCCTCGTGAGGACCCATGCGACCAGCCGTGCGGGCACTCGTGGCGTACGCGTGACCGGTCATGAGCGCGGTGATGGCACCCGCCCACGCCCGTCCCGCGTCGGAGTCGTACGCCAGTCCCGACGCCATGAGCAACGCACCGAGGTTGGCGTAGCCGAGTCCCAACTGACGGAACTTGCGAGAGTTCGCGCCGATCTTCTCCGTCGGGTAGTCCGCCGCGCCCACGATGATCTCTTGCGCGCTGAAGAACACTTCGATCGCGCGCTTGAATGCCTCGACCTCGAAGTGGCCGTCGTTATCGAGGAACTTCATCAAGTTGATGCTGGCCAGGTTGCACGCCGAGTTGTCGATGTGCATGTACTCCGAGCAGGGGTTCGAACCGTTGATGCGGTCGGTGTTCGACGAGGTGTGCCACTTGTTGATGGTGGAGTCGAACTGCAGACCCGGGTCCGCGCACTCCCACGCGGCGCGCGCGATCTGGCGCCAGAGGTCGCGTGCCTTCACCGTGCGAATCGTCGCGTTGCCGTGACGAGCGGTCAAGTTCCAGTCACCGTCGCTGAGGACGGCCTCCATGAACTCGTCGGAGACCCGCACCGAGTTGTTCGCGTTTTGGTACTGGATCGAATTGATGTCCTTGCCGTCTAAGTCCATGTCGAAGCCGGCGTCACGCAGCACGCGCGCCTTGTCCTCTTCGTTGGCCTTGCACCAGATGAACTCTTCAATGTCGGGGTGATTGGCGTCGAGGATGACCATCTTCGCCGCGCGACGCGTCTTGCCGCCGGATTTGATGGTGCCGGCCGAGGCGTCCGCGCCGCGCATGAACGAGACCGGGCCGCTCGCGGTGCCGCCACCTTCGAGTGGTTCGGCGCTCGAGCGGATCTTGGAGAGGTTGACACCCGAGCCCGAGCCGCCCTTGAAGATGATACCCTCTTCGGTGTACCAGTTGAGGATCGAACGCATCGAGTCCTCGACGGCGAGGATGAAGCAGGCACTGCCCTGCTGGGGCACACCCTTCACGCCAATGTTGAACCAGACCGGCGAGTTGAAGGCGCCCTTTTGGGTGATGAGCAGGTGCTTGAGTTCGGCGCGGAACGTCTCGGCCTCCTCTTCGTCGACGAAGTAGTCACGCTCGACGCCCCACGACGTCACGGTGTCGACGATGCGGTCGACGACCTGCTTCAACGAGGTCTCGCGCTCGGGCGTACCGAGGGTGCCGCGAAAGTACTTCTGGGCGAGGATGTTGGTCGCGTTGAACGACCAGGTCGAGGGCACTTCCACGTCAAGTTGCTCGAACGCAACCGAGCCGTCACGGAAGTTAGAGATACGCGCGTCGCGGCGATCCCAGATCACGTCGTCGTACGGGTGACGATCCTCGGTGGTGAAAAAACGTCGAATACCAATCCCGAGTCGCTGAGGTGCGATGGCCATTTCTCTCTCTTTTCTCATCCGGTTACCGACACTAAGAACACGCGTCCGGCGACGTGGAGTCGAGAAGTCAAGGTTACTGGCCCCATTCTCCCCTAGCCACAAGATGTAGTGGCTACGCCACTTCTCATCGCAAGATGCTGTGTTATTACAGCACTGTAATTACAACTTGTCAACTACTTCTTTGAATACTTTTTCAGATTCCTCGGAAGTCCAGTCTAGGCCCCAATACCGTCCCCTCGTCCCTCGATAGCCTGACCCGAATGGAGCTCATCCTCGCCCTGGACGCGGGTACCTCGGGCGTGCGGACGGTGGCCTTCGATCCGCAACTCGAGGTCGTGGACGAGGCCTACCTCGAGCTCACCCAGCACTTTCCGGCCCCGGGCGAAGTCGAGCACGATCCCCACGAGATCGTCCGACTGGCCGTGTCGACCCTTCGCGACGTGGCCGCGCGCGTGCGCGCGGCGGGTCACGTGGTCACGGCGTTGGGCATCACGAATCAACGAGAGACAACGGTCGGCTTCGACCGCGAACGCGGCGACGTCTTTCATCGCGCCATCGTGTGGCAAGACCGTCGAACGGCCGCGCTCTGTCGCGCGTTGGAGGATCGTGGACACGGCCCGGACGTTCGCCACGCCACCGGGCTCGTCCTCGACTCGTACTTCTCGGCGACGAAGATGCAGTGGATGCTCGAGCGTGGTCTCGCGGACAACGCGCTACGTCCGAGCTTCGCGACGGTGGACTCGTGGCTCCTGTGGACACTCACGGGCGGTGTCGAGGGTGGCGTCTTCGTGACCGAGCCCTCCAACGCCTCACGCACGTTGTTACTGGACCTCGCGACGCTCGACTGGTCGCCCGCGATGATGAGCCTCTTTGGCGTCTCGCGGATGATGCTCGCCGACGTCCGAGCGTCGGCGAGCTCCTTCGGCCTCGTGAGCGGGGACGTCGTCGCGGAACTCGCGGGCGTGCCCGTGACCGGGATCCTGGGTGACCAGCAGTCCGCCCTCTTCGGTCAGGCCTGTTTCACCCCCGGACTCGTGAAGGCCACCTACGGCACCGGCGCCTTCCTCCTCGCGAACGCCGGCGACGCGGTGCCGAGCGTCGTGGACGGACTGCTCAGCACCGTCGCCTGGGACCTCGGCGCCTTCGGGCCCACCACGTACGCGCTCGAAGGCTCGGCCTTCGTCGCCGGCGCCGCCGTGCAGTGGCTATGCGACCTCGGACTCATCAAGGCGTCGAGCGACCTCGAGGCACTCGCGCGCTCGGTGGATGACGCAGCGGGCGTGCAGTTCGTGCCGGCCTTCACGGGACTCGGTTCCCCCTTTTGGAATCCCGACGCGCGCGGGGCCATCACCGGACTGAGTCGCGGCGTCGGCCGGGGCGAGATCGCGCGAGCGCTCGTCGAAGCACTCGCCTACCAGGTGCGCGCGATGACCGAAGCTTTTCGTGGCGCGGGCCTCGAGTTGCGAGAGCTTCGCGCCGACGGGGGCGCGTCGGCGATGGACCTACTCCTTCAACTCCAGGCCACGAACTCGAGGGTCGACGTGCTGCGCAGTTCCACCCTCGAGGCCACGGCGCGCGGCGCGGCGAGCGCCGCGGGACTCGGCGCCGGTGTGTGGTCCTCGCTCGACGAGATCAGCCATCGTTGGCGCGCGACCGCGCGATTTCGTCCGGACGATCCCGTCGTCGTCGACCCCGGTTACGCCGCGTGGCGTCGCGCCGTCGAGCGAGCCTAGGGAGTAGCTTCAAGCGAGCGAATCGAGGAACGGTGGAGAACTACGTCGCGCACGTCCTGCGCGAAGGACTGGCCTTTGGCGAAGGACCGCGCTGGCACGACGGGCGACTGTGGTACTCGGACTTCTATCGTCACGGGGTCTACTCGATCGACGAAGGCGGCGCCGAGGAACGACTCGAGCACGTCGTCGCGGGACAGCCGTCGGGACTCGGCTGGATGACGAACGGGGACTTACTCTGCGTTTCGATGACCGATCACCGGGTCCTGCGCTTTCACGAGGGCGTCGAGTCTCTCTTCGTCGACATCACTCCCTACTGCGGTTTCTGGGCCAACGACATGGTGGTGTCGCAGCGCGACGTCAGTTACGTGGGCAATTTCGGCTTCGATCTCGACGTCATGCTGCGCGACGTCGGCGTCGAAGGAATGGTGGCCACACCCCCGCCGACGACGAACCTGGTCGTCATCGGTCCCGACGGCGACGTGCTCCAGGTCGTGCCCGATTTGGCGTTTCCGAACGGCGCGGTGATCACGCCCGACGCCACGACGCTCATCGTCGGCGAGACAATGACCTATCGATTGACGGCCTTCGACGTGCACGCCGACGGCACGTTGTCGAACCGCCGGGTATGGGCGCAGTTGGAATTCGTCGCGACCGACGGCATGTGCCTCGACGCCGAGGGCCAGATCTGGCTCGCGAACGCGCGGACGAACCAGTGTCTTCGCGTCAAAGAGGGCGGTGAGATCACCGGCGTCGTGGAGACGACCCAGAGGGCCTTCGCGTGCGCGTTGGGCGGCGCGAATCGTTCGACGCTCTACGTGATGTCGGCCCCGACCGGCGACCGATTCAAGATCGCCGACGCGACCACGGGCACCATCGAATCAGCCGAGGTGCGCGTCCCCGGTGCGGGTCGACCCTGAGACCTACCCGAGTTTGGTGAGCGCGCGCTTCAAGTTGCGCACCGCCTGATGCGTGCGCAACTCGTTCTCAATCAGGGCGAAACGAACGTGTCCGTCACCGCCGTCGCCAAAGCCCACGCCCGGACTCGTCGCCACGTCGGCCTCTTCGATCAAGAACTTCGAGAACTCGAGTGACGACATCTCGCGATACGGCTCGGGAATCGGTGCCCAGATGAACATCGACCCTCGCGGAGGGACCACGGGCCATCCGACGCGGTGCAGACCTTCGATCAACGTGTCGCGGCGCGACTGGTAGATGACTCGAAGCTGCTCGGGGTAGTCCACCGCTTCGTTCATCGCCACGATCGCGGCGATCTGCACGGGCTGGAACGTGCCGTAGTCGAGATAGCTCTTCAACTTCGTCAACGCGGCGACGATCTCGGCGTTGCCGACCAGGAACCCCACGCGCCAGCCCGCCATCGAGAAGGACTTCGTGAGGGTGTAGAGCTCGACGCAGCACTCCTTCGCGCGGGGCACTTGGAGGATGGACGGCGGGCGGTACCCGTCGAAGCCGAGATCCGCGTAGGCGAAGTCGTGACAGATCACCACCTCGTGGTCGAGGGCGAAGTTGACGAGACGTTCCATGAAGGCGTAGTCGACGCACGCACTCGTCGGGTTATGGGGAAACGAGACGACGATGACGCGTGGTTTGACGCTGGCCTTCTGCCACGCGTCGACGAGTCCCGCGAAGAAGTCATCGCCGGGGTCGTTCGTACTCGCGCCGGGGTCCACCATCGGCACGGTGATCACGTTCGCGCCAGCGAAGCCCGGGCCGGCGAGGTGGATCGGGTAACTCGGGCTGGGCACAATGGCCGCGTCGCCGGGCCCGAGCAGGACCCACATCAGGTGCGTCAGTCCCTCCTTGGCGCCGATCGTCGTCACGACCTCGCTGTCGGGATCGAGTTCGACGTCGAAGAGCATCTTGTAACGATTGGAAATGGCGAGGCGCAAGTTCGGAATGCCTCGACTCGCGCTGTAGCGATGGTTCTTCGGATTATGGGCCGCTTCCGCCAGTTTCGCCACGGCCACGTCGGGGCTCGGCAGGTCCGGATTGCCGAAGCCAAAGTCGATCACGTCGCGCCCGTGGGCGCGCGCGTCAGCCTTCAATCCGTTGATCTGAGCGAAGACGTAGGGCGGCAGACCCGTAACGCGGCGGAACTCCATCTATAAACCGTAGTAACTCAGTGCGCGCGACGCCACTCTTCTAATTGATCGATTCTCAGCGGCGCGCTCGCCACGGCCCACGTCGCGCCCGCTCGCGCTAACTCGTCGAGGGTCTGGGCGGTGTTTTCGTTGAGGGGTCCGGCCCAACTGACGGGGCCGCTTCGTGCCACGTCGCGCACGACGGACGACTCCTTACCCCAAAGGTTGATCACGACCCCAAGGTCGCGCGCGAGTTGGTCAGTGGCCGTGGCGCCCGCGCCGCACCACACCTCCATGGTCGGCGACAACGCCACGATCGCGGCGCGCAGGAGTTCGCGGCGGTCATCCGCCGACGGGTAGCCGAGGTCGTAGGCCAGTTGTTCGGCTTCGGAGAGTTTGTCCCCCGTGCCCATGGCGGCGATCACTCGTCCCGGCGCGAGCGCGTGCAGGGTCTCAAACTGTTCGACCAGCTTCTCGGTCCCGACGAGTCCCACGCGCGCTACCAACGGACCGAGGAAGAGCGACGGACAGCGCGACGAGATCGCCGCGAGCACGGGAAAGGGCGCGAGCGCGGGGCGTTCGGGTGAGCCCATGGGCCAGAGGTGATCGAACGCGAAGACCCCGTCGAGGCCGAGACGCTCGGCCTCGCTCGCGACGTCAAAGGCGTCCTGCGCGTTGTCGCGAAACGTCGGTAGTAAGACGCCGAGCTTCACGCGCCCTCGAAGGCCACGAGTGTCGCGCCCATCGCGCCCGAACGCGGCCCGAACATCGAAGTCGTGACCGTAATGGTCGGACGGGCATCGTAGCCCTCGACGAGATCGACGAGGTACTCACGCGCGGCCGGCAAGACGAGATCCGACGCCGTGGAGAGGCCCCCGCCGATCACGAAGTGGCCGCAGTCGAGGATCGCCGCGAGGTTCGCGAGTCCGAGCGCGAGCCACCAGCCCACGTCGCGCATCAACGTGACGGCTTCGTCGAGTCCTTCGGCGGCGGCGGCCGTGACGTCCTCCGCGCGTACCTGACGTGGGTCGCCGCCACTTCGCTCGACCAACGTGGCGAGACGTCCCTCGAGGGCGGCCCCTCTCGTCATGCGATGCAGCCCCCCGCCCGAGGCGTAGCGCTCCCAACAACCGTGTCCCCCGCAGGGACACGGCGCGCCGCGCGCGTCCACGACCATGTGACCGATCTCGCCCGCGAAGCCACTGCGTCCACGAACGAGCTGCCCGTCGGCGACGACCCCGCCGCCGATGCCGGTACCGAGGGTCACCATGACGAAGTCGTGAATACCTCGTCCGGCGCCCCACTCATGCTCGGCGAGCGCGGCGCAGTTCGCGTCGTTCTCACAGAAAATGCTCGAACTGCCGAGTGCCGCGCTCAACTGGGCGCCGAGGTCCGCGCCCGACGCCGTTTGAAGATTCGGCGCGAAGGCCAGGTGTCCGTCACGGCGCACCATGCCGGGAAGTCCGAGACCTACGGGCACGTGCGCCGGGTTGAGGCCCTGACGTTCGCAGAGTTCGCTGACCTGCTCGACGAGGACCTTGGTCGTCGCCTCGCCAGCACCGAATCCCTCGTCGTGGGGCGTCTGGGACTTCATCTCGCCCAGGACCCGCCCGTCACGCGCCACCAAGAGCGCGAGCGCCTTCGTGCCCCCGACGTCCACGCCGATCGCGACGTCACTCATCGCGCCCGCTCGGCTCGAGCCTTCAGCTCGCGCAACGCTTGGCTCTGGATCCGGTGCGCCGCTCTCGACTTGATGAATGCCGGGATGGGCACGAGGAGTTCCACTTCCAGGTCGTACCTGAGCAGTGTTCCTTCGCCCTGAGATTCGAAACGGTACCCGCCGTTCAACTCCGCCGTGAGGTCGCCACTCGTTTGGTGCCACGTCAGCACGTGGGGGGCGCGATCGTAGTCGTAGCGCAGCGCGTAGGTCGTCGAGCGACCGAAGGCAGCGGCGCGAAACTCCACTTCGAGGGGACGCCCGGAGACGTCACGCTCGAGGACGTCGATTCTCTTCAAATCGCTCACCCAATCGGTGTAGTGCTCGAAGTCGGTGACGACTTGGTACACCACCTCGGGTGGCGCGCTCACCGCAATCGACTCCATCGCACGTTGCGTCACGCCACCTCCTTAGTTCTCCACCCTAGGCCAGTGAGTGCAAAGGTTTGAAGTGATCAAAGGGCTCGAGCCCTATCGAAAGTTCGCGAGCGAGCGTGTCCCACGAAAAGTTCGCGCGCGTGAACGCAAGTGCCTGTCGCGCGTAGCGTGCGCGAAGATCGTCATCGATCATCAGGCCTTCCACCACGTCAGCCAGTTCGTGCACACTCCGCGAGCGCTTCAGTACCACGCCCGTCTCGCCGTCACGCACGGCGTCGTGACTCCCGCCCGAGCGGCCGGCGACTTGCGCGAGACCACACGCGCCGGCCTCGACGAAGACGATGCCGAAGCCCTCCTGCTCGAGTCCGAACCAGCGACTGCGACAGTCCATCACCATGAGGTCCGACGCCGCGATCCATCGAGGCAGCGCCTCGCCGTCGACGTGACCGAGGAACGTGACGGGAGCGCGCAACTTCGACGCGAGGCGGTCGAGTCGAGCACGATCTCGCCCCGTCCCGCCGATGACGACGCGAAGGTTCGGATGCGCCCCGCGCAGGCGAGCGCTCGCGCGAATCAGCGTGTCCATACCCTTTCGCGGCACCAGTCTCGAGTACGAGGCAACGACGAACTCGTGGTCCTCGAAGCCCAGCGCCCGTCGCGCCGACGCGCGATCGATTTCCGTCAAGGGCTTGAACCTCGCGGTGTCGACGCCGGGCGGGATCCGCACGACGGGACAGAGACGTTCAGCGGCGTTACGCGTCGCTTCCCCCTCAGGGTACGAACCGGCCGCAACGGCCACTGCCGCGTTACGCAGAACGTAACGAAGAGATGACGCGACGAGGGGAACGCGCGCGGGAATCGTGACCTCCGCGCCGTGGAGGAGGACACCGTAGGGCCGAGAGAGTCGAGGGCCCAAGAGTCCGAGAGGCCACGCCGGGTCGAGTAAGACGAGATCGGGTTGATGACGTTCGATCGCCGCCTCGATGGCCCGAAGGGCGCGAACACTCGGGAGGAACAACGTCGAGTTCTCGACACGTTCGACGACCACGTTGCTCGAGGCGTCAAAGTCCTTGGCCTCTTCGTGTGAGGACGCCGTCAAGACGACGGCGCGACCGTCCTCCAGTCGTCGCCACAGTTCGTGCAGGTAGACCTGGATACCGCCGGTCTTCGGGAGGTAGTCGTTGGTCACCAGGAGGTGGCGGGCCATAGAACCACGCTAGCCACCACCGACGAGGTATTCGTCAGTGCGGCGTGCGGTGGTACTTGAGCGTCGGCAACAGTCCTTCGGCGGTGAAGAGTTGCACGACTTCCGCCTCTTTCACGGTCATCACCAACTCGTCAGGTGTCTCACCGAGGACGAAGGAGACCAGGCAGTCCGAACAGTCTGGCGTGGCGCGCCGCACACAGTCGTGGCAACTGATTGAAAGCTCAATGTCCTTGGTCATGTTGGTCCCTCGTTTCCGATGAACCCACTCTCTCAAGCGAGTGTGACATCTCAAGGGGTCACGTGCGTGGCGATCTCCCTGGCGACTTGCGCCGGACTGAAGAGTGCGCCTTCCGCGAGTACCTTCGAACGTGCTGGGTCGACCAAGACGTAGTAGGGAGCGGAGCGAATCTCGAGTTCGGCCATGAACTCCGGCGCTATCACGACGCGTTCACGCGCGTCCTGCCACTCTTCGCTTCGCGTGGCGCTCACGACGACGACTCGGACGCCAACGAGTTCGTGGAGGTCGCCGCCGACGAAGTCGCGACACCCATCGCAGTTTGGTTTTACCGCCGCGACCAGGACGAGCCCACGAAGTTGCGTGGCGAACGCTTTCCCACTCAGTGTCCGACCGCGAAGCACACTTGGTACGGGCCGTTCACGCGGCGCGTCAAAGGAGCGCGCGCGAACGTCGCTCACTGGGCCTCGGTGAAGACCTCGACGCCACGTCCGTGTCCGCACCAACGACACGTCACCGACTCCACGCTGTGGGCGATGACTTCAGGTTCTTCGATGTTCAACTCCCCACCGACGCTGTAATGATGAAACGCGCGAACCGACGTCGTCTCCACCACGTCAAAACGAGTCAGGTTGCCGCACGCGGTGCATCGATAGCGGTTGGTCACGAACTCACCGTACCGGAAAATTGGTCCACTCACTCGTGGCGACGTCGTTGCCATTCGTCGGGACGAACTTCGAGTTGGTAGGGATCGGGATCCTCGTAGGTGTAGACGGTGTCCAACGGCACTGCGTAACTTTCCTCTTGAAGGCGTTCGGCGTCGATCAATCGACAGAGCGCCCCGGGGTGACGCACGAAACCAACGGCGATCGGACCTGCGTAGGTTTCGAGAAAGACGTAGCCCCGTCGTGTCAGGCGTTCACTAACTCGCTGATCGACGCGCGTCGCCATCACGTCGCGCATCTCGATCGAGACCCGTTCGTGGCGAAGGACGCCGCCTTCGATGATGACGCGCCCGCTCGTCACGTGGATCTTGTGTGAGCGCCATCGCCACACTCTCGTCAACGTCACGAGACCGAGCGGACCGATAAGGATAAGCACCAGCCAATCCTCGAACCGGTGGACGACTGAGTACCGAGATGAGCCCTCCACAATGAGAGCGATGGTCGTCACGGTGACGAGGAAAGGGCGAAGCACGCCCCGCGAGACGGGCGTCACGGAGATGACTCGCACTTCGCCCTCGCGGAGGAGGTCACGCCTACCCATATCCTTCTAGCGTAAAGAGTTCGCCGTGAGAATGGGCGGAGGGCTTGCCGTGCGGGCCTTGACGAGCGCTGACCTAGACGTTCCTCAGTTGATTTGCGGCCATGAGGAAGTACGACGTCATCTCTTCATACTGCTCTTCTCTCAGTTGGTCGCGCACGGTATCGAGCGCGCTCCCCATGGCCACGAGCCACGCGTCGCGCGCACTCTTCGTGATTCGAAACGGGACGTGGCGCATCCGCAGACGCGGATGACCGCGATCTTCTTGGTAAGTACGCGGACCTCCCCAGTACTGCACCAAGAAGAGCGTCAGATGTCGTCGCGGCTCCGTGAGATCCTCGGGATACATGGGGCGCAACGTCGCATTGAGTTCGACCGCGTCGTAAAAGGCGTTGACCAGTTGCTCAAAGAACGCGTCGCCGCCGACCTGTTCGTAGAGGGATTCTTCCACCCCGTCACGCTAATCGTGTCGCCTAGAATGGTTTTCCCGGTCTTCACGGGACACGCGGGTGTAGCTCAATGGTAGAGCTCCAGCCTTCCAAGCTGGATATGCGGGTTCGATCCCCGTCACCCGCTCCAACGGACAAGCACTGCACCTAAAGGGCACTCGTCCCTTAGAGGACGGATCATCAATTCGCGACGGGTGCGACAGCACCAATCAGTGCGTTTCAGCGAATGTGTGACGTTCGCAGACGCTTTCTGCGTCGAATCACGTGAACGATGACGTACACGAGAAGCACCAGTACTGACATCGCGTGCCACTTGTGGAGGATATTTGGTCCGGGAATCGACAGGATAATCGTGTGACCGACGAGGAAGTCCACGACGCCCGAGACCATGGCGTTCAACGTGAGGAGCCACAAAATAGTGTCCGACGCGACCTGACGTTTCTGATGACTCGTCGAGCGCTGGCGGCCAAAAAGTTGAGAGATGAATCGTCTCACGGTGTGACGGCGCTGTGTCAAATGCACGAGCACGAGCGCGAGGACCAGCAGTCCGATGATCGAGTGGTCGGTGGTCCCCGAGTAACCCAAATACTTGCGCGAGAGAAAGATCGCCGAGATCACTGCGGCGAGGAAACCAAGTATCAGCGTGAGGTGGACCAGCCATCGATTCCGTGCGATCGAGTCGCCGCGCGAACTATGTTCAGATCGAATTGCCAACGTTCACCGTCCTCTTAGGGCGTTTCTATCGCACGATCCGTACCGACCGCGGCGTTGGCGCACTTTTGATCATTGAACCACTTGACCCGAAGAGCCTTTGGGTTCTCGCCACGCGGCGAGCCACCCGACCATCGCCGCAACTATCGGCATCGCCACGAGGATCGTCAACAGGTTGGCGACGGGGACTGACGCCAGCGAGGCGATGCCGTCCAGGGCGCTCGTGCGACTAAAGCCAATCATCGCGACGTACGCCGCGACCGTGCCGACGACTGCTCCGACGAGCGCAAGTGCGCCCGCCGTCGCCGCCGTGAGGCTGCGACGAGTACGGTTACTGGCTCCGGTGGCCGCGAGGATTCGAAGATCTCCGGCCGTCTCGCTCCGGATGAGGCCGATCGTCATGGCGAGGATGCCCAGCGCGAGCAGTATCCCGACCAACGTGGCCCAGTCGATGATGGTGGCCGACGTGGGAATGCTCGACTTGGTCTCGATGTTCATCCCCGCCGCCGCCGCGCTGGCGCGAGCACCCGTGAGCTGTGCCGCGCTGAGTGGTTTTGCGGTCTCGACGAGCCAACCCGACGTGGTGGACGTGAGTCCTAATCGATGCACCGCGGACTCAGTAATGACGGTGTTTGGCGCGGACGTACCCGCGGGCAGTGCGCTGATCTCCTGCATGGAAGGATTCGCGAGGCAGTCGCTCTTCGGACACGGCCACGCAACGCCGTGGCCGTTAGCCAGGGGCGTGCCGGGGACAAAGTAGTTGCCGTAGACGATCTGCATCTTGGTCAGGCCGGTGAAGCCAGGTCGCATGGAGAGAATTTCGGTCGTCGGATTTATTGTGGACGTGCGTACTCCGAATGCCTTGAGCAGCTGTGGCGTTGCGATGTACAGCGGGCCGGCGTAGCTACGACCGGACGCGGCGTGTTGCAGCGTCGCGCTGGTGCTCTCCAATTTGATCATCGTATGAGAGCCCAGAGCCGCGGCGATGTCGCGCGCGCTACGCGCCATTGACGTCAGCGACGTGGTGGAGGCACCACCGCCCTTACCCGAAGTACCCGGACCCCCCGGACCGTAGGGACCGTTCGGCGTGTAGATGATCAGTTGCGTCGACGAGACATTGGGGCCGGCGTAGTCGAGCACGTTGCCAAAGCGTGCCGCCGAGGCGATGATCACGACCATGGCGATGAGCACGCCGACGCTGATCGCGCCAAGAGCAGAACCCGATCGTGCCCGGTAGCGAGCGAGGTCGCGCGTCGCCATGCGAATCGCGAGTGGTGCGCGCCTAGAGAGTCGATCGAGCAGCGTCAAGAGGAAGGGCGAGAGTAGGACGACCGAGACAGTCAAGGTGACGAAAGCGAGAACGACCTCCCCCATACCGCCGCCCTTACCTCCGCTCGCGCCGGCGGCGCCAAGGAGAAAGAACGCCGCGACGGCGCACACGATCCCGGGCACGGCGGAACGACGTAGCTGCTTCGGTGGTGCCGGACGACCCGCGAGGGCCGACACCGTGGAGATCCGCGTCATGGCCCGTGCGGGCCTCGTCGAGGCGAAGAAGGCGGCAGCCACGGCGAGCACGACCGCCGCGACGATAACGACCCACGGTAACTGAAACACGCCGACGACGTGATGGGCGCTGGATTCCAAGATGGGGCGATAGGCCAACCACGCCGCGAAGCCCACGACGAAGCCCACCAACGCGCCGACGAGCCCGACGAACGTGCCGTTCGCGCGGACGACCAATTTGATGTGCTCATCGGTGGCGCCGAGTGCGCCGAGCATTCCGATCGATCGAAGTCGACGTTGAGCTATCACGGTGAATCCCGCAATCGCCACGAGAGCGATCAAGAGCATGGCCATCGTGACGAGCACGATCGAGACGGTCTCGGGATTCAACACGTTGCCCTGCGCTACCGACGCCGGCGTGATGACGTTCGATCCGAGCGACGACTTACCGACTCTCGGCGCGTCAAAGAGGACCGTCACCTGCGTGGGCGATGGCACCTGCCCGGGTAGTACAAGGGCGAACTCATCCAAGAGGTCCTTCGGATTCTCGACAATGCCGACAACGGTGCGCGTCACTCCCAACTCGCGCAGGTCACTTCCCACCTTCAGATTGAGCTCCGAGGCGACGCCTGAGGTCACCGCCGCCTCGCTGGCCTTCGTTGGAAAGTGTCCCGAGACGAGTGAAAGTAGAGGCTGGCCGTAGGGGCCGTCGGGATTTTGCGCGCGAAGATCGAACGTGTCAATCGACCCCGGTACCGTGATCGTTTCGTTGTCGATGACGTCGACCGCGCCAAAGCGTTGGTGCCACGACGCGATCTTCGTCGTCGTCGACGCACTGTTACCCGAAAACGTCGCCAAATCCTGGGCGTTGCCGAACCCCACGTACGGCGAGAGTGGCGTGTTCGTGGACACACCGACGCCAACGGTGGTGACCGCCACGGCGACCATAATGAGCGCCAGCACCAGCAACTGTTGTCGCCATTCGCGTCGAAGAAGTCGCCACGCCCATCGCGTTACGGCGCGGCGCGCGGGAAGTCCACCGTCTGGAGGACGTCGCGCCGATCCCTCAGAGTCGTCGCTCACGACTCTGAGGGGTTCGCGGCGTTTGGATCGAGTAGCTCTTCGGGACGTTGAGGGGGCAACGTCTCATCGACGGCCTTGCCGTCGCGCAGAAACACCACCCGATCGGCCCATGAGGCGAGTTTCGCGTCGTGGGTCACGACGAGCGCGGCGACACCACGGTGACACGCGGAAAGGATCATTCGCATCACGGCCTCACCGTTCACCGAATCCAGCGCACCCGACGGCTCGTCGGCGAGGAGAAGGCTTCGCTCGCCGACGACGGCCCTGGCGATAGCGACACGTTGACGCTCGCCACCGGACAACTCATCGGGAAATTGCTCGGCACGTTCCGCCAGGCCGAGTTCGTCTAGCACCGCCATTCCTTGAGCCCGCGCCTTCTTCATCGGTATTCCGTCCAGTTCAAGCGGCAGTGAGACGTTTTCGACGGCGGACAGGCCCGCGAGGAGGTTGAAGTCTTGAAAGACGTAGCCAATGGTTCGACGCCGAAGGCGTGCCTTTTCGTTGCGCGACATGCTTACGACATTGGCTCCGTTGATCATGACGTCACCGGACGTTGGCGTCTCAAGGCTCCCCGCGATCGTGAGCAACGTCGATTTGCCAGAACCGCTCGGCCCCATTATCGCGACCAGAGATCCGCGTTCAACGGCGAGGTCAATGCTGCTAATGGCGTCGACTTCGGCGGCGCCCTCACCGTAAACCTTCGAGACTCTTCGTAGTTCCAGCATGCTCATCGATGTGCTCCTGTCCTTCGCCGAAGCCGCGGAAGTACCGCCGTGCCATCCGTCGTCGATTCGTGAGCAGCGCGCCGCAGCCGACCATCGGCGACGTCAAGCCATCGAACAACGGCGTCCAGTCGAAATAGTTCGGCGTCCACCGCTAAGGCAAGGGCCAGGTCGAAGTGAGCTTCGTCTTCTTTCAAACGCGTCCACTGCTGCATCAACTGGACGAGATAACGCTGATGCACCTGAATGACCTCGTACACGTCTACGCCGGGCAACCGAGCGGCCACGAGCACCTTGATGACCAGTTCGTCTCGGGGCGGCTGCGTGAGATCAGGCGGCGTGCGAAGCCACCGCGATAGCTCCTCCGCGCCTCTTTCGGTGATTCGAAAGTTCTTTTGACGCTCATCTTCGTCGAGGTCGTCGGACTCCGCGAAGCCGTCTCGCTCGAGTCGGTCGAGTGTCGTGTAGACCTGGCCAACGTTCAGAGGCCAAACGTCACCCGTGCTCGCTTCGAACTCCTGGCGTAGCTGAAAGCCATATTTCGGACCCTCACTCAGGAGGGCGAGCAATGAGTGACGAATGCTCATACTTAACTCGCGCGACTTTGCATACTCAGTATGCTACTTAATATACAAACCCGTGTCAAGCCCTATCGAACTATTTCAGTGACGCTGCCCCGAACCGGATACATTCCAGACTGAAAGCCATTCGGGTCTTTGACGCAGGGAATTCGTGCTTCGACGAGAACGTCGACGGCGAAGTTGGTGCCGAGGAATGTGGGCGAGCTGACGCGCGAACTGAGCATCGTTCGAACTGCCAAGGATCTCCCTCTCGTGGCCTATTGAACGCGAGTCGTGCCATCGAATGGAACCTAGAGCGGAACAAGGACTCGCGCCATCGGGGAATACCCTGAGGTATCCCCTAGTTGCGAAGTGTCAACGCAAAAGTTCCCAGTTGTCGTACGCCGTGATTCGGGTCCGCGCATGAGCGGACTGAGCCCACACCATTCAACAACGTCGACATCAGCCTTGCTCCTATTATTTTCGACGGAGACAGCCTTCTTCGACGAGTGTTACCTCCCCTTCAGTCCGTCATGCGCGACGACCTCGTCGACTCTTTGACGATTACCCAAACTGCGGTCCGTGGTGAGTACAGTCGCTCTGGTGGAAGGTTTCGTAAAGGTGAGAGCCATCAATGACGTCGACAAAGACATTCACTATCGCGGGTCGTCAACGCTCGACGCGACCCTCTGTGGCATGAAGACCTCTGATCTACTCGCCGAGGGAGCCGTTACGTGCTACCGGTGTCATCAGTTCGCCTTAGGAGACCTCTAGGCGACCCCGTCATGGCCAATCGACCTAAATAGCGAAATCGCTACGGCCGATCTGTTTCATCGCGTCACGCGCGTCGCGTCGCCAAGTCACTCCAAAAGACGTCCTCCGATCTCGCCCATTTGCGAACGGTACGATCAGGCGGTGATCACGACGGCTTACCTACCCGGAGCTCGCGAGTCACTGTCCGGTCGTGACGCAACGCGGGTGGCGCTCTTCGCGCAAGGGATGAGAGGGGCACGAATCGGGGGTGGGATCAACGGTCTGTTGCCCCAGCTCCGAGGCATCCAACTCGACACGATCTCTGTGCTCGCACGTTCGCACGAACTGGTGGCGTACGCCCGACTGGGCGCGATCCCTCGAAAGGCGATCGAAGCAACGTACTGGGGTCCCAAGGCCGAGACCTTCGAGTACTGGTCCCACGCCGCGTGTGTGTTGCCGTTGGCGATGTGGCCCGCTTTTAGCGCGCAACGACGCTCACGGAACGAGCGTGGCTTTCGCTGGCACCAGATGGAAGATCAGCAGCGAAGTTGCACCAACGTCGTGCAGCGCCTGCGCGACGATGGTCCCCTCACGGCACGTGAACTCGGGGGCGCCAAGAAGGGTGGTGTGTGGTGGGACTGGTCGGAGGTCAAGATCGCCGTGGAGTGGCTTCTTGACATTGGCACGGTGGTCTGTCGCGAACGCCGGGGCTTCGAACGTGTCTACGACTTGAGCGAGCGCGCCGTACCGTCGTCACTTCGCAATGAGGAGCTGGACGACGAGACCTGTGCTCGGCTGCTCGTCGAATCGGCGGCGCGCGCCATGGGCGTCGCCACGGCCAAGGACCTCGCCGCGTACCACGGGTTCGCGGTGAAGGCGGTTCAGGTCGTGTTGCCAACGACGTCCCTTCGACCAGTGACCGTAGAGGGTTGGCGTGAGACCGCGTACCTCTCGGAGAACGCCGAGGTGGGTCTCCAAGCAAATCTGCGGGGACGAAACGTCTTACTGTCGCCCTTCGACTCACTGCTGTGGGACCGCGCTCGACTGGAGCGCCTCTTCAAGGTCTCTTACCGCCTGGAGGCGTACGTACCGGCACCCAAGCGCGTCGTGGGCTACTTCGCGATGCCTGTTCTGGTGGGCGATCGACTGGTTGGCCTCGTCGATCCCAAGAGGACGGGAACGACGCTGCACGCCCGCCACGTCGTCGTGCACCGTGCTGGCGCGATCGATCAGATTGCCGCAGCGCTGCGTGAAGCTGCGGCGTGGGTGGGATGCGATACCGTGTCGATCGATCGCGTGACACCGACAGAACTCTCCGGCGCACTCGCGACGTCGTTGAGTATTTCATAACGAAGCACACTCGTCGCGCGCGACAGTAGTCGTGCCGTGTCCGAGTCTTCCAACACACCTCGCCTACTGTGGAGCGGTGAAAAAGAAGTTGGCACTCGTTCTCTTGCTGAAGAACCGTGAACCGGCGCTGCTGGTCTCAGGACAGACGGTGTCGAACTTTGGCGACGGCGTCGCCCTCGTCGCGCTCACCCTCCTGGTCTACGACACGACCGGCAGTCTCACCAAACTCGCGTGGTTCGCCGCCGCGCGCATGACGCCGCTCGTCATTTTCTTACTCATCGGCGGTGCCATCGTCGACCGGTTCTCGCGGCGAGTCTTGCTCATCATTTCCGACGTAGCGCGCGCGCTTCTGACCGGCGTCCTCGTCATCATGATCGCGACCGGAGTACTGCACTTTTGGGAACTCATGGTCTTCGGCGCCCTCTTCGGCTGTTTCGACGCGTTGTTCTTTCCCGCAATCTCGGCGCTGACGCCCGAAATCGTGCCCGAAGACCTCCTGCCGGCAATGAACTCGCTGCGGCCACTCTCGAACAACTTGATGGGCGGAATGATCGGGCCGGCCGTTGGCGGTGTCCTCGCCGCCTACAGCACGAGCATCGCGATGGGCGTGGACTGCGCGACATTCGTCGTCAGCGCCGGCGCACTGCTCCTGATGCGACCCACGCCGAAGCCCGCGCGAAACGAAGAAAACTCCATGATCGACGACATCAAGGAGGGCGTCCACTACGTTCGTCAAACTCGGTGGCTCTGGACGACGCTTCTCGCCGTGGCGCTCGTCAACGCCTTTCTCTTTAGTCCGATGTTCGTCCTCATTCCCTTCTTTCTGCTCCATAACCTTCACTACGCCAAGGTCTACGTGGGTCTGTTGGAGGCGGCGGCGGGAGTTGCTGGTGTCATCGGCGCGCTCGTCATGTCCAATCTGCCGTCGCCGAAGCGCCGCGTGAGGGTCATGTGGACGTACTGGACTATTGGCACGCTGTCGGCCCTGATCATGGGGATCGCCACGAACTTCTGGGAGATCATCTTCTTTCCCATCATCGCCTCGCCCATGATGATCTTTGGCAACGTCATCTGGGAGTCGATGATGCAGAGCGAAGTGCCACGCGAACTTTTGGGACGCGCCGGTTCGGTGGACTGGTTTGTGTCGCTGGGCGTCGCGCCGCTCGGACTCGTCCTGGCTGGTGAGATCGCTAACTACGTCGGGATCCGCATGTACTTCGTCCTGCTCTGCGTGATCTGTGTCTTACCGGGCCTCTACATCCTCAAGTCGAAACGCATCAACGAGATCGACGAGCAACGCGTTCACCCAACGCCAGTTGCGGAGCCGTAGCGAGCGAGAGGCCCACGACCTTCGATCCCTTCTTCGCTCCGCTCGGGTAGATCATCTCGGGGCGAAACGATCGGCCCTTCGACTCGCCTACCCTTCCTCCTCGAACGTCGATCCACTCGTCGCCGGTCGCTTCGTTGAGTACGTGCGCGACGAAGGTCCACGTGTGACGGAGTTCTTTCAGACCGTTGACCACCACCTTGTCCCCGGAACGCACACCGTTCCACGAGGTGGTCCGAACAATCTGACCGTGGCGGCGTACGGTCGTGTCGCGAGGCATCCCTCCATTGTTACGCAGACCAATGAGGTGGCACGTCACAGTGCCGACCTAGCGTGGGGCCATGGCCTTCGATCAACCGCTACCAGCTTCACTCTCCCCTTCGCGGCTCTCCGACTTCCAGGCCTGTCCCCGTCGCTACCAGTACGCCTCGATCGAGCGGCGTCGCCAACCGGCTTCGTACGCGACGGCAAAGGGTCGGTTCGTCCACTACGTCTTCGAGCACCTCTTCTTGTTGGAAGGCAACCAACGCACGATTGAGAGGGCCCGCGAGTACGTGACGCCGGCCCTGGAAGAGGTCCTCACCGACGACGTACGCCTGGAGATAGGGCTCGACGAAGCAATGCTGAGCAAACTTCTCAGCGAGACCGAGGCGATTCTCCTGCGCTACTTCGAAATGGAGGACCCGACCACGGTGACGAGCGAGGGCGTCGAACTACGAATCGGCGTCGACGTGAACGATACGCCGCTCTTCGGTATTCTCGACCGGCTAGACCGCGACCCTGACGGTTCGCTCACGATCGTGGACTACAAGACCGGCGCGCTACCGAATCGTAACTACGACAGTAAGACCTTCGCCAACGCCGAGCTCTACGCGGCGCTGTGCGAGGCCGAACTCGGTGAACGACCGACCAGCATTCGCCTCATGTACGTGGCGCACGGCCAGTCCATCGAACGTAACGTCACCGACGTCGTCGTCAGGGCTCGCGCGAACGCCGCCGCCGGCGCCTGGACGAAGATCAACCGGTACTACGACGACGGTGATTTTCCGGCGACACCGTCGTCGAACAGCTGTCGTTTCTGCGCGTTCAAGGACCTCTGTCGCAGCCGAGGCGTGCCGGTACCTTCGCGTTAGTTCCTAGGCTGGCGACGTGCTCTCCTTCCAGCTCTCCTACGACTATCGCTGCCCCTTCGCGAAGAACATCCACCTCCACGTCGTCAGCGCTCTTCGCGCGGGCGCCGACTTCGACGTCACCTTCGTGCCGTGGACGATGAGCCAGGGTTACAAAGCGAGCGGTGCCCCCGACGTCTGGGACGACCCGACGCGCGACGACGAACTCCTGGCGCTCGCCGTGAGTACCTCGATTCGAGATCTTCAGCCCGACTACTTCCTCGACGCGCACGACGCGCTCTTTCGTGCCCGTCACGATCGAGCGATCCGACTCGTCACGACGTCGCAGATCAGTGACGTTCTCTCGTCGACCGGTGTCGACGTGGCGTACGTCTTCGCGGACGTCGAGTCACGACGTCCACACAAGGTCATCGGTGAGAGTTTTCGCGAGTTCGATCGTTACGAAGCCTTCGGCGTGCCCACCTTCGTCGTCGGCAACGACGCCACGTTCGTGCGCTATATGACGCCGCCGAGTGATCAGCCCGAAGCGTCGATCACCTTGATCGAGTCATTGGTCAACCTCATGAGCAACCAGAGCGCGCTCAATGAGTTCAAGCACACCAAAGTGCCCATGTAGGGCCTAGGCCACCAGACGAAAGATCAGTTCCGCTAGGGCCAGCACGCCCAAGGCGATCGCGGGCGCGAAGTACTTGGCTTTGTCGCCCTTTCGAAGGTGAAAGGTCACGGCCACCACCACCGTCAGGATCAGTGCTCCGGCGGCGATCTCATTCACGACGGCCAGTGGCGACGACCCCGTGGCAGCGAGACCGATTAACAGCGCGATCGCACCAACTACTTCGATCAATCCGATGAGTCGATAGGTTCGCTTCGTGAAACCGAGATGACCGGCGGCTTTGGAGATCACGGGATTGAAGATGATCTTCTGAGCACCGGCCGAGGCGAAAGCCAAAAAGAGCACGATAGCGAGCAGGGACGCGACAACTGACATATGTTTTTACACCTCGGTAGGGAATCATTGTAACGGCGCGACAAAATCTGTTTAGGATGCGTCGCGCCTAGGTGGTGCGCTGGTACTCGAGCAGCGCCTCCACGGCGCCCTCTCGCTCGTCACCGTTCCCCGACGGCGCGCCGGAGAACTCCGTGACGCCAGCGTGGGCCAACTCGTTGAGTTGATCGAGCACGTGCTCGGTCGATCCGATCAGTCCGACCTCGGCCGGCTCCTTGGCGCCCTCGCGCTCGATCATTGCCGCGTAGCTCGGCAAGGTCGCGTAGATCGCGTACTGGGTGTTGAGCCGTTCTCGCGCGCCGGCCACGTCGGACGTGACGGCAATGGGTAACGCGCAGACGACGCGCGGATCCGGTCGGTCGGCTTTAGTGGCGGCCGCTCGAATCGTGGGGGCGATATGCGACGTGATGGTCTTTGGCCCGGTCATCCACAACACGGTGCCGTCGGCGACGGTGCCAGCGAGGGCGAGCATCTTGGGCCCGAGCGCGGCGATCAACAGACTCGGCGCGGCCACGTCGTGGGGTCCGAGGGGACTCATCGCCACGGCCTTGACGCGCTCACCCTGGACGTTGACGTTTTCTCCTCGCAGCAGTGGCGCCAGCGCGTCAAGATACTCGCGCATGTACTCAGCCGGGCGATCGAAGGAGATGCCCCACAATCCTTCCACGACGACTTGGTGTGAGAGCCCCACGCCGAGCGAGAGATGACCGCCAATGGCCTCCTGCACCGTGCGCGCCTGCGCCGCGAGCATCGAGGGATGACGGGGCTGAATGGGAACGACGGACGTACCGAGATCGAGGTCGGGCAGTTCGTGGCCGACGAGCGCGAGCACGGTCAACGTGTCAGGCCCGAAGATCTGCGATGACCAGAGGCTACGAAAACCACGATCGCGCAGGCGCGTCGCGCGCTCGATCGTCTTCTCCAGCGGTCCGTCGGTATCAAGTCCCAGGGCGATGCGCATTCTCACGGCTCCTTCAAGACCACTAGCGTTTCTCTCGTGTCCAACGCCACCAAACCTACCGTCTCACTGCGCGTCGGCGTCGTGGGAGCGGGCCAACTCGCGCGCATGATGGGCGAAGCTTCGTCCGACGTGGGCGTGTCGATCACCGTGCTCGCGACCTCGTACGACGACAGCGCGGTCGCCACGTGCCAAGCGGTAGTGCTCGGCGCGGCGAACGACGAGCGGGCCCTTCGCGAACTCGCCGGTGACGTGGACGTGATCACCTTCGACCATGAACTCGTGGATCTCGAGATGCTCGAACGATTCGAAGCCGACGGTGTCGTGCTTCGACCCACGAGCGCGGCCCTGCGTTTCGCGGTGGACAAGGCCTTCCAACGTCGAGTCTTCGCCGAGGCCGGCATCGCGGTCCCGCGTTTCCTCGTCGTTCGCTCGTCGCGCGACGAGCGCCTCGATCCCTTCCTCGACGAACTCGTGACGTCGCCGGTCGTCAAAGTCGCGCGTGGCGGGTACGACGGGCGCGGCGTGGCTTTTCCCTCGACCCGAGGCGAGACGTACGAGGTCATTGACGACTTCGCGAACGCGGGCGACGTCGTCGTAGAGGAACGTCTCGAGTTGACGAGTGAAGTCGCCCAACTCGTCGCGCGCTCCATCGAGGGGTCGCTGGCGCTCTATCCCCTCGTGACGACCGTGCAGCGTGAGGGCATGTGCGTCGAGGTCCGTTTTCCTAGCGACGTCGACGACGCGACACTTGACGAAGCCCGTGAACTGAGCGAGCGCGTCGCGAACCTCGTCGAGGGCGTCGGCGTCATGGCCATCGAGTACTTCGCCACCGAGCGAGGTCTCCTCGTCAATGAAGTGGCGCTGCGCCCCCACAACACCGGGCACTGGACCATCGAAGGCACCGAGACGAGCCAGTTCGCCCAGCATCTTCGCGCCGTGAGCGGCCAGGCGCTCGGTGACGTCACGCCCCTAGCGAACTACGCCGTCATGGTGAACGTCGTGGGTGCGAGCGGACCCGGTTCGCGCGACGCGGCGCGCGCCGTCGGCGGTACGTTCGTCCACGACTACGGCAAGTCGTGGCGACCCGGCAGAAAGCTCGGCCACGTCACCGCGCTCGGTGACGAACCTACGGGTGCGCACGTGAGAGCATGGAACAGTGCCCGCGCCTACGGCACCTCAACTCAGGAGACCTAGTGCAGCCAGTGGTGGGAATCGTGATGGGCTCCTCGTCGGACCTCGAGGTGATGAACGACGCCGCAACGATCCTCGAGCGCTTTGCGGTGAGCTACGAGATGCACGTCGTCTCCGCGCACCGCACGCCCGAAGCGATGCTCGAGTACGCCAAGGACGCGCGACCCCGCGGACTGAAGGTAGTGATCGCGGGCGCCGGGGGTGCCGCGCACCTGCCGGGCATGCTCGCGGCCATGACGACCCTGCCCGTCATTGGCGTGCCGGTAGCGCTCGCTCGCCTCGACGGATTGGACTCGCTGCTCTCCATCGTCCAAATGCCCCGGGGCGTGCCGGTGGCGACCGTCGCGATCAACGGCGCCGCCAACGCGGGGCTTCTGGCGTTGCGCATACTGGGGTCGTCCAACGACGCGCTGGGCAAGCAACTCGAGTCGTACCGCCAAGAACTGGGCGACCAGGCCCGCGCGCAGGACAAAGATTTACCAGGAACTTAGAGTGTCGACGCGGTTGGACCCGGTTCGTGTTGGCCCCTGCTTCGTTGGTTCGCTCTAGTCTGGACGAGTAGCAAAAGGAGGCCCACGTGGGCATAATGAAGCGCGTACAAACGATCTTTCAGGCGAAGGCCAACTCCGCCCTTAACAAGGCCGAAGATCCACGCCAGACCCTCGATCTCTCGTACGAACAGCAACTCGAGAACGTCACCAAGGTGAAGCGTGCTGTCGCCGACGTCGCCACCGCGCGTAAGCGCATCGAGATCCAAGCCGAGCAACTAAAGAGCCAGGGCGACAAACTCGCGGACCAGGCGAAGGCCGCGCTCGCCCAAGGAAACGAGCCACTCGCCCGCGAGGCGCTGACGCGACGAGAAGCGATCGCGGGACAGCTGAAGGACCTCGAGGTCCAACACGCCTCCATCGACGATCAGCAGCAAAAACTTGAAGCGACCGCGACCAAACTCCAGAGCCAGGTCGAAGCCTTTCGCACGAGGAAGGAGACCATCAAGGCCTCCTACACCGCGGCGGAAGCCTCCGCACACGTCAACGAAGCCGTCAGCGGCATCTCCTCGTCGATGGGTGACGCCGGGGCCGCCATGCAGCGCGCGCAGGATAAGGTCTCCGAGATGCAGGCGCGTAGCGGAGCCCTCGACGAACTACTCGCTTCGGGCGCCCTCACCGACCTCACCAGCACCAACGACGATATCCAGGCACAGCTTGACAAAGCTTCAGCGACCTCGGACATCGACGCTCAAATCGCGGCGTTAAAGGCCAGCGGCACGACGAGTGAACTGCCCGCGGGCACGAGCAACGCGAGCCAGGCGCCGGCCGGCGAAGGAAACTAACCGTGGCCAAAACGAAGATCGAGACCGACCATAAGTTAAACGTTCGCATGTTCATCACGGGCGCCGCGCTCGTGGCGCTCTACGCGATCATCGTCTCGGTGATGTTGAGCCTGGGCGTCTCCACGGTGTTGGTGATCGTTATCGCGGCGGCGCTCATCTTCTCTCAGTACTACTTCTCGGACAAGATCGCGATGTTCTCGATGCAGGCCCACGAGGTCACGCCCCAACAAGAGCCCCGTCTCCACGAGACCGTCGATCGCTTGTGCCTGCTCGCCGACATGAAAAAGCCCCGCGTGGGTGTGTCGGAGTTGGATATGCCGAACGCGTTCGCCACCGGTCGTAGTCCCAGTCACGCCGTCATCTGCGCCACGCGCGGCCTGATGCAGCGACTGAACGACGAAGAACTCGAAGCGGTCCTCGCGCACGAACTCAGTCACGTGGCCCACCGTGACGTCGCGATCATGACCATCGCCTCGGGCGTGGGCATGTTGGCCGGACTGGTGAGTCGCATCGCCATGTTCGGCGCGATGTTTGGCGGTCGCGGCGGCGGCCGAGGTCGCGGCGACCAGAACATCGTGCTCTTAGAAATGGTCACGATGCTCGTGTCGATCGTTATCTACGTGATTGCGTACCTGTTGACGATGGCGCTCTCTCGCTACCGCGAACTGGCGGCCGACCGCTCGGGCGCGATCCTTATCGGAAAGCCCAGCGTGCTCGCCGCGGCCCTCGTGCACATCACGGGTGACATCGGCCGGATTCCGCGAACCGACCTTCGTAAGTCCGAAGGCATGAACGCTTTCTTCTTCGCGCCCGCGTTGGCCGGTGGCACGGCAGCCACCCTCTTCTCCTCGCACCCGTCGCTAGAGAAGCGTCTCGACCAGTTGAGCAAGCTCGAAAAGGAACTCAACGGCTAGTGGGACTGCGCGACGCTCTGTTTGGGCGCACCAAACAAGTAGCGCCTAACCTCGATAATCTCTTCGCCCTGCCGACGGCGGCCCTGACCCTCGAGAGCGAACTCGATCTCGTGAGTTCCGGTCAGGCGGGGCTCTGTTTCAAGGGTGGCAGCGGCGAGAGCTCGATGACCACCGACGATGACATCAAGGAACTACTGGACTTCGACGAGACCACCAACAAGGTCACGCTCGCGAAGGACGACCTCGGCTTCGAATGGCTCATCGTCACCGATCCCGATTTCGAGGCTTTGGTAACGCGCGTGCACGCGGCCAACACCTCGATGGTCGAACACGGTCTCGGTCCTCGGCTCCTGTGCGCGGTCTTTGGCTTCGTGCCCAAGACGCCACCGGGCGAGGGCTCGGTGCGCATGGTCTATCTCTTAAAACAGGGCACGTTCTACCCCTTCGCGCCCACCAGTTCGTCACAGCGCAACAACGAACTCGAACTTCGCGTGAAGTCATTTCTCGGCACGGACCTACCCATCGAGAAGGATCTCTCTCGTTGGATGGCGCTGTGGGATCTTCCGGTGAAGTAGCCGTCGCGATCGATAGCCGGCGCCCGACGGTGGGTGCGGGCTTCACTTCTTGTCGCGCGCGCCCCTGTCGACGGCCTTACCCTGTTTGCGCTTCGCCGCCATGGCCGCCGGATCGCGCAGTTGCTCGTAGTGGGCGAGTTCTAAGCGCATGCGGCGCCACGTCTCGAGTCGTTGTGGCGAGAGATTGCCCGACACCACAGCAGCCTCGACGGCACAACCTTCGTCGCCCTGATGCCGGCAGTTTCGGAAACGACACTGTTGCGTGAGATCGTCGATGTCCTCGAACATCTGACTCAGACCTTCCTCGTCGAGCATCACGTCGAGGAGACGGATGCCGGGTATGTCGAGCAATACCCCACCTGCCTGCAGGCGGTAGAGCTTTCGCGTCGTCGTCGCGTGACGGCCCTCGCCACTTCGCCCGACGGTGCGCGTGAGTTCCGAACTACCTTCGAGAGCGTTGAGGAGCGACGTCTTGCCGGCGCCCGACGCGCCGAGCATCACCGCCGTGACACCTTGGCGCAGGTAGCCACCTAGTGCCGAAATGCCCAATCCGTTGACGGCGCTCGTCATGAGCACGTCCACGCCGGGCAGCTCGGCTTCGATATCCCTTTCGAAACGGGACGCGTCGCTCATACCGTCGACCTTCGTCACGACGACCAACGGACGGGCGCCACTATCCCAGGCCATGATGGAGAGTCGCTCGAGCAGTCGCACGTTCAGGGCTAGATCGATCGGCACCACGATCAAGACGAGATCGACGTTGGCCGCGAGGATCTGCACGTCGCGACCATTGGGGTGAGGTCGTCGCAACTCGCTTCTCCGTGGCAGCACCTTAGCGATTCGGTCCCCGCGAATGGCGACCCAATCCCCCGCGACCGGGATCAGGTCGAGGTTGGCTTCGAACTCGCATCGAGCGTCAACCTCCTGGTCGTCAGCGCCGACCCAGACGACGTCCGCGCTCGCGCCGTGTGAGATCACAACCCGGCCGACGTTCATCCCGGTTGCCTCGTCGAGGTTGTCCAGTGCCGTCAGTCCCAGTCGCTCGAGTACTGGATTCATCAACCAGAATCTACCGTGCCACTCTCGCCTTCTATGTCGCGTACCCCGACGAATGGAATCCATCGGGCCGGTGTAGGTTGACGTCTAGAGCGTCATTGCTCGTGCGGAGGAGAGAGTCGTGAACTATCCCAGTAGCCCGACTGACGATCACGTTGCGCCGGAAGCGTTCAGCGACGAGGAGTTGACGAGACTCGCGATGACGGCCGATCGTGACGCGCCCATCGACGACGACGCGGTGCCGTGGAACTGGGGCATCGGTTTCGAGCGGAGTCTGTTGCCCGACTGGTACATGCCGCGCCCGATGGCGACGGGGCGCGGGAAGGGAACGAAAATGGTGGTGGGCACGCTCGTCGCGGGTCTGCTCATCATCGGCGCGTTCGGCCTCTGCATCACGTCGGGGTTCCTCTCGCTGGCGTGAACGTTGTCGACGATTGAAAGGTGTTCGGTGACGGCGTCGATGGCCTACGGATGCGTCATCTCGTCGGGCACGACCGCCGCGTCAAACTGCTCCGCCGTCAAGTAACCGAGCGAGAGCGTCGCCTCGCGAAGCGTCGAACGTTCCTTGTGCGCCTTCTTCGCGACTTGCGCGGCCTTGTCGTAACCAATGATCGGATTCAGCGCGGTGACCAGCATCAGGGAGTTGTTGAGGTGATTTTGGATCCGCTCATAGTCCGGCGCCAAACCTTCGACGCAGAACTCGCGGAAACGATCACAAGCGTCCGTGAGTAGATCGATCGAGTTACAGAAGTTGTAGATGATGACGGGCTTACACACGTTCAACTCGAGATTGCCCCGAGAACCGCCAACCGCGACGGCGGTGTCGTTGCCAAAGACCTGAACGCCCACCATGATCATCGCCTCGCTCTGCGTCGGATTCACCTTGCCGGGCATAATCGAACTACCAGGCTCGTTCTCCGGAAGTTGCAGCTCACCGAGACCTGATCGAGGACCTGAGCCGAGCCAGCGAAGATCGTCCGCGATCTTCGTCAAACTCGCGGCCAACGTCTTGATCGCCCCGTGCGCGAAGATCAGCGCGTCATGCGCCGCGAGCGCGGCGAACTTGTTGGGCGCGGTGACGAAGGGCTTGCCGGTCAGCTTCGCGATCGCTGCCGCGACACGCTCGCCAAATTCGGGGTGCGTGTTGAGTCCGGTGCCCACCGCGGTGCCGCCAGCAGCGAGTTCATAGAGACCTGGTAGAACGAGAAGAAAGCGATCGAGATCGGCGTCGAGTTGGGCCACGTAGCCCGAAAACTCCTGGCCCAAGGTGAGGGGCACCGCGTCCATGAGATGGGTACGGCCGATCTTGGTGACGTTCGCGAACGACGTCGCCTTCTCGTCGAGCGCGTCACGCAGTCGCGTCACGGAGGGCACCAAGCGGTCGGTGATCTCCATCACCGCCGCGACGTGCATCGCCGTCGGGAACGTGTCGTTCGACGACTGGGACATGTTCACGTCGTCATTGGGGTGCACGGGCACCTTAGATCCAAGGACACCGCCCGCAAGTTCGATGGCGCGATTGGAAATGACCTCGTTGACGTTCATGTTCGTCTGCGTACCCGAACCGGTCTGCCAGATTCGAAGTGGGAACTCATCGGCCCATTTACCGTCGACGACTTCCGACGCGGCGCGCTCGATGAGCGTGGCCCGTTCGTCGTCCAACTTTCCCAGCGCGTGATTCACTTCGGCCGAAGCCAATTTCAAGATGCCGAACGCGCGGATGACCGCGACCGGCATGGTCTCAGAACCAATCGCGAAGTGGTGCAAACTTCGCTCGGTCTGTGCTCCCCAGTAGTGGTCCGCGGGGACCTCGATCGAGCCCATGGTGTCGGACTCAACGCGCACGTTCGTCATAACATTCCCTACTTCTTCGTCGACTTCTTTGCGGACTTCTTCACCGGGACCGTTCTCTTGATCGACTTCTTTGCGGTTTTCTTGACTGGAGAAGTCTTCTTCGTCGCCTTCTTCACGGAATTCCTCTTCGGCACCGTCTTCTTTGCGGCCTTCTTGGTCGATGCCGCCTTCTTCGTAGGCTTCTTCGCGGTCTTCTTGGTCGTCTTCTTCGCGGGCTTCTTTCCGGTCTTCGTGACCGGCGCGGCTTTCTTCGCGGACTTCTTCGCGGTCCTCTTTACTGGGGTTGCCCTCTTCGTGGTTTTCTTAGTGGCTTTCTTCGCGGGCTTCTTGGTCGATGCCGCCTTCTTCGTGGGCTTCTTCGCGGTCTTCTTGGTCGTCTTCTTCGCGGGCTTCTTTGCGACCTCCTTGACAGGCGCGACGATCTGCGCGGGGACCGCGTTCGTCGCTGGAGGCGTCGTCTTCAGCGACGCGCTGGCCCCGTCGTAGAGTTCGATGCCCACCGTGACGACGTTTCTCGCGACGACGACGTCCTCGGCTCGCGGTCCGTCACCCGAACCCGGTACCTCGAGCAACAAGGGCAAGTCGCGAATCCTCGGGTGTCCGACCAACGGTGCAAGACCTTTGACGCCGATCGTACCTTCGCCAATGTTGGCGTGGCGATCGCGATTCCCACCAAGTTCAATCTTGGAGTCGTTCAGGTGGAAGCACCGCAGCCGGTCCATCCCGACGCTGTTGTCGATCTCCTTGATCAATCTCTCAGTGCCGGCGATACTCGAGTAGTCGAAGCCACTCGCCCACAGGTGCTGCGTGTCCACGCACAGGCCCAATCGATCGTCGCCGTTGCAGGCATCGATCAAGAACTTGATCTCCTCGAGCGAGCGTCCGACGGTTCCCCCGGCCCCAGCTGCGTTCTCAATGAGTATCGGACAGTCGGCGACACCCTCCGGGGCGGGATCGGCCTGCGCGAGGGCGCGTTCGAAAGCGTCGGCGATCTGGCGAACCACGTCGTCGAACCCGGCGCCCTTGTGCGATCCGACGTGCAGCACGAGACCCGACGAACCAATGCCGCGCGCCACCGACAAGTTGTGCGTGAGACACGCCACTGACTTTTCGTAGAGGTCGAGGTCGGCCGAGGCCAAGTTGATGAGGTACGTCGCGTGACAGAACGTGTCGGTGATCGTGGGATGCGTCGCTTGCGCTTGACGGTACGCGCTCAAGACCTCCGGCGCGTACTGCGACGCCTTCCACATTCGAGGACTCTGCGTGAAGACCTGGATGGAGGTCGCCCCGATCTCCACGCCAGCTTCGAGGGAGGGAATGAGCTTGCCGCCGCCGCGGACGTGCGCACCGATGTTCATTACAGTAAAACTAGTAGGCCCACAACGAATGAACGACAGGAGTGCCGTGACCGACACCTTCAGCCCCACCTCTCGGGCCATCTTCGCCAAGAAGGTTCTCGCGCACGTCGCAAGTCTTGACGCCGACGGTGCACCGAACGTCACGCCGGTGTGGGTGGAACTCGATGGTGACGACATCGTGATCAACACGGCACTCGGACGGGCAAAGGCTCGTAACCTCGCCGCCGACGAGCGCGTGGCGGTCTCCCTGACCGACCCCGACGACCCCGCGACGTGTATCGCCGTGCGCGGGAGGGTCGTGGGCTTCACCACTGAGGGCGCCGACGAGGTCATCGACCGCTTCGCGAAGAAGTACATGGACGTCGATTCGTATCCCATGCGCCGCGAGGGTGAGATTCGCGTGACCGTCACGATCCACCCGGATCGGATCTCCACCCAGCCCGCGTGACTCAAGCGAAGTAGGTCAATTCGCCGGCGTCACTCTCTTCGACGCCCCGCTCAGAGAGTTCGTCGTCGCCACTGACGAGACGTTGATCGTCGTAACTCCACACCGTGACGGGCGTGGGCGGCGCTGGCCGGTTGTAGGCGCCCGAGATCGTGGCGACGTCGTTCGAGAAGTTCACCTCATCGTTGGTGAGGAGGGCTCGAAGCACGTCGGCGTGCTGGGTCACGTTCTCGCCCGCTTCGACGACCACGTGGCGAAGGGGCACGATCGCGGCCAGCGTCGCGACGTCACGGGCCGCCAACTGTGCGGGGTACGCGCTCGTCACCTCAAGCCAGACGCCAAAGTGTTGCCGCACGCGATCGGCGAAGGACGCGGCGACGAGCACCGTGTCGGCGTCGGCGCACTGGAAGAGCACGAGGTGCTCGTTGGCCATGCGCACCACCTGGTCACGCTGGGACCGAGTGGCGACGAGGTGGACCAGTTCCATCAGGAGGGTTGGATGTCTTCCTTGGGCAGGCGCTCAATGTTGACGTCACGAAAGGTGAGGATGCGAACAGAGGGGACGAAGCGAGCGGCGCGGTACATATCCCAGACCCACGCGTCATGCAACGTCACCTCGAGCAAGGTCGGCGTGGCGTTCGAGCGGACCTCGACGTTCACGTCGTTCGCCAGATAGAAACGGCGATCGGTCTCCACGGCGAAGTCGAACATGCCCACGACCGCTTTGTACTCCTGGACCAACGCGAGTTCGAGGGTCGACTCGTAGTCGTCGAGCTCTTCCTCGCCCACCAGCGACTACGCGCGCTCGTTGACGCGCAGCTCCTTGATCTTGGCGGCCTTGCCGCGTAGATCACGCAGGTAGTAGAGCTTCGCGCGGCGTACGTCACCGTAGGAGTCGACTTCGATCTTGGCGATCGTGGGGGTGTGCACGGGGAACGTACGCTCGACGCCCACACCGAAACTGATCTTTCGCACGGTGAACGTCTCCTGGAGGCCCGAACCCTGGCGACGAATCACGACGCCCTTGAAGACCTGGACCCGCTGGCGGGTGCCTTCGACGACGCGTACGTGGACGTTGAGTGTGTCGCCGGGGCGAAAGGCGGGGATGTCGTCTCGAAGTGAGTCGCGGTCGACGAGGTCAGTGGGGTTCATGAGAGCGGTCCCTTTCGGATCACAGGCTTTAGAAGTTTAGCCGTTTCGCTCGATCTCATCCAACGTGGGGAATTCGGCCAGTATCGCGCGGTCTTGCGCGCTCAGTCCTCCGCGCCGCGTCATCAGGTCGGGACGTCGTTCCATGGTGCGCCGTAGCGCCTGTGCGCGGCGCCAGCGGTCGATTTTCGCGTGGTCGCCCGAGAGCAGGACCTCGGGCACGTGATGTCCGCGCACCTCGGCGGGCTTGGTGTACTGGGGGTACTCGAGGAGCCCCTGGCTGAAGGACTCGTCGAGGCTGGACTCGTCGTTGCCGAGCGCCCCGGGCAACAGACGAACCACGGATTCGATGACGCACAGCGCCGCGAGCTCCCCCCCGGCCAAGACGAAGTCGCCCAGCGAGATCTCGTCGTCGACGACCTGGTCGAGGACCCGCTGGTCGAACCCCTCGTAGCGGCCACTCACCAGCGTGAAACCGGCAAGTCCACTCAACTCGCGTGCGACCTCGTGCGTGAAGACCCGGCCCGACGGCGTCAACGCAATGACGGGTCGCGCGAGATTCGTGACCGACTCCACGGTGGCGATGATGGGCTCGGCGCGCAGCACCATGCCCGCGCCGCCGCCGAAGGGCGTGTCGTCGACGCTGCGGTGCACGTCGGAGGTGGCGTCTCGAAAGTCATGGAGGTGCAGCGCCCACACGCCGCGCTCGGCCGCTCGGCCGAGGACCGAGGTCGTGGCGTAGCTCGCGACGGCATCGGGAAAGAGCGTCAGGACGTCGACGCGTAGGGTCATTCGAAGAGTCCTTCGGGCGGGTCGATCTCGACGCGACGATTCGCGTCCAAATTCACCACGAAGGTCAGGGGCACGAGGGCGCCGGTGTCGAGCACCATGAGGTCGCTCGCGGGGTTGGCCTCGACGTCGACGACGACGCCGCGCCGCACGCCCGACGTGTCGACGACCTCGGCGCCGAACAGTTGGTCGATCCAGATGACGCTCTCGTCGTCGATACGAGGTGCCGACAGTACGACGCCGCGCCAGCGTTCGGCCTCCTCACGCGAGTCGACGCAGTCGAAGCTCACGATGAAGCGGGCCTGGTGGGCCGCCGCGGCCACGACGACGAGGGGTCCGCGTTCGGTGTCGAGGGTGACGCCCGACGCGAGACGTTCAGCGACGCGATCGCTCCAGAGGTCGACGAGTACTTGGCCACGCAGACCGTGGGCTTTGACGATGCGCCCGACTTCGAGCGTGGCACGCTCGTCGGTCACGGTTAGTCGACGATGTCGACGGAGGTGGTGACGCCGTCACGCGCTCCTGCGGCGCCCACCAGCGCGCGAATGGCCTGCGCGGTACGACCGCGTCGGCCGATGATGCGACCCATGTCGTTCGGACCGACGCTGAGCGAAAGGATGACCTTGCCCTGGCGCTCGTCGACGTCCACCGACACGGCGCTCGGGTCTTCGGCGAGGGACTTGGCGATGAACTCGAGCGCGGCGGTCGCGGTCGCGGCCTTGTCGGCGTTGCCAACGTTGTCGTCGCTGCCGTGGTCGCCCGCGTCGTTGAAGTCGATCTCGTGGTTGTCGTCAATGGTGTTGACGTCGCCCGCGACGTAGTCGTCGTGCGCGTCGCTCACTTCGTCACCTTCGAGGCTTCGAACGCTTCAAGGGCGCCACTGACCTTGAGTAGTTTGGCGACACGCTCGGTGGGCTGGGCGCCGTGGTGCAACCAGTGCAACACCTTGTCGTTGTCGATCTTGAGGACCATTTCCGGCTCGGCCGTCGAAATGCCACGGGGCTGGTAGGTGCCCACGATCTCGAGGAAGGCTCCAGAACGGGCGCGGCGACTCTCAGCGGCCACGACGCGATAGGTGGGTTGCTTCTTCTTGCCCATTCGCACCAAGCGTAGTTTTACAGCCACAACGTAATTCCCTTCGAACCTTGTGTGTTCCGTGTCGGAACGGGGCGATATACCCGAGCGTCAAAGTTTAGCGTTGTTTGGGTGGAGTGACTCTTCCGCCCTTCTTCTTCTTGTTTTTCGCGCCGCCCCCGCGCGGCGTCGTGGTGGCGCTCGCCATGCCCGCTCCGAGGGCTTCGAAGCCCGCGGGCAGCTGTTCGTTGCGCGCGGCGCCTCGCGCGGCGAGTCCCGCCATGCGTCCGAGCCCACCAGGCAGTGCCGGCGAGGCGCCGTTACCCATCTGGCGCATCATCTTTTTCATCTCGTTGAACTGTTTCAGTAGTTGGTTCACGGCGCTGACACTCGTCGCGGAACCCTTGGCGATGCGCGTGCGTCTCGAACCGTCGAGGATGCTGGGATCGCGACGTTCCTTGGGCGTCATGGATCGAACGATGGCTTCGACGCGGTCCAGTTCGCCCTCGTCCACGTTGCTCGCGGCGGTACGCATCTCCTTCGTGACCCCCGGCATCAACTTCATCAGTCCACCCAACGATCCCATCTTTCGCACTTGACCTAGTTGCGCGAGGAAGTCGTCCAACGTAAACGTGCCGCTCATCATGCGCCCGGCGGACTCGGCGACGACGTCGGCGTCCATCGTGCGCTCGGCCTGTTCGATCAGCGAGAGCACGTCACCCATACCGAGGATGCGTGAGGCCATCCTCTCGGGATAGAAGAGATCGAAGTCGGCGATCTTCTCACCGCTGGAGGCGAAGACGACCGGTCGTCCCACGACGCCGAGCGCGGAGAGCACCGCGCCACCTCGTGCGTCGTAATCGAGCTTCGTGACGATGAGCCCCGAGAGTTCGAGGGCCTCGTGAAAACTTCGTGCGGTGTGCACGGCATCTTGACCGGTGACGGCGTCGATGACCAGGAAGGTGTAGTCGGGGTTCGTCGCGTCCGCGATCGCGCGCGCTTCGTCCATCAACGCTTCGTCGATGGCGAGCCGCCCGGCGGTGTCGATGATGACGACGTCGCGCCCGAGTCGTGTCGCTTCGGCGAGACCCCTTCGCGCGACCTCGAGGGGAGTCGACGAGTCGAAGTAGACGTCAACGCCGACCTGCTGGGCGAGCACGCGCAACTGTTCCACGGCCGCCGGGCGCTGGAGGTCGGCCGCGATGAGGTAGGGCTGGCGGCCCTGTTGCTTGAACCACGCGGCGAGCTTGGCGGCCGCCGTCGTCTTGCCCGCGCCCTGGAGACCGGCGAGGAGGACCACGGTCGGTGGTTTCGAGGCGAAGGTGACCTTGAGCGGCGCCGCGCCGAGCACTTCGATGAGTTGTTCGTGGACGGCCTTGATGACCTGTTGGCCCGGGGTGAGGCTCTGGGCGAGTACTTCGCCACTCAGTCGTTCGCGCACCGCGTCGACGAACGCCCGCACCACCCCCAGTTCGACGTCCGCCTCGAGGAGGGCCGCGCGTACGTCGCCGAGCGCCTCGTCGAGGTCGGCGTCACTGAGTCGGCCGCGCGATCGCAGTGAATTGCTGAGTCGTTCCAGGCGTTCGCTGAGGGCGTCAAACATGATGCCCGAAGGCTAGCGTCACGCCCCGAGCAGCGAGTCGACGAAGGCGTCGGGCTCGAAGACGATGAGGTCGTCCACGCCTTCGCCCACCCCCACGAACTTGACCGGAATCGCGAGGTCGCGTTCGATCGCGACCACGATCCCGCCGCGCGCGGTGCCGTCGAGTTTCGTCAAGACGATCCCCGTGACGCCCGACGCCGCCAAGAACTCACGGGCCTGACTGAGCGCGTTTTGACCGGTCGTGGCGTCGAGTACCAGAAGCGTCTCGACAACCTGTCCGGGCGCGCGGTCGGCGACCCGACGGACTTTTGAGAGTTCATCCAGCAGGTTCGTACTGTTGGCGCGTCGGCCCGCGGTGTCGGCGAGCACGAGGTCGAGTCCGCGCGCGCTGGCTCGCCCAATGGCGTCGTGCACCACCGAACCGGGGTCGGCGCCCTCGTTCGCGCGCACGATCTGAGCGCCCGTGCGCGAGGCCCACTGCTCGAGTTGGTCGGCCGCGGCCGCGCGAAACGTGTCGCCCGCGGCGAGCATCACCGTACGGCCCTCGTCGTGGTGGCGTTTGGCCAGCTTGCCAATCGTCGTGGTCTTGCCCACGCCGTTCACCCCAACGAACAGCCAGACGGGCACGCGGCCCGCGTCCGCCACGGTGGTGGTCGAACGGTCGCGCGCGAGTGAGTCGAGCAGTAGTGAGCGCAGCGCCGCGGCGACTCCGTCCGGCGCACCCTTCGTTCGCAGTTCCTCGAGCACTGCGCTCGTCGTCGCGACGCCCACGTCGCTGCGCAGCAACACCTCTTCGACGAGCGAGAGTTGATCGGCACTCAGTTCGCTGGAGCCCGCGATCGAGCGCACACGGTCGAAGACGCCCCTCGACGACGCGAGCCGCTCGTTCAAGGTCGGCGCGACGTCGAGCGAGGGCATGGGCGCCGTGTCACGTACCAAGATCTCGGGCATGGCGGCGCGCGGCGGCGCCACGAGTGAGGGGCGGGCGCGACGGCGATGACGTCGAGTTCCGACGTACACGCCGGCGAGCACGACGACGATCGCCAGTACGACGTAGAGGACGCTCACGCCGTTTCGACTTCCCTCGCACGCTGCACGCGTTGACTGACCACCTTGGACGACGCGCCGGGCACCATGGTCACGCCGTAGAGCGCGTCGGCGGCCTCCATGGTGCGCTTTTGGTGCGTCACGATGAGCAGTTGCGCCTCTTCACGGAACTCGTCGACGAGACTCAAGAATCGCTGCAAGTTGACGTCGTCGAGTGCGGCCTCCACCTCGTCCATGAGATAGAAGGGCGACGGACGAGAGCGAAACACCGCGAAGAGGAACGCCAAGGCGGCCATGGAGCGCTCCCCGCCCGAGAGCAACGAGATACGGCGCACGTTACGCCCCATGGGCCGAACCTCGATCTCGACGCCGGTGTTCAACGGATCGTCGGGTTCGCTCATGTTCAGGCGACCCTGACCTCCCGGAAAGAGCATGGCGATCAGCGCCGAGAAGTGCTCGTTCACGTCGGCGAAGGCCGTCGTGAAAGTCTCCATGATCTCCTCGTCGAGGGCACGAACCACCTCTTGCAACTCTCGTCGAGCGTGGCGAACGTCGCTGACCTGAGCGTCGAGGTCCTTGTAGCGATCCTCGAGCATCGCCAGTTCTTCCAGGGCCAGCGGGTTGATCGGCCCGAGTGAGGTGATGCGCGCCTCAAGATCACCGACGCGCGTCTCGAGCGAGCCACCCTCGGCGAGTTCGATGACGGGCGGGGGGCCCATCTCGTGCGGTTCGACGCCCAGGTCGCGGTGGATGAGCTCGTGGACGTTCGCGACCTTCACGGCGAGTTCTGCCTGTTCGATCTCGTGACGGCGCATGACCTCGCCGAGTTCGCTCAGGCGTGCGTCCGCGTCGTGGCGTGCTTGGCGCACGTCCTCGAGCATCTCGGCACTGGCGCGCGTCGCTTCGAGTTGCTCGCGGTAGGTCGAATCCAGGGCCTCTTGGGCTACTCGAATCTCGTCCGCGGCTCGCTCGACGAGTTCGGCGAGACGGCGCAGCACCTGACGGTCGAACTCGAGGGTCTGTCGTTTCGTCGCCGCCTCGAGACGTTCGCCCGAACGACCCTCGAGGCGTTGTTCGATCTCCCCCTGGCGCTGCTCGATGATGCGACGTCGTTCGGCGAACTGCGCCTCACGACGCGACAGCGCGGTCGCCTCTTCATCGACGCTCCGGCGATTGGCCTCAAGTTCGGACCTCGCCTCGCCGCGACGGCGTTCGCGCTCGGCGCCGTCGCGAACGGCCGCTTCGAGGGGCGGCAGCTGTTCTCGCACCGTCACGAGATCGACGTCCACCGTTTGAATCTGGACGGCGAGGTCCGCCACGTCGCCACTCAGTCGCTCGATCGTCTCGACCACTTCGTCACCTTCGATCGAGAGACGTTCTATCTCTCCGAGGAGTCGTTCGTCCTCGCCGCGCGCCGTGGCGAGCGCGGAGGTCGCGAGATTGAATCGCTGCAGCGCGTCGCCGAGCGCGGTGTCGGCGTCGTGGAGTCGCTGGCGCAGGGGGCCTAGTTCGCGGCTGGCTCGCTCGGCGTCGTCACGAGCCTGCTCGACGGTGGAACGCGTCACCATCGCGAGACCGGACGCCACTCGCCAGCCCGAGGACGCGAAGCGGTCGCCCTCCAAGGTCACGATGACGAGATCGGGATTGGCGATCGCCACCTCGATGCCCGACTCCCAATCGCTCGCCACGAAGGCTCGAGAGAGGAGGGCGTCGAGCACCCGCGCCACGTGCGCGGGTGCGTCACGACGGGCCCGCACGAGCGCGCGTAGCGCCCGGGTTCCCTCCGGCGTCGCCAACGTCGTGACGTCACCCTCGGCGACGGGCAAGATCAGTCCCACCTCGCCTTCGCGTCGAAGGGCCGCCAACGCCGCCCGCGCCGAACGGCGTCCGTCGACGACCATCGCACCCACCGAGGCGCCCGCCGCCGCCTCCACCGCGCGCTCGAAGCCCGCGTCCACCTCGATGAGATCGAGGAACGATCCGAGCACGCCTTCGAGTTCGCCAATGACCGCCCGTCCACCGGCGCCCGAGAGTTCGTCGAGCGCTCGCGCGAGGGTCAGCGCGCGCGCCTGCGAGCTCGACGCCAGATCGGCGCCGTTACGCAGTGCGAGGTCCGCTGCTCGTCGCTCACCCTGCGCGTCCGCCGCCGCGGCTTCCGCCTCGGCGGACTCCCTGAGGGCCGCGTCGAGCGCGTCCGCCGCGTCGAGCTTCTCCTTCACCATCTGTTCGTGGCCGGCCGTGATCTCAGCACTGCGCACGCGAGCGTCAGCGAGTCGCGTGCTCGCGCGACGTTCACTCTCGAGAAGTGAGGCCAGCGAACGCTCGAGCAGTGAGATCTGCTCGCGCGCGTTGACGAGTGCCGCTTCGTCGCTCTCGGTCGAGGAGGAAGCCCACGTCGCTTCGAAGTCGGCCTCGACGAGTGTGAAGAGCCGACGCGACTCGGCGAGCGCCGTGCGCAGTTCGTTCAACGAATGTTCGTCCGAACTGAGACCCTGGAGATCGACGACGAGTTTCGCGGCGTCGGCCTCAAGCGTCGCGATCACGTTCTCGTCGGCGGAGGCGATGAGCGCTTGGCGCAGTGAGCGTTCGCGCTCTTGGATGACCGACGAGGTGCCGCGCGCGCGCTCACCGAGACCCTGCAGGGTGCCGAGCGTCGACGCGAGCATCTCTTCGCGTCGCGAGGCCATCTCCGCCGCGGCGGCGGAGGCTTTCGCGTCGAGGGTGACGAGTTCGTGGCGAAGTTCACGCTCGCGCACGGACGACTCCTCGAGGGAGTGTTCGAGTTCGCGTCGACGTCGTTCGAAGTTGTGCAGGCGCGAGGCGAAGAGTGCGTGACGAGCAGCCCGGAGTTCGCTCTCGACGTCGGAGTAACTGCGCGCCGACGCGGCCTGTCGCTCGAGTGGACGCATCTGACGACGCACTTCACGAACCAGATCGCCCAGTCGTTCGAGGTTCTCCTGGGTCGAGGCCAGTCGCCGTTCGGAACGCTCCTTGCGGCGGCGATGCTTCAACACGCCCGCGGCCTCTTCGATGACGGCCCGGCGATTCTCGGGATTGGACGAGAGGATCGAGTCCAGTTGACCCTGACCGACGATCATGTGTTGTTGACGTCCGACGCCCGAGTCGCCCAAGAGCTCTTGGACGTCGAGGAGTCGACAGGTGGTGCCGTTGATGGCGTACTCGGAGTCTCCGCTTCGAAAGAGGGTGCGCGAGATGGTCACTTCCGCGCCGTCGATGGCCAGGCGACCCGACGAGTTGTCGATGGTGAGCGCCACTTCGGCCCGCCCGAGGGCGGCTCGGTTCGAGGTGCCCATGAAGATGACGTCGTCCATTCGCGCACTGCGCAGCGCGCGCGTGCTCTGCGCGCCGAGGACCCAGGTCACGGCGTCGACGACGTTGGACTTTCCTGATCCGTTGGGCCCCACGACGGCCGTGACACCGGGCTCGAACTCTAAAACCGTGGTGTCGGCGAAGGACTTGAAGCCCTTCATGGTCAATCGCTTAAGAAACACGCACTGACGCTAGCAACCTTCTGGTCGTCGTCTGAGCGCTAGGCCTGGCACTTTTCGCAGTAGTACGTCGAGCGACCTCGCACGCTTTCGCGACGAATCGCCTGGCGACACTGATAACAGGCCTGACCTTCGCGGTTGTAGACCTGATGGAACTGTTGGAAGTTGCCGGGCTTGGCGTCGGGGTCGACGAACTGTTCGTCGTCGAGCGTCGAACCGCCGTGCTTGATCGCCTCGGTCAAGACCTCGCTGATCGCGCGGTGCAGTCGACGTATCTCAATGGTCGAGAGCGACTCCGCCGGGCGATCGAAGCGCAGTCCGGCCGAGAAGAGGATCTCGTCGGCGTAGATGTTGCCGATACCCGCGATGATGTCCTGGTCGGTCAGCACTGCCTTCAGCGGTGTTGAGCGACTGCGCAGGATCGCCGCGAACCGGTCCCAACCGATCTGGTCCTCGAAGGGGTCGAGACCCAGGTGGGCCAGCTCGGGCACGGCCTTTCGAAGGGCCAACCCCTCGCCGCCAATGGAGAGGCGCGCGAACTTCGAGATCTCGACGGGCGGATCGCTGTCGCTCGGCGTCTTGGACACGTAGAGCTCGCCGAACGTCCTCGGGTCGACGTAGCGAAGCTCACCGCCCTGGACGAAGGTGAAGACGACGTGGGTGTGCTTGGGCTTGGGGTCCTTCGCGCTCTTGGCGCGAAGGAGTTGGCCACTCATGCCGAGGTGGATCACGAGGTGCGTCGAGTTATCGAGTCCCAGGATCAGATTCTTGCCCAGTCGCTGGACGGACTTGATGGAGTGCCCCTCCACCATGGCGCGAAAGTCCTTCGCGGTCTTGTGGCGGCGAACGGCGCGTCCGTTGGTGACGGCCGCGCTCTTGATCTTCTTTCCGATTAGATCACGCGCGAGCGACGCGCGAACGGTCTCAACTTCAGCCAGTTCAGGCATCGAGGTGACCCCGCCACGCCACGAAGGCGGCCTGCGCCTCGGCACTCTTCTTCGAACGACCCTCGCCCGTCGCCGTGATGCCGTTGCCAACGCGCACCGTGGCGACGAAGGTCACGTCGTGCGACGGACCGCTCGACGAGACGTCGTACGTTGGCGTGCCCAATCCGGAGGCTTCGGCCCACTGACGAAGTTGCGTCTTCGGATCGACGTCGCCGGGCTCCTTTGACGCCGCGCGCACTTCGTCCTCCAGGGCGCCGTGCACGAAGGACTTCGCGACGTCGTAGCCGCGCTCCAGGTAGATCGCCGCCACCACCGCCTCGAAAGCGTCGGCGAGGAGCGAGGGACGTTGGCTACCGTTCTCTTTACGCACGCCGCGACCCACGCGCAACACGTCACCGAGATCGACTCTCCTCGCGGCCTCGGCGAGGGCGGCCTCGTTAACGACGCGGCTGCGCACGAGCGAACCGGTGCCCTCGTTAAGTTCGGGGTAGCTCGTCACGATCAGGTCGGCGATCGCGAGGTCCACGACGGCGTCACCAAGAAACTCGAGACGTTCGTTGGATTCGAGGTCGTGCTCGGCGGCGTAACTCGAATGCGTGAGGGCCGTCAACAACAGCGGGCTCGTGGCCACGAGACCCACCCGCTCAGCGACAGAATCGAGAGTCGAGACCATGAGGCGCACGTGCCTCGTTAGGCAACCTGGAGCTTGACCGCGACGTAGTCAACGGCGTCGCGCACCGAGGTGAGTCCCTCGAGGTCTTCGTCGTCAATGTGAAAGCCGGCCGCGTACGTCGCGAGACTCTCTTCGAGGGCCTCCACGAGTTCGATCAGCGCGAGCGAATCGGCGCCGAGATCCGTGAAGGGGACGTCTTCGGCGATGTCACCGGGGCTCTTTTCGAGTATTTCGGCGAGTTGGTCGCGTACGAGTACCAAGATGGCGGCTCGATTCAGCGGTGCGACGGTGTCAGCGGTCATGACCCCTCCTTAGACGTGCTGACCAAGACTACCGAGCGTCCACGCTCGTCGCGCCGGTTAGGCGGTCGGATCAGGACGAATAGCCAACTTCATTTTCGCGACCACGCCGCCTTTTTCTATCTCGTCGGCGACACGCAACGCGTTCATGATCGCCGTCGCGTTCGACGCGCCGTGACTGATGACGCAGATCCCGTCGACGCCCAGCAACAACGCGCCGCCCTGGTTGTCGGGCGACAACGACGAAGCGATCGGTATCAGGTACGGCAGCAGTGCGGCACCGGCGGCTTCGGTGGCGGCGTTGGTCCCTATCGCCTCGACGACCGCGGCGAACACGAACTTCAGTGCACCTTCGAGGGTCTTGAGCGCGACGTTGCCCGTGAAGCCGTCGGTGACGACCACGTCGACGGGCGCCGGGACGAGGTCGCGGCCCTCGACGTTACCCACGAAGTTCAGTGACGCCATCGCGGCCAAGCGTTCGTAGGTCTCCTTCACCAGCGGCGTGCCCTTGGAGGGCTCCTCACCAATGGAGAGCAGTCCCACCGCCGGACGTTCGACGCCGTAGAGGGACTGGACGTAGATCGAGGCCATCTGGGCGAACTGCACGAGCATCTCGGGTTTGCACTCAGCGTTCGCGCCCGCGTCGACGAGCAACATGGGCGTCGTACCGATTCGAGGAATCGGGGTCGCGATGCAGGGTCGGATCACCCCGGGCAGCCGGCCCATGCGCAGCAGCGCCGAGGCCATCGTCGCGCCGGTGTTGCCGGCCGACACCATCGCGCTGGCCTTGCCGTCACGCACGAGTTCGGCCGCGCGAACGAGCGACGAGTCTTTCTTCTTGCGAACACTGGCGCCCGGGTCGTCGTCCATGGCGATCACTTCGCTGCACGCCACGACCTCGAGGCCGCGTGGATCGCCAAGCAGTTCAGGAACGCCGACGAGGGTGACGCTCAGTCCCAACTCATCGACGGCGCGCCGAGCGCCCGCGACGATCTCCTTGGGAGCGAAATCACCACCCATCGCGTCTAAGGCGATGGGTAGCGTCAACTCAGTTGACCTCTACCGCGACGCGATTCTTGTACCACCCGCAGTTCGGGCACACCACGTGGGGCAACTTCGAGGTCGAGCACTGGGGACAGACGCTGCGAGCGGGGCGCTCCAACGTCCAGTTCGCCGCTCGGCGGCTGCGGGTCTTGGCTTTGCTGGTCTTGCGCTTTGGAACTGCCATCGATCTTCTCTTTCACCTGAATCGGGTACACCCGTCACGTTTCTTTGGATCCCTCGGACTCGGGGTCCGCAAATTGGAGTCCGTCCAGTGTAGCCCAACGTGAATCGACCGGCGCCCGGCAGGTGCACGTCGTCTCGTTCCGGTCGATCCCGCAGTACGGACAGAGTCCCTGGCAGTCACTCCGACAGAGCGGCGCGAGCGGTAGGTCCAAGAGGATGGCGTCGTGCGCCAGGGGTGCCAGGTCCACGAAGCCGTGCTCGACGAGGTACGTCTCTTCGTCACCCGGGCCCCGTTCGTCGGCGAAACGCTCGTTCACCGTCACGTTCGAGTACCCGAGCACCGGCGCCGAGCAGCGACGGCACACCCCGTGCCAGGGCGCCTCCACGCGACCGCGCGCGCGCAGTCCCCCACTGAAGCTCTCGAGGCGCACCTTCACGTGCACGACGGCCTCGGGAAAGACGTCCGTCTCGGCGGCGCCGCGCGCGTCGAATTCGTGCGCCTCGTCGAAGGGCGCTTCGAAGTCGACCTCGACGGACGAGGGAACCTGGCGCAGGATTCGCGCGACGGGGACGAGGTACGCCGAGGCCACGGCCCTTAGAAGGAGTCCTGATCGAAGAAGGAGCTCTCGGGCTCTCGGGGGTCGACGTACTCGTGCAGGGGCGCCGGCGCGGGCGGTGGCGCGGGCGACAGGAAGTCCTCGTTGAGATTCTCGTCGTTGATCATCGACGTGGGCAGACCTTGGGCGCTCAGTCGCTCGCGTCCCGAGCGCGCGGTCTTCAGTAGCCGGTCGAGGACGATCTCGAAGCCGCCGAGCTTGCCGTCGATGAAGTCCTCGGACTGGTTGATCATCTGGCGGGCTTGGGCGTGGGCGTCGGCGATGATCTGTTCGGACTTGAGGCGTGACTGGCGCACGATCTCGGTCTTGTCGACCATGCGCGACGCTTCGGCGCGCACCTGGTCCATGAGTTGTTGAGCCTTCTGCACTTCCGCGGCCATCAGTTCTTCTCGATCGCGTAACGCCCAGCGCGCCTCACGGATCTCGTCGGGCAGGCTGTGCAGGGCCTGTTCGAGCAGACCCATGACCTCGTCGCGCGACACGAGGGCCGAGTTCGACAGTGGCATCTGCTTCGCTGCTCCGACCAGGTCCATCAGGTCGCGCAGGTCGGCCTCGATGTCGCGACGCACGTGACGCGGGGCGGCCTCGTCGAACTCTTCGCCGTCGTAGCCGTCAAACGAGGTCACTGCGCTCCTCCCGCGAACTTGTCGGCCAGGCGCTTGGCGACCGACGCGGGCACGAACGACGTCACGTCGCCGCCGTAGCGCGCGACCTCACGGATGAGCTTGGAGGCGATGAAGGAGTGGTGCGAACTCGAGGGCAGGAACAGCGTCTCCACCCCCGACAGCGACCGGTTCATCTGGGCCATCTGCAGCTCGCTCTCGAAGTCCGACACGGCGCGAAGGCCCTTCACGATGGCCGTCGCGTCGACGTCGCGCGCCACGTTCACGAGCAGGGTCGAAATCGACACGATGCGCACGTTGTCGAGGTGCACGAGGGACTCGGCGATCATGTCGCGACGCTCGTCGAGGTCGAAGAGGGCCTCAGACTTCTGGGGGTTGCGGATGGCCGCCACGACGATCTCGTCGAAGATCTGCGCGGCGCGCTCAACGATCTCGAGGTGGCCGTTATGGAAGGGGTCGAAGGAGCCGGGAATCAGACCAACCGTCACTCGCCGTCCCCTCTCGTGGGTTCTAACATCGTTACGAGCGTAGTGCCGTAGCGCTTGGTTTTGGTTACGTCCCACCCTTCGGGCGCGTCCATATGGCGATCGTTTTCGATGATCACGCGCTGCGCCTCGACACCGTGGAGCACGCTCGCGAGGTCCAACGGCCCGTACGGTGGATCGGCCAAGACCAGGTCGACGTCGCTCGGCGGGCTCCAGACGGGCAGATTCGCGCGCACGAAGAGCGCCTCACCGTCGAGCTGCAGGGGTTCGAAGTTCGTCTTCGCCGCGACCAAGCACGCGGGATCGCTGTCGACGAAGTAGACCTTGGCCGCGCCGCGCGAGAGCGCCTCGATCCCCATCGCGCCGGAGCCGCAGTAGAGGTCGACGACCACGAGATCGCTCAATCCCCCGCGACTCTCGAGCATCGAAAAGATGGCCTCACGGGCGTAGTCGGTCGTGGGGCGTACCGTCGCCGGCAGTTTCGCCTTGAGCCGACGCCCGCGGGCCACACCACCAATTACTCGCACCCACCCAGGGTACGTCAGGACTTAAAGAGGTACGTAGCTTCCTCGTCGTCGACGAACAGTCGAAGTTCGTCCATCATCGCGGCGAGCGCCTCGTCGTTGCGCTCGACCATCGAGGCGGCGAGGCGCTGGGCGCTGAACAGCAGGGCCTCGTCGGCCCTGAGTCTGGCGAGCTTCAGATCACTGCGGCCTTGCTGGCGAGACCCGAGCAACGTCCCCTCACCTCGCATCTCGAGGTCGACCTCGGCCAATTCGAAGCCGTCGTTCGAACGCACGAGGGCGTTCAAGCGCGCCTCACCGTCCTCACTGGGCGGCGTGCCCAGCACGAAGCAGTAACTCTGTTGATCCGACCGACCGACGCGACCGCGCAACTGGTGTAGTTGGGCGAGACCGAAACGCCAGGCGTCTTCGATGACGATGACGCTCGCCTCGGGCACGTCCACGCCGACTTCAATGACGACGGTCGCCACGAGCACGTCGAGTTCGCCGGTGCGGAACTGGCGCATGACGTCTTCTTTCTCCTGACTCTTCATCTGTCCGTGTAGGAGCCCCACCGCGAGACCTCGAAGTTCGTTGAGGGCCAGTCGTGTTCTCTCCTCGACGGCGCTCGTCGCCTCGATCTTCTCCGAGTCCTCGACGAGGGGACAGATCACGTAGGCCCGGCGCCCGGCCGCCACTTCGCGGCGCACGCGTTGCCAGCACTCGTTGACCTCGCCCTCGTCGCGGGCCCACGTCGTCTCGATGGGCCGGCGCCCCTGGGGCAGCTCGTCGAGGACCGAGAAGTTGAGGTCACCGAAGAGGACCATGGCCGCGGTCCTCGGGATGGGCGTGGCGGTCATGACCAGCACGTCGGGGTCGGCGCCCTCGTTCGAGCGCGCGCGTCCCTGGTCGCGCAGGGCTGCTCGCTGTTCCACCCCGAAGCGGTGCTGTTCGTCGATGACGATCAACCCGAGCGAGCGAAATCGCACGTCCTCACTCAACAGGGCGTGCGTGCCCACGACCACGTCCACCGAGCCGCGCACCAACCCGTCGAGCACGAACTGACGGTCCTTGGCGCGCACGCGCCCGGTCAGGAGCTGTACCGAGAGGGGGCGCTGACCACCGAGCACCGCGTCGTCCACGACACTGAGACCCTCGAGGTCGCGTCGTAGCGAGGCGACGTGCTGTTCGGCGAGCACTTCGGTCGGCGCCATCAACACCCCTTGGCGACCCCCGTCGAGTGAAGCCAACGTGGCCGCGAGCGCCACCATTGTTTTGCCCGAGCCGACGTCGCCTTGGAGGAGTCGGTGCATGGGCAGCGACGATGACATGTCGCGCGCGATCTCTTCGAGCACGCGACGCTGCGCGCGGGTGAGCGCGTAGCGATGACCCGCAAGGAAACGGCGCACCAGTGAGGCCGAGGGCGCGACGAGTTCGCCGCTCGCGACGTCGAGGTCGGCCACGTCGAAGAGATGACGAATACCCGCGGACGACGCCTCGACTCGCTGGCGTCGAAGGGCCAGCAACAACTGGAGCCGCAAGAACTCGTCGAAGGCGAGCCGGCGCCGCGCGGGGACCTTGTCGCTTTCTTCGCTCGGCAGATGAATACCCCAGTAGGCCTGGGTTCGATCAACCAGGTCCAGCTCGTCGCGTTCCGGTCCCGTGAGGGGATCGAAGAAGGGACCGGCCCGTCGCAGCGACTCCTCGATGAAGCCGCCCATCTCCCAACTGGTGAGGCCGGCCTTGCCCGACGCGGGATAGATCGCCACCACGCGGCCCACCTTCGAGGGGTCGCGCTCCTCACCCGAGGCGCCCACGACGACGTCGACGACGGGATTGGTCATCTGACGTTGACTCTTGTAGTCGCTCACTTTGCCAAAGAACAGGGCCTGGACGCCCGACGTGAGCTGGCGCTCGCGCCAGGCTTGATTGAAGAACACGACTTTGAACGAGTCGCCGTCGTCGCTCACGGTGACCTCGACCATGACTCGGCCCTGACGCGTGCGACGGCTGGTCACCTTCTCGACCTCGCCAAAGACCGCCGCCTCGTCGCCCACGTTGAGATCGGACAGGTCGACACGCTTGGTGCGATCGATGTAGCGCCGGGGATAGACCGTCAACAGGTCGAAGACGTTGTCGATGCCGAGCGAGGCCAGGGCCGCGGTGCGCTTGTCGCCGATGTTGCGCAGTTGGCTGACCGACACGTCGCCGAGTTCGCGAAGTCGCCGCGCCGGCGCGTCACTCACTCGAGGCCGAAGTAGTAGGGGTAGAGGGGCTGGCCCCCGTGGTGGACCTCCACGCTGATCCGGGGATACTCCTCGGCGAGGAACTCCGTCACCCGGCGCGTGTTGGCCGGCGACGAGCCGTCGCCCTCGATGATCGTCAAGAGCTCGTGCTCGGGACGCACGAGTGTCGCGAGCAGTTTCTGGCTCGCGACGGCGATGGAGTCGGCCACTGAGAGCACGCCCGCGGCGCCGAGGCCAATCCAGTCGCCCACGCGCACGGGGCCGGCCTCGGTCATAGAGTCGCGCACCGCTTGGGTGACTTCGCCCGCGACCACGTTGCAGGCCGAAGCCCTCATTGCCGCCGCGTTCTGTTCGCCCGACGCGTCGGGGTCGTACGCGAGTAACGCGGCGAAGCCTTCGACGATCGAACTCGTCGGCACCACGTGGACGCTCTCGTCGACGAGACCAGCGACCTGTTCGGCGACCGGTTGGACGTTCTTATTGTTGGGCAGCACGACGACCTGCGAAGAGCCAGTCGCGTGCACGGCCTCGACCAGGTCGGACGTCGACGGATTCATGGACTGTCCACCGAGCACGAGTTGACGCGCGCCGAGCGAGCGAAAGATCCTTCCGATCCCCTCGCCCACGACGACGGCCACCACCGAGGTCGCGGGCGCCGGTTCGCGAACGTCGTCACGCGACTCGCTGGTCGCCTCGCGGACCCAGCGTTCCTCGATGACCTGATCCGCGAGGTCGGTGACGCGGATCTCGCGTGGTCGTCCCGCGTCGAGCGAGGCCTCAATGGCCGCGCCGACGTCGTTGGTGTGGATGTGGCAGTTGTACAGTCCGTCGCCACCGACGACGACGATGGAGTCGCCCACACCGGCCCAGACCTCTCGGAACGCGTGCATCTTGGCGTCGTCGGCGTCGAGCAGGTACATCACCTCGTAGCGAAGGTCGGCGAGCGCTCCGTCATCGCGAGGCGCTTCGTGCACGTTGACCACGATGGAGTCGACGCTCGGCGCGACGGGTAGATCGTCGTCGCCCACCACGTAACACAAAGCGTCGAAGAAGAGCACCAGGCCCGCGCCGCCGGAGTCGACGACCCCCGCCTGCTTCAGCACGTTCAGTTGGTCGGGGGTACGCGCGAGCGCCTCCTTCGCGCCGTCGCGTGCCCCGCGCACGAGTTCGAGGAGCGCGTCGGGGTGCGCGCGAGCCCCTTCGGCGCCGGCGCGCGCCACGGAGAGGATGGTGCCCTCAACGGGGCGAACGACGGCTTGACGAGCCAGGACGTCGGCGTGAGCGAGCGCGTCGGCCAACTCCTTCGCGCTGACGTCGCCGTCAGCGCGAAAGTTGGCGACGAGGCCACGCAGGAGCTGCGACAAGATGACTCCTGAGTTGCCGCGCGCGCCCATCAGCGATCCGTGGGCGATGGCCCTCGCGACCTCGCCCAGGGGAGCGTTCTCGTCGAGGCCGGCGAGTTCGTTCGATACCGATTCGATGGTGAGGGCCATGTTCGTCCCGGTATCGCCGTCGGGCACGGGGTAGACGTTCAAACGGTTGATGACCTCTCGATGGGAACGAAGGAGCTCACCGTACGCAGTAATTGCCCTTCGCAGGTCACGAGCCGACAGCGTCGAGGGAGTGCTCATCGTTAGCGATGCTACAATGGACCTTCGGTTAAACCAGTCCGCGCCCAAGGGCGAACGGACCAAAGGAGAATGTTCATCATGGCGTCAGTCTGCGAAATCTGCGGTAAGAAGCCGTCGTTCGGTATGAACGTTTCTCACTCCCACCGTCGCACCAAGCGTCGCTGGAATCCGAACATCCAACGCGTGCGCGCGCTCGTGGGCGGCACGCCAAAGCGCGTGAACGTGTGCACCGGATGTCTGCGATCGGGCAAGATCACCAAGCCCGCGCGTTCGACCTTCAAGGCCTAGCCCGCGGGGGCCACCTCTCTAAAGCTGGTGCTCGTAGCCCCGGCGCAGGAACGGCTCACCGCGAAGCGTGCGTACCGTCCGGTCGGCGAAGACGACGCCAATACTTAGTGGCGCGCGCAGTCCGCGGTCGACGAACATCATGCGCAGTCGTCCCGGGTCGTTGGTCGCGATCAGCAGTTCGTAGTCTTCCCCACCGCTCACGGCTTCGTCCTCCGTCGCGCCCACGGCGACGGGAATCGCCTGCAGTTCGAAACCGACGTTCGACGCGTCCGCCAGCCGGTGCAGGTCCAGACCGAGCCCGTCGCTCAGATCCATCATCGCGTGCACGTGTGCGCCGCGAGCCGCCATCCCCTCGTTCAAACGGGGCCAGGGTCGACGATGGGCCTCGACGAGTTCGTCGGTGAGTGACGCGCCCTCGCGTCGACGTCGCAGTCCGGCGGCCCCTCGCCCGAGCGGCCCGGTGACGAGCAGTTCGTCGCCGGCTCTGGCGCCACTGCGCAGCACCGCACCGCGGCCGGGACACTCACCGAGCACCGTCACGGTGACCGCGACGTCGTTGCCGCGCGATAGATCCCCGCCGACGACCGGCGTGTTCGTGAGGGCCGCCGCTTCAGCGACCCCACGGTGCAACGCGTCGAGGTCGGTGCCCGGCGGTGCAGTGACGGCGACCACCAGCGCGCGCGGCCGCGCCCCCATGGCGGCCAAGTCCGACAGTGCCGTCGTGACGGCCTTGTACCCGAGATCGGCCAGGGGAAAGAGGGAGGCTTCCAGATGGACGCCCAGGACCGACACGTCCGTACTGACGATGGCTTCGCCCACGAAGGGCAGCAGGACCGCCGCGTCGTCGCCCACGTGCCGTTCGCCCCTTGGAATGTTGTCCGGGGTGACGATTTTCGCTATACGCTCAATGACGTCATCTTCGTGCTGGCTCCGTTCTTTGGTTGGGTCGGTTGGCGCGTTCATGGCGGGGGGATTTATATCGCGTCGTAACGAGACGGCGTGAGGACCGCAGATGAGGACGTCGTGACGTACCCAACCACGAATAAGAAGTTGATCGAATGGGTCGAGGAAGTGGCGCAGCTCACTACCCCCGATCGTATCCACTGGTGCGATGGTTCAGGCGAAGAGTACGACGCGATGTGTCAACTGCTCGTCGACAACGGGACCTTCACCAAGCTCTCCGAGGCCAAGCGGCCCAACAGTTACTACGCCGCGTCCGATCCCGGTGACGTGGCGCGCGTGGAAGACCGCACGTTCATCTGCTCCGCGAAGGAGATCGACGCCGGACCGACGAACAACTGGCGCGAACCGAGCGAGATGCGCGAGACCCTCCACACTCTCTTCACCGGTTCGATGAAGGGCCGCACGATGTACGTGGTGCCCTACTCCATGGGACCACTCGGCTCGAAGATCTCGCACATCGGTGTCGAGATCACCGACTCGCCCTACGTGGCGGTCTCCATGCGCATCATGACGCGTATGGGAAAGGGCGCGCTCGACGTGCTCGGCGAGACCGGTGAGTTCGTTCCCTGCCTGCACTCGGTGGGCATGCCGCTCGCCGACGGCGACGTCGACGTGCCGTGGCCCTGCGACGCGGAGAACAAGTACATCGTCCACTTCCCCGAGACGCGTGAGATCATCTCCTTCGGTTCGGGCTACGGCGGGAACGCGCTGCTCGGCAAGAAGTGCTTCGCGCTGCGCATCGCGTCGGTCCTCGCGCGCGACGACGGCTGGCTCGCCGAGCACATGTTGATCTTGAAGTTGACGAGCCCCCTCGGCGAGTCACGCTACGTGACCGGTGCCTTTCCGAGCGCGTGCGGCAAGACGAACCTCGCGATGCTCGTGCCCACCCTGCCGGGTTGGAAAGTCGAGACCGTGGGCGACGACATCTGTTGGATGAAGCCCGGTCCCGACGGTCGGCTCTACGCCATCAATCCCGAAGCGGGCTTCTTCGGCGTGGCACCCGGTACCAACTTGGACACGAACCCCAACGCCATGTACTCCGTCGAGGCGAACTCGATCTTCACCAACACCGCGCTCACCCCTGACGGCGACGTCTGGTGGGAGGGCATGGGTGAACCGCCCGAGGGCCTCATCGACTGGAAGGGCCAGAAGTGGTCGAAGGAGCTCGGCACGCCCGCCGCGCATCCGAACTCTCGTTTCACCGCCCCGGCCGACCAGGACCCGGCGATCGCGCCCGAGTGGCAAGACCCGGCCGGCGTGCCCATCGACGCCATCCTCTTCGGGGGCCGTCGCGCGAGCGTCATCCCGCTCGTCTTTCAGTCGCGTGGCTGGGACCACGGCGTCTTCCTAGGTTCGATCATGGCCTCGGAGACGACCGCGGCCGCGACCGGCGCCGTCGGGAACTTACGCCGCGATCCCTTCGCGATGCTGCCCTTTTGTGGTTACAACATGGCCGACTACTTCGGCCATTGGTTGACCTTCTCCGAACGATTCGACGAGTCGAAACTGCCGAAGATCTTCTACGTGAACTGGTTTCGCAAGAGCGAGGACGGTCGCTGGCTCTGGCCGGGCTTCGGCGAGAACTCGCGCGTCCTCGAGTGGGTCTTCGAGCGCACCGCCGGTCGTGGCGAGGCCGAAGAGACGGCGATCGGCTACGTGCCGACCGCGAGTTCCATCAACGTCGAGGGCCTCAACGTCACGGCCGCGGACATGAAGGAACTCTTGACGGTGCACGAAGATGAGTGGCGCGACGAGGTGCCGCGCATTCGCGAGCACTACGCCCAGTTCAACGAACGCCTACCAGCCAAGCTCGCCGCGTTCGTCGACGACCTCGAAGCCCGCCTGGCCTAGTTACTCCGCCGTCTCGGCGTCCGCGACGATCAGACGAGGTCCCGAAGGCCAGTCGAAGTAGCGCCACGTCCAGTTGATCAACACGCGCAGACGGTTTCGAAAGCCCACCAGGTACCACAGGTGCAGCGCGAGCCAGGCGAACCAGCCGATCGTGCCGCGTACGACGGTGCCGTGGGCCAACTTCGCCACCGCCGCGCGACGGCCGATCGTGGCCATGATGCCCTTGTCGTGGTAGTGAAAGGGCTGGGTGGGTTGGCCCGCGAGCACGCGCAGTATCTGCGTGGCGCAGTGGCGACCGGACTGGATCGCGACGGGCGCGAGTTGCGGATAGAAACCGTTCTCCATCCCGGGAATGGCCGCCGCGTCGCCGATGGCCCACACGTTCTCGCTCTCCACCAGTCGTAGATCCGCGCGCACGAGGACACGCCCGCTCGGACCCTTGGGCCCGACGAGGGCGTCGGCCAACGTGCCGCTCGCGGTCACGCCCGCCGCCCAGATGACGGCCGCTGTCTCGAGGCGTTCGCCGTCGGAGAACACGATGGCGTCGTGGTCCACTTCAACGACGGAGCGACCCAACTCGACGTCGACGTCCATCTTCTCCAGTTCCCTCTTCGCGTATTTGCTCGCCGTTTCTGGGAACGCCGTCAAGAGCCGCGGCGCGACGTCGACGAGTTGAATGCGCACGCTGGCGGGGTCGAGGCGCAGGCCGTCGCGCTTGATCGCGATGTCGATCAGCTCCGACAACGCGCCAGCGGTCTCGACGCCCGTCGGTCCCCCACCGACCACGACGAAGTTGAGCGCCACCGAGGACGTCTCCGCTGCCAGTTCGGCCTCCTCGAGTGCGCGCAGCAGTCGATTCCGTAGTCGTCGCGCGTTGGACAACGTGTACAGCGGCATGGCGTACTTCGCCGCGCCAGGAATGTTGAAGAACGAGGCCGTCGCGCCGGTCGCTACGACCAGGTGGTCGAAGGCGATCTCGGCGCCGCCTTCTAAGACGACGACGTTGCGCGCTTGATCGATGCCCTTCACGATGGCGTGGCGGACGTTGATGTTCTTCGCGTGACCGAAGACGGTGCGAATGGGGTAGGCCACGTCCGCGGGTTCGAGACCGGCCGTCGCTACCTGGTAGAGCAGAGGCAAGAAGGTGTGAAAGTTGTGTTTGTTCACAATCGTCACGCGAACGGGTTCGTCGGTGAGTTTGCGCACGCACGACAGTCCGGCGAATCCGCCGCCGACCACCACGACGTGGGGCAACGACACCATCTCCTCGGGTGAGAACTCAACGCGGGGGGACGTCGCCATATCTAATTACAGCACAAGCGACGGGGATCGATTCGCCTCAGGGTCGCGCGGCGCGGCGCCCGATCGGGTAGACGACGCTCGCGATGACCATCAGCACGGCGAGGAGCCGATCGCCGGCGGAGAAACTCATCGCGATCGCCACCGGGATCAGCGCGCCGAGTACCCAGAGCAGCTGTTGACGAACGGCGAATCGGGCGAACGTGCGACCCTGCGCCCCGGGGGCGACGTTCCTCTGCGTGATGGCGTCGAAACTCGGTTGAGCGACCGCGCCGGTGACTCCGAGCCAACCCGCGAGGAAGACTTGGACCCACAGGACGGGGTGCGCCGAGGCGATCGCGGCCCCCACGCCGCTCGCCAGGAGCGCGATGGTAAGCAACGTGGCTTCGGTGAGGGCGTTTCGCACGCGCGTCACGAACGCCAGTCCACCGAGCGCACCCACGCCGCTCATGCCGAGGGCGAAGGCGTACCAACCGAGTCCCGCCGCGTCGCGCCGCAGGCCGAAGGCCAACAAGAACGTCGCGAAGCCCGCGCTGAATCGCATGATCGCGGCTGCGCCAAGTCCCCAAGCCACTTCGACGTCACCGAGCGGGTTCAAGGCGTTGAGGTCTCGCTCCGTCTGGGTCAGTCCGGCGACCTCGTCGCGCACGACCTGCGTAGGACGTTGCAGTCGCGCGCTCGCGACGGTCGCACCGACGTAGACGAAGGACGCCACCACCAGCACGCTCGTGCCACCCAGGGACTTCAAGATGCCCGCGCCCACCGAACCCGCGATGAGTCCCACCAACGTGCCGAGCAGCGTGAGTTGCGCGTTGAAACCCGCGAAGCCCTTCTCCTCACCGACGCGCTCGTTCGGCCATCCGGCGTCGCCCACGCGATCGGCGTGCTCGCGAAACTGATCGGTGCGGGCCATCTCGGGCACCAACGCGCCACGCGTGACGACGTAGAGCTTGGAGGAGACGAGGAGGAGGAACGCCAAGGGAAAGAGCCAGAGTGAGTTCAGGTGCTCGGCCATCAACCAACACAACAACGCACGGACGCCCGCCGAAAGGGCGACGAGCACGCGCCGTCCATTGGCCGAGCGGTCGATGAGGGGCCCGAGCACGGGTGAGACGACGGCGAAGGGCGCGATCGTCAAGAGCAAGTACAACAGCACTTTGCCCTTCGCCTCGGTGGGCGAGACCGAGAAGAAGAGCGACCCCGCGAGCGAGACGGTGACCAGTGTGTCGCCGGCCATCATGATCACGTGCACGAGCGCGAGTCGGCCGAAGGCCGTTTTCTGATCAAAGAGATCCTGCGCGGAGGCCCGCGCTAAAGAGACGAATCCTCGAGCTCGCACGAGATGAGCGTAGGTGATACGACGACACTCGGCGTGCGCGCGACGAAACACGATGACCGTTCTCTCTGGCGCACGCGTCAATCGTTCACGGTAACGACGCTGGCGCACGACGAGCGATCACGTCGTCACCGCCAACGTCACCGACCCTCGCTACTGCGACGCCGCGCTCGTCTAGTTCGAGTTGCAGCCCCAGAACTCGACGTAGGTCGGCAAGAGGTGATGTTTGCAGTACGTCAGACGAGAGGCGCTCTTCCACGCACGAGTGTCGACGTCGTAGTGCAACACCTCCGTGACGCCGACCTCTTGCTTTCCGTGGCCCACCGTCGCCCAGAGATAGGCCCAGTGTCCCACGCAGCCGAAGCTCGCGACGCTCTGCACCTTGAGTGGCCCCGTGAAGGGTGCCGCCAACGCCGACGCGTCGCACGGCGCAGCCACGGGGAACGTACTGGACAGTGACGACGTCTTCGTCACCGCGACACTCAACGCGACGAGGAGGACAACCACGACGGTGCAGCGAAACCACTTCATGCTCGTAGTTCAGCACACCGCGAGCGCCAACACGTCCTTAGCGATTCAGTAACTCCAGGAAGAGAATGCTGAGTGACGATTCCCACACGGCCTCGTCTATGGGCGTATTCGAGACGTCGTCGAGACCGCGTCCGAAAATCAGAATCTGGAAAAGGACGGACAAGAACTTCGCCGGCACGTCGTCGCGGAGCCATTGACGTCGTTGCGCGAACTCGGTCAGGCGCGCGAGGTCGTCGGTGAGGCGCGCCTGCGAGGCGCCGATGAGTTGGTGCAGCTCTGGCCGCGTCGATGCCGCGGCGACGATGCGCATGCGCAGTGCGCGACGGACCATGCGTTCTGGTCCCGACGACAACGTCGCGACGATGGGTCCCATCACCATGATGTACTCGTCCAGCGATTGGACCGTGTCGTTGACCTGTCGGAACATGTTGAGGTCTTCGTCGACGAGTTGGGTGAAGAGCATGTCGTACGCCGCGTCGATGACGCCCTCGCGCGAACCGAAGTGGTGGTACACCGAGCCGTAGTTGACGCCCGTCGCCTCGCATATTTCTGGTATACGAATCAGCATCTCATCGCCCGCCATCAGGCGTTCCGCGACAGCTTCAAGGACGGCGTGCATCACGGGGGCGGATCGACTCTGTTTGGCCATTGAATAATAATAATCGACGTCGCGAAGACACGACTAGGTAAGTCATCATTTACGCCCACTTCGGTCGCGTAAATTTTTTTCACTGAAGCCGATCTCAGTTCTATTCGCAACGTCATCACAACTCTTCATAGTGAAATCGACGTGGTCGTGTACTCGCCGTCGAGGACCGTGACGAAACGTCTAGGCGCCTAGACGTTTCGTCGTTGCGTCAACTCAGCGCGAGACGTCCACGCCGAGGAGTTCTCGTATACGAACACGCCAGTCGAGGCCCTCGGTACTAGCGCCACTGTCGTGAATCGCGCGACGTTCCTCGCGCAGTGTGGCGGCCACGTCGGCCAAGTTGTTGGGTAGTCGCGCCGCGGCGAGCGTGCGGATCTCTTGGGCGAGCGCGGGCGCGGCGCCTTCGGTCGTCACCGCGATCGTCACCTCGCCCTGTCGATGCAGCGCCATGAAGTAGAAACTCGAACGCGCGGGATCGTCCACCACGTTGATCCAGATACCTTCGTCGCGCGCTTCCGCAACGATCTCGTCGCTCACCGTAAGGTCACCGGTCGCCGCGACGACGAGGTGGAAGCCACGTAGGTCACCTCGTTGGTAGCGACGCTTTTCGACCCGCGTCACTCCTTCGGGCAGCGGCGCGAGGAGCGCTTCGGCGATCACCGTCACGTGCGCACCGGCTTCGACCAGTTGTTCGGCCTTTCGCGCCCCGATCGCGCCGGCGCCCACGACGAGGACCGGTACCTCGTTGAATTTGAACGCGAGGGGCAACATCTCAGAGGAGAGCGACGTCAAACAAGTGCAACGAGCGCAGGTCGAACGACGCCACGCCGCCGATCACGATGATGGCGGGCGGACGAACGTCGAACGACGCGAGGTCGTCGAGCACACCACGCGTCGTGCGCTGTTGTCCGGTCCACGCCTGCTCGACGATAGCGACCGGCGTACGAGGCGCCAGTCCGCCTTCGATCAGCTCCTTCGCGATGGTGCCGCGACTTTCAACGCCCATCAGGATCACCAACGACAGTTCGGGATTCGCCAACGAGCGAAAGTCCGTCACGTCGCCGTGCGCCCCGCGCGCGCTCACGATTGTTACGCCACGACTCACCCCGCGATGGGTCACCGGGATACCGGCCGCCAACGGACCAGCCAGCGCCGAGCTGAGACCGGGCACCACGTCACAGGCGATGCCCGCTTCGTGCAGCGCGAGAAGTTCTTCGCCGCCGCGACCGAAGACGAAGGGGTCACCACCCTTGAGACGCACCACCGTCTCATAGTTGCGAGCGAGACTCACGAGCAGTGCGTTGATCGCTTCTTGACTCGACGACTCGCCCGGCCCCTTGCCGACGTCGACGATCTCGGCCTCGGGGTTCACGAAGCCCATCACCGACTCGTCCACCAGTCGGTCACGCACGACCACGTCGGCTTCGCCGAGGATCCGCGCCGCGCGAACCGTCAGGAGATCGGCGTCACCCGGCCCCGCGCCCACGAGGTAGACCGTCACGAGAAACCGACCCTCGTGACGAAGTCGCCGAACGTCTCCTCCGGATCGGCTTCGCTACCCCAACGATCAAAGAGGGGCCCGAGAACATCCGGAATGTCCTCCAACTTGACCTTCTCTTTGTACAGTGAGGCCAGTCGGTTACCCTTCGTGCCGCCACCAAGGTAGAGGTCGTACGTCGACTTCGTTCGACCCACCACGCCGATCTCGGCGATCGCGGGACGTGCGCAACCGTTCGGGCAACCGGTCATGCGAAGTTGCAATGGTCGCCGGCCCAGTTGGCGACGGGCCAACGCCTCTTCGAGCCCGCTCACGAGGTCGGGTAACACGCGCTCGGACTCGGTGAGCGCTTGGCCACAAGTGGGCAGCGCCGGGCAGGCCATCGCGTGGCGCTCGATGTTCCCGAGTTCCTCGTCGAGGCGCACGCGGTGCTCACGCAGCAGCGCGTCGATCGCGTCGCGGTCGTTCGCGAGGACGCCGCTGACGATGAGGTCTTGCTGGGGGGTGATGAAGAAGGTCACGGCGTAACGTTCGGCGATTTCACGGATCGCGCTCTTCAGTGTCGCACCGCCCTCGACGTCCTTCACGCGACCGGCGTCCACACGAATGCCGACCTGCCAGGTGTCGTTGGGCAATGCTCGCCATCCCAGGTGGTCATCGGCGTCGAAGTCTTCCGGAAGCTCGAGCGGCGCGCGAAGGCTGCGACCGAGTCGTTGTTCCACTTCACCTTGAAAGACCTCGAGACCGAGGTCCGCGACCACGTACTTCATGCGCGCGCGCTTTCGGTCGGTGCGATCACCGAGGTCGCGGTACGTTGCGATGATGGCAGCGATGACCTCTTCGACCTCGTCGTTCGTCACGAAGGTCAACGGTTCGCCTAGACGCGCGAACGTGTCCGCGTTCGCGTACGAGCGACCGAGGCCCCCTCCGACGAGCAGAGTCAAGCCGGCTCCGAACTCGGGGTGCTCGCCGGGGATAAGTCCAACGTCTTGGGCGAAGACGTCCACGCAGTTGTCGTGCGGGTGCGAGACGGCGATCTTGAACTTGCGCGGAAGGTACGTGTCGCCGTAGAAAGGGCGCTCTTCGATCTCCTCGCGCGACGCCGCTTTCTCGCCGTTCACGAAGATCTCCCAGTGCGCTTCGGAAGTCGAGCGAAAGGTCTCACGCAGTTGGCGCGCGATGCCCTCGAGGTGACCGTGACCGTTCTCCAAATGCAGGTTCGGGCACGTCACCACGTTGCGCACGACGTCACCACACCCGCCAAACGACGACAGAAACTGTTGGTCCAAACTTCTGGCGAGGTCGCGCAGATCGCCCTTCACGACGCCGTGGAACTGCACTGCTTGGCGCGTCGTCAGACGCACGGAGCCGTCAGCGATCGTCGAGGAAATTTGGTCTAAGCCGAGCCACTGCTCGGGCGAAAGTCGACCGCCGGGAATGACGACGCGAATCATGAAGATATAGTCGAGCGTCTCGCCGGCCAGGGCTCGAGCACGACGAACGTCGCGCTGGTCCTGGGCGTAGATGCCGTGGAACTTGAGCAGTTGTTCACTGTCATTCGTGACGTTGGGCAGCTGGTTCGAGAGGTCGCTGTCAAGGTCACCGCGCAGGTAGTTGCTGGCGCGTTTGACGGCTTCGACGCCAGACTCGGTCTTGGTCTCCGTGGCCATCGCTCTCCTTTCCGCTTAAAAGTCGCTATACATGACAATTATTATCAGGTTAGTCATCTATTGGCAAGGGTTACGTTGAAAACGTTCTCAGTACGTCGTGGGCACAGCCATTTTAAAGGCCAACGTACGAGACGCACCACCGTGAAACCCAAGCAGGGCCTGAGTTCCACGAGAACATTGACGGCACGATGGGCAACGACGCGGGCAGCATTCGCAGTTCTTCAGCCAGGTCCTTCGCGCGGACCCATCAACGACGGCACGTCATTTCCGGTCGTCACCCGAGACGGGGGCCTACCAGGGCGCCTTGAGTTCGCTTTCGATCGCCGAGGCGATCATCGCGTAGCCCGCGTCGTTCGGGTGAAGGTTGGGGCCGTAGGGTGGCGGCTCGCACATCCAGGTGAGTTGACAAGTACTGGCCACGTTCTCCGGCACTCGTCCGGCGCCCGACATGTGCACCCGCTCGACGTCTCGACTGTCGAACGCCGCACCGACCGTCGCCATCGAGACGCCAGCGTTGGTGTAGGCGCTGCGCAACGTTTCGTTCAGCCAATTGAACGCTGCACCGCTCTCGTGGGCGAACTTCTGACCCGTGGGACCGAGCAAGGAGTCCGCCAAGAAGGGGTCGTAGTGACCGAGGCCCACGAAGGTCACGCCCGGGCCCGACACGCTTTTCAGGCTCTGCAGGATCGTGGGCATGTCGAGGCGTACCGCGTCGATCGCACTTCGAACGCACGACTGGCTGACCGCTTCGTTGGCGAAACAGCGGCGCAAGTTGTTGAAGCCGATATCGATCGTCACGATGCCGTTGTCACCTTGGTGCGAACGAAGGAAGCTCAGCGCTTCACTCAATTGGCTGTCGGGACTGAGATAGCAGTGATCACCGCCGTTGATCATCGTACCGGTGCTTTCACCGGGACAACCAAGCTCGGTCAACTGCAAGGTGACGCCGCGCGCGGCTTCGTAGGCCACGAGATCGTTCGAGTAACCCTGGGCCGTGCGCTGACCTCGAGGGTCGGCGGCGGTGGGCTGCACGCCGACGGACTCCGAGGCCCCAAGGTCCAGGTAGAAACCCGTGGTAATTGGAGGGACGTCCGCGCCCGCGACGTCGTCGTTGAGGAGACCAAAGACTGGGAGAGCGACGCCGCCGAGCGCGATGAAGAGTGCCACCGCGACCCTCGACGGGCTCCTCCACTTGCTCCTCGACTGTTTCACCTTCGCCTATCTCCTACCTACGTACGCCCACCGGTCGCGACGCACCGCAACGTGGCGCCACGGGGCCATCCGCAGATGGATCGTGGCTGGTTCCACCGATGCAGTGTGTCCAGTTCGCTCGTGCTTGATGCCCCGTGAACAACTCGACAGTGCACGCTACAGGGAGGAAGTCGCGGCGCACGTTCATCGTCTTCGATTCTTAATCAAGAATTACCGCCTGTCCCATTTCGACGGGTTTCCTTCACCGAACCAACAGAGGTGACTTGCTCGCCGTCCAGTTGTTGATCATGTGGAGCCACCATCAACCGGTTCTCCAGTGGTGGGGGAATTGAGGTTCGCCGACGTCAAAACCCCGAAAGATGCCGCTGGCAGTTCTAACGTCGCGACGTGGCGTTCAATTCCACGTTCGATCGTCGAACGTTCCTCCGACGAAGTCTTCAGCTTGGGACCTTCACCACCGGCGCGCTGGCGTCACTGGCGCTGGAGAGCTGCGGGGGTACGAAACCCACACCGAGCTCAACGAGCACCACGACCCTCGGGCCGCCGACGAGCGCCGACTGGGCGACGTTGGCATCGTCGATGTCAGGTTCGTTGATCCGGCCGGCCAATCGCGCCTACGCCCTCGACCGTCTGCTCTACAACTCGAAGTTCGTCGACCTTCGCCCCCAAGGCATTGCCTACTGCGAGAGCGCCGATGACGTTGCTCGATGTCTCGAGTTCGCGACGTCGCACGACCTGGCGCTCACCGGTCGATCCGGCGGACACAGTTACGGCGGGTACTCGAGTTGTGAGGGACTTGTCATCGACGTGAGCCGAATGGCCGACGTCACCGTCGACACGCGCGCGAACACCGCCACCGTTGGTGCGGGCGCCCAGCTCATCGACGTCTACAACGTCGTTGGTCAACACGATCGACTGTTGCCCGGCGGGTCGTGTCCCACGGTCGGGATCGCGGGACTCACGCTGGGCGGGGGCGTCGGCGTCTTCGCCAGAAAGTTCGGGCTCACCTCGGACAACCTACGCTCGGTGAGTCTCGTCACCGCCGACGGCCATCACGTCAGAGCCGACGAGCACAACCACTCAGACCTGCTCTGGGCCTGCCAAGGCGGCGGTGGAGGAAATTTCGGCGTGGCGACGTCCTTCACGTTCAACGTCCACGCGATGCCCGACGTCACCCTCTTCACGATGCAGTTCCCCTGGCCCGCCGCGGCCACCGTGCTCGAAGCGTGGTCGCAGTGGATTGGTGCCGCACCCGACGAACTGTGGTCGGACTGTCAGCTGTTCTCCCAAGGTACGTACGGATTTCTAGCTGAGACGAACGGGGTGTACTGCGGCGGCGCGTCCGCACTCACGTCGCATTTGGCGGACCTTCGAGCATTGATCGGCACGACGCCGTCGTACAGCTTCATCGGTTCGCACGACTACATCGAAGCGATGAAAATCGAAGCGGGCTGCTCGGGGCTGGCCGTCGCGTCGTGTCATCTCTCCTCGCACACTCCGGCCGGACAACTCGGTCGTTCGGCCTATTCGGCGAAGTCCAGTTACGTTGACGCTGCGATGACGCACGCGCGGGCGCAACGAATGGTGGCGGCGATCGAGAACCTCCAGTCGCACGCACCCACCCTCGGTGGCGCGATCGCGTTCGACGCCTACGGCGGCGCGATCAACCGTGTCGCCAGCGACGAGACGGCCTTCGTGCACCGCGACAAGGTGGCCGGGATTCAGGCGACGTATTCGTGGGGGACGTACTCGCCCGCGTCGGAGATCGACGCCGGACAAGCGTGGCTGACCTGGCTCGGCGCCGACGTCTTTGATCCCTCCGCTGGCGCCTACCAGAACTACATCGACCCGACACTCAGCGATTGGCAGTCCGCGTACTACGGGGCGAACCTCCAGCGACTCGTCAAGGTGAAGACGACCTACGACCCCGACAACCGATTCACCTTCGCGCAGTCCATCCCACGATCGTTGCCGTCGTAGGGTCGACGAGTTGAGAACGCTCACGGCGTCGGCAACACGACGACGGTGGCGTGACGGCTCAAGGTACAACGCTCGCGCGAAAGGCGACGACTCGATTCGCCGACGCCGCGAGCACGAGCCCGTCCCCCACGCTCGGGGTGGGAAAGTGGTTGGCGGGAGCGCCGATCGACGCTTGCTGACGCACGCGACCCGTGGTGGCGTCGAGACCGTACAGGACGCCGTTCTGCCCGATCGTCCACACCAAACCCGCCGCGACGATGGGCGGTCCCCCGCCCACGCTCGACGTCCACGCCACCGTGAACGCCGCGGGTGACGACGTCACGCGTAGCGCGATGGGACCGCTCAAACAGGGTAGGTAGACGGTCGTTCCGAGGACGGCGCTGCCGCCGTCGATGTCGTTGCCGCAGATATTCGACAGGCTCGCTTCTTCCTTGCCGATGCCGCCGAGGTGCGACCCGTTCAACAGGTAGACCGTCGGCGACTTACCGGCAGCGACGACCTGTCCACTCGCGAGCAACGCCGGCGCCGTTGACATATCGAAGTCGCTTGCGTTGTCCTGGGCCCACGCGGCTGGCGCGAAGTACTGCTTCAGTCGAAGGGTCGAAGAGAGCTCGAGCACCGAGTCGCTGTCGTCGTAGGGCTGGCCGCTCGCGTGCACCGAGCCGTTACCCACGCTGACCCAGATATTGCCCTTGGCGTCAACGACGGGCGCCGCGCCACCCATCCACACGGCCCCCTCGGAGTCGCCACTTCGAGCGTCCACCGTGAAGAAAGACGGCGACGACCCCGTCTCTTTTACCGAAACGACCCGGCCTCGGTACGAGGCGCAGTCACCGTAGTTGCCGCCCATGGCGAACACCACCCGGCCGGCGTCGAGGGTGAGTCCGGTGCGCTGTAACAACGCGGCGGGATCAACCCCGCGCGGATCCACGCGCTGGTGGACCTCGATCGAGCCCGAGGTCGTGTTCAGCCCCAGGAGTTCGTGTTCGGGACTGCCGTTCACGAGTTCGTCGGCGACGACGAATATCTCATTACGCCCGGGATCGATCACCGGCGTGCCCGAGATGCCCACCGACGGTGCGATGTTGCCGCACGGAAGTTTCGACGAGGGTACGGCACTGGCAACGTGCCGGGACCACACGACCCGGCCGTTCGTCGACGACAGCGCGTACACCATGTCGTTCTGCGTCGCGACGTAGACGCGGCCCGCGAAGACGAGGGGTTCGGAGTAGATCTTCCCGCTCAGCGTTGGCGACGTCCACGCTCGTTTTGTCGTGTCGACACTCGTGAGTACCGTTGAAACGCCCGTGCCCGCGACGTCGCCGTGGTACACGGTCCAGGTACTCGCGCCCGCGCCCGTAGTGCTGGCGCCCCCGGAACTGAGGTCCAACGTGACGATCGACGTCGAGCCGAGCACCGATCCAACGAACACGCTCACCAGGACTCGTCGTGACCTAACGCGCCGCACCATCAATCGTCGTGGCGTCGTCACTGTTTTGCTCACACCACCAGTCTGTCGCTTCACGAGTGGCGTCGTGCTTCGTGCTCACCACGGCCGCACGTGGCGTCCAACTTTCGACGGCTTCACGATGCACGTCGACGAGGTCTCAACCGTTAAGACGCGCGTTAGCAATCAAGTAATCGGCGGTCACCCGAGCAAACGTCACGGGAATCTCCGCGCTGACGACCTGCGTTTGCGACACCAGCGAACTTGCCTGTTGTACCCGGAACAGTTCGTACTTCAACTGGTCGAGCGCCACCTCGTACTTTCTCACTGACGACAGCGCACCGGTCGGAACGTACACGTTGTCGGTATGCAGCACGGACGACTGATTACTTACGAGCGGGTACGCCCGTGTCGCGGCTCGTTGCTGGCACTGCAGCGTGAACGTCACGCCACACGCGTGCACTGACGATTCGAAGTGATTCATCGCCTGAGCCGTGACGCTGTACGACGTCGCGACTTCGGTACGAGCGATGAAGGTTTGCAGGCGATGGAGAAGTGGATTGTCCGCGGAGAACGACAGGTAGTACAAGGGCGCGCCGACGACCATGACGAGCACCACCAGCACCTTCGCGGACTTGACGACGGGCCATCTCGTCGCGAGGACGCTCGACGAGCTCTGCGTCGAGGAACCGTCGACGACGGGTGCGTCAACGGTCGAAGGGGACGGAGGCTCGGACGACGAAGGCGTCGTGACAGAAGCATTGACCGGGGACGTCAACGACGTCTCGTCACCGTCGCCCAGGAAACCTCGAAACGGTTGGGTTGGCGTGAGCAACGCCACGTACGCCTGGAATCGGATCTGATAGCGCAGGACGAGCGCAAGGGCTTGGTGGATTCCGCGCGGTTCGCGGCCGGCGATGACGCCCCACACCCACGCGACGATGAGTAATGGATACGCACCGACGCCGAGGGCGCTGCCGACGAGCCACGCGGGCGCACTCAGCACCAGGCGAAACAGTGCCGCCGAGCGCCGTAGTTGCACGTGGTCGACGTCGAAGGACACCTGATCTCCGGGTTTCGCGGTGAAGGTGAGCCCCGGCCATCGACTCGTCAAAAGATACGAGTAAGCCATCACGTTGACGTAGAACCGCAGGACCTTCGTGAGGAATCGCTGATTGCTGTCGGGAACGCGCCCGGTGAACACGGCACAGAACCACGCACTGATGATGACAAAGAAAGCGAGCACGTCCGCGGCCGCGGCGACCACGCCGAGCGGCAACACCAGAACGGCGCGAAAGAAGATGGACCAACGTGACTGTCGAGGGGGTGTCAACGAGATGCCCAAGCGGACTTGCGCTTCAGAGTTCGCGGGACCGATCGACAGGGACGGCATGGGCGTCGTGGCGAACGCGTCGCGTTTTCGAGCGCCACACACGGCACAGAACTGCTGACCCTCTCGTTCTTCGGTCCCGCAGTTGGTGCAGTACGGCACGCGATCTCCTCGAGTGGTTCAACTGGGCATACTTGCACACCCGCGATGACGCATCACGAATGGGCCCCTTTTGACATCGCCACGCCGCGACCTCCCCCGCGTGGGCTCCGCGCGAGCGCGTCGACATTTCGTGCGACAACATCACTGGAAGGCGCTCATCCGATCCCCATGACGAATTCTTCAATGCGTGCCATGTAAATTTTGGACGTGACGTCCGACAAGACCAAAAAGTCCCCCAAAGCGAAGGGGCCGTCTGGCGCTCCTGCGACGAAGTCGAAGTCGAAGTCGAAGTCGAAGCCAGCGAAGTCGAAGCCAGCGACGGACGCGGCGCCTGTTGGACGCTTCGCGGCGCTCCAGGAGGTCGGCCAGAACTCATTGGACCTGCTGTTGGTCATCGATGGAACCGGCAAGGTCACGTACGCGAACCCAGCGTCGCTGACCACGTTCGGTATCTCGCTCGAGGAGGGCCTCGGCACCGACGCCTTCACGTATCTGCACCCAGACGACCTCGAACGGGTCTTCACGAAGTTCTTGGAACTACTCCAAACTCCCGGCGGATCGATGCGCGACACGGTGAGGACCATCGCGGCGAACGGCGAGATTCGCGAAATGGAGCTCGTGTCCACGAACGCTATTGACAGCGCGGCGGTCGCGGGCATCATCGTGAATGGACGCGACATCACCGAACAGAGCAAGTACGTCAAGCAGCTCCAGGCGCTCGAAGAGCGATTCCGCCTCGCGTTCGAGGACAACATGGCACCGATGATCTTCACGGATCTCGACGACCGGGTCTTTGCCGCCAATGACGCGTTCTGCACCATGATCGGTTATCCCCGCGAGGAGGTGTTGGGCAAAGACTCGACGCCCTTCACCTTTCACGAAGACATTGGCATCACCGAAGCCTCGCATCGACGTATCCTCGGTGGCGAAGAGGGCCAGTCGCGCTACGTCAAACGTTACGTGCGCAAAGACGGTCGCCTGATCTTCGTCGAGGTCCTACGGTCTCCGGCGCGCGACGAGGACGGCAAGATCCTCTACAACGTCATCTCCGAGCGCGATATCACCGATGAGCGGGCCCTCGCCGCCGAGCTCTCCCACCAAGCACTCCACGACACGTTGACCGGTCTTTCGAACCGCGCGCTCTTCAATGACCGACTCGAACAGGCGCACGCCAAGGTTGCTCGCGACGGAGGACTCTTCGCGGTACTCCTCTTGGACCTCGACGACTTCAAGGGCGTCAACGACTCACTCGGCCACCTCGCCGGCGATCAGCTTCTCAAAGTCGTCGCTCGTCGGCTGGAGAAGGTCACGCGCGCCACGGACACGCTGTGCCGCTTCGGCGGTGACGAGTTCCTCTACCTGGCTGAAGGACTGGTCACGGCGGCGGACGCGGAACGCACCGCAAAGCGCCTCCTCGACGCCCTCGTCGAGCCGTTCTTCGTCTCGGGAACCCAGGTGGAACAGCAGGCGAGCATCGGCGTCACGGTGTCCGACGCGACGACGAACGAGAGTACCGACTTCATTCAGAACGCCGACGTGGCCCTGTACGAGGCCAAGCGCGAAGGAAACGGTCGCTTCGTCCTCTTCACGCCAAATATGCGCCAGCAAGCAGTGGACCGATTCGAACTCGTTCGCGAGTTGCGCCAAGCGTTGCACTCCGGGGATTTGATGATGCACTATCAGCCGATCGTTGATCTGTCGACGACCGAGATCGTGGGCTTCGAGGCGCTCATGCGTTGGCGCCACCCGGTACGCGGGTGGGTGCCGCCCAACGTCTTCATTCCGGCCGCCGAGCAGAGCGACCTCATCTTGGACTTGGGCTATTTTGCACTTCGCGAGGCGGTCGCCGCCGCGAGTTCGTGGAAGAAGTCGGGCAACGCGACCAGCGATCTCTACGTTTCGGTCAACCTCTCGGCGCGACAGTTCCATGACCCCGGTCTCGTGGCCATCATCGAAGCGGTCCTCGAAGACGGTCAGCTGACCCGCGAGCAGTTGGTCATCGAGATCACCGAGAGCGTGACGCTCCTCAACGTGTCCGAGACGATGAACGTCATGGAACAACTCAGCCGCCTCGGAATCTACTTCGCGCTGGACGACTTCGGCACCGGTTTCTCCTCACTCTCCTACCTGGCCCTCCTGCAACCCAAGATCATCAAGGTGGACCAGTCATTCGTGAGCCCATCGTTCGAGAACTCTCGCAACGACACCTTGCTCGAGGCGATCATCTCACTCGGTCACAAACTCAACATGACCATGCTCGCCGAGGGGATCGAGACGAGCGCCCAACTCGAACGTCTACGCAACCTCGGCTGCGAGTTGGGCCAGGGCTTTCTCTGGTCGCCCGCGATTTCGAACGACGAAGTGCCCGCGATGCTCCGTCGAACGTCACTGAGTAGCTCCGTCATCTAGAGCGACGACGAGGCGACGTCGCGCGATGTGTGCATCGCCTCTGGTACCCGAACGCGTGCGCGTACGAGCGCTACGATCGCGGGAGAAGGCGAATGGCGTGTAGAGAGGCGGCCCCACGATGGAGACCCGTGAATCGATGGAACAGCTCTCACGTCAGGTGAAGGCCGCGCTCGATGGAGCTGATCTCACTGCGTTCAGCGACCTGCTCCACCCGAACGTTCGCTGGGGGCCTCCCGGCGACACGTCGCCACCATGTCAAAGTCGGGCTCAAGTCCTGGCGTGGTACCAGCGGGGCAAAGACGCTGGAGCCAGCGCCACGGTCACGAACGTCACCGTCCTTGGAGATGAGCTACTCGTCGGTCTCGTCGTGCGTGACACGAAGCCATCGCGCCAGCGAGGGGGCCAGGCAAACCGCTGGCAACTGTTGAGCATCCGCGACGGTCAGGTCACGGACATCGTTGGTTTCGAGAGACAGGAAGACGCCGAGGCGTACGCAAGAGCGTCGAGTTAGGGCGCGCAACAACTCGACGCGTTAGCGTGTTGGCACCGGAAACGTCGCGGTATTCGTTTCTCGTGGGTCGCGCGACGAGCGAAAAATCACGGTGACGCCGACGTGAGGAAGCGGAGATTATTCGCGTCGGTGCGGGCAATGAATTGTGAAATCCCTGCTCACACATGTAAACAAAGAGTGTACAAAAACCACGTTTTCCATATACCTCGTCTTAAAATGGGGTCGCGTTGGCTCGCCGTTGAGTGCGTTTTGATGAGGACTCGAAAGACTTGCCAGGATGTCGGAACAATTTTTTTAACACGTGACACTACGTGACGGGAGGTCAAATGGTGCCAGTAGCCGAAGAGAGGCGTCACGGCGGGCGTCTTCGCTTCGAACTTGGTTCCTCCGTCAATCAGGTGCCCGGGGACGCACTCAGCCTCGAGGCGCCAGCGACCCCGCCAGTCGTGGAGACTGACGACACGCGTCAGCGCCGGACGGCGTGGAGCGCGTACGCCATCCTGGGCGTACTCCTCGTGGCGTACTTCATTTCACTTCTCGTGCGAAGCGCCCACCATGAGTGGGCCTGGCTCGATGGATGGTCGGTAGCCGGCTTTGAGTTCGTCGCCTCCACGATCTGCATCTACAAGGGTCTCGCCCACCGGCCGGGCCGGGCCGTGACCTTGATCCTCGGCTTCAGCTTGTTGTCGTGGTCACTCGGGGACATCATCTTGACCACGGAGTCGATAGGCGGTGCCACGCCGTCAACGCCGTCGACCGCCGACGCCTTCTATCTCCTGTTTTACCCCTTGGCCTACATCGCGACGGTGTATCTTCTCCAGCGCGGACTCGGTCGACTCGCCCGTCCGAACTGGCTCGACGGCGTCGTGGCCGGTCTCGGCGCCGCGACGTTGTGCGCGGCGTTCGCCTTTCACAGCATCCAACACGCCACCGGCGGCAGTGCTCTCGCGACAGCCACCAATCTGGCCTACCCCATCGGGGACCTCCTGTTGCTCGTGCTGGTTATCGGCGGAACGGTGCTGCTCTCAGGACGTAGCTCTCGGCAGTGGTTCGTGCTGGCGGCGGGGCTCTCCGCCATCGTCATCGGCGATACTTTCAATCTCTTTCAATCGTCGGGAATCGCGTCGCGCTTTGGCAGCGACGCGAACGCGATCGCCTGGCCGATAGCGATCTATCTCATCTCGATGTCCGTGTGGCTGCCCACGCGCCATCTCGACCCACTGCGACCCCAAAAGACGTCCACCTTCCTCTTCCCGGGCATCGCGGCAGCGGGAGGTCTCTTCATCTTGATCGAGGGGACCCTGCAGCACATCAGTCGCGTCGCGCTGTGGTTGGCCGTTGCGACACTCATTACGGTCGGCGTTCGCCTCGCGATTTCGGCCCGCACGCTTCGCGTCCTCACCGAAGAGCGTCACCGCCAAGCCCACACGGACGAACTCACGGGCCTCGGTAATCGACGTCTCCTCTCGCAAGTCCTCGACCTCTTCTTCTCTGACCAAGACGGCTCGTCGGTCAGCGCGCGCGAGTTGGCCTTCCTCTTCGTCGACCTCAACCACTTCAAGGAGATCAACGACTCCTTTGGCCACCCGGCGGGTGACGAACTCCTGCGCCAACTCGGGCCCCGACTCACCAGCGCCGTGGGCACGTCCGGTTCCGTGGTCCGCCTCGGTGGCGACGAACTAGCCGTCGTGCTCATGGACGCCGACGCCAACGACGCCGTGGTTGTCGCACGTCGAATCATCGAAGGGATCGAGCAACCCTTCGATTTGAACAAGATCAAGGCGACCGTGGGCGCCAGCATCGGCATCGCGCTCGTGCCGGCGAACGCCAACGACGGACCTGGATTGATGTGGTGCGCCGACGTCGCGATGTACCGGGCCAAGCTCGGCAACACACCCTTCGTCTTCTACGACCAAGAGCTCGACGGCGGTCAAGACCAGCCCAACTTGCTCGACGAACTGCGTCTCGCCGTCAAAGAAGGCGACTTCGTCCTGCACTATCAGCCCCAGCTTGACCTGAAGACGGGCGAGATGCTAGCGGTGGAGGCGCTCGTGCGCTGGCCTCACCCCAAGTTGGGTCTCGTGCCACCGATGAAGTTCTTGCCTCTCGCCGAGGAGTCGGGTCTCATGTGGCCCCTGACCAAGTGGGTGCTCAACGAAGCCTTCACCCAGTGCGCGGAGTGGCGCTCATCGGGTCGTTGCCTCGCCGTCTCGGTCAACGTCGCGACCTCCGACCTGTTAGAGCAGGGCTTTCTCGCCCTCATCAAGGACCTCCTCAATCGCCACGAACTTCCGGGAGAATCGGTCGTCATCGAGATCACCGAGACGACGATCATCACCGACTTTCTGAGAGCCCAAGCGGTCATCTTGCAACTTCGTGATCTGGGCATCGTGGTGTCCATTGACGACTTCGGCGCGGGCTTCACCTCGCTCGCCTACCTCTCCAGCTTGGCAGTCGGCGAACTCAAACTGGACCGCACGTTCATCACCTCGCTCAGTGCCGAGGGCAACGGACGCGAGATGGAACTCGTACGCGCGACCATCAACCTCGGACACGATATGGGTCTTCGCGTCGTCGCCGAGGGGATCGAGGACGTGGAGACCCTTGACCTCTTGGGCGATCTCGGCTGCGACCTCGCCCAGGGGTACTTCATCAGTCGCCCGTCGCCCGCGGAGAAGCTCTCGTTCAAGGCCACGAACGTGAAGACCCTCGTCTCACCCCTAAACGACTGACGGGTCGTACGCCAGGCGTTCGACGAACGTTGGACGCGGTACCACTCGACGCGAGGCGTCGCTCACGCGGTCGATGAACGATCGACACGCGATCGCTCGCGAGTTATCGTCGCCTGATTTCGACGTCTTGAGCAACGGACAATCCACAAGCCAGTCTCGTGTGAGCGACGCGCACAAAGGGCGGGAAACTCCTCGCTTGGACGTCGACGGTAGAACACGAATCTCGCAAATTCTGAACAAAATTTCCACAACAATAACCACGAAAAGACACAGGCCCAGGGCTAGATTTGTGGGCGTAATGAGACGAACTTTCCTAATCCTGGGCCTCGCCACCGTGTCAGTAGGGCTTTGGGTCCTGTTGAAAACCGCCCCCGTGAACGCAGCGTGCGCACCGGCCAGCCCCGGAGGCGTGGCGGCGGTGAGCACGAGTTGCTCCAAACTGCTCTCGTCGTACTTCTTGGGCTACGCCCTCATGGTCAGTGGCCTCGTCACGATGGTGCTGGCCGCGCTCTCGATGGCCAAGTACAAGCGACGTCGCTACGACTACCGCCGTGACGTGCAGCCGATCGCTCATCGGCGCGTCCACGACGCCAACGAGTCGCAACGCCGCGCTGCGTAAGGCGTCGGTCGTCGCGATCAGTCTCGGAACCGCGATAGTGGCTGCAGGGCTCCTCATCGCCGGTTGCGTGAAACCACGGTGCAATGGGGCCCCGGATGTCGTCTGTGCGTAAAGTGCTGGCGTCAGGGGCCCCGCGATAGAGCCGAGACGGACCGATCACTGCCCTCTACGATCGTGCGATGGACGACGCCATCAACGAGAGCGCCCTCGTGATCGCGGTGCCCGAAGCAGAAGCGCTGGTCGGACAGTGGCGAACCTCACTCGATCCAGCCTGTCGACGCGGGGTTCCGGCCCACGTCACGCTCCTCTATCCCTTCGCCCCGCCCAGCAACATTGATGAAGGCATCGTGCAGGCGCTCCGCGAGCTCTTCCGCGACGTCGAACCCTTTAGCTTTTCCCTGGAGACGACGGCGTGGTTCGGCGAACGAGTCGTCTACCTCGAGCCGCGACCCGACACTGCGTTTCGCGCTCTCACCTCACGTCTTCGAGAGCGCTTTCCCCACTACCTCCCGTACGGGGGTACGGTGCACGAACCGACGCCCCACCTTACGCTCGGCGACGGTGCGCTCCTTGAGCGCCTCGAAGAAGCCGACGAGGCGGTGTCGATCGGACTGCCGCTGCGTGTTCATTCGACGGCAGCGTGGCTCATGACGGGAGGGAGAGCGCCACAGAGTTGGACCACGCGCGACACGTTCGCGCTCGGTCGTGGGTCGTGAGGGTCGTCGCCACGTCCGCGCTTCGCTGACGCGCGACGACGCACATTCCTTCTGTGACGTGGGTCGCTCGCGATGGATCGATGACGTCAACGTCGACGGGCTCGGATCGCGGGAAGGCCAAGCGGCGCCGCCGCGACGACCGCGGCCGCTAGGCCCACGAACGAACCAAACGTCCAACCAACGCCAGATATCCCAAAGCCACCCGGCTTGAAGACAAAAGCCAGCAGGGTCAGTACGAAGTTGACGACAGTCGCGTAGAACAGCAGTTGCTCTTCCGACATCGGGAGTTTGAACGGCATCTCACTGTAACTGGCCTTGGCGACGAGATCAACGAGGATCACGAGGCAGAGAATAAAGACGATGTACATCCAGCCGTGCCACAGACCATCGAAGGACACCGTTCCCCCTCCGTAATTGTACGTAAACCACGGAAGGAACAGTGAGATGAGGAGCACCAGCGACGCGATAGCGGTCACCCGTTCCGGCTGTGTCCACCTTTTCATATCAAAGGCGAACGACGACCTGGAGGTCGACGCGCTCGACGTCCGCGGAGAAAAGGCTGCCGTCGTTGGTGGTGGTGGTGGTGGCGGCGATTGAACGGTGGGCTCCTGCGCTGGCGGATACCACTTGCCATCGGAGGCCTGCCACCAATCCGGTCCGTTCGAAACATCGCTCACGTTGCCCCTCCTGCATCGCTCCGGACGTTGCGCTCCGTCCTTGATTTTTTGTCAGCATAGCGATATTCAATGCGGCGCGCTAGGAAATGCGCTGGACCACCGAACGGCGCCACACGAAGAAGACGAGCATCATCGGCACTGGCCGGCTGGACGCGAAATCGCCGCGATAATCGAGGATTTGGACGGTCCGTCCGCGCCAAGTGACACTTTGCCTATTCCCAAACGGGTGGATCATGGCCGATGCTGGAACGGTGACAACAGTCCGGGAGGATTCTTTGAGCGAGTTTGACTACGCCGATTTGGGAAGGGTCGCCGATCGATTACTCACACCGGTGGCGGTGATCGCCCCCAACAGCACCGTGCTGTACGCGAACGCGGTGGCGGCCGCCCTGGTCGACACGGATCTCGAACGAATCATCGGGCGCAAGATGCTCTCCTTCCTCCACCCCGACGATCGCGCCAGGGTTCGCCACGAACTCAAGTTGGTCACAGAGGGAGAGCCGCTCGGTGGCTTCACCCAGTACCGGATTCGAGGAAAGCGAAGCAAGGGCTGGCGCACGATCGACGCCTACGTCCACAATCTCATTGAAGATCCCGACATTCGCGGGATACTGGTCTCCGGCGGCGACGTGACCGTACGCGAACATTTGGCGAGAGCACTGCGCATCCTGACCGAAGGCAATCGTGTGCTCGTGCACGCCACTGACGAGGCGTCGCTCATGAACAGCATCTGCCAGTCCATCATCGATTCGGGGATCTACATGGCCGCGTGGGTGGGCTACGCCGACAACGACGAGGCACAGACCGTGCGGCCTGTCGCGTCGCGGGGTCTGACGGGGTACGTAGAGAGCGTGCACATCAGTTGGGGCGACAACGAATTCGGTCACGGCCCCACTGGCACGGCCATTCGCACCACCACACCACAGGTCGTCAAGGACCTTCGCCGATCGAAGAGAAGTGCGACGTGGCGGACACAGCTCGAACGTCACGGCGTCCGCACTTCATGTGCTTTTCCACTGACGATACGTGACGAGACAATTGGCGCACTGACCATCTACGGATGCGAGTCCGACGCCTTCGGACCAGCGGAGATCGAACTCCTGAGTGAACTCGCCGACGACTTGGCGTACGGCATCGGTCGGCTACGTGACGCCGAACGTCTCGCGAGAAACGAAGCCCACCTGCGCGAAGCCGAACGCCTCGCGCACGTGGGCCACTGGGAGTGGGATCTCGGCGCGGGCAACTTTGAACTAATGGCCGACGGGATGTACTCGATTCTCGGCATTACCGCGGCCGAGTGGGGCGGTGACGTGGACGCGTTTCTCTCGTTCGTCGTCCCCGAGGATCGAGCGTCAGTTCGAGAGACCCTCGACGACACACTCGTCAATGGTTCGGCCGATCGAACGCACCGAATCACCAAGCCCAACGGTGACGTGAGGTTCATCCAACTGCGCACTGAAGTCATTCGCGCCAAGGACGACACGCCGGACCGTATCGTGGGCGTCTCGCTCGACGTGACCGAAGAGATGACAACGAAGCGACAGCTCGACCACTCCCAACATTTCCTACTCGCCATCACGGACAATATGGCAGAAGGAATGATCGCCACCGACCAAGTCGGAACGATAACCTTCGCGAACGCCGCTGCGGAGCGGCTCCTCGACCTCCGATCGTCTGAACTCCTCGGCAGTTCCACCGAAGCCGCCTTCCGGTTAAAGAGCTCGAGTGAGAACGTGACGTCCGAGGGAGCCCGACTGAACAAGGTGTGGGCTGACGGTGAGTCACTCATCGTCAGTCACGACACTCTCGTTCGCCACGACGGCACGACGGTGCCCGTGGCGTACAGCGCGTCTCCGTTGCGCACGGACGGCCTCAGTGGTGCGGTGATCGTGTTCGACGACATCACCGAACGCGTGGCTGAAGAGTTACGGGTCGAGCGTCAGTTGGAGGATTTGGTGTGGGTCGGACGGATTCGAGATGCTCTCGACAAGGGGAGATTCGTCCTCTACGCCCAGCCCATCGTCGACCTCGCGACGCTCGGCGTCGTTCAGCATGAACTCCTCATCCGGATGGTGAGCCTCGAGGGCGACATCGTGGCTCCCGCACTCTTCTTGCCGACGGCCGAGGAGTACGGCCTCATCACGGAGATCGATCGGTGGGTCATCGGCGAAACGGCCCGCCTCGCGGCGCAAGGCCACGCGGTCGAGTTCAACCTCTCCGCGAAGTCGGTGGCGGATCCGAACATGCTCGCCATCATTCGAAACGCCATCGAAAAGAGCGGCGCCTCGCCGGAGAACATGGTGTGCGAGATCACCGAGACCGCGCTCGTCCGTGACATCTCGGCCGCCGAAGCCTTCGTCAGAGGGCTCAACGCTCTCGGTCTCAAGGTCGCCCTGGATGACTTCGGCACGGGCTACGGGGGTTTCGCCTATCTGAAGCGTCTGCCGGTCTCATTCTTGAAGATCGACCGCGAGTTCGTCCGAGATCTGGCCGAAGAGACGTCGAGTCAACACGTCGTCTCGGCGGTGGTGAATCTGGCGAAGGCCTTTGGCATGATGACGGTCGCGGAAGGCGCCGAGACTGACGCGACACTTCAACTGCTCAAGGAGCTCGGCGTCGATCACGTGCAGGGTTACGTCGTGGGTCGACCCAGTCCCACCAATGAAGTGTTCAAGACTGAGTGAGGGCGTCACCCATCTGTTGTGATAGCCATCTTTTGAATCTGCGTCGCGTTCCTCGAAGGCGAGAAGCCGCTGTTGCCCAGACTTGGTTTGCCGAAGGATGAATCTCGCGTGCCGAGGCGAGGATTTCATCACGGTCAGTCTCACCTCGTTCGTGCCCATGATCCTTCGCGTGACTATTCACGTTGCTCACGAGTTCATCATCGGTTTGTCAACGTTTTCGCCCTAAGGCGGACACGTGACTCCTCTCGCCATCGCCTTACTCCTTGTTCTCTATATCAACGACGGATCAACGACTGATCATTTGGCGAAGGTGCCAAGGTGCCTCCATGAACACCAGCGCTCCACGAACGGCCGCAACAGTACGAGATCGTTCGTCCGAGATTGAGCGAACTCACGTGTGACCGTCATTCACCCGCCGAAGCGCTCCACCAATTGGAGCCCTCGGATATCATGAAACCAGGCGGGGGCTTAGCTTGAAGAAGGCGGTCACCAGTGGTGACGAGCAGAAAAGTTCGACGTCGCTTCGCTGCGTTCGTCATGTCGGTCTCACTACTGACCGTGGGCGTCGTCGGATTCGCCCCTGGTGAGTCGGGAGCCACGACGGCACCGAAGACGATTCCTCTTCAAAGAGGATCACTGAGACTTCACGTCACGTCGTCCGCGACCGCCGCCGGGACGTCGCTGTCGGGCACACTGGGAAAGTTTCGCCTCAGCGGCCAGCTGACGCAACCGAATCCCAGCGCGGCCACGTACGTCCTGAAGGGACTGCTCGACGGGCTGAACCTTCACGTCGTCGTCGTCGAAGGCGTGAGCGGCAACGCGCTCACCTTCTCGGCCAAAGGTTCCGTCGGGAATAAGACGATGAGCGCCACGGGTGCGCTTCGAGCGTCCTCGGCCGGAACGTTCACCCTCACCTTCGCGGGCAAGATCGGCGCCACCAAGATTTCCGGCAGAATCCCCCTGTCCTCGTTCAGGTCCGTGACCGGCGCCGTCAAGGTTGACTGAGAACATCGAATCTCGCCTCTCCAACGCCGTAATAATTAAATCGCCACGCGTCAAACGAGCCGGACTAGATTTTTCCTGATGCAATCGCACTATCACACCACCATCAACCCGGATGATGACAACAACTCGCACGCCCTCATGCTTCGCCTGGTCGGCTTCAACAAACGCGTACTGGAGGCTGGTTGCGCGTCTGGTCACGTCAGTGAGATGCTGAGCGCCCAAGGGTGCACCATCATCGGGATTGAAAGCGACGCGGCCGTCGTCGAGCCGGCGATGCGGTGGCTCGAGCGCGTCATCGTGGGCGATCTTGACGACGATGGACTCTGGACTGCGCTTCGAGGCGAGTCGTTCGACGCCGTCCTCTTCGGCGACGTGTTAGAGCATTTGAAGGATCCGCTCTCTTCACTTGAAAAGTCACTGGACCATCTTCGTCCCGAGGGCGTCGTCGTCATCTCCGTGCCGAATATCGCGCACGCCGACGTGAAGATCGCCTTAATGAATGGCACGTTCCCCTACACCGAGAGCGGTCTCCTCGATCGCACCCATATCCATTTCTTCACCAAGGACAGTCTGTTGGAACTCGTCAAAAAGGCCGGGCTCGTCGTGACGGAAATCAGTCGCGTCATCGTGCCCGTCTTCGGTACCGAAATTGGCGCGAAGCGAGTAGACGTCAATGACGACGTGTTGGCGGCGATGCTGCAAGACCGCGAATCAGAGACGTACCAGTTCGTCGTTAAGGCGGTTCGAGACGACGGACATCGTGCACTCGAGAAACTCTCGGCGGATCTCGTCGAACTGGTGGACAAGCTTCACGACGAAGTCAAACACTCGGAGGCACTAGAGGCCAGCCTCGACGAACTCAGGGCCACGACTGCGGCGCTTGAAGCCCAGCATGACGTCGACGTACAAGACTTGGCGCGTCTTCGCCACCAGACGGACTCTGTCAAGCGCTTCATACCTGCGCCGCTTCGAAACCTTCTTCGCAAGAGATTCGGTTAGCACCTACGGCTGCGGCTGCCCGAGGTGCCCCAATGGACACTCCCGGTTGACCATTGAGATTCGGTCGTCTGTAGATCGAAACTCTGGCGATCCAGGTCACTCGGAGTGACCCGATCACGTTGCCCTATCAGTCATCAACGTAGCGAAGTCGTCGTTGAAGCGTTTCCTTAAAACGGTGGGAGGGCCCACGTCACGGTCGCGCGATGACCGCGTCGGAGATAGTTAATGGTGAGCGCACCGTACACCATGCCCTTTGACGTCGAGCGAACGCCGTGCACCACGAACGTGGCATGGTACGTCACGTTGTCATCGGCGGCGCACGTCGGTGTGCACGTGTTCAAGACGTAGTTGCCCGCGCCGCGCGCGTTGGTTCCGCCCCAGGCAGTCCAGTGCAGGTCGGTGATCACGTACGTGCCACTTCCGCACCCGAGTGTGTACGCGGAAGGTCGAACCATACGCTGCGACAAACAGCCCAGCATCGCCACCTCTTGGGAACCGGTCGCAGCGCTCACCGCTTCGACGCCGATATTTAGCGAGCTGAGAACAAACAGAGTGGCCACCAACGTTGCTGGCATGATCCGCAGACTTTTGTTCAGATTCATTTCACGTTCCCAAACGAGTCGACCAACCGACATTATCTCCATTCGAGCAGACTTCAACGTACTCTCGATCGATCCTTCATGCTTAGGGTTCGCCATGTGAACACCAATGATGCGCGAGCGAGCCTCACGACGTCTCATTTGACGCGTCAACAATCGTTCGACAAAGGAGGGAAGGGCCGATCAACGCAGTTTTGGCCGACAATTTGCCCGCACAGCCGTTCGCTACGGCATCATCGCCATTCGCGCGACTCAATGCTTGAAGGCTGATTCGTACCTGTGGCAGTATGAACTGCAGAGTCTTGCGTCGCTTCTTGGGCGACGGGGACGAAAGCGAGCGTGTCGTGGGCCAAATGAAAGACGATTCACTTTCTTGGTCCGAATTGCTCGAAGCACTTCCCGATGGCACCGCCCTCCTCGACGAACACGGTGTCATCTTCCACGTCAACGAAGTGCTCGCGAGTCTGACTGGCTACTCCTCCGAGCAACTCATTGGTCAAAACGTCACGATGCTCGTACCACCGCGCCTGAGCGGCACAAGGGAAATGGCGCGACGCGCGAACGGTCGCGACACCAGCGGTCGAGCTCCGTCCAGTGACCAGGATATCCGCGTCTTGTGTAAAGACGGCAGCGAGTTCCCCGTGGACTTCGCTCTCTCGCCGATCACCTTTGAAGGTAGATCCTGGGCAGTGGCGTCCATCCGCGACAGCAGCGCCACGAAGGAACTTGAACGGGCTCGAGAAGAGGCCGAGACCCGCGCCGAGGAGATCGAGAACCTCGCCGCCACAGCCATGGCGAAGAGTGAACAACGCTTTCGTCTGGCCTTCGAGGACAACATGGCGCCGATGGTCTTCACGAGTGAGAAGGGTCTGCTCTCCGCGGTGAACGACGCGTTCTGTGAAATTGTCGGACGAACGCGCGAGGAACTCCTCGGTTTCGACTCGAAAGGGTTCACGTTCCCCGACGACATCGGCCTTACGGAGGAGGTCTACCGGCGCATCACCTCGGGTGAGATTGATCGAATCCGCTACGTGAAGCGGTTCCGACACAAGGACGGACGAACGGTAGCGGCCGAGGTGTCAATGTCGCCCGCTCGCGACGAAAACGGAGAGACGCTCTACTTCGTCTCCTCGGTGCGCGACATCACCGAGGAGCGCGCCCTCACCGCAGAACTCTCACACCAAGCGCTGCACGATCCCCTCACGGGACTCGCCAATCGAGCACTCTTCGATGACCGTCTGGCCCAAGCGCACGCGAGGGTGGCTCGTCAAGGCGGACTCGGCGCCGTACTGATCTTGGACCTCGATGACTTTAAGACCGTGAACGACACCCACGGGCATCTCGTGGGCGACCAACTACTCATCGCGGTGTCGCACCGCTTCGAGGAAGTCACGCGGGCTTCTGACACCCTTTGTCGATTCGGGGGCGACGAGTTTCTCTACTTGGCCGAGGGTCTCCAGTCTCCAGAAGAGGCCGAGATCGTGGCGACTCGTCTCCTCGCCACACTGCTCGAGCCCTTTGTGTTCGCCGGGGCGACAGTTGTTCAACACGCGAGTCTCGGTGTCGTCGTGTGGGATCAGACGAGTAAGAGCACGAACGAAGTTGTCCAGAGCGCTGACGTCGCCCTCTACGAAGCCAAGCGCGAAGGTAAAGGCCACCACGTGGTCTACAGCTCAGGTATGCACCAACAGGCCGTCGGACGCTTCACGCTCGCTCAGGAACTTGAACGCGCGCTCGCCGCGAGTGAGCTCTCGATGCACTACCAACCAATCATGAGCCTCGCCACGAACGACGTCGTTGGCTTTGAGGCCCTCATGCGATGGCAGCACCCGGAACAAGGCTTGGTCTCGCCCAACGTCTTCATCCCGCTCGCCGAAGAGAGTGATCTCATCTTGGAACTCGGCTTCTTTGCGTTGCACGAAGCCGTAGCGCAGGCGAGCACGTGGAAGGGATCCAAGGACCACACCAGTCAACCCTTCGTTACCGTCAACCTTTCGGCCCACCAGTTTCACGACCTTGGACTCGTGCCGATGATCGAGAGTGCCCTGCAGTCGAGCGGTCTCGCGCCGGAGAACCTCATCCTCGAGATCACGGAGAGCGTGACCCTGCACAACGTCGCCGAGACCATGAGCGTGATGGAGCGACTCATTCACCTCGGGATCGGATTCGCTCTCGACGACTTCGGTACTGGGTACTCCTCACTCTCCTATCTCGCGCTACTGCGCCCAAGAATCATCAAGATCGATCAGTCGTTCGTGAGTCCGGTGAGTGAGAGCATTCGAAATGACACCTTGCTCGAAGCCATCGTCACTTTGGGCAACAAACTGAACATGACGATGATTGCCGAGGGAATCGAGACCAAGGCACAACTCGAGCGCTTACGTCTCCTCGGCTGTGAGTTGGGCCAAGGATTCTTCTTCTCACCCGCGGTCCCCGCTGGCGACGTGAAGGCAATGCTCGTCCGACCACCCTGGAAGTAGTCCTTGCGCGCGGGCTGAGAGCCCTCTGTTGAAATTTGAACATGAGAACGAGCGTGCGATTCGCGTCACTCTGAAGTTGACGGCCGATGCTCCAAAAGAGATACAGGAGTTTCACAGGTGGTCATGCCCGCTTCTTAGGCGGTCCATAGGAACCCCATACGAGTGGCTGGCACTATCGAGTCAGCAGCCTTTCTAAGGAGTACCAAGATGAACGATTCCGATGCAATGAACCCCGACGAGATGGATTCGGCACGGTCCCTACCCGGCGCCCCGTTAGGGTCGCAGGCCGCGCCAAGTTCGGACGGCGCCGACGCGCCGCTGACGCCTCCGTCCGATTCTTCACGACACCGGCCGACCTCGGTGCCCACGGCGCAACGAGAACGCTGGCTTTGGGTTCAGCGGTTGTTGTCGAACAAGAGAAGAAGGTGGGTAGCGGCCGCTGCGGTGCTGGCCGCCGTACTCGGACTCTCGCTCGGTCTGACGACGTCCCACCCGGCGTCAGCTAATCAACTGGTGTCCAACAGCCACGCCGCGGCTTCGAGATTCGGCGGCGCAGGATCCAACGCTCGGTCAGCACCCTCCGCGGGCGGCGCTTCCGGTACGGTCAACAGCGTGTCCACGTCGAGCTTCACGATGACGACGTCAGTGGGTCAGAAGGTCACCGTTGACGAGTCGTTCTCCACGACGTACCTGAAAAAGTCGCGCACGGCGGCGGCGAACGCGATCGCCAAGGGCGAGAGTGTCCTCGCCCTTGGAACGACCAGCGGATCGGCCAGTGGAACGACCATTAAGGCGACACAGGTCATCGTGCAAGCGACCGGTAGTGGATCGACGGCTTCCTCGCCGACAAAAGTGGTCCCCTTCCAACCGGGCGCACCGACCACGTCAAAGCAGGCAGGCCACATCCCGGCGAATTGGAGCCAGGGATCGGGGACAATCGTCAGCGGAACGCCAGCCAATAAGGCGACAGAAGCAGCGCTCGCGGCCTACCCGGGAGGCGTCGTCGACCGCGTGGTGAAGTTGAGTAACGGTGAGTACAACGTCCACATCATCGGCGTCAACTGGCCGCATCACATCTTCGTCAACCAGAACTTCAAGGTCGTCGGCGCTGAGTAGCCGGCGATTGGCCCCCAGTACACTGAACTCAAACATCGAGGAGGGTCAACACAATGTCCAACCGTTTGCACGTCCTAAGAGATTCCGTTCGCCACCTCGGCGACGTGGCTTCTACCATTGACCCCGCCGACTACACCTCTCGCGCGTACCCAAGCGAGTGGTCCATCGCCGACACCTTTTCGCACCTCGGCTCCGGTGCCGTCATCGGAGAACGCCGCTTTGAAGACTCAGTGGCCGACCGTGAAAGCGATCCAGCCTTCAACACCGCCGTGTGGGATGAGTGGAACGCCAAGGACCCCCGAGCCCAGGTCGAGGACTCCCTCACGAGCGACGCTGCTTTTCAGTCTCGCCTCGAGGCAGCTTCCGACGAGCAGCGCGAGAGTTTTCACTTCATGATGGGACCGTACGCGTTTGACTTCGATGGTCTCGTCGGGCTTCGCCTCAGCGAGCACGCCCTGCACACATGGGACGTCGAAGTGGCGCTCAACCCCAACGCGACAGTACCGAACGACGCCGCCAACGCCATCCTCGACGGCATTCAATTCACCGTCGCGCGCACCGGCAAGCCGACGGGTGAGACGGCGGACGTGACCGTGCGGACGCTCGACCCCGTTCGCGACTTCTCGGTGGTTCTCGACGTCGACTCGGTGAATCTCGTCGAGCAGCGTCACGAGGGTGCGGTGGATCTCGAGATTCCCGCCGAAGCGTTCGTCCGCCTCATCTACGGCCGCCTGGACACCGAGCACACCCCGGCGTCGGTGACCGGCGACGTCGTGAACTCTCTTCGAACAGTCTTTCCGGGTTTCTGAGCGACGGATCTGTTCACCGCTTCTCTCCTTAGGGCGTTACGAAACTGAACGACCCGGTTGCGGGCGACGGAGCCTTCACACCGCTGCCGGATCCCGTCACCTCAAACCCATTGGCGCCTTTGGTGACACCCTCGTTCGAGAAGAAATAGAGCGGCTTTCCGGCGTACGTGAGTTGGAGTTCCCCGTCACTCCTTTTGATCGTTCCGACCATCGACGACGACAGCGAATTCAAGAGCGCCGGGCTTCCCGAGCTGAGCGCGGTTGGCCAAGCGACACTGCACTTGCCCGTGCAGGCGCTCCTTGTCGAGGTGTCGCCACTGTAGGAGTACAGAGGGAATGCCTCCCAGCCAGCAAGGGTCATCTCCAACGCACCGAGGACAGTCTTGCCGTGAACTTTCAACGTCGTGAGCGTGCCGGGCCACGCGAGCGGGGTGCCCGATGGCGATACGGCGCTCCAAATGCCGTGCCAGGGCGGGATGCTCGGCTCGTCCCAGCCCTCTCCGGTGATCTCATCGGGTGAGGTCTCGAAGAAGTACAGCGGATGACCCGCGTAGGTCACCTGCTCTCCAATGCCGGCGCGATGCACCGTTCCGAGAAGATTCTGATGTACCCCCGGGCCGGCGATCGGGCTCCCCGTCGTGGTGACCGCTGGCCACTCCGCGTGGTGGTCGTTCGACGGCCCGGCGCACGCCAGGGGCATGCCGAACAGATTGACAGGCTTTGTCGTACAGCCGTACGTCGGCGGCTGGTCACTCGTGATCAAGTACACGGTGTAGCCCGCGTACTTGCCGGATCCGACTTCGAGCATGGTCCCGAACGCGCCGGTACGCGCGCTGATGGTCGTCCCCGAGGTGGCTGCGCTCCCAGCGGAAACGGTCGTGAACGCGACGACGACTCCAACGGCGAGTGCCATCAGCGTCGCAACTCCCCTCAACGCAACTTTCGAACTCATCGATTTCATCCGTGCCCTTTCGTCCAAATCGTCTTCGGTCGACCGGTGCTTAGGTCAAACATCGACTCTCGTGGAACGATACGGTCCGAGGAAAACGTCCCCAAGGGTGGTTGCTCACCGAATTTCGGGATGCCAGCACCCCACGTCGTAACGAGGCCAGCACCCGTAGCAACTCTGAGAGGACGCACCACACCACGCTCGAGTCGGTGACTCGACGATCCACCACCCGCTGAAGTTCTTGAAATTAAGAACTTCCGTTGCCATGCTTGTGACCGCAGTTACCCGCAATGCTTATCGACCACTCCGTCACGCCAGCAGGAACGCCAGAGAGTGGCTTGGTCAACTTTTCGCCCGTCACGTCAACGCTCGTAATGGTGCACCCCGACTTGGTAGCACGAAAGTTTGCCGCTGACGTCAGTAGGAACGTGTGCATCGCGGCGCTCCACTTCATCCATACCGACTTGGGCGCGTTCGTGGGTGGCTGCGTGGGCGCGACCGAGGCGTTTGAGGTCTTGGACGTGGGCGACACCCCACTCCCTAACGCTTTGGACGCCAACTGGGTGGTCGGCGTCGAGCAAATGGGTGGCGTCGTTCCTTGCACCATGGTGCACAGCGCCGCGATCAGATAGTTCGCCGTACCGTCGATGGCCTGGGCGACTGTGCTCTTTGGGTTGCTCAGGTCCCCACCAATTTGGCCCAGAGTCAGTCCCTCGAGAACCGAGGGCGACGCACTGGCACCGAGCGTCATGTAGTGGTTGCCCATGTCCACGAAGGGAAGTTCAGCTTCTGGGTTGTACTTAGTGAACGCGCGATGCTGAGCCACCGACATTTTCTCTAGGGGCTCGTACCCGCCGCTGGCGCTCGGAGTGGAGGAGCTCTGCTCGGTGGGGTCAAACGTAAAGTACGCGCTCGTGTACTTCGCCCCGATAAAGCTCCAACTCGCGAGACCCGGATAGACGTCGGTCGACGAGGAGTACGCCCGGTTGTCGAGGTTGGTGAACGAACCGAACTTGGAGAGTGCCACCAGTAGCGCCCAGCGTTGAATCGCGCAGAACGGACAGTATTCGGCACCGACATAGGAAACGGCGCCGTTGGTAGCGACGGTAGAAAGAGAGGGCGCGATCTTGGTTGGCACCGCCGCGGTCGATGGAAGCCCAACGGCCTCAAGCGTGGAGTTGGGAACGGCCCCCGCGGCAAGGTAGTACGACGCGAGTCGCGCGTTCGCCGTCGTGGTTGTCGCAGAGTTCCCTGACGGAGACGAGTCATCAATTTTCGTGATGCTGAAAGCCCCCAAAACGATAAGCACGAGCATTCCAGCCGTGACCGAACGGCGACGTTGGTGACGTCGGCGACTACGGGTCCACAGTGTCTCTACGCTCGGGCGCGGTGTGAGTGGCTCGTCGATGAGAGCTTGCGAAAGGCGTGTCAACTGTGACATTCGTTATCTCCTAAAGTTCGATGCCGTCATTGAGTAGACGACCTAATCGTCGATGGGCGTCGCGCAAGGTGCTCGACACCGTCCCTCGACTTATTCCAAGCACCGCAGCGATCTCGTTCTCTTTCATGTCGGCGACGTGACGCAACATAACAACTTGACGTTGACGCTCCGACAGTGACGCCACCAACTCCCATAGTTCGCCGGCGAGATCGGGAAGATGGGGCGTGGTCACATGCTTTCGAAAGACCCGCTGTTCCATGTCTCTGCGGCGCGCCACACGGCGTGCGTGATTGATGGCTACGCGATACACCCAACCCGTTGGCGACTCCATCGCACTTATGCGCTTCCAACGTTCGAGTGCCCGCGAACATGCTTCGTCGACGCCTTCAACCGCGAGTTCCATGTCGCCGGTGGATAACACCAGAGTGACAATCATTCGATCGTGTTCACGGCTGTACCAAGCGTCAAAGGACTCCACGAAAACCAGTGCTCCCTTTTGAATTAGCGCGATGCGTTGTCCGCTGACGATGTCCATCAGTACTACAAGTCATAGAGGAGGCATTTTGCTGGGTACATCTTTCCCGCCCCAAAACAATGACTTAGCCGGTTGGGGCGATAAGACTCTCGGTACTGCCGGTGGGGATCGAACCCACGACCGAGGGACTACGACGTGGGACCAATCCGTGGGAGTCGTCCACCTACGTCGGAATCGTCCGGAAACTGCCCCACTCGTCGTCCGTATCGTCGGATTGGTCCGGGTGGTGTGGCTTTAGCATGTGGGATGCTACGTGCGATTTGGAGACCTCCAAGGAACTCGCCGCAAACCAAATGGCACCCAGTGTTCAGACCAATCGTGAGAAAATTACGAATTCCGATTCACGTCCGTTGTAGTTGGCCAATGGCGGAGAGACGTCGAATCCGAGCAAGCGATGGAAGGAAATTGAGTCCAAATTTGTCGACGGGGTGATGGCCCTTATCTCACGCCGACCAGATCCCAACGCCATTGCGAAGAAGCTCTCATAGAGACTCTTGCCGATTGACCGCCTCCGGAAATTGGGGTCAACTCCTACGTAATGTACGTACGCCACCGACGGCTGCGACGGCGAATGAAAGCCGATGAGGAATCCGACCGGTTGACCAGATGATTCTGAAATCAAGCTGGTCGAGTAGAAGTGATCGAGAAACAATCTCGGAAGTCCGACGGAAACGGGTCGACCCCACCAGCTATCGACAACGCCAGTAATCCAATCGAAGTCACTGGGTGTCGCAACTCTCTCCGAGAATTCCATGTTGCAAGTATTGAACACATCCTCCGGTTGATGAGTGACGTCCCGTCAGGGCCTGCGAAGCAACGGACGCGTGGCACTCCATCCCGACGTCGGCCCGCGTAGTTGTGTGGCGTTTCGGGGTCCGAGGTCCACTTCATCAATCGTCCAATGGTGTCGGATGCATCCGGTGGTGTCGCTTCGGTATGTGGGATGAAATGTGGGATTAGCGGAGCGAGGTAGGTTTCGTGAAGGGGCCGGAGGAGGCCCTTGAAAGAAGGGGGAAATGTCAAAGTTCATGATTTCGTTCGGTGCCAGCGCGATGGACCACATTTCCGACGAGGACATGCCCGCGGTGGCCGATGCCGCTCACGATGTCGTCCAGCAGATCTTGAACGCCGGCGCATACGTGCTCGCCGGAGGACTGGAAAATCGGAAGTCGAGGATCGTGGCCACTGATGGGACCGTCACCGATGGTCCGGAACAGGAGGCCATTGGCGGAGTCACGGTTGTCGAGGTGTCATCGCGCGAGGAGGCGCTGGAGTGGGCTGCCAAGATTGCCGTCGCGTGCCGCTGTGCGCAAGAGGTTTGGGAGATCGGAGACGATCCCGAACTTGAGACGATGATTCACCAGGCTGGAAGGTGAAGTTGATGTCCGTGCTCGATCCTGACGGCAAACCGTTTTGCCTGTGTCCCCATCCCGCGGCCACACCGTAGCGCCGCGCCGTGTCCGATCTCGCGGAGCTGCTTGTACAGGACGCCGGGGCGTGGCACGCCTGGTTGGACAGCCACCATGCCGACCGCTCTGGGGTCTGGCTGGTGCTGCACAAGAAGGGCGGGCAGACGACGGCCCTGACCTACGCGGAAGCGCTTGACGAGGCGCTGTGTTTCGGCTGGATCGACGGGCAGATCGCTCGACGTGACGATGACAGCTATCGCCAGCGCTTCACGCCCCGTCGGCCGAACAGCTCTTGGTCCCAGCGAAACGTCGAGCACGTCGCCCGCCTCACCCAGGCCGGACGGATGCAGCCAGCCGGAATCACGGCCGTCGACGCGGCTAAGGCGCAAGGACGGTGGCAAGCGGCCTACCGCGGGCAAGCCGACATGCAGACCCCGTCCGATCTAGCTCAGGCGCTGGCGGCCACTCCCGCCGCAGCCGCGACGTTCGACCAGTTGGACGCAGCCAACCGCTACGCCATCGTCTACCGACTCAACGCCGTCAAGCGCCCGTTGACCCGGGACCGCAAGCTGGCCGAGTACGTCGACATGCTCGCTCGCGGCGAATCCCTCCATCCCCGCAAGCCCCGGAAGGACCGTCGGTGACTGTTCCCGTCCCGCTCAACGCCGAAGGCGCGCCACAACCGGGTGGCCGTTGCTGCCTTACGGATTGATCACCTGCTTCACCACCAAGCCGAGCTACCAAGACGCTGTCGTCGCGCTGCTTACGACGGCAGATCGCGAACTCACGGTCCTCGGTTGTCATCAGCAAGGCCGGTGGGGATCGAACCCACGACCGAGGGATTATGAGGTCGGAGCGGACGATCGGACTGGTCCGGTGGCGTCGGTTTGGTCCGGAAAAGTCCGAAGTCTCTGTCCGGTGGCGTCGGTTTGGTATGTGGGATGAAACGTGGGATTTTGTTCACGAAAACTGGCGGCTGAAGGGGCTTCCACATCAAGCCGTGTCAAGTAGTCCGACGCGCCCCACGTACTGTGGATTGCATGACGACTTCTCACGAAGTTAGCGGGCGCCTTGATGACATCACCATGCGCGGCACGCTTACGCTCCCGGCCAGCGACGGTCCATTCCCGGCAGTGGTATTGGTCGCTGGAAGCGGGCCGACCGACCGTGACTGGTGCTCCCCTCTGCTTCCCGGCGCCAACGGAAGTGGCCGACTCTTCGCGGAGACGTTTGCGGACGCCGGCATCGCGTCGCTTCGCTACGACAAGCGGGCTTCGGGCCATGACGCGGCCGAGAACGCCCGAGTTCTGTTCGGCAAGTTCAGCATGCGCTCGCACCTTGAGGAACTCGTCGCGGCTGTCGGTGTCCTGGTCGGAAACGACTCGATCGACGAATCGCGAATCGCCGGACTCGGTAACAGCGAGGGAACGCTTCACGTACTCCATTACGCGACCAGCCAGCAGGCCGTGCCCTTCGTCGGCATCGTGCTCGCCGCACCTCCCGGACGCTCCGTCGGCAAGGTCCTTTTGAACCAGCTGGCATTGCAGGCAGCGCAGGTACCCGGAGGCGCCGAACTCATGCCTGAGGTGGAGGCAGCCGCCGCGCGCTACGAGGCCGGGCAGCCCATGAACATTGACCCGAAAGTTCCGGACAGCGTGAAGATGGTGCTCGCCAGTTTCGAGGCGCCGGCCAACCTACCGCTCGCCCGTGAGTTGTGGAACGATGATGCGACCTTTTCATTGCGCGAGGTGGAGATTCCAACTCTCGTTCTGATCGGCCGCAAGGATCTCCAAATCGACGCCACCCTCGACGGCGAACCACTTGAGCAAGCAGCTATCGGGAAGGACAACGTCACCTTCGTCTACCCGGCAAACGCCAACCACGTCTTCAAAGAAGACAAACGCTCTCTCGCCGAAGTCGTCGCGGCACCTGGCACTGGCTACAACGAGACTGGCACTCGTTTGGATCCCGAAGCTCATGAGACGATCCTCGCGTGGCTCCAAGGAGTCTTCGCCTAATCGAGTAGGGCCGGTGGGGATCGAACCCACGACCGAGGGATTATGAGGTGGGAACAATCGGTCGGAATGGTCTTGTGGTGTCGTTTTGGTATGTGGGATGAAACGTGGGATTCCAACGACACGGGGTCGCAACCCATACGTCGAATCAGTCCGGAGGTCCGCTCGGATCCGACCCGGCAGGGCCTTTTCGATCCGCATTTCCTGGAGCCGAGCGCGTCCGAATCAAGAGCAAAGGAAACCCAATGAGCAGTCCGAGTAGGACGAGTGCGATACCGGCGACGTTTCCTAAGGCCAAAAGCGCAATGCCCGCTGCTACAACGATCGAACGAACAGCTAATTGTTGCCACGGCTTCGCTCGGAGCATATAGACACGAAGTGCCGAGATGATCCCGCTATGCATTGGCGGGCGCCAAACGGAGGCTGCCAAGCGCCTTCTTTCGAAGACCACTTCTCGCTTTGAGAAACGTGAAGTCATGCATGCTGAAAATTCAGAATAGTAGGGCCGGTGGGGATCGAACCCACGACCGAGGGATTATGAGTCCCCTGCTCTAACCACTGAGCTACGGCCCTGCAATGCGTCGAGGTGAGAAGTGCGTTCGACGCCTCCAAAGTAGCAGGGAGTGCAAAGCAGCTACTCTAACGTTTTTGCCAATTCCATCTGTAGGAGACGAGTGTCCAGCGACAATTCACACGACGTTGATGTTGTAATCGTGGGAGCAGGTCACAACGCGTTGGTGTGTGCGTCGTACCTCGCTCAAGCGGGCCTACGCGTCACTGTGCTTGAGGGTCGAGAAATCATCGGGGGCAACACCGTCACTGAGGAGTTGACGTTGCCTGGTTGGCGCCACGACTCCTGTTCGAGCGCGCACGTCGTCATTCAGTCCAATCCCCTGCTCATGAATGACGAACTTGCGCTGAAGGAAACGTACGGTCTGGAGTACCTCGTGACCGACCCCGCCGTTGTCTTTCCCATCGAAGGCGACGACGCGCTGATCTTCCATCCCGATGTCGACGCGACGGCCCGTGAGTTCGAGCGATTCTCGTCTCACGACGCCGAGGCACTACGCGACATGATGAACGAGTGGGAGGCCGGACTCAAGGTTGCCCACGCCTACTTCCAAGCGGGGTTGGAACTTCCCGGTGACGAGTGGGCAGCGCGCTACGAAGCGTTACGCGCGAAGAGTGCCTGGGACGTCGTGCACGAACTCTTTCAGCACCCAACGATCCGTCGGGCCGTCATGTGGATGAGTTTCGCCACCATTCAGCCGCCCGAACGTCCCGGCACCGGCGCGCTCGTCGCGGCGATCCTTGCCGGCCGATTGAAGTTCGGCTGGAGCACGCCGGTCGGTGGTTCGGGCTCGCTACCCGAATCGCTGCGTGCCCATCTCGAGGATCATCAGGGTACGGTCGTCACCGGAGCCTTGGTGCAACGATTCATCGTCGACAACGGTCGTTGCGTGGGCGTGGAAACGAGCGACGGACGGACGTATCGAGCCACGCGGGCCGTCGTGACGAGCAGCCACCTGCACGTGCTTCCCGCGGCACTCGATGAACGCTCTGCCATGATCGAGCGCGCCTCGGCTCAATGGCGCCCGGGTCTGTCAGTCTTCGCCGTGCACTTCGCCCTACGCGATCACGTCACGTACTCCAGTGCGAATGGAGATATCACGTCGGTCGCTGCTGGGCTCGGAACGCCCGAAGGGCTCCAGCGCCAAGTCAACGCCGCGCTCGAGGGTCGCGTCGACCTCGAAAGCCCCTGGCTCCTCCTGGTCGACTCGACCGTCGTCGATCCCCAACGCGCGCCGGGTGTGACGTTCAAGTTTCTCACTATCGCGCCCATGCTCGTGGACGGTAAGCCCTGGCGCGACGACGATGGTGCGACGTACGCACAACACCTCATCAACTTCGCGCGACGCTTCGTCAACGGCCTCGACGACGAGAACATTCTGATGATGCGCGTCGAAACACCGACGACGTTGACCGAACACAACATCGCCAATGTGGGCGGTTCGTGCCACGGCGGCGAATTCGCTTTCGACGACGGATCAGTGATCCCTGGGTGGACCGAGTACCGGACTGATATCCCCGGTCTCTACCTCACTGGATCGACGTCGCACCCTGGAGGGTCGGTGTCAGGTCGGCCCGGACGGAACACCGCGCGCGTCGTGCTCGATGACGTGGGCATCGACGCGACTTCGTTCATGCGTCGCCCATAGAGCCGAAAATTTCGGAGAGCTCCCAGAGCAGGACTCGAACCTGCAACCTAGCGATTAACAGTCGCTTGCTCTGCCAATTGAGCTATCTGGGAATGATTCGGAAAGCCTATGTACGATAGCACTCGTCGCGCACGTCACTGTTGATCGAACCATCGCTCGAGACGCTCCGCCTCGGGACTCTCACGAACCGCGCGGCGACACCGTTCGATTCGTTTGGCCATTCCTTGACGAGAGATACCGTGCGCTTTCGCGATCTCCTCCATCGACATGGTCTTGAACGTGTACTGCCAGAACGCGTCGAAATTCTCACCGGTGAGTCGACGCAGTTCGTCAATGACCCAGGCTGGCGCGTCGTTGAGGTCACCCGACAGACGAGGATCCGCGACGTCTTCGAGTTCAACCGAAGCAAAACGACGCGACTGCAGTTCACGGCTCAGCTGCATGATCTCTTGCGCCTTCGCTTGTGAGATGCCGAGTTCGTAGGCAACGTCACGTTTCGTGAGCCTCCGCTCGAGATTCGCTCGCTCCATTCGCTGGAACTTCAAGATAAAACGCATCTCGGCGTCGCTAAGTCCCGACTGCTGTTGGACCGTCTGGTTCACGAGTTTTGTGATCCAGTAGTTGGCGTAGGTGGAGAACCGTGTCCCCATCTCGGGGTCGAACCGCTGCAGGGCGTTCACTAGGCCCTCCACACCCGCCGCTTCGAGATCTTCGTTGTAGAAGCGATAGCCACGTTCGACGGTGCGCGCACGCACCAAACCGAACGTTGCGCGCAGCAGCATCGACTCAGCCTCTTGACCCTCCTGACGGGCCCGAAGGAGTTGGTGTCGACGATTTGGGTCCGTCACCGCGTTCCGGGCCAACTCCTCGCTGGCACCACGTCCTTCTTGGATTATGGGATAGAGCGAGCGTTCTTCGTCGACACTAAGTGGCGCGAGCATCGCCAATCCCCCGATGAAGCCGCGCGCGCCCTTCGTCACGATGACGTCAACGACGCGCGTTCGAGTAGCCACTGACGCAAGTCTCGCTCGGCGACGTCGCCGTCTGAGGTCTCGAGCAGTTCGACGCGCTCTTTCACGTCACGGCTCGTCGCCATCGCGACCTCGGGCGAAACACGACCTTCGCGCATGTCACGGTCGAGGCTTTGCAGTTCCATCTTGACCGCACTCCTCATGAGTTGCGCCACGACGGCCGTGACGTCACTCTGGCTGTAGTGGCGCTCTAGTTCCTCGACGGCGAGTTCGCTGAGCACCTGCGCGGCGGCTTCTTGTCCACGAAGTTGAAGTGCGTCGATCAACTCAGAGAGTGAGTGCTTGGTGCTGAGCGCTTCGAAGATCTCACGCTGCACCTCGTTGACGAAATAAGGAGCAATAAGGCGATCCTTCATGGCGTCGGGACCGTGCACGTAGAGCCGCAGTGCCTCGAGGCCGGGTCGCGGCAGAGACGATCGTGACTGGGGTCGCGCCGGCGGGGGTTCATTCGCGATCTCCCGCACGCCCTTCTCGCGAGGATTCGTCGCCAAATCCAACACTCGAGCGCGCAGCATGTTCTGGTCGAGGCCAAAGCGACCGACCAAGTCCTGGATGTACTGATCGCGAACCAGTTCGTTGGGGTGTTCAGCGAGCACCTCCATGGCCAACCCCGCCGCTCGGGCCTTACCTTCGGCCGTGGTCATATTGGCACCCGCCACAACACGATCAAGACGAAACCTCAAAAACGGCACAGCGTTGGTGATCTTCTGTCGAAGTTCATCGGGGTCTCGTTGCGCGAGTTCCGCGGGATCAGATCCTTTGGGAAGTTGGGCCACGAAGACATCGACTTCGTGTTGACGTTCCCACTGATAGACGGACGCTGCGGCGCTCTGGCCAGCGGCGTCGGCGTCGTAGGCGAGCACGATGCGCTTGGCGAAGTTGCGCATGATGCGAAAGTGGTCTTCGCCGAGCGCCGTGCCGCACGTCGCGACGGCTCTCGGAAGTCCCGCAGAGAAGAACGCGATCACGTCCGTGTAGCCCTCGCAGACGATGATCTCGCCGGATTTGATAATGTCGTCCTTCGCGAAGTTGAGTGCGTAGAGCGTCTTACGCTTCGAGTAGATCGGCGTCTCGGGACTGTTCTTGTACTTCGCTTCGACGTAACCGTCGGATCGCGCCGGGCTCTCGCTGTTCGCCGGAAGTATCCGGCCGCCGACGGCGATGGCCTTTCCGGCCGGATCGAAGATCGGAAAGATCACGCGCGCGCGCAACGCGTCTTGGCGCCGCTCGCGCTTGTTTACGAAACCAAGTCCCGTTGAGAGGAGGACCTTTTCGTTCAACTTGAGGGCGTTGGTGAGGGCGTCCCATTCGTCGGGTGCCCAACCGAGTTTGAACTGACGCGCCGTCTCGCCGTTGATGCCGCGAGAACGCAGGTACTCACGCGCGGCGCGCGCGTCAGGCGACTCGAGGAGGCGCGCGTGGTACCACTCGACCGCCTTTTCCATCGCGCCGAGTGCCTCTTGACGTTCCTGACGCGCCGGTCCGGCGTTTGCGTCTTCGTGCAGCTCGATACTCGCTCGATCCGCGAGCAGGCGTAGCGCGTCGATGAAGTCGAGGTGTTGGATCTCACGAACCCAGGTAATTTGATCGCCCGAGACTCGACAACCGAAGCAGTAGTAGCGACCTTCTTCGGCGTTCACCGAAAACGACGGCGTCTTCTCACCGTGAAAAGGACAGAGTCCGGTCCAACGCTGTCCCGAACGTTTGAGGGCGACCGTTTCACCGATGAGGGCCACGATGTCGGTCGCCGAGCGGACTTGCGCGATCTCGCTCTCTGAAATGGCCATAGAAAGAAAGTACCGGTTCTCTGTGAATGACGCGCTAGGGGTCTCTCGCGTCTACCTAAACTGCTGTCTATGTCCGACTACGCCGTTGAGGCATCCAATATCGTTCGAACATTCAGTGGCGGTGACGTCCGGGCCCTCGACGACGTGAGCCTGCAGGTGCCGACTGGCCAAGTCTTCGGGCTGCTCGGTCCCAACGGTTCGGGAAAAACGACCATGGTGAGAATTCTCGCCACGATCCTCTCTCCCACGAGCGGCAGCGCCACGGTCGCGGGCTTCGACGTCGTCAAACAGCCCAACCAGGTCCGTCGTCACCTTGGCCTCGCCGGGCAGAACGCCACGGTGGACGAAAATCTGACGGGCTTCGAGAACCTCCGCATGATCGGTCTCCTCAATCACCTCAACAAGGCGTACGTCGTGGCGAAGTCCCGCCAGTTACTCGTCGATTTCGGTCTCGCGGACGCCGCCAATCGCATCACGAAGACGTACTCGGGCGGCATGCGTCGCCGCCTCGACTTGGCGGCCGCGCTCGTCGCCGATCCACCCATCCTCTTTCTCGATGAACCGACAACAGGGCTCGATCCACAGAGTCGTCAGGACCTGTGGGGCATCATCGAGCGTCTCGTCGAAGGTGGAACCACGGTGCTGCTCACGACCCAGTACCTCGACGAGGCTGACCGACTGGCCAAACAACTGGTCGTTCTCGATCACGGGAAGATAATCGCCGAGGGCACGTCCGCACAGCTCAAGGCGCAGATGGGCACTACCGTGCTCGTTCTGAGTTTTGCTACCACCGACGACGCCGCACGAGTCCAACCACTTATTGCCGATCTCTCTGACAAGCCCGCCAATCTCGAAGGCACGATCATCGAGATGACGGTGGACAACGGACCGGCGGTAACGGCCGACGCGCTACGAAGAATCGACGCGGCTGGTGTTGCGCTCAGCGGTCTGGCGCTGCGTGAGCCAAGTCTCGACGACGTCTTTCTCAACTTGACGGGTCACAAGGCGGAGGAGCCAGCCGGCGAGGACGCACTGTCGAGTGGACGACACCAAAAGAGAAAGGCCCACGCGTGAGCGCTCTTCCAGCTTCCACGTCGACGCACTCCTCACTGCGATGGGCGATGAGTGACGTTCTCACCATCGCTCGCCGCAATCTCATGTCGCTCGTGCGAATCCCTGTCGCCATCGTCTTCATGATCATTCAACCCATCATGTTCGTCATTCTCTTTCGCTACGTCTTCGGCGGCGTGATTCTTATCCCTGGTTTCTCGTACGTGAACTACCTCATCCCGGGCATCCTCGTGCAGACCACCATCTTCGGATCGGTCGGCACCGCCATTGGTCTGGCCGAGGACTTACAAAAGGGTCTTATTGAGCGCTTCCGAGCGCTGCCGATGGCGCGCTTGGCGGTGCTCGCTGGCCGAACGATCTCCGACTTGTTCCGCAACGTCATCGTGCTGGTGATCATCACGGGCGTTGGCTTCCTCGTTGGATTTCGTCCCGGCGGCACGGTCGTGTCGTATCTCCAAGCGTGCGTGGTGATGCTGATCTTCGCGTACTGCCTCTCGTGGGGCTTCGCCTTCATCGGACTCGCCGCACCCAACTCCGAGGCGGCGCAGGCGATAACTTTTCCCATCATCTTTCCTCTCACGTTCGCTTCGGCGATCTTCGTGCCGCTGGCGAAGTTGCCCAGTTGGTTGCAACCCTTCGCCCATGATCAGCCCATCAGTCAGACCGCGATCGCCGTACGCGGACTCATGGACGGCACGCCACACGGGCAGTCCACGTGGATCTCCCTCGCGTGGGCCGTCGGTGCCATCCTCGTGCTCGCACCGCTCGCCGTCAATCGCTACCGCAAGGTCGCGTAACGCCGTGACGGTGCTCGACATCGACGAACTGCAAAGGATCGTCGATGACGCCTTTCCCGACTTCGATATCCCTCACATCGAGTCGCTCGAGGGCGACACGCTGGTCATGGCCCAGTCCGTGAGTAGTCGCAACGCTCGGCCCGGTGACACCTTGTCGGGACCCACCATGATGGCGCTCGCCGACAACTCGGCGTGGCTCATCATTCTCGCGAATATAGGTCCGGTCCTGCTCGCCGTCACCACGAGTCTGCACATTGACTTTCTTCGTAAACCTCAACTTACCGACCTCATGGCGCGGGCTCGTCTCATCAAGTTGGGTCGTCGTCTCGCCGTCGTTGACGTTGAACTCTTTTCTAGAGGATCGAGCGACCTCGTAGCGAAGGCCCAAGTGACGTACTCCATCCCACCCGGATCAACGTCGTAACGGCTTTACTCTTGTCGTCGACCATTAGCGTGAAACAACGTCTTTAGCGATGTTGCCATGAGCGTCGAAGCCAAGAAGCCACTGTCCAGTGGCCTCATTGCGTTGATGGCTGTCGCCATCGGCATCATCGTCGCCAACATCTACTACCAGCAACCGCTACTACACCAGATCTCCAAGAACTTCCACGTCGGCACGGCGCGCGCGTCGTTACTCGTCACGCTTGCTCAGGTTGGCTACGCGATTGGTCTTGCCTTCGTTGTGCCCTTGGGCGACGTGTGGCCTCGACGTCGTCTCGTGGTCAGCATGTTCGCTCTCGCCGCGGTCACGATGGCCGTTGCCGCGAGCGTGGCGTCCTTCACGCTCCTCGCGGTCTTCTCTCTCGTCATTGGACTGTTCTCAGTGGGCGGCCAGGTGCTCGTGCCAATGGCGGCCGATCTCGCCGAGCCATCACAACGCGGTCGCGTGATCGCGCGCGTGATGACGGGTCTTATTTTAGGTGTCTTGCTGTCGCGCACGGCGTCGGGTCTCGTCGCTCAACTGGCGGGTTGGCGCACGGTGTACTGGACGGCGGCGGTCCTCCTCGCGGTGATGGCCGTGATCTTGCACCGGATGCTGCCCAAGGAGTTCGCGCGCGAGCACGTGGCGTACCGAAAGCTCGTCGCGGGGGTGTTTTCGCTCTTTGTCACCCAGCGCCAACTTCGCCGTCGCGCGTACTTCGGCGCCGTGATCTTCGCGTCCAACAACGCCCTGTGGACGACGCTCTCCTTCCTCCTCGCCGGCGCACCGTTTCACTACTCGAACGGGGTGATCGGACTCTTCGGACTTTTCGGCGTCGCCGGGGTACTGGCCGCGAACGGCGCCGGCCATCAAGCCGACCGTCAACGCACGCACGCCTCCACCATCGTCTTTGCCTTGCTGATACTCCTCGCCTTCGGCATCCTCGCGTTGGGTCGAAACACTACGATCCTGCTGGCGCTCGGCATCATGGTGCTGGACGCCGGCTTCCAGGGCATGCACATCACCAACCAGTCACTTATCTACGGCCTCTTGCCCGACGGGCGTTCGCGCTTGAATAGTGCGTACATGGTCAGCGGCTTCGCGGGCGCGTCCATTGGTTCGTACCTCGCCGGCCAGCTCTACGCTCACTTCGGTTGGTACGGGGACTGCTGGCTCGGCGCAGGGCTCGGCGTCGCGCTCGTCGTTCCAGCCCTGTTGTGGCGAACGCCGAAGGACACGAACCCGTCCGTCAGCGGGAGCGCCGTCGAGCGCTAGTACCGCGCAGCGTCATGGCGAGCTCGATCGGTCCATCACCGAATCGCTGCGCGAGGCGCTCGCGCACCTTCTGCTCCACGATCCGACGTTGTTCGTCACTTTGGATGATGACGCCGGAGTACGTTTCAAAGTTGCCCACCACTTCGTCGATCGTGCGCGGCCACGTCCAGTGAAGATTGAAATCGCGCGCGTCGACGAAGGGGCCGTCGGGATCGAACTCGACGCGCCGACCGCGCGGCCGCGCGTGGAGGTCATCGGGCCGCTCACGCAGTTGGACGAACTCGACCATCCAGGTGCTCTCGCTACTGAATCCGTTCCACCACACGTAGAGCATGGCGTCATCGCGAAGAACGCGGGCCAACTCGTTCGTCGCGTCGGGCTGGGTAAACCAGTGCCAGGCCGATGATGAGAAGACGGCGTCGAACGAGCCATCGTCCGCGGGCACGGACTCGGCGCGTCCGAGCAGCACGCGCGCGCCAGGACTTCGGCGCACGAGGACTCTTCGCATGTCCTCGTCGGGTTCGATGACCGTGACGTTCGCGCCGAGCCCGAGGAGGAATCGAGTGAGTTTGCCCGTGCCCGCGCCGACTTCCAAGACGTCACGGTCCGCGATGTCGCCCACCAGCGACACCGCCGCCGCGGGTGGGTCCGGTCGGAAACGGTCGTAGTTCTCGGCGACGGTGCCGAACTTCAGTCCCCGACCGTCGTCCACCATCGCTACGCCGTCGAGGTGAGGTTCCAGAAGTGACGCGTCAGCTCGGCAATAGGCACGCGCACCTGCGCCGTCGTGTCGCGGTCGCGCACCGTCACCGCACGGTCGTTCAGCGTCTCGAAGTCAATCGTCACGCAGTAGGGCGTCCCGACTTCGTCTTGGCGTCGGTAGCGTTTGCCAATCGACTGGGTGACGTCGTAGTCGCACATGAAGTGAGGCTGCAGCGAGTTCAATACCTCGCTGGAGACGCCCTCGAGCTCGGGTTTCTTCGACAGCGGGAGCACCGCGATCTGGTAGGGCGCGAGACGCCAGTCGAGTCGCAGCACCGCTCGCGTCTCCCCCTCGATCTCGTCTTCGTGATAGGCGGCGAGCAGAAACGCCATCATCGCGCGCGTGGCACCGGCCGCGGGCTCGATGACGTACGGCGTGTAGCGCTCGTTGGTCGACGGATCGAAGAAATCGAGCGCGACGCCGGAGTGTTTGGCGTGCTGGGTGAGGTCGTAGTCTCCGCGATTAGCGATACCTTCGAGTTCGTCGAAACCCCACGGGAAACGGAACTCTACGTCGGTCGTGCCCTTGGAGTAGTGCGAGAGGTCTTCCTTCGCGTGTTCGTGCAGTTGCAGCATCGCCTCGGGGATTCCGAGATCGATGTACCACTGCAGACGAGTGTTGATCCAGTAGCGGTACCACTCCTCGGCCTCGGCCGGCGGCACGAAGTACTCCATCTCCATCTGTTCGAACTCGCGCGTGCGAAAGACGAAGTTCTGGGGCGTGATCTCGTTGCGAAAGGACTTTCCGACCTGGGCGATGCCGAAGGGTGGCTTCTTTCGCACCGTGGACAGCACGTTCGCGAAGTTGGTAAAGATGCCCTGCGCCGTTTCCGGGCGCAGGTACGCCGTCGAACCTTCGCCCTCCACGGGACCGGCCTGGGTCTTGAACATGAGATTGAAGGCGCGAGGCGCGGTGAATTCAGTGGATCCACAGTTCGGACAGACGCCGTTGATCTTGTCCTCGCGCCAGCGCTCTTTGCACGTGAGACAGTCCACGAGTGGATCGGTGAAGGTCTCGAGGTGACCAGAGGCGGCCCAGACGGCGGGTGGCCCGAGGATCGCGGCGTCGAGCCCGACGATGTCGTGGCGCAACTGGACCATCGAGCGCCACCACGCGTTCTTCACGTTGCGCAACATGTTGACGCCCAGGGGGCCGTAGTCGTACGTGGAGCGAAATCCCCCGTAGATCTCGGCTGATTGGAAGACGAAACCGCGCCGCTTGGCGAGATTGGTGACCTTGTCGAGCAGGTCCGGGTCGAGTTCGGGCGTGACGTCCATCACGCAAGGTTACTGGACTCATTGCTACTACTTAATCGAACGATGACTTGGTTGGCGACGAGACGAGCCTTCGGCGTCAAGGTCACTTGACCGTGGCGCACGCGAACGAGGTGCGCGATCTCCTCGAGCGAGTCGAACGCTTCGAGGGGCACGCCGCGCGACGTTCTAAGGGCGAGTGACTCGGCTTCGAAGAGTTGCGTTGACTCGTTCAAGAACTCCTCGCCGCCGAGTGGCGACTCGCCATTGCGCAGACGTTCAACGTATCGATCGGGCGTGCGCACGTTCCAGAATCGTCGCCCGTGTTGGTGCGAGTGCGCCGCCGAGCCAAATCCCACGTAGTCCCCGTGGTCCCAGTAGACGTGATTGTGGCGACATTCGTGGCCCGGCTTCGCCCAGTTCGAGATCTCCTCCCAGAGGTAGCCGTGGTCATGGAGCACCTCACCGACCAGGTCGTAGGCGTCAGCCGTCGCGTCCTCGTCGGGGTGACGCGCGAGGTCTCGTCCGAGGGGCGTCGCCGGCTCGGGCGTCAACGCGTAACAGCTGACGTGCGGTGGCGGGTGTTCGAGGGTAAGCAGGTCGTCCAAGGTGTGGCGCACGTCGATGAGACTCTCGGCACGCGAACCCACGATGAGGTCCATGTTCCACGTCGTAAAGCCCGCCGCGGTGACGGACTCGGACACTTCGCCGTGCGCCATGATGCCGTGGCGACGTCCGAGGTCCGCGAGCACGGCCGGCTGCGTGGACTGTACGCCAAAGCTCATTCGCGTGACGCCGCCCGCCCGGTAGGCACGAAGACGCTCGAGACTGGCGTCCTCGGGGTTGCACTCGACGGTCACCTCGGCGTCGTCGATGCGCACTATGGCGTCGAGCACGCGCAGCAGTTCCTCGGCACGAAGTCGCGACGGGGTGCCCCCGCCAAAGAAGACTGACGTCGCCGCCGGCAGACCCTTCGCGTTCGCCAGGGCAATCTCCTGGAGCACCGCGTCGACGTAGTCGCCCATGAGGTGGTCGCGATCCGAGTACGTCGCGAAAGCGCAGTAGTCGCAGCGATGCGCGCAGAACGGCACGTGCACGTAGACGCCGAAGATGCTGGGTTCCGTCGCCACGACTGAAGCTACCGGCTCGGGGGCGCCGTCAGGGGCGCGACGGAACTCGGCGCGCGCAGACGCTTGCCGAAATGCACTTCGATCGCCTCTTGCGCGATCGCCATGACCTCGCCGGCGCCCGGCGGGCTCTCTTCGCGAAGCACGGTCGCGAGGTCACCACCCACGACGCGGCGAATCAGCACCAACGCGTCGTTCGAGAGCGCGACGCCCTGACGGCACTCGTCACAGAGCGTGCCGCCGATCTGGGCGTCAAAGGCGACGAGAGGGCCGCTACGACCGCAGTTCACACAGAGCGCGACCACGGGTTCGGACCCGTCGAGGGCGAGGAGACGGAAGTAGAACGACGCCGGCACCAGCGCCGGTTCGAATGATCCGTCGTCGAGCGTGAGGAGCACCCTCGTGAGGAGTTCGAAGATCTCCAGGTCGGGCACCCCGTCGGAGGGAATCGCGTCGACGGCTTCCACGACGGCGTACCCGGCCGAGATGCGCGAGTACGACGAGCGCAGCGTGGCTAAGTGCTCGCGATGTTGAACGTGGCGCGCGACGTAGAACTCGCCACGGGTCTTCACCAAGTCCACGGTCACGTAGGCGAGCGTCTCCAAGGTGCCGCCCATGCGACTCGTGGTCTTGCGCACACCCTTCGCGATGACGCGAATCTTGCCGTGTTGGCGCGTCCAGAGCACGACGACGCGGTCGGCTTCGCCGGATTTGTAGGTCCGCAGCACCACGGCGTCGTCCTTGATCTCGATCACGGTTTGCGGTCGTCCTCTGGTTCGTTGAAGTGCCGCTTACGTGGCTCGATGCCGACGTAACGCTGCAGCGCGACGCCGAGCGCGACGATGACGCCGAGCACGAGGGGCACCGCCAGAGGTCCAATGAGACTCGTCGCACCGTTGAAGGCCAGGATCCACAGCAGGACGTACAGCAGCACGACGCCGACGATGGTCGCGCGCAGGAAGGTCACTGCTCGACGCCACCGAATCGTCGTTCGCGGCGCTGGTACTCCTCGATGGCGGTGTAGAGGTCTTCGCGGCGAAAGTCGGGCCACAGCACGTCGGTGAAGATGAGCTCCGAGTAGGCCATCTCCCAGAGCAGGAAGTTTGAGATTCGATACTCCCCCGAGGTACGCACCACGAGATCGAGGTCGGGCAGTTCGGGGTGGTAGAGGCGTTCGCGAATCTTCTTCTCGTCGATCTTCTTCGCGGGCACCTTGTCGTTCACGAGCTCGCGCACGGCGTCGACGATCTCCGCCCGTCCTCCGTAGTTGAAGGCGATGTTGAGCGTCAGGTCCTTGTTGTTCTTCGTCAGCTCGGCCGCCTCGTCCATGCGTGACGCCACGCCCTTGGGGACGCGCCAGTCACGGCGCCCCGAGAAGACGATGCGCACGCCGTCGGCGTGCAGTTCATGCTGGCGACGCTCGAGGAGGCCGCGGTTGAAGTTCATCAGGTAGCGCACTTCTTCGACCGGTCGACGCCAGTTCTCGGTGGAAAAAGCAAAGACGGTCAGGGCCTTCACGCCCACCGCGAGGGCGCCGTAGGTGGTGTCGAGCAGCGACGCTTCGCCCGCGCCGTGGCCCTCCGTTCGGGGTAGTCCTCGACGCTGGGCCCAGCGGCCACTTCCGTCCATCACGACGGCCACGTGACGCGGCACGCTCGAGCGCTCGATGGACGAGGGAAAGGGTGTGGGACGTGGATCGGGCACGAATAAAACTTACTTCGTCCCCCTACGACACCGTCCGCCACCTCTAAGGTCGATGAGTGAAGAGTTTCGACCCCGACGACCCCGACGACGACGACACGACGGGCATCGACGTCGACACGAATGACGGCGTGCAACTGGACGACGACGACGTCGAGGTGGACGCCGAACGCGCGCTTCACCTCCTCGACGCCATCACCCACGACCTACCGGGCGGTGGTGAGTCACGCGACGGTCAGCGCGAGATGGTGCGCGCGGTCGCCTCGGCGATCTCACGTCGTCGTCACCACGTCATCGAAGCCGGGACCGGTGTCGGTAAGTCCCTGGCCTACCTGGTGCCGGCCGTCATGGCGGGCGAACGGGTCGTCATCGCCACGGCCACCAAGAACCTGCAGGACCAACTGGCCACGAAGGACGCGCCACAGGTCGCCGCGCACGTGCCGGGCGTACGCGTGGCCGTCCTCAAAGGAAAGCAGAACTACCTCTGTCGCAACCGGGCGCAGAGCCTCGGCGCCGGCGCCCAGCTCAGTCTTGACGACGGTACCGACGTGCCTCGGGGCGTCGCCGACCAGATGCGTCGAATCCTTCGCTGGTCGAACGACACGACGACGGGCGACCTCGACGAACTGCCCTTCGAGGTCGACTCGCGTGCTCGACGTAGCCTCTCGGTCACGCCCCAAGAGTGTCTGGGTCGAGCCAAGTGCCCCCAGGGGGCGAACTGCTTCGCCGAGCTCGCGAAGGACCGCGCGAACGAGAGTTCGATCCTCATCGTGAACGCCCACCTCTACGCCTCGCACCTGGCGTCGGGCTCGATGCTGCTGCCCGCCCACGAGTTCGTGGTCTTCGACGAGGCGCACGAGATCCTCGACATCTTCGCGACCCTGCTCGGCACGTCGCTCAACGCCGCGCGCCTACGAGCGCTGGCGATGAGTTCACGCTCGCTCCTCGGTGACGACGACAAGGCAAGAGCCGATCAACTGCTCTCGAGCGCCGATCGGTTGGCGTCGGCGCTGCTCGCGCAGTACGAGCGAAACGAACTGAAGGGTCTTGACGAGACGTGCGAACTCGAACTCGCGCGGGCCAACGAACTGGTGAGTGCACTGGTGGAGGGTCTGCGCGCGCACGAGACCACGTCGTCGGACACGGAGTTTCGAAAGGTCCGCGCGCTCGGTCCCGCGATCCACCTCGCCAACGACCTCGAACGCGTCAACAAGGTGAAGGACGGCGAGCTGCTCTTCCTCTCGCGACGCGACCGTGAGATCGACGTCGAGATCTCACTCGTCGACGTTGGACCTCGTCTGCGCGACGATCTCTGGGGCAACGTGACCGCGGTGCTCACGAGCGCGACGATCCCCGACACGTTGCCCAAGAACCTTGGCCTCGACGACTGCGTGCTCGACCACTTCGAGAGCCCCTTCGACTACCCGAACCACGGTCTGCTCTACGTGCCGGACGACTTCCCCGAGCGCAACGCGGCCGGCGCCGAAGCGGCCATCATCGAAGAGCTCGTCGAGCTCATCACTGCGGCCAATGGTCGCACGCTCGCGCTCTTCACGAACCGAGCGGTCATGCAACGCGTCGCCGAGGCTGTCGAGCCGCGGTTGAAGACCGAAGTTCTGGTCCAGGGCACGTTGTCGCGGGCTCGACTGATCGACGAATTTCGCCACAGCGCCGAAGCTAGTCTCTTCGCTGTCACGAGCTTCTGGCAGGGCATCGACGTGCCGGGCCACTCGCTCAGCCTCGTCACCATTGACCGCCTGCCCTTCAGCGTGCCCAACGATCCTCTCGCCGAAGCGCGCCGCGAGAAGTCCGATCATCCCTTCTTCGAAGTCGATCTGCCACGCGCGACAATGCTTCTCGCCCAGGGCGTGGGTCGCCTCATCCGCACCAAGGAGGACCGCGGGGTCGTCGCCGTGCTCGACACCAGATTGGCCATCGCGCGCTACCGCGGTGCCATGTTCAAGAAACTTCCCCCCATGCGCCGCACTCGCGACAAGGCCCAGGTCCACGACTTCCTCAAGGAACTTCAGGGCTAAAACGAGGCCGAAGTGCCTGATACCGGGCCAGAGAGGCAATAGACTAGTATTTCACTAGTTTTTGTTGGCCTACTGGAGACACCATGCACATTGACCTCTACTTGGTGCTCGGCAGCGCCGTCATAGGTCTGCTCGTCGGACTCACCGGCGTGGGCGGTGGGGCTCTCATGACCCCAATGTTGGTGCTGGTCTTTGGCATCACGCCAACGGCCGCGATCACGTCCGACCTCGTCGCGGCGCTCTTCATGAAGCCCGCCGGCGTCCTCATTCACTGGCGAAAGAAAACCGTCCACACCGGACTCGTCAAGTACCTCTGCTACGGCTCGCTCCCGGGCGCCTTTGTGGGCACGTACGCGATGCACCTCCTCGGACAGAGCGTCGTCGCGGAGCATCGCCTGCAGATCCTCCTCGGGACCGCGCTCATCATCGGCGCCCTCGCGATGCTCGGACGCACGTTACTGCCACCGACCGCCAACGACCAGGGCATCACGGTGCGACGCGGGGCCACGATCGCGATCGGCGCGGTGGGTGGTTTCATGGTGGGTCTCACGTCGGTGGGCGCGGGCTCGCTCATCTTGGTGCTCTTGCTGTTTCTCTACCCGAGTCTTCGAAACAGCCAACTGGTGGGCACCGACCTCGCGCAGTCCGTTCCCCTCACACTGTCGGCGACCCTCGGCACGCTGATCTTCAGTCACGTCGACTTCTCACTCACGACCTCGATCATCATCGGCTCGGTACCGGCCGTCATTATCGGTTCTCTTCTCTCGTCGCGCTCGAACGGCGTCGCGCTGCGACGGATCATCACCGCGACCGTGCTCCTGAGCGGTCTCAAGTACGTGGGACTGCCCACGGTCGCGCTGGGTGTCGTCGCAGTCTTCCTGGCCACGGGTATCGTCACGCTGTCGCTGAAGCACGCCCGCGAGCGTCGTCGCGAGGTCGCGACGCTTGAATCAATACCCGAAGCGGTCTAGGACGTCGTCGCGCTTCTGCCAACCCGGCTCCACGCGAACGCGCAGTTCCAGGTACATACCTTCGGGTAGTTGACGACGCGCCGCGATGCCCACGTCCTTTAAGAGTTGTCCGCCCTTGCCGATGACCATGCCCTTTTGACTCTCTCGTTCGACGAGGATCTCGACGGTCACGTGAGGCCACTCGAACTCGCTCACCCGACAGTGGATCGAGTGCGGTAGTTCCTGTTTGGTCTTTCGAACCAATTGCTCGCGCACCAACTCCGCGACCCACATCGCTTCGGGGACGTCCGAGACCTCCTCGTCGGGAAAGAGAAACGGCGACTCGGGCATTGCCGCGGCGAGCAGTACCAACAACGCCGCGGCCCCCTCACCGGTCTTGGCCGACGCCGGCAAGTACTCCACGCGCTCGGCGGCCTCCTGGAGATTCGCCTCAGCGGCGATCTCGTCCACGGCTTGGCTGGCGGCGAGTAGCTGCGCAGCGACGGCTTCACGACCGGGTTTGTCCATCTTGTTGACGACCACGTAGAGCTTTGGTCCCTTGGGTCCTCGTCCGTGACCCAACATGGTCTCGATCACGTGCCGGTCTCCCGGGCCAATGGGGGCACTGGCCTCGATGACGGCAAGAATCACGTCCACGCCATCAGCCGCCGAGCGCGCCGTCTCATTGAGGCGTCCACCCAGCGTGGTCCGTGGACGATGCAGTCCCGGGGTGTCGACCAAGATGATCTGGGTGTCACCCTCGGTCAAGATCCCGCGAATGGCGTGTCGCGTGGTATTGGGCGACGCCGCCGTGATGGAGACTTTCGCACCCACGAGTTGATTCACCAGCGTCGACTTACCGACGTTGGGTCGCCCGAGGACGGCGACGAAGCCGGCCCTGGTCACAGCGGCACGGACAGTGGCTCGACGAGCACTTCTTCGATTCTTCGTCCGACCATGCGCACGACGGTCAGGCGGTAGAACTCGGTCGTGAGGACGTCACCCACGCTCGGCACGCCGCCCTTCAGGTCGAGGACCAGTCCGCCGACCGTGTCCCAGCCGTCCTTGGGTAACGCCAACCCGTACTCGTCGTTCGCGTCGTCGATGTTGAGGCGACCGCTGATCTCGACGCCGCCGTCGATCGAGCGAGTGCTGTCGTCGTCGACACTCGGATCCGATTCGTCGGTGATCTCTCCGACCAGCTCTTCGAGGACGTCTTCGAGTGTGACGAGTCCGGCCGTACCGCCGTACTCGTCGACCACGATGAAGAGGTGACTCTTGGCGTTACGGATCTCATTCAGCAGTGAAGCCACGCGTTTCGTCTCGGGCACGAACTGGACCGGTCCCATGTGGTCCATCAGTGCTTCGGCGCCTTGATCGTTGGCCACGAGGCGCGCGAGGTGGCGAAGGTTGACAATGCCCACCACGTCGTCGACACCGTCGCCGAGGACGGGAAGGCGTGAGCGACCACTGAGGACGGAAAGATCGAGCGCCTCGCGAACGGTGGCGGTCGCGCTGATGTCGACGATGTCAATACGTGGCACCATCACCTCACGCACGATGGTGTCGCCGAACTCGATGATCGAGTGAATGAAGTTACGCTCGTCGGACTCGATGGCGTCGTCCTCGTGCGCCACGTCGGCCATGGCGAGCACCTCGGACTCCGTCATTCGCTGACTGCGTTCGCCGCCGCCGAAGAGACCAATCACCCGGTCGGCCACCCACAACAAGATCACCGAGATCCAGCGAACGGGCCAGAACCGAAGAATCCGACCGACGACGGGGGCGCTGACGAGCGCCGCCTCGTCGGGATGTTGGATCGCGAAGTTCTTCGGGATCGCCTCGAAGGCGACAAAGATAATGACGACTTCGCCCGCGGTCGCGACGAAGACGCCCGCCGCGCCAAAGAGGTGACCGGCCAACACGCCGACCATCGTGGCGGAAACCAGTTGACAGATCAACACCAACAACAAAAGGGGGTTGAGGAACTTCTCGGGCGCTTCGGTGAGTGACACCAAGGCTTTCGAGCCGTGGCGACCTTCGTCGCGAAGGGAGCGCGCGCGCCCTTTGTTCATCCTCGTCAACGAGGTCTCGGACATGGCGAAGAAGCCCGAGAGCATCAACAAGATCACGACGGTGAGGGTGAGATAGGTGTCACCCGCCCGCCAGACGGCGGCGATCACGTCGAACTCGCGCGGTAGTGGCGAGTCAGCAACTCTCGCTCGCGCGCCTCCATCCGCTCGGCCTCCTCGTCGATCACGTGATCCCAGCCCAACAGGTGCAACACGCCGTGCACGACGAGGAGCGCCACCTCGTCGTCGAAGGCAACTTCGTGGTCGACGGCGTTGCGCGCCGCGACGGCCGGGCAGATCACGACGTCACCGATGAGCTGGGGAATCTCCGCCAAGGGGGGCTCGCCCGGACCGCTGCCCCCCGCGTCGGGCACGCGGCCCGAGGGTTCTGGTTCGTCGTCGATGGGAAAGCTCAACACGTCGGTCGGTCCTTCGTGACCCATGAACTGCTGGTTGAGGTCGGCGATGGTGGGTTCGTCGGCGAAGATCAGTGACACTTCGGCGAGTCCGCGCACGCCCTCATCGGTCAGTGTGCCGCGCGCGAGGTCGATCCAGCGCACGAGGTCGATGTCGTGGTCGTGCTGTTCGTCGGCCGCGTAGATGTCGATGCTCATGAGAGGCGTTCGTACGCCGCGACGATGTCCGCGACGATGCGATGACGAACCACGTCCTTGGTGCCGAGGTAGACGAAACTGATGCCCTCGACGTCGCTGAGGATCCGGTCGATGTTGACGAGGCCACTGCGCTTGCCGTTGAGGTCGATCTGCGTGACGTCACCATTGACGACGGCCTTGGAGTTGAAGCCGACGCGCGTGAGGAACATCTTCATCTGCTCGGGCGTCGTGTTCTGAGCTTCGTCGAGGATGATGAAGGAGTCATTCAAGGTCCGCCCGCGCATGAAGGCGAGCGGTGCCACTTCAATGGTGCCGTTCGCGATCAGGCGCTGGGCGCCGTCGGCACCCACCATGTCGTAGAGGGCGTCGTAGAGGGGACGCAGGTAGGGGTCGACTTTGGCCATCAGGTCCCCGGGAAGGAAGCCCAGGTTCTCGCCCGCTTCGACGGCCGGACGCGTCAACACGATGCGCTGGACTTGGCGGCGGTGCAGAGCCTGCACGGCCTGAGCGACGGCGAGGTAGCTCTTACCGGTACCGGCCGGACCGATACCGAAGGTGATGATGGAGTTGTCGATGGCGTCGGTGTAGCGCTTCTGGCCGGCGGTGGAGGGACGAATCGCCTTTCCCTTGGCGCCGCGCACGACCTCGTGGCGGAGCACTTCACTGGGTCGCAGGTCGTCGGCGACCATGTCGATCGTGCGCGCGATCTTCGTCGTGTCGAGTGACTGACCACTCTCGAGGACGAGGACCAGTTCGTCGAACAGTCGAAGCACCGTCGCGGCGTCGGGGCCGGTCACCGAGATCTGATTGCCCTGCACGCGAATCTTGGAGTTGGGATACGAGCGTTCAACGACGCGCAAGTGTTCGTCGCGCGCGCCGAGCAGTCCCGCCATCAGGTGCGTGTTGGGAACGTAGGTGGTCGCCGTGAGCGCGTCCTCGGCCTTGTTCTCTGAGGTCATCCGGAGGGCCATCGCATCTGTCGCCCACCGAGGACGTGGACGTGCAGATGAGGAACGGTCTGACCGCCCTCTTCGCCGACGTTGAAGATCAGTCGATACCCACTGTCGCGGACGCCTTCAGTGGTTGCGACCTCACGGGCGAGCACTATCAGGTCGTCGAACACGCCGTGGTCGGTCCCGGTGACGTCGTTGACACCGTCGAAGTGGCGTTTGGGGATGACCAGCACGTGCACCGGCGCCGCTGGCGCAATGTCGTAAAACGCCAGCGAGGTGTCGCTCTCGGCGACGACCTTCGCGGGGATCTCCCCCGCCACTATTTTGCAGAAAAGGCAGTCACTCATCTAGTGCTCTCATCATTACTCATTTTGTGCGCCGTCCAGCGTAAATCCCCATCCACCAGCCTGGAAAGCCAGCAACGACGCCGCGACGACGCCGGCGGTCTCTGCTCGCAGCACGGTCGGTCCGAGTCCGACGCGACGTCGACTCTCGTCCCACTCGTTCGGCGCCCATCCACCTTCGGGTCCGATCGCCACCGCGCGCACGCCGCGCCAGTTGCCCTTGGCCCCGAGGTCCGCGATCGCGACCGACGCGGGGACGTCCTTCACTTTCATGGGTTCGTCAATCTCGACGTCGTAGGTGCGCCGACACTGACCCGTGGCCTCGGCCGCGATGCGACGCCAGCGCGACAGGGTCTTCTCGCGGCTGTCGCCCTTGAACTTCGCGACCATTCGCTCAGTGACGAGCGGCACGATACGCGTGATGCCGACCTCCGTGGCCTTGGCGACCGCCCACTCGGCGCGGTCGCCCTTCAAGGGTGCCATGTACAGCGTCGTCTCGGGGCGGGGTGGATCGAGGTGCACGTGCGTGACGCGCTCGAGGCCGGGCGCCGTGACCGCACAGAGGGCCCAGGATCCTCGCCCGTTGGTGACGACGATCTCTTCTCCCTCGCGCACGCGCAACACCTTTCGCAGGTGGTGGTCGTCGTCAACACCTAATTCCGGTTCCTCGACGTCGTGCACGCGGAACTGACCGACCGCGGCCACGCGCCGCGGCCACTCGATGACGGTCACTTCTTCGCCTTGCGACGGCGAAAGAGGCCGCCACTCGCTTCGCGGACCTCTTCGTTGCGGTGATGGGCCCACTGGCGAAGGAGGCTCTCGGAGTCCTCGTCGAGTTCGCTCGGCACGTCGACGACGAGATGCACGTAGAGGTCCCCGCGACCGCGACCGTGGAGATGCTCGACGCCCTCGTGACGCACCCGGTGCACCGTGCCGTTGGCGCTCCCGGCGTCGACGTCGATCGTGAGGGTGTCGCGCAGTGTCGGCACGGTGATCGTCGCGCCCAACACCGCCTGGCTGAAGGCGACGTGGGCTTCGTGGTGCAGATCGTCGCCGTGGCGCTCGAACCTCGGATCGCTCAGCACGCGAAGATGCACGAAGAGCCGACCGTTGGCGCCCCCTCGCGGACCCGAGGGTCCGCGGTCGGCGAGTCGCATGGTCGAGCCGTCTTCGACACCGGCGGGGATCTGGGCGCTCAACGTCACGCTCTGTTGGCGCCGACCATCTCCGCGACACTCGTGACACGGCGTCTCGATACGCGAACCCATTCCCTGGCACCTGGTGCAGAGCTGTGAGGTAACCATCTGACCGAGAATCGAATTGCGCACTCGTCGGACTTCGCCGCTACCGCCGCACTCCTCGCAGCTGATCGGCGACGTGCCCTCCGCGCAGCCCGATCCCCCACAGGTCGCGCAGCGCTGGGGCAACGTCACGGTGACCTCACGCGTCGCGCCAAAGGCGGCCTCTTCAAGGGTGATGTCGATGGTGACTTCCGCGTCCGGACCCGGCTGGGGACCACGCCGGCCCTGGGGATTGCCACCCATGCCGCCAAAGAACATGTCGAAGATGTCCTGCACGGACCCGGTCCCGAAGGGGTTACCGCCGGCTCCGACGTCAGAACCGAAGCGGTCGTAGTTGGCGCGGCGCTCAGGGTCCGAGAGGATCTCGTACGCCTGCGAGACCTCCTTGAAGTGGGCCTCGGCGGCGGGGTCGACCGTGTTGGTGTCGGGATGGTACTTGCGCGCGAGGCGCCGGTAGGACTGCTTCAACTCGTCGGGCGAACACGTCGCTTCGACTTCGAGCACTTCGTACAGGTTGGTGTTAGCCACGGTCGTTCTCTCCGCCGAAGTGAGTGGTCAGGTGTTTCGACACGGCTTCCGCCGCGGCCATCACTTCTTGGTACTTCATGCGCGTGGGTCCCAAGAGGCCGACCGCGCCGATAGTCTCGCCGTCGAGCGAGACCGGCGCCACGATCACGGCACACGACGACAGCGGTTCGAAGCCGTGCTCCGAGCCAATGGCGACCGTGACGCCCTTGTCCAAGATGTCCTCCACGAGCGAGACCACGAGCAGTTCCTGCTCCAAGATGCCGAGCACTTTGCGCACGGTCTCGACGCCTTCGAAGACGTCGGCCACCTTCGCCGAGCCGCCGATGTAGACCTGCTCACCCTCCATGGTCGGCATCTCCGCGTGCAGCACCGAGACCGCTTCTCGCACCAGTTTGGCGATGGTATCCGAGCGCGACGGTACCTGGACCTTCGCCTCGAGCGTCGTGCCAATGAGGAGCGCGTTGAGTTGACGCGAGGCTTCGGTGACCTCGACGTGGTTGGCTTCAAAGGACGCGAGCACGCTGTGCTTGGTGACGGTGCCGTCGGAAAAGACCGTCACCAGTAGGTGGTGACGAGCATCGAGGTTGACGAGCTGCACCGAGAGCACCGTGGCGTGACTGTGGCCCGAGCCCACGACGACCGAGGTGTAACTCGTCAGTTGACTGAGCAGCAGCGACGTCTGTTCGAGGACGTCTTCTACTTCGCCACGAACGTGCGCGAAGAACTCCTTGATCTGCTTTTGTTGGGCCGGCCCCAGCACGCCCGCCTCGAGGTGGTCCACGAAGTAGCGGTAGCCCTTGTCGGTGGGGACGCGTCCGGCCGAGGTGTGGGGCTGGGCGAGGTAGCCCTCGCGCTCGAGCGCCACCATCTCGGTGCGCACGGTCGCGGACGAGACCACGACGTCGGCGTTCTGGGCGACCGAGGAGGAGCCCACGGGCTGGGCGGTGTCGATGTGCTCGACGACGACGGCTTCCAGGATGGTCGCCTTACGCGCGTCGAGGTTGCTCGTGGGCTGAGGTGATGTCTTCACGCGTCGGGCCATACGTTCTCCTTGTTAGCACTCGATTTTACCGAGTGCTAACACCCCCCAAAGCGCTACGTTCGAGGTCTATGGAAACCTTCAACGCCCCTGAACGACCGCGAATACCCGATTCGGGCGAGGAACGCGTGCAACTCGAGGCCTGGCTCGCCTTCTATCGGACCACGTTGCTGCACAAGGCCAACGGGCTGAACGCCGCCCAATTGAAGCAGCGTCCGCTGGAATCCTCGCCGCTCTCGTTGCTCGGCATGGTTCGCCACATGACCTTCGTCGAACAGATGTGGTTCGACGTCCGCTTCGCGGGCCACGACGTGAGTCTCTACTACAAGGAGGAAGGCGATCGCGACGCGGACTTCAACAATCTCGACAGCACCTCACTCGAAGAGGTGATGGACCTCTACCTGCACGTCATCAAGGTCTCCGATGAAGTCGCCGCCGGCCACGAGTTGGGTGAGCTGACGAAGACGGCGCGCAACGGTCGACACGTTGACCTTCGCTGGATCTACCTGCACATGATCGAGGAGTACGCCCGCCACTGCGGCCACGCTGACTTCATCCGCGAGATAATCGACGGCACGACCGGGTACTGAGCGACCGGATCGAGGCGCGATCTCGCTCGTGGCCCGTCGTCACCAGTGTTCGACGACGGTTCTGCACGTTTTTACCTAGGTCGATCACGGTTCGCGTCTGGCATTTTGCCTTGCGAATGTACAAAGGATCGAGAAACGCCGAGAAGTGGGTCAGCGTTGGGCGTTGGGCGTCACCGCGTCGCTATTCACTTGGGAGAATTGTTCTGGTCCAAACGATCAGTAGTGAAACGTAGGAAAACGTAAGAATATGTGGCAAGGGTCTCTTCGTGAGTAAAGGCGCGGGGATACCTATGGGATCGCCGAGAAGCCGACCTTCGCGGACTCAATTCGTGTGGGTCGCGGTGACCGCACTCTTCATTCTGCTCGGCACGCTCGGCTCGGTACTTGGCGCCAACGCCGTGGCGAACTCGACCGACCAACAAAGCGACAAGGTCTTCCTCTCGTCGTCGCATGAAATAGCGTCGACACTCGAACTAGCGCTGCAGCACGAGGAAGACTTGATCGCCAGCACGCAGTCGTTTCTGATGGGCAATCCGAACGCGACACAGACGCAGTTCAAAAAGTGGTCAAACGACATTCACGTGCTGCGCCAGTACCCCGACCTCACTGGTCTCGGCGTCATTGACTACGTGACGGCCGCCCAGTTGCCCGCGTACGCGAAGCGCGCCTCGATCGCTCTTGGCACACCGTTCACGGTGACGCCCGCCGGCGCGCGGCCTTTCTACTGTTTGGCGCCCATCGGCATCGCTCGTGCCGGGGCACAGTCCCTCGCCAAGGGCACCGACCTCTGCGACGGGCCCGTGGCTTCGTACATAACCTCGCCGCGCAGCTCCGGTAAGAGCCTGGTGCTGCCCTACCGCTACCTCGGCCAAGAGACCATCGCGCTCGAGACCCCGATCTATCGCGGCGGCGTCATCCCAACCACCGTCGTCGCTCGCGAGCGCGAATTCATCGAGATCATCGGCCTCAATCTCGTGCCCAAGATCATCTTGCAGACCGCCCTGAAGGGCCACCCGGGGACCGCCGTTGCCCTCAGCTACGACGGCGCGCCCACGCTCACCTTTCGACGTGGCGTGACGTCAAAAAACGCGAAAGTCAACGTCATCAAGCTGGCTGACGGCTGGAGCGTGAAAGTGTACGGCCATGGCACGCCGAGTGGCCTGTTCGCCAACGGTTCAGCCTCGCTGATCTTCTACGGCGGCGTCGCGCTCAGTTTCCTCATCGGCGCGGTCATCTTCCTGCTTGGTACGGGACGAATCCGCTCCCTCCAGCTCGTCAATGAGCGCACGGAACAGTTGCGCTTTCAGTCCCTCCACGATTCGCTGACCGGGCTGCCGAACCGAGCCCTCATCGTTGAGCGCATCGAACAACTACTCCAGCGAAATCGAGAGAATGGCACCCTCGGAGCGGCACTGTTCGTTGACCTCGACGACTTCAAGAACGTCAACGACTCGCTCGGTCACGCGGCCGGTGACCAACTCCTGGTCTCGGTGGCCGAGCGTATGCAGAGCACGCTGCGCGGTGCCGACACGATAGGGCGCATGGGCGGCGACGAGTTCGTCATCCTCATCGACGGCGCGGACGGCGAGATCAGCCCCGACCGCGTAGCCCAACGATTGCTCGACGTCTTACGCCATCCCTTCGAGATCAAGGGCGCCGCGACGCCGCTCACCGTGAACACGAGCATTGGAATCGCCCTTGGCGACCGACGAAACGGTGGCGAACTCTTGCGCGACGCCGACGTGGCGCTCTACCAGGCCAAGGCCGCGGGCAAGAACCAGTACGTCATCTTCAACCAAGAGATGCAGAATGAAGTCGGGCGACGTATCTCGCTCGAGTTCGATCTACGCTCCGCGTTGTCGGGACAGCAGTTCTATCTCGTGTACCAACCGATCTACAACCTCGAAGACCTCACGATCGTGGGCGTCGAAGCCTTAATTCGTTGGCGTCACCCGAGTGAGGGCGTGATCCAGCCCGACGAATTCATCCCCATCCTGGAACGCACGGGCGCCATTCGCGAGGTCGGCGCCTGGGTACTCCAGGAGGCCTGCGCGCAGATGGCGACGTGGCAGGCTCGCGGCGACACGCTCGACCTTTCGGTCAACGTCTCGGGCCGTCAGCTCGACAGTGACCTCTTCGTGGGCCAGATCCGCCACGCCCTACTCTCCAGCGGTCTCAGCGCGGGGGCGCTGATCGTCGAGGTCACCGAGACGGCGCTGATGTTGGACGTGGACGCCGTCGTCAACCGTCTGCAGGCCATCCGCGAACTCGGCGTGCGCATCGCCATCGACGACTTCGGCACCGGGTACTCCTCGCTCAGTCACCTTCGCCAGTTCCCCGTCGACTGCATCAAGATCGACAAGTCGTTCACGGGCGCGATGTCCACCTCGGACGAATCGAAGGCGCTCGTGAAGACCTTCATCCAACTCGGACGCGACCTCGGACTGAAGACGCTCGCCGAGGGTGTCGAGTCCATCGATCAGGTCGACTTGCTGCGCGCGAGCAACGTCAGTGAAGTGCAGGGCTTTCTGTTCTCGCACCCACTCGATCCAGCGACGCTCGAGGCCCAACTCCTCGAACCCATGCGTCCCGCCGGGTCGTCGTCGCCTCCCCCTCACCCCTAGGCCGGGCGTTACTCTTCGAGCTTCAACGCCGCGACGAACGCCTCTTGGGGCACTTCCACGCGACCCAGGTTCTTCATGCGCTTCTTTCCCTCCTTTTGTTTCTCGAGGAGCTTGCGCTTGCGGGTGATGTCGCCGCCGTAACACTTGGCGAGCACGTCCTTGCGGCGGGCCTTGACGGTCTGGCGCGCGACGACCCGGCCACCGATGGCCGCCTGGATGGGTACGTCGAACATCTGACGGGGTATGAGCTCCTTCAGCCGTTCGGCCATCTTTCGTCCGTAGACCTCGGCGTTCGAGCGGTGCACGATGGTGGAGAAGGCGTCGACGGGCTCGTGGTTGATCAAGAGGTCGACGCGCACCACCTGTGAGGTGACGTAGCCCGCCGGCTCGTAGTCGAGCGAGGCGTAGCCCTTGGTGCGACTCTTCAGGGCGTCGAAGAAGTCGATCACGATCTCGGCCAGAGGAATGCGGTAGCGAAGTTCGACGCGCTCGGTGGAGAGGTACTCCATCTTCATCATCTCGCCGCGACGCGACTGTCCGAGGTCCATGACGGCGCCGAGGTACTCCGCGGGGGTGAGGATCGTCACGTCGAGCATCGGCTCGTCCACGTGGTCGAGCCGGCTGGGATCGGGCAGGTCCGTCGGGTTGTCGACGAGGATCTCGGTGCCGTCGGTGAGGAAGGCTCGGTAAACCACCGAGGGCGCCGTGGCGATGATGGCCAAATTGAACTCGCGCTCGAGTCGCTCGCGCACGATCTCCATGTGCAGGAGGCCGAGGAAGCCACAACGAAAACCGAAGCCCAGGGCGTGGGACTTCTCGGGTTCGTAGGTGATCGACGCGTCGTTGAGGCGCAACTTGTCGAGGGCGTCGCGCAGGTTCGCGAGGTCGTCCCCATCGATCGGATAGATCCCGCAGAAGACCATGGGTTTTGGATCGAGGTAGCCCTCGAGGGCCTTGGCGGCGGGACGTTGCGCCTCAGTGATGGTCTCGCCCGAGCGCGCGCCCCCGACGTCGCGGATGCCGGCGACGACGTAGCCCACTTCGCCCGGTCCGAGCTGACGCACCTCGATCATGTCCGGCGTGCGCATGCCGATCTCTTCGATCTCGTGGTTCGTGCCCGCGCGCATCATGCGGATCTTCGTCTCGTCGTGCAGCGTGCCCTCGATCACGCGGATCGACGAGATAACGCCACGGAACTGGTCGTAGTAGGAGTCGAAGATGAGGGCGCGCAGTGGCACGTCGGGATCGCCAACGGGAGCGGGAATACGTTGGACGACGGCGTCGAGGAGCTCCTCGACGCCTTGGCCCGTCTTCGCGGAGATGGCGAGGATCTCGTCTCGGGGAAGACCCAGGACGCGTTCGAGCTCTTCCTTGCAGCGTTCGGGGTCGGCCGCGGGCAGGTCGATCTTGTTGAGCACGGCCACGATCTCGAGGTTGTGTTCGAGCGCCTGATAACAGTTCGCGAGCGTCTGGGCCTGGATGCCCTGACTGGCGTCCACGAGCAGCACCGCCCCTTCGCAGGCCGCCAGCGATCGCGAGACCTCGTACCCGAAGTCCACGTGGCCGGGCGTGTCGATCAGTTGGATGAGGTGTCCCTTGAAGCGCACGCGGACGTTCTGGGCCTTGATCGTGATGCCCCGCTCGCGCTCGATGTCCATCGAGTCGAGGTACTGGGCGCGCATGAGCCGAGGGTCGACGGCACCCGTGATCTCAAGGATCCGGTCCGACAGCGTGGACTTGCCGTGGTCGATATGCGCGATGATGCTGAGGTTGCGGATTTTGCTGGAATCGACGGATGAAGAGGAAGTTGCCACGGTCACTCAAGGCTACCGGTCGAGCGTCAAAATCCCCGAAGTGGAAGGCTTCTCGCGCCCTCTGCTAGCATCGATAGGCCCGCGCGCAGAGTTGTCGCGCACCGAGAACGAGGTAGTCGTCGTGGCCAATATCAAGAGCCAAATCAAGCGCAACAAGCAGAACGTGGTCCTTCGCGAGCGCAACAAGGGCGTCAAGTCCGAACTGCGCACGCGCACCAAGAACGCGGTCGCGGCCGTGGGCACCGAGGACGAAGAGACCGCCCTGCGCATCGCCGTCAAGCGCATCGACATGGCCGCCTCGAAAAAGGTCATCCACAAGAACCAGGCCGCCAACAAGAAGAGCGGCCTCATGAAGCGGCTCAACGCGCTGAAGAGCGAAGCCTAAGCCACTTCTTCGCCTTAGCGCCGACGCGCGCCGTAGTTGAGGCGCGCGAGGCGCGCCACCAGAATCTCGATCACCGTCAGTTCCGTGACGTCCAGATCGCTCTCCAGATCCTTACCGCCGTAACTGACGGCGCCCTTCAGCGCGAGATCGGCTTCAGCGATCCAGTGCACCGCCGTCGTCAGTCGTGGCGCGCCGAGACGCTCGGCCAGTTGCAATGCCTTGCCCGCGGGAAAAGCGTTGATACCGAGGATCGTCGCCGCCTCCTCCTTCGAGCGCGCGTCGCTGCCCTCGAGGCGAGCGATGTTGAGGTAGTGACGCTGCAGCATGAAGACGATCTGCAGACCCGCGCGTCGCCTCGATTCGAGCATGCGCCGCGCAACGACGATGGCCTTCGTGGCGTCACCGGCGTCGATGGCGTCGGTGAGGTCCCAGACCGGCACGTCCCCGGCGTCACCGAGGTAGGGCTCGAGGCGCGCGAACACTAGCGGCGCCGTGCCGTAGATGGACTGCAAGGTCCGAGCCAGCGCGTCGACACGCGCGACGTCGTCGCCGACTTGTTCCGCGACGCGCTGGGCGGTGGCGTGGTCGATGACGACGTCGTACTCGTCCATCTTCGCCTTCACGAAGGCCACGCGATCGGCAACCCGTGAACCCACGTTGACTTCGACGACGTCGCCCGCCAACTTCACGAGGCGGTTGGACTTCGCGCCGACGACGGCCAGGATCAGGATCGTCCCCGGCGCTGGTGAATCGATCCACGCGGCCAACTGGGCCACTTCGTCGGCGAGCAAGAGTTGCGCGTCGCGCAGCACGACGACGCGACGTTCGACGAGGAACGGTGGCGTGTTGAGGGCTTCCATCACGCGCGGCAACGTGGACTCCCCCGTCGTCAATGTCACGTCTTTGGCGGTGAAGTCCTGCAACGCGAAGGAGGGGTCGAGGTCACCGAGCGCGGTCGCGACGACGTTATGCACGGCGTCGTAGACCATCGTCGCGTCGGAGCCGACGACACAGACGCTCGCGTTACTCACGACGCCTCGACCAGTCGCGCGAGGACGTCGCGCACTCGAATGGTTCCCGCCACGTCATGAACTCGCACGATACGACAACCGAGTGTCACGCCGATGGCCGTCGCGGCGAGCGAGGCCTCACGACGTTGGGTGACACCGAGCTCGAAGAGGACACCGAGGAAGGTCTTATTCGACGCCGAGAGCAGTAGCGGCGATCCGAGGGCCGCGAGGTGGTCGGAGTCACGAAGCAACTGCAGCGACTGCGCGGCGGTCTTGCCGAGGTCGAGTCCCGCGTCGAGCACGATCTGCGCGTCGCTCAGTCCGGCGTCACGGGCCCATCGACGGCGTTCGAGCAAGAACGCGCCCACGGTCGTGGTGACGTCGTCGTAGTGGGGATCTGGATCCGCGACGCGAGGACGAAGTCGGATGTGCGTCGCCACGACGGTCGCCTTCGCCTTCTCGGCGACGCCGAGGTAGTCGGGGTCAGCGAAGCCACTGATGTCGTTGCCCACGCACGCGCCAGCGGCGAAGCTCGCCTCGGCGACCGACGCGCGCCAGGTGTCGACGGACAGCGCCAGGTCGAAGCGCTTCGACAGTTCGCTTATGACGGGCACGACACGATCGAGTTCCTCTTGTTCGCTCACGTCCTCACCCGGACCGGCCTTCACGCCACCGACGTCGAGCAGGTCAGCGCCGTCGGCGACGAGTTGCTCGGCGCGACGGTAGAACGCGTCGAGGTCGTACGTCGCGGCCGGCGCGAAGAATGAGTCCTTCGTGCGGTTCAAGATACCCATCACGAGCGCGCGCGTCGTGACGTCGACGCGGCGAGATCCGAGCGCCACCACCAACGGCCCCGCTGGCCGAACGACCGGCACTAGTAGAGGCGACTGGCGAGCCGGCGCCGGAACGAGACGTAGCGGGGGTCCTCGGGGCCGAGGGCGTCGAGCACTTCGAGGAGTTGGACTTTCGACTCTTCGTTGGTCGCCGACTGTTCCAAGAGATGTTCGAGCGTCAGATCGAGGTCGCCGTCCAGTCGAACGCCACTTCGCTGCAGCCGGATCCGCGCGAGGATGGTCTTCGCTTCGAGGACGTGGGCGAAGGGCGTCAACAACGCCTCGGCTTCGTCGAGTCGGTCGTCTTGTCGCAGAAAGTCAGCCAACGCCACGGCCGCTTCGGCGTTGGTCGGGTCCATCGCCAGCGCTTCACGAATTGACGCTTCGTCGCCGGCGCTGACGAGCTGGTCGACTTTGGACGCGCCCGGCGCGAGACGGTCGACGAATTCGCGCACCGCCGCTTCGGGCAACGCACCGACGAACGTGTCGACGATCGCACCATCCTTGATGGCGAAGACGGCCGGTATCGACTGCGCCTGGAAGGCCTGGGCGATCTCGGGGTTCGCGTCGACGTCCACCTTGGCCAGTTCGACGGCGCCACCGGTCTCGTCGATCACCTTCTCCAAGATTGGACCGAGTGTCGTGCACGGTCCGCACCACGTCGCCCAGAGGTCGACGACGACGGGCACGGTCTTCGAGCGCTCGATGACCGCGGTGGCAAAGGTGGCGTCAGTGACATCATTCACGCGCTTCAGCCTAACGGTCACGGCGTTTCGTCAGAGGGGTTGCACGGCGCTGTTAGCCTCGGCGACTATGGGCACGGTGATGGGGATTAACGAGGCCAACGTCACCGCGTGGATGGTGCAACACGTCGGCGCCGTCGCCCCCCTTAACTTCGAACTCATCGCCGGCGGGCGCTCGAATCTCACGTTTCGCGTCAGCGACGCGGCGGCCCACACCTACGCGCTGCGCCGTCCGCCGACCAGCCACGTGTTGCCCACGGCCCACGACATGGTGCGTGAACACACGATTATCAGTGCCCTGTACCCCCTCGGCGTTCCCGTCGCGCGGCCCCTCGGACTCTGCACCGACGCGGACGTGAACGAACGACCGTTCTACGTGATGGAGTTCGTCGACGGGGCCATTCTGCGCGATCGCGCCCAAGCCGAGTCCGCGTTCGACGTCGACACGCGCGCGGTCATCGGCGATCATTTGGCCGCGACGTTGGCCCAACTCCATGACGTCGACGTCGACGAGGCGGGACTTGGCGGCCTCGCTCGTCACGACGGCTACATCGAGCGCCAGCTTCGCCGTTGGCGAACGCAGTTCGACCAGATGAAGGTGGAAGGCGTCGATCACGAGACCGTGGTCGACGAGGTCGGCGACGATCTGGCGCGCTCGATACCGGTCCAACAGCGCGTCACCGTCGTGCACGGCGACTATCGCCTCGACAACACCGTGCTCGATCGCCAAGGGAGCGTTCGCGCCATCCTCGATTGGGAGATCTGCACGCTCGGCGACCCCATGGCCGATCTCGGCGTGCTTCTTTGTTACTGGTCCGAGCCGGGCGACGCGACCGCGGCACTACTCGGCGCGGCGCCGACGAGTGCGCCCGGCTTCGCGACGCGTGACCAGGTGCTGAAGGCGTACGAGCGTCACACGAGTCTTGATGTCAGCCAGGTCCATTACTATCAAGCATTCGGTTATTGGAAGTTGGCCTGCATTCTGCAAGGGGTTTTCGCGAGGTATCGCGCGGGCGCCACGGCAGGAGATCAGGGCAGCGTCGATGAATTTCCGGCACATATCGCCATGCTCGCCGAAACGGCGAAGCAGACTTTGGAGAACTGATGGACGAAGAAATCTACGACCGAATCATCTTTCTCGCTGACCCCGACCTCAGCGAGCCGGTGCTCGTCATTGGCCTGGAAGGTTGGATCGACGCGGGGATCGCCGCGAGCACCGCCGTGTCCACCTTGCTCGAAACCATACCCACCGAGGTGCTCGCCACCTTCGATACCGAGTACTTCATCGACCAGCGGGCCCGACGCCCACTCGCGCGCATCGTCGACGGCATCACCACGGAACTGACGTGGCCCGAGATCCAACTTCGCTACGGCCGCGACGGCGATGGCGCGGACGTGCTCTTTCTCGTCGGACCCGAGCCCGACTTTCACTGGAGCGACTTCGTCGACGTCGTCACCGACGCCGCGGGACGCTTTGACGTCCGTCTCGTCGTCGGACTCGGCGCCTTTCCGGCCCCGACGCCCCACACGCGACCGGTGCGCGTGATCGGTACGGCACCCGCGCCCAGTGCGCACCTCTTGACGCTGGTCGGTTCGGTGACCGGCGAACTCGAGGTTCCGGCCGGTATCGGCACGGCGCTGGAGTTGGGCTTCGCCGAAGTGGACATGGACGTCATGACCCTGTGGGCTCGCGTGCCGCACTACGTGGCCTCGATGCCCTACCCCCAAGGGTCGGCGGCGCTGATCGACGGTCTCGCTCGAGTCTCGGGACTGACGCTCGACGCGGGCAATCTCCGCGCCGCGGCCGAAGAGGCCCGTCAGCGCGTGGACGAACTCGTCACCAATAACCCAGAACACTCCTCGATGGTCGCGCGACTTGAAGCCGCGGCCGACGAGAGCGAAGGCACGTCACTCGGTGAGGAGCTACCGAGCGGTGACGAGCTGGCGGCCGAACTCGAGCGATTCCTGCGAGGTGAGGCGAACTAACGCGTCTCGCTGGCGGTGACGTCGACGTCGCCTTCTTCGATTCGTAGACCGAGTCCCAACGCGTAACCGTCGAGGTAGAGCTCGCTGTCGTTTTGGCGGGGATGACGATTGGCGATCTCGTAGAACTTGTCGGAGTGGTCGGCCTCTTGAAGGTGAGCGAGCTCGTGCACGAGCACTGCGTCGATCACCCACTCGGGGCACTGACGAAGTCGACTCGAGACACGAATCTCGCGTGACGCCGGTGAGCACGACGCCCAACGGGCCTGCTGGTTCGTGACCCACCGCACCGATGCTGGCAGGACCCCGTCGTTGTACTCGTCGGCGAGCACGAGAGCGCGCTCTTCGAGCGCGACGTCACCGGCGGCGTTCTGCGGTCGCTGTGTAAGGAGTCGCGCCACGAGTTCGTCGACGAAGGCTCGACGCTCGCGACCACGAACTCGCGCGGGAATCTGCACCACGATACGGCTCCCGGACCAGTGCGCGGTGCCCGTCTTCTTTCGTCGCTGCGACGCGCGAATCTCGACCTCGGGTCGATCGAACTGCGGCGGTTCGATGGTGACCTTGGTCTCGGGCGTCGACGACGAAGTGGGCGCCATCAGAGGACGATGTTCACCAGTCGCGGCGGTCGAGCGATCACGCGTGTTGGCGTGGCGCCCTTGAGTGCGCCGACGACGTCGGGGTCGGCGAGCGCGGCCGCGGTGGCGTCGGCGTCACTGATCGTTGGCGCCACGCTGAGTCGAGCTTTCACCTTGCCGTTGACCTCGACGACCATCGTGACGGTCGCTTCAGCCACCAACGCCGGATCGGCGACCGGCCACGAGAGCGAGTGCACGCTCGGTCGCTTGGGGTAGCGCTCTTCCCACAACTCGGCCGTGACGTGGGGCGTCATGGGCGCGAGCAACGTGGCCAACGTGTCGAGCGCCTCGGTGAGCGTCGCTCGCTCAATACCCTGCGCACTGCGCGCCACCTTCGACGCGGTGTTGTAGAGCTCCATGATCGCCGCCACGGCGGTGTTGTAGCTCCAACGATTGAGGTCGTTGGTCACGCGCGCGATGGTGCGGTGCGTGGCTTGACGAACGGCGTAGTCGGTGTCGTCGGCGACGTCGTGAAAGTTCACGTCGTCGTAGTGCCACAACCGGTAGAACCGGTCGATGAAGCGACCACAGCCCTCCACGACTTCGTCGGTCTGATCGGTCCAGTCGAGGTCGTCACCGGGCGCACCCGCGAAGAGGTGGAAGAGTCGAAGCCCGTCGGCCCCGACGGTCTTGTAGTACTCCTCGGGCGTGACGAGATTGCCCTTGGATTTGGACATCTTCGAACCGGAGAGGCGAATCATCCCCTGCGTGAAGAGTCGCTGGAAGGGCTCGCGCGGCAGACCCGGCGCGAAACCGATGTCGTCGAGTGCCTTTAAGTAGAAGCGTACGTAGAGCAAGTGGAGGATCGCGTGTTCGATCCCGCCGATGTACTGATCGACCGGCAACCACTTCGCGGCCTCGACGGGATCGAAGGCCATGCCGGGGGTGAAGGGGTCGGTGAAGCGCAAGTAGTACCACGAGGAGTCGGTGAACGTGTCCATCGTGTCGGTCTCACGGCGCGCCGGCTTGCCGCAGATCGGACAGGTGGTGTACAGGAACCCCTCGTGGGTCGCGAGCGGCGACTGTCCGGTCTTGTCCATCGTCACGTCGTCCGGTGCGAGCACCGGTAATTGGTCGTCGGGCACCGGCACGGCGCCATGGTCGTCGCAGTACACGATCGGTATCGGGCAGCCCCAGAAGCGCTGGCGCGAGATGAGCCAGTCGCGCAGGCGGTAGTTCACCTTCGCGACGCCCTTGGCGTTGGCCCCAAGGAACTCTGTCGCCTTCTTCTTGGCGTTGGCGACGTCGAGTCCGTTCAAGAAGCCCGAGTTCACGTGCTCGCCGTCGCCGCTGTAGGCGTCACCGTCGAAACCGGTCGGTGGCTGGACCGTTCGAACGATCGGCAGGCCTTGGACTTTCGCGAACTCGAAGTCGCGCTCATCTTCGCCGGGCACCGCCATGATCGCGCCAGTGCCGTAGTTGCCCAACACGTAGTCAGCGACGTACACGGGGACCTTCACTTTGGTGAAGGGATTGATCACGAAACTGCCCGTGAAGGCGCCGCGCTTGTCGAGACCCATCCCCTCGCTCGAGGACGTCGTGCGGTCGATTTCGCTGGCGGTGCTCGCGCGAAGGACGATCTCGTCGACTCTCGAGCGTTCGTCATCGGTCGTGAGCAATGAGAGCAGTGGGTGTTCGGGCGCGACGACGGCGTACGTGACACCGAATCCGGTGTCGGGGCGCGTGGTGAAGACGCGAAGAGCCTTCGTCGCGTCGTACGCGAGCGGCAGATCGAACTCGACGCCCTCACTGCGACCAATCCAGTTGCGCTGCATGGTCTTTACGCGTTCGGGCCATTCGAGGGTGCCGAGGCTGTCGAGCAACTCTTCGGCGTAGTCGGTGATCTTGAAGAACCACTGCTCCAAGCACCGGCGCACCACGAGGTCGCCCGATCGTTCGCAGGTCCCGTCGGCGAGTACTTGCTCGTTGGCGAGGACCGTCATGCAGCCCGGGCACCAGTTGACCTGGGCCTCCGCCCGGTACGCGAGATCGTTCTTCAAGAACGCGAGGAAGATCATCTGGGACCACTTGATGAACTCGGGGTCATGGCTGTAGACCTCGCGGCGCCAGTCGTAGACGGCGCCGAGACGTCGCACCGAGGTCTTCAGCTCGTGCATCCGTGCCTCGGTGTAGAGCCGGGGGTGACTTCCCGCCTTGATGGCCGCGTTTTCGGCTGGAAGCCCAAAGGAGTCGAACCCGTAGGGCGACAACACGGCCTTACCGAGCATGGTCTGGTAGCGCACGACGAGGTCACCGAAGACGTAGTTGCGGACGTGACCCTGGTGGGCCGCGCCCGACGGGTAGGGGTACATACACAAGGCGTAGTAGCGCTCGCGCCGGTCGTCGTTGTCCACCTCGTAGGTGCCCTCGTCGAGCCAGCGCGCCTGCCACTTCTCCTCAACGGCCGAGACGTCAAATGGACGGTTCATTACGACATTCTAGAGAAGAATCGCTTAGTCTCTCTCCAAAAGGAAAGCAGGCGTGATGTCCGAACCGACGTACATTCTCGTTCACGGCGCGTGGGGCGGTGGGTGGTGCTGGCGCGATGTCGGCACGGAACTCACCCGTCGTGGCGCGAACTGGACGGTACTGGATTTGCCGAGTTCGACGCACGGCGCGCACCCCAACACCTTTCTCGCCGACGACGCGCGCGAAGTCATCGAGATTGCCAAGATGGACGGGCCCGTCGTCCTCGTCGGTCACAGTTACGGCGGCGCTGTCATCGCCGAAGCCGCTGACCAGATACCTAATCTGCAGGGCCTCGTCTACGTTGCCGCGTTGGTGCCGGTCCTCGGCGCGAGTGTCAGCGAAACCAACCAAGAGATCCCGAACCGCACGTTGCTCGACGAGGCCATTGAGGTTGACGGCGATTTTCTTCGACTGAGCCCCGAGCGTGCAAAAGCGGCGCTGTATCAGGACTGCAGTGACGAGATCGCCGCGTGGGCGGTAGCTCAATTGACGCCACAGACAGTGGCTAGTTTCCGCAGTCCGCGAAGTTCGTTCGACGTTGATTTCCCTTCGCGCTACATCGTGTGCATGAATGACCTGGCAGTCGATCTCAGGATTCAGACGATGATGGCGAGTCGGTGTAGCAAGATGGCCGCCCTCGACAGCGGTCATTCGCCAATGTTCTCTCACCCCAGCGAACTCTGTGACCTCATGCTGATGAACCTCTACACGACTCGAAGGCTATGAAAAGCTCATCGTGAATCTTGAGAGACTCGCGATCATCTTGACTGAGTTTCCAGAGGTACGTGAAGAGCAACCCTTCGGTCCCGGCGTCGACGTGTACAAGGTTGCGGGCAAGATCTTCGCGATATTGTCCGTCGATGAAGACCCTCCCGCCCTTTCTCTTAAATGCGAGCCTCTGCTCGCACTCGAACTACGCGAGGAGTTCAAAGCGGTCATTCCCGGCTACCACTTGAACAAAGCGCATTGGAATACCGTGATCCTTGACGGATCGGTACCCGACAGTGAAGTCAAGAACATGATTTCTCACTCCTACGAGCAGGTAGTGAAGGGACTTCCGAAGGCAGTCCGAGAAAAGCTCTCGAGCATCGACGGACGTATAACCTGACGAACACGCTGCGGAGTACCACCGCTCTCGTAGGTCCTCATGCATTTGACTTGCAACCTTAAGGCACTCGGGGTCTTGGCTGGTCCCTATCGACCGACGCAGGCGGATGGCCGTCAGGCTCTTCCGCCCTCGACGCTTCACGACACTGTCTCCAACGACGACTTTTGTTCAATTGACGTCGAATGCTAGAATTCAAAATTCAAACGGGGGTATAGCTCAGCTGGTAGAGCACTTGCATGGCATGCAAGGGGTCAGGGGTTCGAATCCCCTTACCTCCACCAATCAAACGCCTTATTTCATAAGGCTTTTCGAGTTCTTCAATTTTTAGTTTCACCCTCCGCGACCGTTGCTTCAGCAGTTACTTCAGCAATTCTTTTGAGGGGAATCTGATGACGCCGCGGCGATCAAATCACGAAGGCTCGATCTACCAACGTAAGTCCGATGGACTGTGGATGGGCGTCGCGCACATGGGCTACGACTCGTTAGGAAAGCCTCTTCGAAAGTACGTGTCGGGAAAGAAGCGCACCGAGGTCGTCAAGAAGCTGAAGGACCTACGTCGAAAGATTGACGACGGGCTACTGCTCAAGAACGAAGACGTCAAGATTGCCGAACTCTTTGAACGGTGGTTTGATGACGTCATGCGCCACCAGATCGCGCCCAGCACCTATAGCAACTACCAGACCGTGGTGCGGATGCATATCCTGCCTCGTCTCGGGAATAAAAAGCTTGTCGAACTCAACGTCAGTGACGTCGACAAACTCCTCTCTCAGAAGGCGGACAGTGGTCTTTCGCCCTCCACGGTGCGGAGGATTCGAGCCGTGCTCGCCCAGTGCCTGGATCAGGCGATCCGGTGGGAGCTCGTCCATCGCAACGTCGCCACTCTCTCGAGATCGCCAAAGATGGTCCGCCACGAAGGCCGCACTCTCTCACCCGATCAAGCACGGCATCTCTTAGAGACGCTGCGAGGACACCACAATGAGGCGCTGTACGCCCTCATGTTGTCGACAGGGCTTCGTCGAGGCGAGGCACTCGGCCTGCAGTGGAGCGACCTCGACCGAAGCACCGGGGTTCTCAGGGTCTCGAGACAACTCAAGCGAGAAGGATCTCTACTCGTTACCACAGACACGAAAACATCGCTCAGTCGGCGGGCGGTGAATCTGCCGGAGCCAATGCTAAGGGCACTCCTCGCTCACGAGGAGCGACAGCAGGCCGAAAGAGAATGGTTGGGAGACTCGTGGTTTGACTCGGGGTACATCTTCACGTCGTCGGTCGGCACGCCCATCGACCCGAGAAATCTGTACAGAGAGTTTCAGGCGATCTGTCGAGGCGCCGGTCTCGGGGATTGGCATCCTCACGAACTTCGCCACTCTGCAGCCAGCCTGATGCTCGCCCAGGGAGTAAAAATACAGGTTGTAAGCAAAGTACTTGGTCATTCCTCGATTCGCATGACGGCTGATGTCTATGGACACATTCTCGACCCCGATCGAAAGGAAGCAGCCGATGCGATGGGGTCAATGCTGTGGAATACCGAGGGGAAGTCTGGACAGTGACACTGACGTCGCAGCCTCCAACTTTCCCAACGAGATTCAGGCGGCGGCTGAATCGCGGTCCAAGACACTTACAACGCTTGATGGATCCCCGGGCCACTTCTCACCACGGCATGCCCGGGGGCCAGTCGTAAATCAGGACCTCTTGAAAGGCATCGGGGTTGTACCGGACGTCAAGGAAATGCTGTCTGTCAACTTCCGCGAACCAACGGTCAACGGGCCGCTTTAGACCCGGAAGTAAAGGATGGACTCTCGGCCTTGACCTGAAATGGGCGACTTCACCGTTGGACGGCTCAGATAGAGGTAATCGTGTGAGCATAAGTTTCTCTTGGGGTTGCGGCGGGACCCAAAGATTCTGAACGCGATGAGATTCGGCTCGCTCGAAGATCCATCGGCTCGCATTCCAAGCAAGAACGGAGTTGATTTCTTCTGTTTCGCTGGGTAGCAGTTCCGACATCATTCCCAACTCGTCAAATGGCATGTCCGGATGAAACATCACCAACAAGTGATGTGGATCAAGAGGAAACACGATTGCGCTCGACAAGCCAATCCCCCGAAGCGCCCCATCTTGACGAAGGGAAGCGCTTACGAAAGCCACGGGTTCGTCGCAAGTGACTATTTCCGTGCCAGAGTGACAAACCATCCAGCGTCGAGATGCAAGAAATTTCCAAGCATTCTCACCCGCGTCTGCAGAGAGCCAAATGAGCATTGCTTTAGGAGCTCGAACGTCGATCGTCCCGTCATTTAGGGCATTTAGCGCCTCTCTGACTTCAGCGATCTCCTTTTCGCCCGTTGGTTGACCTCTCTTGCGAAGCATCTTTTTTATTGATCCGTCCGATTTGGAAGTCCGGAAGAGCCTTGCAGCTTGGCTTGAGAGTTCAGTTAATAACTCGCGTCCGTGTCGTCCTCTTTGTATCTGGAAACCAACGAATCGACAAATCGCATGGGTGTCTTCCATGCTGAGCCCCGCTGGGCCGACTTCAATCAACTTGTCAATAGGCGCAACCACACTTCCCTCGATCTTCGCGAGCATTGTCTCCATGAGCATGGGGGGAGGCTCGTCCTCATCGATCTGTTCGCTACGAATCGCATAAAAGTCAGTGACACGGGCCGCGGTTTCGGCTGCAGACGCGTAAGTTTTTTTCGACTCTGAAAGATCTGTCACGTTGAGTTGACCATCTCTCGCCCAGCGCCGCAAATACGAGGCAGGCACCAAATGATGTTTACGAGTTCGGACATTGCTGCGACTCTCTTTAAATAGTGCCTCCAACTCCTCTTCAATCGTGCGTCGGCCCATGACTAACTAGTCGTCTTTTTCAAGAGTTGTAAACACCTTTGGGTTTGTCGTTACGGTTGACATCACCAAAGAGTTGAGTACCACCTCGCTTCCCTCGATCTTTCTTATCGACGACGGCGGTTCGGCCGAGTCAATCTTGTCGCGTTCGCGCCGACGCAGACGACGAGCAGGATCCACACCCAGCCCGGCCATAGCGACATTGCGTGTACTGCCGCGTGCAGGAAGACACCAGTTTCATCAGAATTTGCTTTTGACATCTTTCTCCTTTCTTACTTCGATATTTCATGCGTACGTTTCACTGGCCAAGTTGACTTTCGTAGTCTGGGTGGCTTCTCCAAAACGGAAATCCGGACCCAATGACCGAAGTCGAGGGCCCGGGTCACCACCTCCTAATTGCCCTTCTTCTTCGGCGACCGAGTACTTTCATTTACGGTCGTCTTGGGATGACGCGCGACTGTGACGGGCTTTACGAATCGACCTGTGATCGCGCTACGCCCTCGCTTACCTGTTGCCATTTGATTTACTTCCTTTCACTATCGATACATTGTGTCGATTCTAGAACACTATCGCCCTAGATGCGAGTCACCGCTTCACATCTGCAATACTTACCAAATGGCCAAGATTTCAGCTGAACGTCTGTACACAGCGCTCAATGCTGCGCGCCTCGGGCGAGGCATTTCCTGGAGGGCTCTCGCAAAAGACATTGGTGTAAGTGCTTCTCTCCTGTCTCGGATCAGCAATGGACAAAAACCCGACGCAGATGGCTTCGCCACAATTGTGCGGTGGCTCGGACTGCCAGCCGAGCAATTCATTGACGATGACAATGACAATGAGATGCCAGTCTCGCCGGATGTGCTCGTACAGCTCGCTCCACTTCTCCGTGCCCAGAAAGATCTCGACGAGAACGATGTGAAGTATCTCGAACAAGTCATCGCGGCAACGCTCGAGCGGGCACGTTCTAAGAGTTAATGATGAAGCGCGGATTCAAGGCGAATTCAACTCGACTTGCACTTGAGATTCGCGCCGAGTTCCACGTTGCGATTGAAGGGCAGTTCGACCCATACGAGTTTGCCGTTGAATACGGCATTCCGGTGGTCGAACTCGGGACGTTAGAAGGACCCGCGAGAGATCACTTTTATCACTCGACGAGCGGGACCTTGTCTGGCGCCCTCATCAAGAATGGCAATGGCTTCGCCATCCTTGATAACGATGCGCACCCAACGACGCGACGACGCGCAACAATCTCCCACGAAATCTCGCATTATTTGCTGGAACACGAATTTGCAAGCGTTCTAAGTTCAAACGAACGAGGATGTGGCATTGAAGCGGAGCAAGAAGAGGAAGCAAAGTTCTTGTCTGGTGAGCTTCTAATTCCGACCGAGGGGGCCATCAGACACGCTTTGAAGGGCAGGGGTGACGAGCAAGTTGCGAGATTTCATGGAGTGAGCGGTGAATTGGCCCGCTGGCGGATGAATGTGAGCGGGGCTCGGCTAATTGCTCATAGGGCGCGAGGCAAATCGGCCTAATCTTCTGCCTTCTTTCACGTTGCTCATTGCCGTCGCGGACGTGTTCGAATCGATTGTTTTGAGAGTTCCAGATGAAATCTGTCGCGACATCGTGAACAGCAGAACTTTTGCAGGCTATCTAAAGCCAATTTACATAAATCATCGCATCATCCTGGTCTTTAGTCGACTGTGAAATTGAGGATGAAATTCTGGCGAAGTGGTAATTCTGGTAGCCACATCTGACGTATATAAGGTGATGGATTCTTTTGAGCTCACGACGGAGGCTGAATACCGCGCTCAGTTCGAGACACTGTTCCGCGACAACTACGATCGAGTTCGGCAATATGTCGCGCGTCGCGTGCCACTTTCTCGAGTGGAAGATGTCGTGTCATCGAGCTTTGTGATCGCATGGGAGAAGTTTCGTAAGGTCGAGAACCCGTCGCTACCGTGGCTGATCCGCATCACGAGCTTCGAAGTAGCAAATGCCGGGCGAAAGGCGCGTCGCTCAATTAACGACGTTCGTGTCGATTCCGTTAGCAACCTCGCAGAAGTAGGTAGCGACGTTTTTGATGGTGAGTCCGTCAGGTCGGCGCTGGCTCGTCTGTCCAAGACCGAGCAAGAGGTGCTTCGACTCGTCCACTGGGACGACTTGAGCCGCGTCGAGATTGCCGAAGTGCTTGGACTTACTCACAACGCCGTGAACGTTCGTTACCACCGTGCTCTCAAAAAATTCGAGAGCGAGATCGTTCCATTTCCTAGTACCACTACCCAAGAAGGAATACTCCCATGAACGACATGTCTGCGATCGAACTTCTCGAAGCGGCCAACCCCGAGACCGATGAATTGACGTATTCGGTTGACGAAGCCTGGTTCGCGTTTCAGCTTCGACAGTCAACGAAGAAGCATCCACGATACAGGTCCTTAACGTTCGCGCGTAGGGGCGGGCGGCACGTGAAGCGTCCATATTGGTTATCCGTCCGACCTTTTCGCGGGCGCGTCGTTGTAACGGTGAGCGTGGCTTTTGCAATGATCCTGCTCGCGGGTGTAGTGGTTTCGATTGTGCGTGGCAGCGGCCGGCTGGATTCGCCCATCACCACTTCTTGGCAATCAGGAAACTCTCTTATAACGAAGCAAGTCAGTGACACCAGGCCCTCACGTCACGGTACGTGGTTGCTCGCCGACGACTCTTTGAGCGGCACTTGGCAACAGATTCCCGTGGGTCCTCCCGGTGTCGGTGTTACGTGTCCGACCGCGTCTGCCTGCTACGAAATGGACAAGATCACCGCTGCGCCCGTAGAGAACTCTCCCCTCTTGTCGGTCTCGTTCTACGCGAGCACCAACAGCGGTTTGGTCTGGACGGAGTATTCGATGCCAAGCGGGTTCTCACCGACAACGTCGCTGAGTTGCGGGAGTAACAGCGATTGTGACGCCGGCGGCACGTACAACGGCCAGTCCGTCCTCGTCTCGACCACTAACGGTGGGCACTCCTTCACCGTGGCGCCTCTTCCATCTACGGTTGGGACTCTTCTTTCGCTTTCGTGCTCCTCCGGCCAGTTCTGCGGTGGCTTGGCGTCTGAGGAAGCTCCCTACAGCCCGACTTACCATCCAGGCGCTCTGGGATACGGCCAACCCACCAACGCCACGTTCCTATCAACTGACGACGGATCAACATTTACCAGCACCGCCATCACAGCGGGTAATTCGCTATGGACACTGCAGTGCGCGTCACGTCTTGACTGCGTGGCACTTGGAGACCAAGGAAACCTGAGCGACGGAACTACCGATTGGGCTAAAGGCGTTGTGGAAACAACGAACGACGGAGGGAACACTTGGTCGTCCACCACAATGCCGAGCGGATTCGCGGTTGGCCGAGATTCAGTTCTTTCGTGCGCGGACGCGCTCCATTGTTCGGTCACGGGTCTGATCAGCGTTCCTTTTGAGAATCCTCTCGCTTGCGCTGCGAAGAAACCTTATTCAAATTCGCCACCTCCGCTTCACGAGACAGCCGGAGCGCCAAATGCAGCAATTGGAACCATCGTGCAATTCGAATCCTCCCTCATCACTTCAGCCAATCTTCAAGCGACGCCGAACGCCGAAGACTTCGGATGCTCGTGGCCGCCTGAGACGTCAATTACCGACATCGTGTCAACTACCGACGGTGGGAACACGTGGTCTCCTGAACAACTCCCGTCGAGCGTGCCGGCCCCGGTTCTTTATGGACTGTCTTGTCCCACGAACAACGAGTGCTGGGCCTCTGGATACGATGCGAACGTACAACGAGTGCCTGGTGGCGCCAATCCCACTGAATCTGTCCTTCTTGGCACGATTGACGGCGGGTCTACGTGGTCGACCGTGACGTTTAACGTTCCTCCGGGTACGCCAAACTTTGAGAGCGCGTTCGGCGACGGGATCGGTCGTATCAGCTGTCCCACAGCCAACGTTTGTGTTGCAAACGGAGTGGGTATAGCGGACGCTGCCTCACTACCCTTCTACCGTCTCGTGATTCCGAGTTCCACGACATAATGCAACTCAGGCACCTCACGCATCGGAATGTTGAAGACCAATCTGATGGTGAACACGAGAAGCTACGCAAGTTAAAGCAACGAATCTGCTTCCAAGCGCTGGCACTTGATGGCGACACCCTCAAGACAATTCTAAGAAGTTGCCTCGGCTATCACGTGAAGTTGAGAGGCCATCCAGCGATACGGATCGGTGTTGCACGCTCGTTCTTCCGCGTCCAATGGCAATTCAGGCCGATTCGAGAGCATGTTGACTGATTAAACGCTTGCCAACGTGCTTGGATGACTGTGGGAACGGTCTCCGAGTGAAGGTGTACAGCAGTCAATCGTCGTTAGGAGCAGAAATGACATATCGTGAACACCCGGAAAACAGTCATTCTTCAAATGAATTACCCCAAAAAGAGCGTCAAGCCATTGTCGAGACAACGCCTCTCCGTTGGTTCACTTCAAGAACTCTTCTTCTGGCTGTCGTCTTTACGATGTTGACATCAATTACCAGTTCGGCTGTGAACGCAACGAAGCCGTCATTCGTCTCTGCCGTAGCCGAGTACGCCTTTTCCACCGCTTCACACGAGAAGCCAGCCCGCGCCGTGTCCGCGACCGATCTCAGTAACGCCGTCGCCACGAAGATGAATGTCACGACGTCAACGGTGGCTCTCGGGGCCAACCTCGAGGACATTCCGAGCTATCCGCGACTGGCCATGTTCATCAATTCCGCTACTTTCAAACACACCTGTGTCAGTTTCCCCAACGTGGTTCGGAAACCTCCCTACCTGATCGCGTGCCCTCAAATGGCCATTGCGCTCTGGATGGAAGCACCGTCGGTTATGGATGTGAGCCGAAGTGCGGTGGCAAAAGCTGCGGCGAAAAGTAGGTCGGTGTCCGGAACGGACGTCGCCAAGTCCTTTTTGAAAAGCAGATTCCATTTCGTCACTGCGCCAGCGTTCAAGGCAGGACAGGGAGGTAAAGTGACATTTGTAAGTCAGTTCAAGATGACGAGCGGTTCAAATAGCGTGACGGAGATTGTGCACGTCTGTGTGACGTTCCCAACGACGCTGGCCGGCATCCCCATCCAGGTGCACTGTTAGGGCGCATCAGAAAAGGCTCGATTTCGGTCATCGAAGCGGGGGAGACTTCCGACGACTTACATGACAGTTTGATCTTGAGACATCTCGCATTTAGCGCCCGCAGAGCGCCCGTGGCGACAATATTCGAGTCGTCCACCGTCATACACGTCTCGTGATCAGCACATTTTCTTTGGTCATAGCTCTGGATGACTCCACCCTTTCAAGGTGGCAGCACGGGTTCGTATCCCGTTGGGAGTGCGCAGGAATTTCGACGATACCCTAGTAATTACAAGGGATTTCGCGCCGCCAAAAGTGACCGTGGACGACCGTCGATGACCACCATTTACCACTGTCCTATGTCCGCTTTATGCCCGTGGAATGCCCATCGACGGAATACCACTGATCAACGATTACGAAGATCCATCGCTGGCTCGCAAACGGCCCGCCACCGAGCAGGCGGCCCTCAGACAAATTCTGCGGAACCAGTTGACGCCGTGTAATTACAGTGGTGTAATTGTTGGTTGTCTTGTCTTTCGAGTCCCAGTGGGATGCTGGTTCAAAGAAGTTGAGACGTCAAAAACGAACGAGGGGCCTGTAGACGCCAGCCCCTCGTTCATAGAAAACAACCGCGTTCGCGGTGCTTCCCTCTTGGTGTTCGAGAGCAAGAGTAGCGCGCTGGCGAGGTCAATTGAAAGGACCGTCATGGCTAATTACTCCAATCCAAGCCAACTCCCGGACTTAACTTCGCAGGAAGTCGAACAGGCGTTCGACTCGTTTGATGATGAACTCAAACTCGATCCCGGTAAACGCATTCAGGCTGAGTCGTTCCATCGAGAGTTGACGACACGCCTCAAGGTTGATCAGATCATCTCGAGCACTTTCCTCCAGGGAAGTTTCGCTCGCAAGACGATGTTGAAGCCGCTGCGTGACATTGACAAAGTCGTAATCCTTGATCCGCGACATGCGCACTTATTCACGGACGTTGGCGGGTCTGCCCTCGCGGCCGAACTCGTCGAGACGGCGCTCCAGGGGTATTACCCCAACGCGACGTGTAGCCGTACTCGACACTCAATCCAAATGGACCTTGGGTCGGACACGTTCAGCTTTGATGTTGTCCCTGCTTACGAGGCCGACGATGGCACCACCGACGTCATGATCATCGACCTTAAGAGCGGTGGTTGGGAGCGTTCAAACACTCGCACCCTGATCGACGTTGTCGCCGAGAGGAACAAAACGTGCGACGGGTTATTCATCCACCAGGTTCGATTCGTGAAGCACTGGTCTCGTCATGTTTTGGCCGATCGACTGCCTGGGTTGCACGTCGAAGCGATCGCGTTCGCGTGTGTCGATCAGCCGATTGGCCATGCCGAAGCAGTCGCGCGCATCTTCGCCTATGGAGCTCAGTTGCTGTCGCAGCGGAGCACGTACGCGGATCCAACCGGCGTGGACGAACTCTCATCCAAGATCAGTGACGTTGACCGAGGATATGCACGGCAGGCGTTTGCCTCGGCATCTGATCGAGCATCGCAAGCACTAGCTCTCGACGAAGCCGGGAATCACGATGCGGCCATTGCGACTTGGATGTCGATTTTCGGTGAGCCCTTCAGTGATGGCAAGCCTGTGGGTGGAGACTACCTCCGCCGTTTGGGTGCGGGCGCGGCAGTATCTACCGGAATCGTGACGAGCACTCCGCGAACGACGCCGACACGCGCCTGGGCTCCGCGGTGATTCCTGGATCACGCGAGTACACGTTAAGCCGACCCGTTCAGTGCGCCGACTGGTTGAGCAATGGAGGCGTTGTCGAGCGCTCTCGCGTCTTGGTGCGAGAGAAGGCAAAAGAGATGGTCCTCTTCGAAGTAGCGTTCGATCCTCCTCCCCGGCGTGAGTTGCCCGGCTTTCCGCCTGAAGACGTATTGGTTCTCGTGGCCGGAACCGACGACCCGGCCTCCGTGCCTTTGGGCTGTGGGCGCGAGTGGCATCACCAATACCCTCGCGAATCCCTGGTTCGCGTATTGGCCAAGGACGCATGGCCAGTTCCGCTTGTGAGTGTCATCGGAGGACTCTGCCTTTGGTATCCCGGGGACCCTGAGGCGCTTCGGTGGACCTGGAGGAAGGGATTAGACGACTACGTGCGTGTCCTCCAGCGTCACCTTTGGTGCGAGGAGTTCTGGAGGCGCACGGGCATATGGCCTCTAGAGGATACGCCACACGGCTGGCGGTCTGACGGTAAGCCCCATCCGATCCTCTCCGAGGACCTGCGCAGGACCTCGTGAGCGCAGCGACAGATTCGGGCTTCGTCTACACAGTCGGCGCTGCCGTTTCAATTGCACTGGTTACTGCTGCGGGTACGCAATTTTTTGCTCATCTTCGGGATGCGGCAGAGCGACGACGAAACCGGTACGTCGAAGTCGTGCAGACATTGGTGACATGGGTGGAGTTCCCATATCGAATACGTCGGCGCGTGGATGACCATCAAGCCACTTTGGCCGTCCTCGCAGCGCTTGGTCACCAACTGCAAGAGCAACTCGCTGGTGATCAAGCCTGGGTTTTGACGGAAAACCGCCGCGTCGGTGCCACGTACCTCGAGGTGCGACGCGCAATAAGTGCGGATGTCGGTCCTGCTGCGTCAGAGGCATGGTCCCTCCCCGCCGCTTCGAGACCAGCGGACATGGTGTTGGGCGATTGGGGCCCTGGCAAGTCTGCTGCGCTGCAAATCGCGCGCCTCGAAGAGTGCATCTCACATCGCTTCGGTTGGCGGCGATTACGGGCGGCCTTTAATCATTGATTTCTTTTTTTGCGAGCCTCGTGACGGTGGCCGGTCGTACTAGTTCCTCGAGCGCATCTGCAAGAACACGGTCTCGATCCCGTATGGCGTGTTGATAGCGCATTGCGGTTGCGGCTGATGCATGCCCGGCGCGATGCATGAGTTCGACGGTGGTAGCGCCGCAAATTTTCAAGATTGAGACGTGGTTTCAATCGACCCCTTGCACACCTTCGCAAGGGGTCTCCGCACTTCAGGTGGTGGAGCCATTCAGCCCTTTGAATAGGATCTTGACCGACGTTCTCGAACAGGCGATTCGATGCAATGTAAGCAACCATGCAAGCAACCACTTTTTGTATAGGATTGTTTGCAGCCCCAAGATGACTCCATATCCTACGATTTGTCGCCGGTCGCTAGGTACAAAGGCACCGGCCACTTCAAAATTGAGCCAGAATCGGCGAGCGACTGCGGAATACCGTACATAAGTGTACACAGATAACATTATATGTGTACACTTATGTACGGAGGTTTCCAGATGAGTTCGTCCACACTACCCATCGAGCTGAGGGGACGACCTTGGTTCACCCTTAGCGACGCCAGGAGAAGCGGCATACCCAGCCGCCACATCTACCGACTTCGAAACGAAGGCTCAATCGAGCAACTGGCCCGAGGTATTTATCAAGCCACTGACTTCATCGAGGCAGATCCATCGCTCACAGCCGCCGCCGCACTTCGGCCCGAGTCGATACTCTGCCTCACTTCGGCGCTTGCCCGTCACGACCTCACCGATGAAATCCCGAGGACAAACGACCTCGCGCTTCCCCGAGGAATGAGGCACCCGAAAATTTCCGGACCCATTCGATGGCACAGCTTTGATGCCAATACATTCGAGATTGGGCGGACCGAGATTGAGATCGGCTCAGGAATCTCAATGGGCTTATATTCGCCAGAGCGCAGCATCATTGATGCGTTCCGTCTTCGAGGCAATGAGGGACACGAAACGGCGAACGAGGCGCTCAAGCGATGGCTGAGACGCTCCGGCTCACAGCCGTCATCGTTGCTTGCAATGGCGCAGAAATTCTCGAGGACATCAGGGCCAATTCGTCAGGCCCTCGAGATTCTCCTATGACGATTTCGCGCGCGACTCCAGCCGGTAACGCCTACTTGGACCTTCGGAACCTAGCGAAGCGACAGGGGCGACCGACCAACGAACTCCTCAACCTTTATGCGCTCGAAGGATTCTTGGAGCGGCTCTCAAAATCCGAGCACACCAATAACTTCGCCCTCAAGGGTGGAGTCCTGCTGGCAGCTTTTGACACGAGACGCGCAACGCGCGATGTTGACCTTCAGGCGGACGCCCTATCCAACGACAGCATGATTGTTGAAGAGGTCATTTCGGCCATCGCCAGTTTCCAAATCGACGACGGACTTATCTTTAACACGGCCAGTACCACATCCGAAGTCATTCGCGATGACGACGAGTACGCGGGTGTCCGCGTCACGATGCCTTGCACACTCGCGACCGCTGATGTCTCTTTCCACGTGGACGTGAACGTAGGTGACGCAATCTGGCCCGAGCCAGAAATGGTAAATCTGCCCCGACTTCTCGGTGGAACATTGCGACTTCGTGGCTATTCGATTGAGATGGTGATCGCCGAAAAGATCGTCACAGCAATCCAGCGAGGAACTGCAAACACGCGTTGGCGGGATTTCTGCGACCTATACCAGTTGTCGCGAAAGCACTCCATAAGTGAAGCGACGCTCAGGCGATCGATCACGACTGTGTCCAGCGGACGTAGCGCGACGATCGTGCTCCTGGCCGAGGCCCTCGCCGGCTACGAAGCAATTGCCCAGGCGAAGTGGTCAGCCTGGGTACACAAGCAAGGTCTGGACGATCGCATTCCCATCGACTTCAAAGCAACGCTGGACTGGATCGAAGGCTTCGCTGACCCGATCCTCGTTTCTGAAAATCAGGGGCGACGGTGGGACTTCGAGGGGGGAAGTTGGAGGCGAAATGACAATTAAGTTCGGATCACGATTCACTCGATCAATCTCGGAGCAACCAGTAGCACCACATATAGGTAACAGCAATTTGGTTTAGCTTCAGCGTTAACTTCCTTCTGAGCTTCGTCGCGAATCAGTGTCAGAGTTTCTTGGTTCCGGGAACGGCCACCGCGCGCCACTGATGGCCACCGTCGTTTGTGCGTAGAAGCAACGAGTCCACAGTGTTCTCGGTCAACCAACCATCGCTAGTGCTGACAAAGTCAACGAGGCCTCCTGGAGGTGCACCCTTTACGTAGGAAGTGTTCCGCAGGACCGTGTTGCTCGTGACGGTGAACCAGGAAGTGCCGCCGTTGTCGGTCGCCAGAATCTCCTTGCCGTACGTGAGGCGCCACTGCGAGGGCGAGATAATGTCCACCGCCCACTGCCTCGGTTTCCCGGGCGGGTACACCGGGTGGAAGGACTGACCACCGTTATCGGTCACGAAGACCGCCGAATAGTTGCCCCCACCATAGGGAACCGCACCCTTCGATCCAATGAACACTGGCGGTCCCGTAAAACCCCCTCCGCCCAACGGCATTGTCGGTTGCACCACGTTTCGCTCGGCCCAGGTCACGCCACCGTTAGTAGTTCCGTAGATAATCGCGCCGGTACCGCCGTTGCACCAGAAGAGCGCAAAGCCTTTGGTCGCGCTCTCAAAGGGGAGGCTCTTGTCGCAGCCAAAGGGAATCGAACCGGGTGTCGTCGAGGTCGACGAGATACCGCTCTGAAAGATCTTGTGCCAACTCGCACCACCGTTGGCCGTTCGGTAGATCCCGATCGGCATCGACCCCCCTGCACCAAACAACTGAGAGCAGGTTCCGTCCTGCGACGTGACGAATTGCAACGAGCACGCTGCCGGCATTACCCCGACCTTCGACCAGTGGCGTCCGGCGTCGCTCGTCGTCTCGATAGTCTGGGGACCCTTCTCGATACCCCCGTAGACGACCCACGCGCGCGTCGGCGAGAGAGCGGAGAAACCGGTGATCCAGTGGGTGCCGCCGTCGACGCTCAGGCCTGGTGGTGTGACGTTCTTCCAAGTCTTTCCCGCGTTCGTCGTCAGCTCGATACCCTGACCACCACCCGTCAACTTCACCGCGTCCACAGTTGAGACCCACACCGTGTTCAAACCGAAGGGAACGACTTGGGAGAGAATCTGTCCGCTAAGTATGGGGAGCGCCGTCAGGTTCGAAGACCCGCTCGGCGAACCGCCTTTCGGACTCGAAGCATTGACCCGAAGCGGCGACACGGGATGAGTAGTGCCCCCACTGGCTTGCCAAATGGCGATGGCCGCAATGATCACGATGAGTGCCATAACTACGAAGCGAAGACGACGACGACGCATCTTCTGGCGAGCTTCCTTGATTAGGAGTTCGGTGGGATCAGACAGTGCTTGGCGGCCCGCCTCCCTGACTGGTGTCATCGTCATCTCTGCTCCTTCCCATAAGTACAATCGATGGTACTATTCGAGGTAGTACTATGCTATCACCAAAAATCAATAAGAACGACCCGGTCTCACTTCACGAACAGGTGGCCGCAGAGATTCGTCGGGCCATCGCCGAAGGCGAGGCGGCCGAAGGCGAGCGTCTGCCGCCGGCCGTAGACCTCGCGGCGGTACTTCAGGTGAACAAGAACACGGTGATCCGTGCTCTGCACATCCTTCGAGATGAAGGGCTGCTCGACTTCACGCGAGGTCGTGGCGTGCGGGTGGTTGGCACACCGCAGCGCGGCGCGGTGATAGCGCGCATCGACGAACTTCTCAGCTACGCGAGGACTCAGGGATACCGACGTGATGAGGTCGTCGCCCTGATCCAAACTCACAGATAAGAGCGCGCCGATTCAATGCGAGCAGAAGAATTGGAAGTTGATGAATTTGCCACTCTCTCGATGGCCCCACTTGCTCCACACTCGGGACTTACGACGTACAGGGCAGTTCTCATCAGTGGACAATTGTTTCGAAGAAACCGCATCGTACAATCACGGTTACGCATAAAGGAGCAACTCCATGGCAACTCTAGAGGGCCCTCTGTCCCGGCAGCTAATCTTCGAGCCACAAAATTCCCTTGAGATGAGTCCGGACGAACTAGCCCCATTAGTCGATTCCATTCAGTTGATATTGAACGAGGAATCCGCGACAAATCCATTCACAGTTGCCGTCTCCTTTGAGGAGCCTCTCGGCGCGGCAAACAATCTCTGGGAGATCCTGCATGTATTCCTACCGTCTTCAAATCTCGTAAAGGATGCGATCTGGACGAAGATTGGTGATCGTATTACCGCATTTATGAGGTCCAGATTTCGCAAACCTCACGAAGCTGAACGTCCACGCGTTACACACATTTATGGTCCCCGCGGAGAAATTTTGAAGACGGTCATTCTACGAAGTGCCGATGACGATCCCGATTGGCAAGATGGGGGTGAGGATCGCCCTTTCCCGCTACCTAGAGGATGACCCCAATCAAGAGTTGGTCACCTGAGTGGGAGCCAGACACTAAACCCGAGGATTTTCCGGCAGCTGCTCGAATTCTCGGAGGCGCAACCTCTCGCTTCCTGCGCAACGGATTTTCCTCTCCGATCTTCAACAAACGAGTGGGACTCTTTGAATCACAGCGAGTTACCGAATTAGACGATGGCCATTACAACATCCAGTGTCTTTTTTATGAACGACTTCGCTCGCTTGATGAAATTTATCGAGCGTTAGTAATTCGCAATAAGGATCCATGGCAAGTCGATTATCGTGCCACGGCGATCGAGTTGAGTATCGACATCTTTCCAAGTTTTTATGATGCAGTTGATGGCGTAGTTCCAATGCCTGGTGACGGAGAACCATCACGAGGCGGTCACAATATCGCCGTATACGACGTCGAAGAAGATCATTTCCTCTTTCAACACGTATGGTCGAATGGTTTGGCACTGGATTCGGGAACCCTGCCGATTGACTATCTCGATCTTCATCTTCGTGAAGCTTGGATGCTTAGATTCAGAACAGGGCAGCTCCCTGATGAGGCGGATGAGTCGGGCGTATCAGCGCGTGCAGATGGTGAAGTGAGGACCGATCTCTTTACACCGTGGATTCAGATTAATCAGAGAGCAATGTGTACGACTTTCTTTCAGTGGAAAGAGGGAGCAGGTTCGGGACAGCCCTGGCTGCAAGTCGTTGCGATTGCCAAATCACCCTCGGGCAAACCCGTCATTGCCGGATGGGCTCATGGACGCAAGGACGACGACTTGATTGAATTCGAGGAACTCTTCGTCTGGCCTCGTTATAGAGGTAAGAAAATTGGAACTGTAATGGCTGCCGACGCTCTTATGATGGCGCGGGCGTACGGAGCACTCGAGGGTAGTTGGGTCGAAACGACCGACGACGCTCATTCGAATGAATTATTCCAATCGTTTCCCGAAGAGTGGATGCGTCCAACGATCCCTCACTGGCTGCGCAATGCTTCATGGATCCCCTGCACCGAGAAACCTGTAAATGCAATCTCAGAGCCAGCGGACATGTTTGAAATGATGATGTCATTCGGTACGCCCGAGCAACGGGCAATACAAGCAGCCAGACTGCGCGAGATCCATGATGACAACTCAGAATCCAACCATAACTTCGAGGACTCGTGATTCTGGACTCAGCCCAAATAGATACTCGAAGAGTAGAAGTTCGCTAGATGAATTGGGGATACAAAGTAGCAACACCGCTATAGATAACCTGAGGTGAACACACACGCGCTTCAATTGACGGGCCAACTTAGCGAGAGGAACCTGCGACCTGAGTGCCTCGAATTTGATTGGTGGGCCGCCCCGGTCTCGATCTCAGTGTCCGAGAATTAATAGAGGCCTAGGCAATCAATTGTGACGCCAATAGTTCAGCGACGTAGTGATCGAGTCCGTCACGAATCACCAGCCGGCGACGTCCAATTTTGACGCTCTGAATATCTCCCCGCATTACGAGTTCAAAGGTTGTCGTTCTACCGAGCCTCAACAACTCAGCGGCTTCTTCCACGGTCAACAAAACCGACAGTCCTGGGTGATGCTCTCTGCGGTCCACTGAAACTTCATCCATGTTCGGTGCCAATCTTCATACTCCGTTGATTAACTGTCACAAGTGGACGTTTCCGCTTGGTTTCGGCGGGAGCTATAGATGGACCATCACGGCCTTCGCGTACCGCTACTTGGTAAGTCAGTGTCCTTACTTCGCATTCGAGCCCAATTTGCAGGGTATCCACGACCGATGTGATACATCGACTTGTTGCTTCCAATCTTGACTTGAATGCGAACTTCACAATGACATCGTGCGCGTGATTGTTTCCAATTGGCGCGTTAAATATCGGGACGTTCCCACCTTCAAAATATGAGATCACGCTCACGCTCCTTTTTCCTTTGTGCCGTAACCGTCGTAATATTCATCGCAACGTGCGTCTGCTTGTTTGTTCCTTCTGGCGCCGCAGAGGCTGAGCGAACCGCAGTCGACCAGATCGACCAGAGCTATGAGATCCCCGTGACAAACCCGCTTGACCACGTCGAACTGTCTTCGGTGTTGCTCGTAACGAGCGCCGCCCTCGACACCCGAGACCCCGACGGCAGTGACACCAAACGGCGACGGTTCACTCATGAAGTCGTCGACCGAGTCTTGGAAGCGACCCACTTTTGCTTCACGTGAATCACTCACCGTCATCTCAGATTCCTCTCGTTCGCCACTTCTTACGTCACTCATTCGAACATCGGACCAAGGTCAATATCAAGATCAATCGCATCAAGTTCGCCGATGGAGTTCGGCCTGAAGGAGAGAACGGGTACGTTCGAGTCGTTGACGGTCGTCCACCCTTGGTCAATCGCAATCTGTAGCGCCGAGCGATCAATGAGAATCGGCTCTTCATCATCTCCGACGAAGAGCGCCAGCGTGGGGGCTCCCTCGTAGTCGCCGAAGATCATCCGTAGGGTCGTTCGCGACAGCGGATCTTCCGTTTCGAGTGACGTACGCCGTATCCAATCGTCAGTCTCCATCTCACCGATCACGGATTCTGAAGAACTCGACGGGCGCTCGAGTTTTGAAGCGATCCCCATCCGCACGAGCTGAGAAGCGACGCGATGATCGACTCGATCGACACCGAGTGACGTAGCGTCCTCGAGGTGAGCTTCGCCCAGCGCCCAGTCGTGTACGAACTGCGCCACGAGCGCGAAGGCACCCTCTATCTCCCAGCTCGTGATTGGATACTCGCTGAGATAAACCCTCGCCGCGTCAGCGAAATCGAGGGTTTCCTCGGGGTCCCAGGCACCGTCCGGGTCGATGATGTTAAGCGCCAGTTCTATGAACTTCGTTTCCACGCGCACCGGCGCCCGAGAACCGGGCGAGGTCGAGCTCTCGTCTGTTCGCAACTGAGCAACAAGTCGCCTCGTGGCCTCATCCACTAGTCCCGGATCATCCACCCAACGATCCAGCTCATCGTCCCAACAGAGCCCTTCGGGAAAACGAGCCGTCGACGCGTTGACGTCAACGATTGACGTCTCGGTGTCCGTGTCGTACGTAACGACCAATGAGATTCGCTTAGTCACGTTCCCCCCCTAGATTCCGAGTTCGTGCCACGCCGGCGCGGCCACCGCTGGTCCGTCGAACTCCCCGGCATCGAGTGGCGCGAAGTTACCAACTGATTCGAGATTGCGCGAAAGGTCGATTGGTATGACGCTGATCCGCCCTGCCGACGCGTCGGCCATTTGTTGAAGGCGTGCCGCTTCACCGGAATCGCCCGCCCAGCGCTCACCGGCGTCGAGCACGGCCGTGACGTCACGCCACTGGTTGATCGAGACGCCCGCACTCACTACGTTCACGGCCTCGACGACGGGTTCCTCTAACTCGAAGGTCTTTAGTACAGCCGCCGCGGCGCGCTGGATCCGTCCGGTGGACGCCTTGATGCCCGAGAGCGCCTGCTCCCCACCGCCGGCCCAACCGACGACGTAGCCAAAGGAGTAGTCACTGGTGTCCATGGCGAGTGCGCGACAGATGACGTACGCCGTGGACTCCGCTTCCAGTTCCTTCAGTGCGCGCGACAAGTCCTTGTTGGTCGCGAGACCCGGATCGTGCAGGAGTGCATGACCGATCTCGTGGGCCAGCGTCTTCACTTGTTGAGCCTCGGCGTTGTTGGTCGCTACCCGGATGAGGCCCTCCGAATGATTCGTGTCACCGTTCGCCCCGCTCTCGAGCGACGATGGTCGCTCCACGCGAAACCCGATGTCGTCGGCGAACGCGGTGAGCTTTTCGAACACGCCCTCGGGAGCGAGTCCGTTGAGCTTGCTCACGATATCGGGCAGGTCGGGCCCCTCGGTTTGGCTGACGTCGAACACCGGCACCAACTTGAAGCCGCGAATCTCTCGCACAGCTTCACCCTCGAGCGCGTCGTTCTTTTGA